>Ga0100398_1003912_pt1 | contig 12132 bp, 10 predicted proteins | sample CryGeymeta201522_FD_81568 | JGI IMG/M metagenome (GOLD analysis project Ga0100398, IMG submission 81568) | Groundwater microbial communities from Crystal Geyser aquifers in Utah, USA - Crystal Geyser metaG 2015-22 | ecosystem: Environmental > Aquatic > Deep subsurface > Groundwater | place: USA... | reverse complement strand
TCTCACTCAACCAGTGGCTCGCTGCTCTCTTTCTCTCTCTCTCTCTCCCTGTGTGTGTGTGTGTGTGTAAACACAGGAAACCTGCCACAACTGTTCAAATCAAATAATGATGAAATCAACAGGAGGAAAAGAATGGAGACAAAAAAGGCAAGAAAGAAAAGACAGAAGAGGAGGAAGAACCTCCGGAAAAAAAGCAAGTGGATAATGTAAAGGCAGCATTGCAGTCGTTAGATGTAGACGAGGTGAAAGATGCCAAGCGCGAAGAGGCACTGGAGCAATTGTCTCAAGATAATATTAACGTCACTTACGAGAGCAAGAAAGGGGCCCTACACGCCAATACACGCGATATCAACGTCGACGGAGTCACGGTCACCTTTCACGGAAAGTCTCTCATTGAAGATACGTCCCTGGTCATCAATTATGGTAATCGATACGGGTTTATCGGGCCCAATGGATCTGGAAAGTCAACCATCATGAAAGCCATTGCCGCCAGAGCTATTCCCATCCCCGATGCCTTGGACATTTACTTTTTGGATTCCGAGTATCCCGCTCGAGATGACATTACGGCTCTCCAGGCTGTCATGGAAAGTAACGACGAAGTGGCCATATTGGAAGCCAAGGCGGAAGCCCTGAACGATGCCATGGCAGATGCCGACGAGGAGCAACAGGCAGAAATTCAAGTGAATTTGGAGGCTGTTTACGATCGTCTGGATCAACTCGATGCTTCCACGGCCGAATCGAGAGCGACGTCGATTTTGCACGGTCTCGGATTTACTTTGGCGATGCAGAGCATGAAGACGTGCGAATTTTCGGGAGGTTGGCGAATGCGTGTAGCCTTGGCTCGTGCTTTGTTTTTGCAACCAGAATTGTAAGTCGTTCTTCTTCTGTTATTGTTTTTGGAGCAGTGTGGGATTTTTCTTCTTCAATTTTGTAGTCTAGTGGCATGTGACAAGCAATCTCACACACAAATTCGTATCTTTTTCTTCTTCTCTCCAAACATTAGTCTTTTGCTGGACGAGCCCACAAACCACTTGGATATGGAAGCTGTCATGTGGCTAGAGGACTATTTGTCCAGCTGGGAACGAATCCTGTTCTTTGTGTGTCATTCACAGGATTTCATGAACAATGTCTGCACCAATATCGTGCGATTGGATATGACCTACAAAAAGCTGCGTTACTACAGTGGTAACTACGATACCTACGTCCAGACCAGACGCGATCAAGACATGGTCCAGTGGCGTCAATACGAAGCCGAGCAGAGAGATATTGCCGAAATTAAAGATTTCATTGCTCGATTCGGTCACGGTATGTTGCTCTGTTGTACTATTTTAGTACTGTTCTGTAGTTTGGATGCCGTCCCTGTTTGTGAAGCATCTGACGCGTGGTTCTTTTATTTCTTTGTTTTAAATTTCAACTCATGTGTACAACAAAAGGTACCGTCAAGATGGTTCGTCAAGCCCAAGCTCGCGAAAAGCTGTTGCAAAAGAAATTGGAAGCTGGACTGACGGAGAAACCCGAACAGGATCCCGAGTGGGATTGGAGTTTTCCAGATGCCGGTGATCTTCCGGTGCCCGTGCTGTCCATTGAATACGTGAGTTTCGCCTATCCTGGTGGACAAGAATTGTACTCCAATGTCGACTTTGGCGTGGATTTGCAAACTCGGGTCGCTCTGGTCGGACCCAACGGAGCTGGAAAAACTACCATGTTCAAGCTCATGACAGGTAAATTACAGCCCACTCAGGGTCAAATCAAGAGGAATATGCATCTCAAGATTTCGAGCTTTACACAGCATTTCGAGGATAAGCTGGACTTGACCATGACTCCCATTGACTTTTTCAAGCAAAAGTTGATGCCAGATCAGCCGCTGGAAAAAATTCGTCCTCTACTGGGCCGGTACGGTTGTTCGGGTGATATGCAACAGCAGGTAATGGGACAATTGTCGGCGGGACAAAAGGCTCGTATCGTCTTTGCTATTATTGCGCACGAAAAGCCGCATTTGCTCTTGCTGGACGAACCTACCAATCCACTGGATATGGAATCGATCGATGCCTTGGCACGTTGTTTGAAAAAGTTTCGTGGAGGTGTAGTAATGATTTCGCACGACATGCGCTTGATTTCTCAGTGTGCCGAACAGATTTACATTTGCGACAACAAGAAGATTACGCTGTACAAGGGAGACATTATGGACTTTAAGATGCAAACCAAAAAGGAAAACAGCAAGAAGTTGGCGCAACATCAGAACGGATAAAAAAAATGTACAACGCTGATGATGTCGGCCGTGGTTAGCGTCAGCAGCAGCTTTTCTCATAACTCGGAATGTTTCTTCCCGACCAACTCGTATTTTTTTGCCACAAGGACAAAAGTAATAGAGCGTCATTTAATATTTGTTCTAAATCGGTGCATTGTGACTATTTTTTCATCCTGCAGGGTAGAGTTGTAGCTCTACTTTTAGCTTCTAAGCTTGACTTCGACTAGCTAGTAGTAGAAGTAGTAGTCTACTACTCGAGTAGTAGCTAGCAGAGTGTAGAGCTGTCTCTGGTAGTATTGTATTGGTTGTTTTACTGTACGTACCTGGTATGTAGCTAATACTCACTCGGAGTCATGTACCTGGTAGTATGTGGAATTGATTTCACGCAATTATCCTCATCCTTACTTGCCTCTGAGAATCGATCAGCTAGGAAGGTCAAAGATGGATCGTGCGGACAAGCAGGCGAGAGCAAGCCTTCCACACTCTTGGAGAGGTATTGAAACTTTGTTGTTGTTTTTAGTTGCAGCAAGTGTCATTGTTGGTCTTGTCAAAACACAGGTCTACATGCCTCATCGAAGTCAACACTAAGTAGCAGCTACTACGGAGTACTCTAGTATCTAATAACTCTGTGCAGTCAATCATATTATAAGTAGGTTTACTGCAGTGGAAAGCAAATTCGTGCTAAAGAAGAAATAGAGAGAGAGAAATTTGAAAAGGATACCGTGAACAACAGTAATTAATTCGTTGTCGCTGTCCTGACTAGTAGAAAATCCAGAACTCAAGGTTTTTTTCATCCCCAAAACCTAAAAGCAACTCCAAAAAATAACAGCAGGATGTCTCTTCCCTTCATTCCGTACTTTATTGACTATACGGTCAAGAATCAGAGCAAGACGATTGGTGTTTCCAAAAAGAGAGTCACCTTCAAATTTGGTTTTGCCAACCGCCAAGCCGTGGACGATGGTTTGGTTGGTGCGCACTGTCGCGGCAGCGAACACGAAGTGGTCTTCGTGTGGAGCTTGAACTCTGGGAAACGACACGTCATGCTCGACGGTAAGGACGTGCACTTTAGCAGCAGCGGTCAGAACGGATGGACCTCCGACCGGACCTGGCAGCACGTCTTTAGTCTCAAGGTGCCCAATTACTCTGGAACCTTTCGCTGTCATTTGATCAGTCAGCCTGCACCGCAGGGCTCTAATGTTCGTCCCTTTGATCTGAGGGTGGGCGGAGTTTCCATATTCAAGTTTAATCAGATTTATCAGTTGGGAACTCCCCAAATGACGGTCCGAAAACCCGGAGGAAGTCGCGCTTCCTACAATGGTTCCGGCGAACAAGATGAGCCCATGACGGCTGAGGAGCGCCGTCTTTTGGCAGCGGCTCGACTGGAATCTCTGAAGGAATTCGAAAAGCAGCAACATCGATCTGGTGATAGTGGTTTCCCTGGTAGTGATGATTCTCCAGCTGGAAATGGAACAGCGGATCTATTGAGCTTTGATGCTCCAACACCAGCTCCAACACAAGTGCCGCAAGGGATGCCCAACCAAATGGTTTCGAGTATGACCTTGGGATCTGAATTTGGTTTGCCTCCACAGCAGCAGCAACAACAGCAACCGCCATATGGATATCCTCAGCAGCAACAGCATCAGCAACCCAATTATGGTGGTGGTTATAGTGCACCACAAGCCCAAGGTGGATACGGCAGTCCACCTGGTCAAAGTACCTTTTCGGGATCGACTTCTACCTATCCTGCTGGAAATACAAGTGCCATGACACCCTACCAAGGCAGTCAAGCTTCTATTCCAGGATATTCATTAGGAAATAATTCCTTTGCGGGAGGAGCCAGCACCAATTTCTTTGGTGCAGTGTCGGCGGACCAACCGCCCCAGCAGCAGCAGTCCTTTGTCCCTTCAACGGATCCCTATGGTCAGCCTCCAGCGGATCCATTTTCGACAGCACCACCACCGCAGCAAACGTCCTACCAACCGCCAGCCCCTGCTCCTTTTCAGCAGCAACAAGGATACGCAGGCGGGGGATACCCACAGCAGCAACAACCACTACAAAGTCCCACTGGCACCCAAGCTAGTTTTGGAACGTACGGTAGTGCTCCGACATTTGCTCGTCCCCCGCACCAACAACAACAACAACAACAACAACAGCAACAACCTAACTACGGACAGCAGCAACAAAATCCATATGGTGCTCCTCCGCAGTATCAACAACAACAATATCAGCAACCTGGTTTTTAGATGAAGATAAATGCATGGACTGTTGCAGTATTGCCATCTTTTTAATGCCGAATCATGCATTCTTTGGTACATTGCTACAATACTCTTCAAAAAACTGCTTGCTGAATGCAACTTTATCAGTATTCATCCAATCATTCTCTCTGTTCACATCCAAGAAATTTGTTCCGTCCATTCTCTCTACATTTGGTTTTCCATACACATACTAGTCACTCAACACACACCACTCGACATTGCCAAACACAACCCATAAAATAGTTCACAATAAAAGCAAAAAATTAACGATCTTGTGTTGGTGTAGAATGGTTAAGAAAAGAAATATGTCATTTTGCTTGCTGGGATTGACTTTCAGATTTTGCTTGCAATGTTGTCTTGGTAGTTGCTTTTGATTCCTTCTTCGTAAGTACGATGAGGTAGACCACCTTCTGTCAAATTGTAGGCTGCATTGAGAGCTCGCCAATCTTTCATGGTGAGCGACAAGACATATTGATACGGACGCTTGTCGTTCCTGCCTTCTCCGCCCTCTCCATTTTCTTCATGTTGGATCACGTTGCGAATGTACACGAGGTCATCAGATCCTTTTCGCATCCCAGCGACTCTTTGTTTAATAAGCATACTAAAGTTCATGAAATTTTCAATCGTCTGGGTGTAGCTCTTGGGATTTACTAAAAAGGGAATCATGTCAATCTCGTCATCGTCGTGTGTTGCGAGGGTTTGCTTTTCCGAGCCATCACTGCCAGCTGCTTCATTTGTTATCGCAGATCTTGCAGCACAACGAGCTGCTTGACACTGTTCCTTCAGAGCTTTCTTCATAGTCTTCAACTGTTGTGATACAGCGTCAATGCCTTCAGAGCTAGAATTGGGACCAGAAAAGTCTTTAGCTTCCAACGGTTCTTCCACGATATCTTCTCCATCCGTCGCTCTATGGCAGCATCGACGTTTCTTTTTCGCTGGTTTTGTTTGTTCGTCGGACGCTATCATCAGGTTCGTTAGGAACACGACATTCGATGGAACTGATTTATAGCATACACTGGCATTCTGACCGAGGCTTTTCCAGTCTAAAATTCGTTTGCCGTTAGTATCCACGTTACCGAAATGAGCCCTCAGTGATTTGACAAAGCGGTGACTATCGTACTGCAATGGCTGTTGCAATGGCAGAAATAGTAGAAGTGAGTATATTGCAATTGGATATCCGAATGCAGTCCACGATAGAACAAGAATCAAAAAGCAATACAAATGAGGCGTACCGCTATGAAAGCATTCACGTGTTTCGCTACCAACTTTGCTCGAGCAACGAAAATTTCAGCATCCATTTTCAGCTCCCGTGTGTGTTTTACCTTCTTCAAGAGACGGTTATTGATATCCCTTGCAATTTGACACTCGTCTTCCACTCCGGTACCAATCGTGCCCTCTTCAATGGCTTTGAGGGTTTTTCGCTGCTGTCTTCGCAGCTCTCTCCTACGATGCAGACTATTGTAATCCACTACATGCATGAAATTTTTATGTGAGCAAAGCGAGTGCAGGCATTCATTCGCCCACTACTGAGCTTGGGCATTTTCACGCAGTCATACACATACCAGTTTTCTCGGCAATGCCGTCATCGTCCGATCCCTTCGATTTTGACATAATTACATTAAAATGTTATATTTTGCTCCAGTACTTTTTATGATTTACGCTTTTGAACGTTGTGTTGTTTAGACTAACATAAAAGAATGAGCGTGTTTTGAAAAACTTTAACTTGCGTCGCTACGTGGACTTGTTTCTTCTTCCGCTCGAGCAAAAAGCGCTGTGATTCACCAGTTCGTGATTCGCTATTTGTTTCTGCAATCGTTTCTCAATTTTGACATCCTCCTTCCCCATTTTGTGATTAAAAGCATTAATTCTGAATCGAGTACGTCCATTTCCCCAATCAAATGAGTACACTACACTGAAGTTTGACCTGTCCTGTCTGTCGCCTACCAACACGAATTCATTTTTTTGCCTGCTACTGTTCTTCAAAATTCCCGAGTTTCAAGGCAAAGTTGTGCATGTACATATCAAATTGGTACGGCTGCCGAACATCCAAAAGGTGACGATAATCTGCAATGATTTGTCGTTTTTGTTGGTACTCGCTATCTGATTCGTTCAATATCCGTTCTATGTCGTTGTAAAACCTCTGTCTTGTTATGGTATCGTCCGGGACCTTCCAGGTCATTGGCACGAGATGAGACATGTTCCTCCACGGAATAAAATCGGGCAGTATGTCGTACTGCATTGCATTGGTAAATATTGGAACGGTATCACTCAGCAGCGTGTCCATGAGTCGGTTGGCTCCCAGCGTATCGCCCGGGGCATGAAAGCCATATTTGGCCTGTGCCAGTGCTGGGCATTGTGGTCCAGGACCACATCCTGAGACCGAGTAATGAGTTTTGATATTGGTATTGTTCCCATTGTTCAGCCAATTGCATATCCGTTGTCGAACGATGAAAGACTTGCCACGAGACCAACTCGTAATAAGTGCGAAATCGTCCGTCTTATGTACATTTTCCCACGGGGAACAGGCCTGCCCAACGTAGGTTGCTGGAAATTGAATCCGAGCTCCATTTTTTACCAGTTCATCCTCGAATCGACTCCCTTCAAATCCCACAAAGCTGCAATTAAAAAGGGCATGATGCGGCTCCAGCAGTCGTTTCCAATGACTGTCTACTACGATATGATCTCTTCCGTGGTGACGTTGATAATAAGGAGATTCTGTCAAAATTTGGTGGACGTGTTCCAGCAATTCCAAATTACAGCGACCATCGAGGCACAAATTAGATCGCTTCATTTTGGTTGCCAATGCATTCAAGAGCGTTGGAACGAAAAATAGCTTTGCTTTGGTGGGATCTCGCGTCCGCATAGGATGTCTCTTGGCGTGCATCAGAAACCACCAATCATCCGAATGCTTCCAATGGGCCAAAAAAGACTCCCGGACAAAGGTATGGTTGCCTTCTGTTCGCTGAGGATTGGGATCCCATTTTCCAACTCTATTTTCCAACCTCCAAATGGAACTTGTAGCATTCGTCCAATCCAATCCATTCTCGTAACAGTAAAAGGGCACCTTTAATTGCAGTTCGTAAGATTTTTCCTCTTGAGATTCTTCATTAATCTCATCTTCTCGTCTTAAAGTGTTGCCTGTCCAATATTGGTTTATTTCACTCGTGTTGGCTTTACTGAAACTGACAAGTTGAATGGTGGAAAACTCCAAAATGCACCAGAAGACCAAGCCCACAAGGAGTGTAAACGGCAGCAAATGCCGCGGAAAACTGTAGTTCAGGAAAGTTTGTTTAACCGGGACCGCCGTAAGCATAATCAGTGTGGTTCATCGACAAGGAGCTGAAGCATCGTTTTTGCTTGGAATTGGTTTGTTTTTTTGTCCTCGTTTGTTCATTCTCCCGAGATTCTGGCCACTACCAACTAGTCTACTGTCTTGGTTGTTCAGATGATGGTATTAATAAAAGTTCGGTCATTCATCAATCACTAATCATCGGGATTTACGAAACCCTACCCCTGCCTACTAAATACTGCTACTAGTAGTCTACTACCGTAGCTAGTACTAGACTAGTAGTACTATACTAGAGTAGTACTCCTACACCATAAGAATGCACACCTCCTTGTTTTTCTAATTGCTACCTGGTATACCAAAAAAATCACCGACCCCACTTTCCCCTGCTGCTGGGTGCATTTCCTGGCTCTGGTTTTCGACCAGAACGTCCACGCCGCTGCGCATTCCTTTGAGCTCTTTTCCATTTTTCGTCGTCCGACAAAAACGTCGTCCGTTGGTTACCAAAGCTAGCTCGTCGTCCTGCACCACCCGGAACTGCCAATGTCAGGATGGGGCCCTGCCAGGGAGGTGATGGTGCAAGCTCGGACACGAATCCTGGTCGATTTCTAGCACACAATAGCTCGACCAGTTCGCAGGCTCGGTTCAACTTCTTGCGCTGTGACTCACAATCGTGTCCTTGATCCTTCCAGGTCAAACATTCCTCCATTTGCTTTTCGCCTGTACTAGAAACATTGCTCTTGTTGTCACCGTGTACCTGACTTCGAACAAAGCCGATTAATTTCAACATTTGCATGGCGCCCCAGTTGGAAGCAATCTGCTTCTGAATTGTCGTGTTGGAAAGTCGCAACGTGTGATACTTGGGGTCCTGAGGATGCTGTCGCAGATTAGTGAGAATTGTAGACAGTGTTTTGATGCTTTTGATCGACTGATCATGGTATGGTCCTGTACCAGCCACAGCATCCGCATCATCATTGTTTTCCAAAGCCTTGGCTGCGACAACGAGTTCGTCCTCTCCTGTAGGATCCGCCAACATGGCCTCCAGAATAAATGTACCCGCAAATGAACTGCTGTTGCTACCGCTATTAGTCGCCGTTACTTCATTGGTACCCACCTGTTCGACACGTACATAATGCGGTGATTTGCTGGGCAGCGTCATACGAAGACGGTACGCTCCCAGCAGTAATTCTTCCTTAGCACTACCTTCATCATCATCATCATCATCACGACTTACATCACATCCGGATGATACGGACAGCAAAAACAAATGTCCCTGCCTCGAATAGCGGACGGCAGAAGAATGGGCTTCCACTGTAAAATTATAGTGATCAAAGCTGCGTCCGTACTCGTCCAGCCACCGAATCGTAATGGGCAAAGCTGTTTGATTGTCAAATTCAATACAAACCTCGTGATCTTTCGCGTCGTCGTCCGCAAGAAGAGAACGAACAGCCTGGAATGCCAGAGCCGCACGTGGATCATTTTCGGCGGTGCCGTTGTTGCTGTTGTCGGATTCTGTTGCCGAGGTAGTAGCTAGTGCATTTTTATGATTGGAAAGGCCAAGACCCTCCAAGACAAGCTCGGGAGGAATGAGTTCACCAAACAATCCGTGAGATTCATCGAGAAGTTGTATAGGAGGGATAATGCCACCAACAATACGGGACAATCCACCATCGTCGGCATGCGGCTGTTCTTGGTGCAATGCGTCCATAGAGATGCAGGCAGTAGTAAGCCTTCAATCTTTGTCTACTACTAGTAGGAACAATAGTATTATGATGATAGCTGCTGCATCACGTGTCACGTGAAACAAAAAGAAAATAACTAAATTTTTTCAATGAGCTTGTTGAGGACGGAAAGAACTCTATTCCTAACTTTGCCACTACTACATTACTACTCTACGTACTACACCGGGCAGTAGCCATAGTACTCTACTAGCTACTCTACTAGAGACTACAATTATGTCTAGCTAGATAGTATGCGACGAGAAAAGTGCTGCAGCTACAGCGAGTGAGGCTGATGCATTTATACCCTTCATCCTCTCTAGTCTAACAGACTAGTAGATCAGAAAATTGAAAATTGAATTGCTTCCCATGCATCTCTGTTTCGACAATTATAGGATTTTGGATGTACTATTTTTGCAAAGAGAGAAGCGCAGGGGGGGGGGGACCTCTGTGCGGCTGTCATCCGCACAGGTGGGCCGCGTATTGTTCGGGGGTATATTGGCAATCCTGCCTGCTCCTCCTCCTATCTGCACTCTTGCGAGTGATAGCTATTCGTAGTGAGTGCAGCAGTCCTTGTAGCCATTTTGAGAGGCAGACAAAAACTGCTGCACAACATGATTAGTGAACTGTACCAGGTACGTACGTTACCTGTTGATGGACAAAATAAAATGCTTCAAGCCGAGCTAACGTCACAGAGTAGGTCTAACCAGAATTATTATTGACGGATTCTCATTTGAGAGTTTGGAAATACTGACATTTTCGGTGTATTTATGGCGAAGCTAAAAGAGCCATTGATAGTACCGTACCTGGTAGTGAAGGGGCCGCTTCGCTCTTCTCTACTAATAATAGAGTACTACTAGTAGTAGACTACCAGGGTACTACTTTAGTACCATACTACCATGGTAGCTAGTCTACTAGCTAGTACCAAGTACTACCACCAAGTACTACCGGTAGTAGTCGTAGCTACCAGGTACCAGGGTACTACTAGTACTGGTAGGGAGTGCATTTAATTACTCAAAGAAGCAACAAGACAATTTATTTAGTTCTCTGATGCCTGGTAGATGCCGACGACATCTGTCAATTGACAACCAAAAGAAAGGACTAATAATTGTAGTACCTGGTACTACCTACTACTACGAGTTGTAGTAGCTGATAATAGCAGTTCCTCGTCTGGTACTACCAGGTAGTAGTAGTACAGCAGTGTCAGAAAGGATCCAAAGGCCTTTCAACGGAGAAAGATACCCGGTATTGGTTTTATAAATATCCGAGTACCACTCCCCGGTAGAGAGCGCTGCTTAATTACTCGAGTACTATCAGCTGGCAGTAGACAATCAGTTGGGCTGATAGCGTAGTACTACTCACCCAGCAAACGCAAGTGGTAGGTTTCCTACGATGCGCTACACAGATCACCAGTAGTAGACTAGTACCAGGTAGTAGTAGCAGATAGAAGGGAAGTTCCAAGCCAAAAATAAATCAAGTGAAAGCTATTATCATTAATTCGATACAAAACTCTTAAAATACCAAGCCGAATTCTTCTCGATAAACTTCTCTTTGTTTTTCCGGAAGAAGATAAAAAAACGTTCGTAACTTTACAAGAATACTCCGTACAATACTAATAAAGAAAAGAAGGTGGTCTAGTCAAGTGTCATGAGCTCACCACCCATGGCCCTTCCTTCCTCTACTACGAGTAGTATTGCGAACCAAAAGCAGGCGGACTATGCAATTCGTGCCCGATTGTTGAATAGATTGGGCATACACAACTCCCCTCCAACGTCAGCAACTGCAGCTGCAGCTGGTGCGGCTGCTACTTACGCCGTGTCTGCCACTCCCATGACGGCAGCCCAACACCGACGACAACGACTCTTACGAGGTATGGGCGTAGGACACACGACCCAAATAATGCAGATTTCACCTCCCGATGGAAGTGCTGTGCGAACACCACTGCGAGGTGTCGTGTCAATCAAGGAGAAACTCAAAGATGGACAGACGACAACAACAACAACTGCGGCTATGGACATTGATAGGAATGTGATTGTTAGTACCACTACTACTACCACTATGAGTGTGAGTCCCGACCAAGCAGTCAACGCCAGAAAGACGACGCGCAAATTGGGTTTTAGCGATGAAGTGGATGTGGTACCTATTCCTACGCGGTACGAGTACAGTGATCGGATCAAGTCGCGCATCTGGTCGAACCGACACGAACTGCAAGAGAACGCCGAGCGCAACGCACTGGAGTTTGCAGCCGAAGGATGGAACTGGAGAAATGTCACGGAAGACGAAGGCATGTACATATGTTCGTTGAGTGGTGAATTGGTTCATCCAGTACACTGTCAACATTTGGTCCAACAAAAACCGCGACCACCACCATTGCAAAGTGCAGAGGTGGGAGGTCCCGCCCTAAAGCGAGGATCACCCATTCATCTCGAGTAGTTTCAAACAAACAAACACTCGCGCGCACACACACACGACTTTTTTAGGAAACACGTTTTTTGGGAGGTTCAAGATTTTTTCCACCGTTCGCCTTGCCCCCCCCCCCCCCCCCCCCCCCCCCCCCCCACCCACCCAACCCCACCCAACCAACCACACAACCCGCCCACCCTCCATTTTTATTTTTTTTTTTCT
>Ga0100398_1003911_pt1 | contig 12133 bp, 12 predicted proteins | sample CryGeymeta201522_FD_81568 | JGI IMG/M metagenome (GOLD analysis project Ga0100398, IMG submission 81568) | Groundwater microbial communities from Crystal Geyser aquifers in Utah, USA - Crystal Geyser metaG 2015-22 | ecosystem: Environmental > Aquatic > Deep subsurface > Groundwater | place: USA... | reverse complement strand
CCTGTTTCAAAAACTCGGCATCGCCGATGGATAACCCTCTGGCGAGCTTCTTGACCACCTCTTGCAGACGCTCACCTTCGATCGTCCGGCTGTTGATGCGTATGCTGTTCGTCCCGAACCGTTTCAGCTCTTCTAATGCCTCCCGCTCGGCGCCGGCTCCGATTGAGACCATCGCGATGACGGCCGCAACGCCGAATACGATTCCAAGCATCGTAAGGAAGGTGCGGAACGGGTGGTCTGAAAGCCCCCGAACACCGGTCTGCAACTGCTCGAACAAAAGCATCAGGCCTTTCCCCCCGCGGAATCAGGCCGTGGACCAGGACGGGTAACGTCAAGTCCAAGGCCGAGGTCAAGTCCGAGGCCGGCAGAGGTAAGGTCGATGCCGGCTGGGGCTTCCGCACAGCAGGGCGATTCCACCTCCTGGTCACCTTCAAGAAGCCCATCGCACAGACGAAGAATACGGCCGGCATAACGTGCAAGGTGTTCATCGTGCGTCACCATCAGGACGGTCATGCCGGAGCGGTTGAGCGCCTGGAAAATCCCCATCACCTCAAGCCCGGTTTTGGAATCGAGGTTTCCCGTGGGTTCATCAGCCAGCAGAACGCGGGGACGGTTTACCAAAGCTCTTGCAATCGCTGTCCTTTGCGCCTGGCCCCCCGACAGCTCAGTCGGAAAGCGCTCCGCCTTCTCGGCGAGCCCGACCGCACGCAAAAACCGGCTCGCACGCTCCCGGCGCTCATGTGCGGGAATTCCGGCATACAACATTGGAAGCTCGACGTTCCGCAAAAGGCTCAAACGCGCAAGAAGATGAAACGACTGAAAAACGAAACCCAGCGTAGAGTTCCGGAATCTCGATCGCTGGTGGTCTGACATCAGATCCAGACGCTGGCCGGCAACCCTTGCCCAACCCCCCGTCGGACTGTCCATCGCCCCGAGAATATACAGCAAAGTCGACTTTCCCGAACCCGATGGCCCCATTATGGCGATAAACTCACCGGGGGTTACCCGCAAGTCAATCCCATCAACGGCCTTGACGGCCCCATCCGGAAGACTGAAATGGCGTTTGAGCCCTGAAGTCTCTATCATTGCTTTATCACGGCTTTATCACGGCTGTATCACGGCTTTATCACGGCCCCGCCACCGGAATGACGAAGGATCTTCCTTCGAGCGAGCTGTCGGAAGCCACGAAACCCGCGAGACCATCCGAAAAAGCGATCGGAAAGGGAATAAGATTACCGCCTTCCTCCATCAGCGCGGGCCCGGATGCGGTCGGAATCACCGCGTCGAAAGGCGCAATCACTGCCCCATCTCGATTGTACAAGGTCATCGTGACCTCGCATGATGCCCCGGGTCGGAAGGCCTCATCCACTGTCTTGACCCCCGCGGCCGGGTTGGCCAGGGCAACGAAGACCTCCACGCGTGCTTCCTGCCTTTCCAACAGGTCTGTATCGGCGACAGCCCCGACCGAGCTGATCCAGCCTTTGAAGAAACGGCCAGGCGCGGATTTCACTGTGACCTTCACCTCTTGTCCCGTGGTGATGAAGGAAACATCGGTTTCAGGAACATCCAAGGCGATCTCCAGAGAGTTCATATTCGCGATGTGCATGAACGGAATCTGACGGTTTGCCTGGTCGCCGAGTCGCATTTTCGACAACCCCTCTTCCTTCCAGACTTCCGGAAGGATCACAACTCCATCCTGAGGTGCTTTGAGAGCGGCCTTTCGAAGCCGATCTTCTTTTTCCTCGACATCGATCTTGATTTTATTAATCTCAGCTTCAGCGGATTCCTCGTCCATGCGGGCGATGAAACCGGCCTGGCCTGCTTCGATAATGGTCTGTTGATGCTCCAGGACAGCCTTGCGAAGAGCGAGTATCGACAAACGGATCTGCCTTCCGGATGGGCCATCGGTCTCGAGATCGAGTTTGTATGCGTTGACAGCCCGCTCCTTTTCAAGACGGATTCCTTCGATTTCCCGATCGGCAACATCGATCTTCGAGGCCATTCCACGCTGGTTAAGAACCTCCGTATGGCTCGCGGTTTCTCGGGCCAGCGCGATGCGTGCCGTCAGCAGATCGCGGTTCTTGCCAAGATTGATTATCTCGGTCTCGTTTCTGCGGGAGATAAGTGTCTGTTGATCGATGGCGGCGACGCGCATCGCGCTTTCCTTTATCTGAACGCTGCGAGCCCATCGGTTGCTTTCGACCCTATTTTTCTGCCGCTGCAGCTCAAGCCGTTGGATCTTGTTTTGGAGCTGGATCTTCAGGTCTCCGAGGCCTTTTTCGAGTTCAGCGGTGTCGAGTTTCGCCACGACATCGTCCTTCTTGACGGAAATTCCATCTTCGAGAAGGAAGGCCAGGCGTGCGGAGAATGCCGGTGCGATCAACCCGCGCTGGCGTGCCTTGACTTCGCCGGGGACTGTCAGTTCCCGGTGAAAAGGGAAATTGGATCGCGTCAGTTGGAAGCTTCGCCCGGATGATTTTGGTTTGGAGGTGATTGGCGAAGAATCTGAGCCGGGTGGGAAAATTTCGACCGTTCCGGAATACCCGACCCGAAGCCTGGGGGCTGACTCCCTGAACCGTGCCTTGAAGGTCAATGCCCGCTCTCCTTCAGGATCACGGAACTGGGTCTCGATGACCACTGACGGAACTTCCGTCGCAACGGCGGTGAACACCTTCTCCGGGAAGGCATCAGGCCGGAAGCGAAGCACGCAACCCGGCCGGATAATCCCGGCGAAGCGCTGTTCGAGAGGCACCTCCAGGCCCAGGGTATCCAGATTGAGAATGGACATGAATGAGCGACCGGGATAAACACGATCGCCTTCCGATACTTTTTCCCAACCGGCGCCGCTCCAGGTCACCCCACGCACCACCATTCCGGAAACGCTTGCGACAAGCGTTCCAGAGGCAATCTCCTGGTGGATGCGGCTTACGAAGCTCGCTGCTTCATCCAGGTTTTGCCGTGCCTCCGTCAGCCAGACTTTTTGAATGGCGCGTTGCGATGCCTCCTCGAGTTCCGCCAATTCAAGACCGGCAGATGCCGCATCCAGACTCATTCTGGCTTCGAGCACATCCTTCTCAACAGGTTTGGATTTGATCCATGGCAGAAGGCGGTTTGAATGCGCCCTCTCCAGTTCGAGCTTCCCCAGCTCGTCTTCATAGGTCAGCCTGTCAAGAGGCACGCCGAAACCTTTTTTTTCGAGGTTTAGGCGAGCCAGGAGCTTGCCTTTGAGAAGGGTGATCTCTCTTTGTCGAACTTTCGAAGCCTCGCTCTCTTCAAGGATTTTCAGCCAGTCCCTTTTCCTGGTTTCCTTTTCGAACTCTTCTCTCGCCCGATTCATTTCCAGACGGGCAAGCTCGAGTTTCATTGAAACAAGCGCTTGTTCGAAAACCTGGCCTTCATTCGTTTTGCGATAGTTGACGCGGGCTGAGTCGAGATCTGAAAGGCGCTTCTTGAGCTCGTCCTCACGATCGGCCATGACAAGCGTGCAGAGCGGGTCACCCCGTTTGACCATCGTGCCATCGGCCAGAAGACTCCTGACCTGGGTTGTGCGCCGGGCCTCCACATGCGCTTCGTCAATGGTCGTTACCACCCCACGCTGGATAATCGGCCAGATCGAAATTTCCGAGCCCGCGGTTTTCGCCTCGAAATTCAAAACCATGGCCAGTGCGAAAATAAATGATGTCGCCAGAAAGCGGGTGGAGTTCATTAGTAAAGAACCGTTCCCTCGCTGGCTGGCGGGTCCAACCAGCGAACGAAATCAGCGTCAAAAGGCGCTACCTTCACTGATCTGACCGATACTCCAAAGGGGCCCTTCAGCCGAACGGTCGGAGAGGCTTCGTCTCCCATCAGAAGATCGCGGGGAAGGAAGACGCCGCCGGCCTGTTGTGGCTCGACTGTCACGGTTGCCTTCAGGCCGACTCTGATTGGAAGCGAGGAGACCCCGATCGATACAGTGACCGGAAATTTTTTGAACTCGCTGCGGCGCCGGAATATCTGCTGTCGAGGAGATTTCCCTATGAAACTGATTTTGCCGGGAATTATCTCGCCCGGAAAGGAGTCAATGCGAACCCAAGCCACAGCTCCGGATTTGAGCACCGCCGAAACCGGCTCGTCAACGGATGCGTCTATCTCATAAGCCTGGGTGGAAACGATTTTCATGAACGGAACCTCTTCCCAGACCTGTTTTCCGGGAGCAAACTTCTCTCCCCAGAGCACCGGGATGATCGCGAGCCCGGGTCCGGGGGCGAAAATGCGGCGTTGGTCAAGGCGTTCCCTGGTTCTTCGAAGCTCCGAGGTGTCAACTTCGATCGAGTATTCATGCTCCTTGGCAAGTACCTGGCAGGAGGCCGATGCAGATAGAAACTGGTCGTGCGCCAGCTCAACTTCACATGACGCCACATCCGCCCGAAAAACATTTCTGGCTATCTCCTCAGGAAATGGCCCTGCATGGAGCTTCTCGAGCCGTTGTCGGTTGTAGGACCGCTCTATCTCACGTGCCTGGAGATCGAGTTCCTTTTGTCTGAGGGAAAAAGGGCTGTCGAAACCACGTTCGGCGATTCGGCGTTCAGCCTCGCATAGCCGCCTGGAAAATGAGCAGGCAAGAGCAGCTTCGGCTAAATCGGTTTCGGCTCGCCACAGATCTTCAGGCGCTGCTCCGTCGCGAAGTCGCTACAACTCATTTTTACGAAGTTCAAGATCCCGGATCTTGGCCTTGACGGCCGCTCCGCTCTCAGCCATGGTTTTAGGGTTCCCAAGGATTTGCGCTTCCAGTTTAGCCTTGGAACCGCGCAACCTGGTTTCCGCATTTCGCAGTTCGTTTTCGCTTTCGGACATGTCGATGATCGCGATGAGATCACCCGAAGCCACCAGCGATCCCTCCTCTTTCAGCCAACCGATGATTCCGGATGCATCCTGACGAAGCGAGATGTTCGTAAAACTTGCAGCGACAACGGTTCCGGGAAACGAGACCCGGCTTACCTTGACTTCCTCACGAAAATCGTAGGAAAGGTCACTTTTACTTGTGACATTTTGAGTGGTGAAATCACATCCCAAGGCCAGGCCGGCAAGCACAGCCACAAGAACGAACCACAATGGCATTGCCGCACGCCGATCTCCACCGGACGGAGGCAATCTGCTCCTTCTAACTTCTGGAGAGGGTCGGGATGATGTGGTTCTCAAGGTTGTTCGTCCAGGGTGTGACCTTCGAAGGATTTAAAGGTCGTAAATAACTCAGGCTGTGTTTGATGGCCGAAAAGTGGCGGAGGCTTGAGAGCCTCCGCAGCACCGGCTGGAAGCCGCTGCCACTTTGGGCCGCTACATAACGCAAAGGTCACAACCTTTGTCCGCCAAATTTTGGGTGGCTGCAGTATTCTCCCCTTCCCCTCGGGGAAGGGCCGGGGCGAGAGGGCCTTCAAGGCTGTTCGTCCACCAGCCTGAACCTAGTGACAAGGGTTCCTGTTTCGGCGAGGAGGTTCAACCAGCTCAGTACAAGCTCAGCTTCGGCGCGGATTACCGAAAGGCATGCTTGCTGATGATCTTCCTGGTAGCGGGAAAGGTCGAGAAGCGAAGTTTTCCCAAGCTGAAAATTAAGCCGCTGACCTTCCAAAACCTCGGCGGAAAGGTGCGCAGCGGCGGAAAGATCCTGTACTCGCTGCCGGTGGAATCCAACACGCGATAGCGCTTCTTCGACCGCTTTTCGGCCTTCCTCCACCGCCTGATCCCGGCGAAGGGTTGTTGCCGTAAGTTTGATCGACTCAGCCTTCCTGTCGAATAACTCGGCCCTGTGACCCAAGGGTTGAGCCCAGGAAAGCATGACCTCCCAGCTCTTGTCGCGCATGTCGCGGGCCATTTCCTCAATGGTTGCCCGGCCCTGCCGCCCCCAGCGCATGCTCAGACTCACGTCCGGGCGGGCTCCTTCGCGGGTTCGATTGAGCGAATCACGCTGAAGAGAAAGTTGCGTGTTTGCTTGCCGTATTTCGAATCGCTTCAAAAGCCCATCACGCAATATTGTTTCGCCGTCAAGCTTCTCGGGAACCAGGGAGGCGATGGATCCCGGAGTGAAACTCGCAAGGGAACGTTCCCATTCGGCGTTTCCCAGAACGAGCCCCAGCCTTCGGTCGGATTCCTCCAGGGACAAACGGCTTTGCTCCATCCCGGTTTCGGCGTTTGACTGTCGCATTCGGGCTTGTTTCAGATCGAGTTCGCTTCCGAGACCATTCGAAAGTTTGAGATCGGCCTCGGTAACCAGGTTCTGATAGAAGGTAAGGCTACGTCGTTTGAACTCGAACTCTTCGTGGGCGATTATCCTGTCGAACAATGCCCGGAAGGCTTCAAGCAAGGTCTGCTGTATAGCCGCGTCGGTTCTTGTTTCGGCGGCATTGAATTGACCGCGTCCCAAACGTTTTTCGATTTTGATTTTCCGGTTCGGATTTTTTAGTACATCGCGATCGAGTGTCAGATACGCAGATTGGAAATAACTGTTTTGAGCTTGTGTGTAGGCCGTCCGAGATCGGGAAATCTCCAATCTGCTTGTTCCGATTGGAGTTTCCTGTTTGATCGAAACCTGGCTTCCCTGATGACGGGTCGTGTAGTCCTCGTCGATCCCGGTCAGTGAGTTGTAATTCCGGTTGGCTGCTTTGGAGCTATCTTCACTCAAGGTCAGCACGGGTTGAAAACGCGTTGGAACCTTTTTGTACTCCTGGCGCGATGCCTCAAGGTCTTGACGGGCGGCTTCGATCTCGCGATTTGCCTTCAGAACCTCTTCAGCGAACATCTTCAACGGATCGGAAAAAAGGTCAGAAGCTGCGAGCGGAATCTGTAAAAGAACGAAGGCCAGTACCATCTCAATAAGTCGGGGGAAGAGTGAAGGCAGACCGGAGGGCGCAAAGCGCCCGACCCCGGGGGATGAGCCTCGCGAATTCACTTCGCGAGGCGAAGGGGGGCGCGTGCCCCCCTTTTTTGAGAAGTTACGAAGGCCAGGGCTATCATACCGGGCTATCATACCACGGGCTAACGCGCCGCGGATTATCCGACGGAGGACTGTCGCTGCAGACAAGGTTTTAGAAAAATTCATGGTGCGGACACCAGTTGCATAACGGTCCGAATCGTCGTGGTGGATTTCGCCAACAACCCCGGTTTGTCTGGAATCGGAAGGTTGAAACTGAATCGTGCGTCGGCCTCGGTCTGTACAACCTGCCCAAGCTCAAAGTCAAAGTAGGTGCGTCCTTTGCTGATGGCGCTTGGAGAACCCATTGTCTGCCCGCTATCCGCTAGTAGAAGCTCGGCATCGAATGCGGCACAAGAGCGTCCGGCGGCTTTTCCGAAACCGTTGAAGGTATATCGCGTTTTGGTTTTAACGGGTGGTTCGCTTTGCGTTACGGCTTCCTGAACCCAGGAAGCGCCGATCTGAAGCGGCTCTTCCGGAAACTGCATCTGCGCGAACTCGGATCCCTGCCATCCGCTTGCGCCGCTCATGAACTGGATCCGACCGCGCTTGTCGACTGTCATCATTGCCTTTTGCCCTTCTTCGGGAAGAGCGGCCGAATCGGTTCCGTTCAATACCTTTGCTGACTCGATCGAAATGGCTATTGTGGCAAGGTCTGGGCCGACCTCAAGAGTGGTCTGGAGGATCATCATATCGATCTGAACCGGATTGGAACGGACTCCATCCGGCATTTCGACATCGACCTGGCCTCGAACGGTCACCTTGAAGTTCAACTGCTGCCCAGGATGAAAACGGTATTCGAATGGAATGGCATTGACATTCTGCGCCATCAGGCAACCTCCAGGCGATTCAATCGCGGCCAGAATGAAAAAAAGAAACCTAAAAAGCCGCATGAAGTCAAAACTCGCGGTTTTGTTTACAATGCCCCCGGGAAAAACTGCCCTGTGGGGGCGGGTTTTAGCCCAGACAAAATCCGAACCAACAGCGCTCTCGGCGTTGCCGGGAAGGGGAATCCGCCGAGTCGCTTCTGCAAAGGAAACTATCGGGATTGGTGTTCGTGGCATACTTGCCAAATACTTAACCCTGAGCGTAAAGGAAATAGGGGAAATGTCCGAATATGAAGTATAGCGTATGGCTTCCGGGGTTGCAACAAAATGGAAAAATTTGGAGCAGTTTTCAATGTTCTTGACACCCTTAGATCGATGTTTTAGAATACCTATCAAGCCAGGGGGAATTTGTGAATGCGTTTGCATCGCAGCTCTGGTTCTGGCGGCTGGGATGGTTCTTCCGGTGAAAGCCGGTTCTGCGACACGAGACGGGTTTGACAAGCTGCGACAGGCGCCAAGCGTCGAGTTCCTGGATGGGAACGCCCTGGATTTGCTGGTTGGAGGCCGAAAAGGCACTCCAGCCATTGACGAAGCTGATGTTGGCGAGAAGGGTACTTCCGAGGAGCCAACAGGGGGAAAGGCGTTGGCAGATCTTTTGGTGGATGGCCAAGGAGATTTCGATCTGGAGAGCGTTGCCTGGAACGATGCGGAGGGCGATCCGGCCGGAGGCGATTTGGCCGGGGGCGATCCGGCTAAAGGCGGTGGCGCATCGCGGGATGACCTCGATACTGCCGAGGACACCCTGAACCTTGAAGATTTTGACCTTCCGAGCGCAGAGCAATCCGAGCAATCCGAGCAATCCGAACCCGGCGGACCGGCCCCCGCCGGCAGAGGTGCGAAAAATGGGGGCTGACATTGGAACATCAATCGGGGAGGGTGCCTAAATGAGTCAGATTCGCCGCCGTAAGCGGTATTTTATCAAGCCAGGCTTCCAGAGCAGGCTGACTGCGATCTTTATCCTGATCGTTATTATCGTGGCAAATATCGTGGGCGCCCTTGTCTACGGTATTTCCATCGAAAAGCTCGAGAGCAAGCTGGTCGTGGAATCAAAGCTTCCAATTGATACCTCGCAACTCGGGCAAGCCCTCTTGCCGGGTGTTGTTGCGGCCGAACTGGTAAGCATTCTTCTGGTAGCTTTCATTTGTATATTCGTGACCCATACAATTGCCGGCCCGGTCTATCGCATGGAGCGCGTAGCCCGAAACATAGGCGAGGGCGATTTGACGAACTTCATCAAGCTTCGCCCAAAAGACGAGCTAAAAGATTTGGCTGATGCCATGAACGATATGACCATGGGTCTTCGAAACAAGGTTACCACGCTGCGTGAATCATCCGACCGCCTGATAAGCGCCTTAGATAAGGCCAAATCATCAGGGAAGGTCGATAGCGAACTCTTGGAAGCAGCCAAAGCGATCGAAGCAACTGCCAAAAGCTTCGTCCTCGAGAAGGACTCTTCTCCCAAAGACGCTCAGGTTCAAGAAGAGAACGGCACCGAACTGACTTGAACTCTTGAAATTCCCCAGCCAATGATTGAGAACGGGTTAATTTCGTTTCATTCAAATTAGGTTTGGGGAAAGCTGATGCCCGCACTCCCCAGCTCCCAGCGGTGGAACTGGGGAATGTGGGTATCCGTTTTTTATGCGGATACCCTGAGTTGTTGAGTGGATTCCAAGCTTTCCTGTTCATCCGGTTGCTTTGAAACCTCCCTCGAGCGGTGCTTCGTTGGAAGTTTCCGCCCTTGTATTGAACGATTGCCCCATTCTTAATCGCTCTAATTTGCCTGGCAGTGATATTCGTGCTTTCGGGCGCGTGCCATGTGATTCGCGCGATAATGGAAGAAAACTTCCTGCCGAATCAACTAGAGAAATGAACTTCTTATCCAATCCAACGGTATTTTGAGAAGCCCGATGAACAAGGACTTTAGTTCCATTTCCCGGATCGAAAACCTCAAGATATGTTTGACCGCCCCCCTCGACAAAAGGAACATTTATTAGTTGGGCGTATTCCCTGGCTAGAACCAAAGCTTCAGGAAAGCCATCCTTGACATAGTGGGTAAGCGGGAAAACTTGGCCATTTTTTAGCCCAAGGGCAGCCTGATGTAAAAATTCAACGGTCAATTCAAATTTCCCGTCATCGCAACGTTCACAATTAACCCCGATTCCAAGAATATCCTCCGCTGGGGCAATGACGGAATAACGAACAAACGAAAAAAGCTCATATCGGCACAGAAATTCTTTTCGGCTGATGTGAAAGACATAGTTAACTTGCAGAAAAAGCATCACCACGAGCCCGACAAGAAAAATTCCTACTGCGCAAGAAAAAATCACGGGAGAAACCTTGATTTCTCCATCGAGGTATTTTGCGAAAAGCCAAAGGCAAAAAATACCCCACCCTACGGTCAGAACGTTCCACCAATCTTTGAATCGAGTACGGGTTTCGAATATTAATTCTGGTGGCGAAGACATGTTGAGAGCACCCTCCGATTTTGGGAAAACGAGTACAAAGGAATGCTCGATCGTATCTGCTCAAAAAAAAAGGGCATTAGCTGATTCTCAACATAAAGCGAGATTCCTCACATTCGTTCGGAATGACAAATGATGCTGTCATTTCGACCGAAGGGAGAAATCTCTTGCGCCAGGAATCATTGAATTCCCCGAATTATTGAGTAGATACGCCCGATCCTTCGACTTGATATAAATTCGCCTCTTCAGATCCGGAATACCAACCCCGATTTCGAAGGACAAAAGAACCCAACACAATATTCTTCAATGAATGCTTTTGCTGCATTCGTTATCTACGACAATGTTCGGCCGAGAACGGCGGCAATTCCTTTGATCTTTTCGATGAATGCACCAAGCCTTTCAGGCTTCAGTGCCTGACTTCCGTCTGACAAGGCATTCTGTGGATCGGTGTGAACTTCCACTATTATTCCGTCCGCACCCGCGGCGATCCCGGCCAAGCCAACCGGCTGGACAAGACGCCAAAGGCCTGTTGCATGACTCGGGTCGACAATGATGGGAAGGTGCGACAACTGCTTGATCGCGGGAACGGCATTGATGTCGAGGTTGAACCGAGTATAGTTTTCGAACGTGCGAATACCACGTTCGCACAGAATTACGTTGGGATTCCCGCTCGAAAGGATGTACTCCGCGGCCATCAGAAATTCCTTGATAGTCGAGCTCATTCCACGCTTAAGCAGCACCGGTTTTTTCACTCCCCAAGCGCCTTCAACAAATTGAAATTGGTCATGTTGCGGGTTCCGACCTGGAGCAGGTCGGCAGTTCCGGCAACCAGATCGACGTCGTGGACGTCCATCACTTCAGTTACAATAAGCAGACCGACCTCCTCACGGACGCGCCGAAGAATTTGCAAGCCCGCTTCCCCTAAGCCTTGAAAAGAATAGGGGGAGGTTCTGGGTTTAAATGCTCCGCCTCTGAAAAGCTTGCATCCGGCCTGCTTGACATGATGGGCGATCTTGAGAGTAGTCTCTTCGAACTCGACCGCGCAAGGCCCTGCAATGATCTGAATTTCAGAACCGCCGAAAACCACCGGTTCCTGGCCTTCATTCAACGGCCCAACCTTTACCCCGGAGTTCTCGCCCTTGTACTCGCGTGATGCAAGGAGGAAAGGCTGAAGAATCGGAAGCACACGCTCGACACCCGGCCAAGATGCGAATGGGGACTCAATTTCTGGGCGTTCTGCTCCCATGACCACTACGATCGTTCGGAAATCATCTTCAAGGAGGTGAGCCTCGAGACCCAACTTCAGGACGTGGTTCAGGATATTCTGCTTATGCTCCGCGGTCGCCCAAGGAGCCATGACTATTATCACAAACGCGTCGCTCCTGAAATTGTTCCTGTTACGATCGACCTATTTCGATTCTGCATAAATGCCATAGAAGATCAAAATCCAACGCTATTCATTGGTGAGTTCGCGAGAATGCCGAGGTTCAAACGGCTGATGAGATCATAAATCAATGAAAAAGAGAAAACTCCACCGGACGATGTCTCAATGAGAGATCGGAACCACAAGGCTAGAACATTTTTGTGGTTTCTTCAAGCAAAATCGGGACAAAATCGAGATGTAGAAATTTTCCAGGCGAAACGCCCGGAAAAAAGGCCCTGGGGAATATTCGCCCCCGTGGCGACTCACGGAAAAATTCTTTCTGCGCTTCTGTATTACCTCTCCTTTCGCGTATTTTTTTTCGAGAATAATTAATTACGGGAAAAGCCTCAACAGATCACGGTTTTGGTGTTATTTCAGGATTTTGGTTTCATCCTTGTTGAAAGCAATTTCTGATACT
>Ga0100398_1003909_pt1 | contig 12140 bp, 6 predicted proteins | sample CryGeymeta201522_FD_81568 | JGI IMG/M metagenome (GOLD analysis project Ga0100398, IMG submission 81568) | Groundwater microbial communities from Crystal Geyser aquifers in Utah, USA - Crystal Geyser metaG 2015-22 | ecosystem: Environmental > Aquatic > Deep subsurface > Groundwater | place: USA... | reverse complement strand
GCTGGAAGAATAAGGAATAACCCCCATGCCCGGCGCGGGCACAACGAAGGATGAAAATATTCTGTTCACGACGATGGCTGGAGATACTTTGTCGCAGAAGGCGGGAGATTTTTTTTAGAGAGTCGTAAGCGGCCTCCACCGTATCGAAGCCATCGGGATTCATGAGCGCGCAGGTTGCCGGCATCAGAATGCTTTGGGAGAGGATCCGCGGCAGATCAAAACCGGCCTTTTCCAATTCCCACCAGAGTGTTTCGATGCGATGGATGAGGCCATCCGTGGATTCCGCGATGAATTCATCATAGTTTGCCGGTACAATCCCCCAGCCGAACATACCGCCTTTATCCAGAAATCCATTGATCCCTTCCCGGTATTTGACGAATATCTCTCCGCAGTTGTAGGCATTGAAGGAGAGGATGTCAATATCGAGATGGAGCAAAAAATCCCAGTCGGGATTGCCGCAGAGGTGGATGCCCCGTGGATGTTCGATCTGGGCCAGGAATCCTCCCATATCCACGCGTGCCTGATCTGCGGTATAGCCGGATACGGCGCTGAAGATGGACTGGAGTCCCGGCTCGTCGATAAAAAGAAAGGCACGGGGATTTTTTTCTTTCAGTTCGCGCAATTGGCAGTTGGCCTTCCTCGCCATGAAGTCAAAGAGGATCGAGCGCACCTCGTCATTGTAGATGATCGGCTTTTTGTTTTCGTCCAGCACATTCAGGCCGAAGCTCACCGGGCCTTCCAACTGGCCGCGTATGGAGACAAAGGGGGATAAATCCAAGGATAAAAATTGGTGATAAGTGGCGGAAAACCGGGGGGACATCCGAAAAAAATCCTCATTTTCCAGATTCATCAACGCATTTTCCAGTTCGGCATAAAATTTTTCCGTACTGAAATGGATCTTGCGATTTTCCGGTTCCAGAACGATGCCGGGGAAATTCTCCGAGGCCTGAACGTACATGTCTTCGAAATAATCCATCTTCGGCAGTTGCGGCCAGAAGGGGATGTCGACGCCCATCGCCACAGATAGCGCTCTCTCCATCTCTTTATGCGGCAGTATCCCCATCCCGGTGGTGATCAGATTCCCGGTAAAAGGCATGAGCATATGGGTCATGGTCCGTTTCCACAGATTTTTAAAAATGGCCGCCCATCCTCAGATAAGCACCGCATTTTCGCGCGATTTTACCATAATCGCCTGGGAAATCCCAGCATTCATCCGGAGCACCTGCGCCATAATTTACAGCCGGCCTGACCGGAGGAGCGTTGAAAAAAATGAAAATAACTCTTGACAATCAATGTCCTGACCATTAAGGATGACCCAGTCCGTTTTTTTGTCAAACTGACCAGGCAATTCTTCCGACCATCGAAAAGTCGGGGCGGGGTAATGCATCCAAAATGTGCGAGACGGGTTTCCAACATAGCCTTGGCATATTATTTTCGATCGTTATGGAATCGGTTTTTTCTCGAATTGTATAATGGTTCATCTACTATTTGTGCTCTGCTGAAAGGTTCAAATAAGGGATAGGTCCGGGATCATGTTGATCCTGAAGTTGCTAACATAAAAAAAGGGGGGAAAGAAAATGAACAATCGGAAAGTTAAAGTATTTGTCGCGGTTTTTTTACTGTGCCTTTTTTTCGGCTGGTCGCAGATCTATGCCCAAGTCAAGCCTATCGGTCCCCAGATGACCATCAGGATCTCCCATCAATGGCCGGGTGGGACTATCGACAAAGGTGATTTCCGGGACAGGCTCAGCCGCCTGTTTGCGCAGAAAGTGGGGGAAAAAACCGGGGGTGCCCTGAAATTCGAGATTTATCCCGCTTCCGCCCTTTTCAAGGCAGGTCCGCAGTATGACGCCATGCTGAAGGGCGCGCTCGACATGTCCGTTTATCCCCTCGATTACGCCGCCGGGAAGATTCCCCAGTTCTCTATTACCCTGATGCCGGCCGTTGTTAAGGATCATAGCCAGGCCATGCGCTGGAAAGATGCGCCCATCGGCAAGGAAATCGAAAAACTTAGCGAAGAAAACGGGATGAAGATCATCACCTGGGCCTGGTGCGGCGGCGGCATGGCCGGCAAGGCCAAACCCCTGATCAAACCGGAGGATATGCAGAATGTGAAAATCCGGGCCGCGGGAAAGATGTTCGAGAAGATGCTCCATGCATCCGGGGCCGGCATCTCCAGCATGCCTTCCAGCGAGATCTATTTCGCCCTTCAGACCGGGGTCCTGGACGCCTGCATGACCTCTTCTTCTTCCTTTGCATCCTACCGCCTCTACGAGCAGGTGAAGTACTACACTTCCCCGCGGATCACCACGACATGGTATATGTTAGAACCGCTGGTTATGAGCATGGTCACCTGGAAGAAACTCTCTCCGGAGCAGCAGAAGATCGTAGTGGAAGTCGGCAAAGAACTCGAGAAGTTTGCGCTGGAAGAGGCGATCAGGGACGATACCGAAGTGACAAACCTCTTCAAGTCCAAAGGCGTAATCGTCCATGACATGACTCCGGAAGAGCTCAAAGTCTGGGCGGAAACGGCCAAGAATACCGCCTGGAAGGAATACAGCGAAAAGGTGAAAGGCGGGAAAGAACTTCTTAAAATGGCGCTGGACGTAAAATAACACAGAATAGCAAAGATGATCGTAACCAATAATCCATTGACAAGGGGAGCCGGGCGCTCCCCCTTGTCAATGGATTAAGGAGATTCTATGGCAATGCAATTTTTCCATGGGGTGATGCAGAAGATCGAAAATCTCAACCGTGCTCTGTATTATGTAAGCAGCCTGGCCATTGTGCTTTCCGCCTTCATCCTCACTTACGAGGTGATTGTCCGGTACGTGCTGAGAATACCCACCATCTGGGAGATAGAAACATCCGTCTATCTGACGATCATGGCCACTTACCTTGGAGCGGCGTACGGCCTGAAAGACGGCGCCCACATCAATATCGACCTGATAACAAGGCTTTTGCCAAAGAAATTTACCGAAAAGCTCTCGCTGGCCACCTCGATGATCGCCCTTGTTTTCTGCCTGCTTTTGGCCTGGAAAGGGTGGGGTATGTGGTGGGAAGCCACTGCCAAGGGATGGTGTTCGGAATCCTTATGGGGTCCGCCTCTTACCATCCCATATTTTTTTCTTCCCCTGGGCATGACCCTTTTGTCCCTCCAATATGTCATATCGATTTCCGAAATAATCGAGAAGAGAGGAGGGAAAAGCCATGGATCCTAACACCCTTGGAATCGTCGTCGGCCTGGTCACACTCGTTTTCCTGTTAAGCGGTATGCCCATTGCCTTTGCACTGGGTGTTCCCTCCGTACTTTTTATCCTGCTATTCATGGACAGCTACCAATTCGACCTGATCGCCCACACGATGTTTGACGGGCTCAATGACTTCGGTCTTTTGGCCATCCCGCTGTTCATCTTTATGGGGTCCATCATCGCTTCAACCAAATCGGGAGAAGATCTCTACGAAGGCCTGCACCGCTGGCTCCATCGTCTTCCCGGGGGGCTGGCCATCAGCAACATCGTCTCCTGCGCCATCTTTTCCGCTCTCTGCGGGTCAAGTCCGGCCACGGCCGCCGCCATCGGCACCATGGGCATCCCGGAGATGCGCAAACGGGGATACCCCGATTCCCTGGCCACCGGTTGCATCGTGGCCGGAGGGACCCTGGGAATTCTCATTCCGCCCAGCGTCACCATGATCATCTACGGCATCGCCACCCAGACCTCCATCGGCAAGCTTTTCCTGGCCGGGGTTGTGCCCGGCATAGTGATCACCATCATGATGTGCATCTGGGTGGTCCTGTATTCCCAGTGGGCGAGGCGCAAGATGGTCCGCAATGTGGCAAATGGGGACATTGCCGCGAGTATAGGCGCCGAATTCTTCGAATCCGTCACATATTCCTGGAAGGAAAAGATGTCGGCCATCAGCCGGGTTGTGCCGTTCATCCTCTTGATTGTTTTCATCATGGGCAGCCTTTACGGCGGCTGGGCGACTCCGAGCGAGGCGGCCGGTGTGGGTTCGGTGGCGGCCCTCTTTCTGGTCATGGCCATTTATAAACTCGGATCCAAGGACTACCGCAAAATCATCAATATGACCATCAAGGAAAGCACCATGATCCTGATGATCATAGCCGCCTCTTTTCTCTTCGGGGCCGTCATGACAAAGCTCTACATTACCCAATCCATCATCAACGTCATTGTCGGCGCGGGTCTCTCCAAGTGGTCGCTGATGATCATGATCAACATCTTTCTGTTGCTTCTGGGGTGCTTCATGCCCCCCGTGGCGATCATCCTGATTCTGGCGCCCATCCTTTACCCCGTGCTTGTCAAGTACGGGTTCGACCCCATCTGGTTTGGGGTCATCATGACGATCAATATGGAGGTGGGATTGATCACACCGCCGGTGGGTCTGAATCTCTATATTGTCCAGGGGATCGCCCCCGATGTGCCCCTCAGCAGGGTGCTCGCCGGCTCCTTCCCTTTTGTGCTGGTCCTGTTGTTAGGAATAGTCATTTGCTCGATCTGGCCGGAATTGACCCTTTGGCTGCCGAATAGAATGATCGTACGCTGAAAACCGGTCACTCTTGTAAATAGCGGCAAAAAGCTACTGGCGGACGAGCATGTAAAGAAGGCCTATCTCGGATTTTAGATGGGTGGTGCGGATGGGCTGAAGGCTTAGGCGCCGGGGGAGGGCGTTCACCCGGCCGTCGGCCAACTACGACGTGGCGGGTTTGGAATCGCGTCCATCGGTCAAAGCCACCCGTAGCCGGGATCACCCGGCGAATCGGTTCCGCAGGACGTTCTTCTGGACCTTGCCCATGCTGTTGCGTGGCAGTTCGTCGATAAAATGGACGCGCTTCGGCGCCTTGAAGTTGGCAAGGGCGCCCTTCAATGCTTGAATGATGCCGGTTTCGGTCGCCGCCGCGCCGTTCGGGTCCTTCCGGCGGACGACCGCCGCAACAACGGCCTCGCCGAAGTCCGGATGGGGCACGCCGAAGACGGCGGATTCGAAAACGCCTGGCATGGCGTCGATCATCTCCTCGATTTCCTTCGGATAGACGTTCAGCCCCCCGCTGATGATGAGATCCTTTGAACGGCCGATGATCGCGATGTAGCCCTCTTTGTCCCGCTTGCCCATGTCGCCTGTCTTGAAAAAACCGTCCGCGGTGAACTCCTCCCGGGTCTTTTCCGGCATCCGCCAGTAACCGCGAAAAATGTTATCACCCTTGACCTGAATTTGGCCGATATCGCCGACCTCCGTCGGCCGGTTTTCGGCATCGGCAATCCGAATCGACACGCCCGGCAGCGGAAAACCGACCGTACCCCCACGCCGTTCGCCGTCGTAGGGATTGGAGGTAAACATGTTGCCTTCCGTCATGCCGTAGCGTTCGAGAATCGTATGACCGGTGCGGGTTCTAAACTCCGCAAACGTCTCCGTCAGGAGCGGCGCCGAGCCGGAGATGAAAAGACGCATGTTGGAGCACGTTTCCCGTCTAAAACCGGGATCCGCAAGCAGGCGCACATAGTAGGTAGGCACCCCCATGAACACCGTCGAGCGGGGCAGCAATGCGAGGACCCGTTTGACGTCGAATTTGGGTTCAAAGAACATCGGGCTCCCGTTCAGCAGGCAGCAGTGGGTGGCGACAAACAAACCGTGGACGTGAAAGATCGGCAGCATGTGCAAAAGCAGATCTCCGGGCCTGAACCCCCAATAGCGATGCAGCACCTTTACATTGGATGCCAGGTTCCGATGGGTCAGCATGGCGCCCTTGGAGCGCCCGGTTGTCCCTGAGGTATAGAGGAGCGCGGCGAGGTCCTCTCCGGTGCGCGCGACGGTTGCAAATTGATCCGGCCGGGATGAGGCGGCTTCCGTCAGGCTGCCGCCGCCGTTGTCATCGAGTTCAAGCACATGGGTTACGCCGGCCTTTGCCGCCAGTTCGTCGGCCAGCGCCCGGATCTGCGGTCTGCAGACGAAGACGCGGGGTGCGGCATCGCCCAGGAAGTACTCGATTTCGTGACGCTGATAGGCGTCGTTCATCGGCAGGTAAACGGCGCCGGCCCGCAGTGCGCCTAAGTAGAGAAAGAGCGCCTGCGGGGATTTTCTCACCTGCACGGCGACGCGGTCTCCCGGTTGCACGCCAAGATCTGCGAGCAGGGCGGCGTATCGGGCCGATTCGCGTTGCACCCTCCCGTAACTGACTTGGGAACCGTCGGGCAATATCAGGCAGGGTGCATCGGGGTTTTCCGGAAATCCGTACTGAAGGATTTCATACAGGTTTTCGTTCATAGATCACATTCCTTATATTCGTGTGATATCAAATAGAAGAACGAATAACATTAAGAATACGTTTAACAATACCGTCCTTGCCTTCTTTAATGGATCGTTTTGATCAGTGTCCGGTTCGTTTAAATTGTAGGCTACGAAGATCGGCCCTGGATGTCAACAAATTTCTGCTGCGATATGCCAATTCCGAGAACCGATCTCAAAGCATCCTCTCGATCTCCTCCATTCTGGCGTCGAGACGCTTGCGTGAGATCGGAAAGGGCGTCTTCAGTTCCTGTGCAAACAGGGAGACCTTGTACTCCTCGATCATCCAGCCGAGCTCCTCGATCGCCTTGCGTTTTTCCCCGGAGGCATACGAGGGGAGCCCTTCGCCGATCACCCGGCGACGGTCGCTCAGTTCACGGATTTCCGCCGCCCGGACAAGGGCCTTTTCCAGATGGACGGCGCCACGCTCCGCACGGAGGGCGAGGGCGCGCAGATATCGGCTGATATGGATGAGACGTCCCTCGTCGTACCGGATCAGGAAATCGGCCGGGAGGAGGGCGGCCAGTTCTTCCCGCAGACCGGCGAGAAACGTGAGGAACGGCCGGCTGTCGCGGTTGGCGATCTCGAGCGTGCGGAAAAGCTCCGTAACGTCATAGAGGTTCTTCAAAAGCGGCCGTGCCGTTTTCAGGACCTCCTGACCCCGGGGGAGGAGCAGCGGGCGGACCCTTTCGGCGTGGGACGCGAAGGCCTCCGCGGTTCGGATGTCCGCTTCAAGAAGGTCGTGCATCGCCTTTTCGCACAGCGCATTCTCCAGGGCTTTGGCGCCGCCGAAGGCCGCGGCCCAGAGCTTCAGCTCGCCTACCGGGACGAGTCCCTTCCGCAAATGGCGCAGCTCCTCCCGGAAACGCAGGGCGAAGAGCGCCTTCACCCCCAGACGGTGCGCGCAGAGCGCCTCCGGGGCGGACCGGAAGAGACGAAGAGAGACGCCATTTTCGTTTGCTTCAAGGGCCGGATAGGCGACGCGCTGCCGTATTACTTCGCCCGTGAGCGGAATAGTCTCCGGCAGGTCGCCAAAATCCCATGTCGTCAGGCCGCTCTTCTCCCAGGTATTTCTGACCTTTGCAAAGGCCCGCGATTCCTCCTCATCGATGAAACCTCTCTCCAGGATGGCGATATCCCGTCCCGCCGCCAGTTCCCGGTCCTTCCCATCGACCACGGAAAAGCGGAGCTTCAGGCGCTCCTCCAGATCATCGTGGGGCCAGCGGTCGGCGGGGATATTCACGCCGAAACGGTTGTAGAGAAAACGGCCGAGGGCGGTGAGCAGCGACCCTTCCTGCGGCATCTCTTTCAAAATGATATCACGGGTCCCGGTGAGCGGCAGCAACTGCTTGCGAAACTCCTTCGGAAGTCCGCGGAGGAGGGCGGCGATCTTCTCCCGGAGGAGGCCGGGAACCGCCCAATCGAGGGCGGCCGGGGGGAGGGAAGGCGCCGCCTGAACGGGGATCTTCAGCGTGATGCCGTCCGCCGGTTTCCCCGGATCAAAGCGATAAACGCAGTCCAACCGCCAGCCGCCTGCCGATACCGTTTCGGGAAAGAGGGCCATCTCCTCCGAATCGGGTAATTGGATCAGCAGATCTTCCTCCCGCATCCGGAGAAAGGCGTCGCCGCCGCGGTCGCGGACAAGCCGCTTAAGCGTCCGGATGTCGAAGATCCCGGGGAGGCGCTTTTCATAGAATTGGGCCATCTCCTCCTCTCCGATAAGGAGGTCGTGACGACGCACCTTTTCCTCCATGCCGGCGATCTTCTCGATCTGCGTCCGGTTGTGGAGAAGGAAGGGGAGAGGGGGCTGAACCTCACCCTCGACCAGGGCGCTCCGGATAAAGATCCGGGAGGCCTCCACGGGATCGATCCGACCGTAGGAGACGGGCCTGCCGGGGACGATCACCAAACCGAAGAGGGTTACCTGTTCGGAGGCGACCACCTCGCCCCGGCTCTTCTCCCAGTGCGGGGCAAAATAGGTGCGGCGGCAGAGCTCCCCGCCCAGCTCCTCCAGCCAGGCGCTTTCAATATTCGCCACGGTCCGGGCGAAGAGGCGCGAGGTTTCAACCATCTCCGCCGCGACGATCCAGTTCCCGGCGCGGTTGAAGAGGCCGGATCCCGGAAAAATCATCGCCTGCCTTCCCTGGGTTGCCGTGTAGAGATTCTTCTCCTTTTTCACGGCAATATGTCCCAGGTAGCCGCTCAGGATGGAACGATGGATCGCACGGTAGAGATCGGCCCCCTCTTTTGGGGTTGAACCCGACTTTGCCGAAAGAAATTTCTGTTCCTTCAGGATCGTCCGGATCTGGTCATGGACATCCCGCCATTCCCGAATGCGCCGGTACGAAAGGAAGTGCTCCCGGCAGAAGCGGCGGATCCGGTTCTGCGTCTTCGATGAGTCTCCGGCATCATGGCAGCGCTGCCAGATTCGCAAAAGCGAGACGAAATCCGATGCGGGGTCCTTGAAGAGGGCGTGCATTTGGTCCGCCTGCGCCTCCTTCTCTGCTGGTCTCTCCCGCGGGTCCTGGCTGCTGAGCGCCGCGGCAATGATGAGAATCTCCGCCAGACATTCTTCTTCATTTGCTTCAAGAATCATCCGGGCGATTCTTGGGTCGATCGGAAGCCGGGCCATGATCCGCCCCCGCTCCGTCAGCCGCCAGGGGTCGCTCTTTCTCCGCAATTCATCCGCCTCCCGTTCGATTGCCCCCAGTTCCAGCAGGATGTCGATCCCATCCCGGATGCTTTTCGGGGCGGGCTTGTCGATGAACGGAAAGGAGTCGATGTCGCCGAGACCGAGGGCAAGCATCCGCAGGATCACCCCGGCCAGGTTTGAACGGAGGATCTCCGGCGAGGTATAGAGAGGCCGGCCGAGATAATCATCCTTCGTGAAGAGGCGGATGCAGATGCCGTTTTCGACCCGGCCGCAGCGTCCTTTGCGCTGATCGGCGCTGCTTTGGGAGATCGCCCGGACGGGAAGACCCGCCGTCCGTGAACGTGGATTGTACTGGGAGATGCGGGCGAGGCCGGTGTCGATCACATACCGGATTCCCGGGATCGTGAGCGAGGTCTCCGCCACGTTGGTCGCGATGACAATCTTCCGGAGGTTCATCGGCTTAAAGACGCGTTCCTGTTCCGATCGGGTGAGCCGGGAAAAGAGCGGCAGAATCGCGGCCTCTTCCCGCAGACGGCCGCTCAGAAGCTCCCGTGTCTCCCGGATGTCCCTCTCCGTCGGCATGAAGATCAGGATATCGCCCTGCTTTCGCTGTCCAGTCAACTCCTCGACCGCCCGGACCGCCGCATCGATGTGGTTGCTCTCCCCCTTTTCATCGAGGTCGCGATTGAGCGGGTCATAGCGTACCAGGACGGGATAGACCCGTCCCGACACCTCAATGATCGGGGCGTTATCGAACGCGCGGGAAAACTTCTCCGTGTTGATCGTCGCCGAGGTGATGACGACGCGCAGATCCCGCCGTCGTCGGAGGATGTTTTTCAGGATGCCGAGGATGAAGTCGATGTTGAGGCTCCGTTCGTGCGCTTCGTCGATGATGATCGTGTCGTAGGCCCGAAGCAGCGGATCGGTCTGCGCCTCCATCAGGAGAATCCCGTCGGTCATGATCTTGAGAAAGGCGTCCCGAGGGGTCCGGTCATCGAAACGGATCTTGTAGCCGACCGAATGGCCGACCTCCTCACCCATCTCTTCGGCGATCCTCCGGGCGACGGTCGTCGCCGCAATCCGCCGTGGCTGCGTGCAACCGATCATCCCGGCGAGACCACGCTCCGCCTCCAGGCACATCTTCGGGATCTGCGTCGTTTTCCCGGAGCCCGTCTCCCCGGTGACGACGACCACGGGGTGTTTTCGGACAGCGGCGACGATTTCGTCCTTTTTCAGCAGGATCGGAAGGGAAGGGGGGTAGTCGAGCCGCGGCAGACGGGCGCGTCGTTCATCCATCTTTTTTTTCAGGCTTGCGGACCGGGACAAATTTCTCTCTCCTTTATATGAAGCCGGAATACCTGCGTCGCAGCTCTTGCGTTCGCGGGATCATACCTGTACCCGTTCCGGATGTCACCAGAAAAATCTCATTATCCTTGACATGAATCATGGATGGTGGTAATAGGCGCGCCAGTGTGATGGTTCATGTCGGGGCGTGGCGCAGTCTGGTAGCGTATCTGAATGGGGTTCAGAGGGCCGGTGGTTCAAATCCACTCGCCCCGACCAATTTGAAATGAAACCGCCGAACAGGCGGTTTTTTAATATATTGACGATGTTCCTCCGATCATGGATGTTGACTTTTGGAGGCGCAATGAATATAAAGGTAGGGCTTCTATCATGCGAGAGTGGCGGAACTGGTAGACGCACTGGACTTAGGATCCAGCCCGCCTGAGCGGATAGGGGTTCAAATCCCCTCTCTCGCACCAATCCGTCTGTCATCTGAATATATAATACTTGGGAAAAGGAGCGTATTGCCGTGAGTGATATCAGTGCCGCTGTTAAAATTGAAGATATCAGTGCCGTTAAGAAGAAACTATCCTTTGATATCCCGTGGGTGGATGTAAAAAGCGAGTTGGACGCGGTTTACCGCAAGGTGGGGAAAAAGGCCAAGATCAAAGGGTTCCGACCGGGCAAGATCCCACGGGAAATCTTAGAGAGGCACTACCGGGAAGATGCCGAAGGAGAGGCGATCTCCAATCTGATGAATCGGCACTACTTGGAGACTTTGCAGCAGAAAGAGATTCCGGCGGTGACCCAGCCGGAGATCGAACAGCAAGGGATTAAGGCGGGAAAGGATTTCACCTTTTCGGCGACGGTTGAGGTGGAACCCGTCGTTGAACCGAAGGAGTATCTCGGTCTGGAATTGGAGAAAGAAGAACCGGTTGTGACCGATGAGGATCTTGAAGTTAGAATGGCGGAATTCCGTCAGATGTTCGCCACCATGGAAGAGGCGGAGGAAGACCGCGGGATCCGGATGGGCGATTTTGTGACCCTCGATTTTACGGGTGCACTTGCCGGGGAGCCGCTCAAGGAGTTGAAGTCCGAAAACTACCTGTTGGAAATCGGCTCGAAAACCTTTGTGCCCGGTTTTGAGGAGCAGCTCGTTGGTTTGAAACAAGGTGAGGCGAAAACCGTTCCCGTCAAATTTCCCGACCATTACAATGCCGCCCATCTTGCCGGGAAAGATGTGGAATTCAAGGTCCACATCAAGGGCATTCGGGTGAAAAAGCTGCCGGAAATCGATGACCAGTTTATCAAGAATTTTGAGCGTTACGAATCCCTGGATGCCCTCAAGGCCGATGTTCAAAAAAGCCTGGAAGAGGAGAAGAAGCGAAAGATCGCCCTGGCGTTTGAAAAACAGATCAGCGATAAATTGTTGGAGAAAAATGTTTTTGATGTCCCTGACTCCTTTGTCGAGCGGCAGATCTATTATATGATGTCCGACACGAAACGAAGAATGGTCTCCGGCGGCATGGAGCCGAAAAAGGCGGCCGAGTTCAGCATGAAACTCCATGATCAATTCCGGGAAGAGGCGGCCAAGATCGTAAAAACCGTTCTTCTGCTCAAGGGCATCGCGGGCAAGGAAGCACTGAGAGCGGGAGAGGACGAGGTGGAAAAGCGGATCCGGGAGATCGCCGTACAGCAGGCCCAGGATTATGAGACCCTTCGGAAATCTCTTGAAAAAGATGACCTGATCGACAACATCCGGAGCGAGATCCTGAACCGGAAGACCTATGCGTTCTTAGAGGCAAAGGCGAAGGTGACAACCGTCAGAACTGAGAAAAAGGGAATTCCGGAGGGGGAAAAATGAACCTGATACCCATGGTGGTTGAACAGGACGGTCGCG
>Ga0100398_1003904_pt1 | contig 12152 bp, 6 predicted proteins | sample CryGeymeta201522_FD_81568 | JGI IMG/M metagenome (GOLD analysis project Ga0100398, IMG submission 81568) | Groundwater microbial communities from Crystal Geyser aquifers in Utah, USA - Crystal Geyser metaG 2015-22 | ecosystem: Environmental > Aquatic > Deep subsurface > Groundwater | place: USA... | reverse complement strand
TTCTTCAGCACCGGGCGGCCGCTGGAAAAGAGTGAAGCCGACCGGGTTTTCGACGAAGGCTATCGAGCTTCCAACGTGGCCGCAATCCGGGGCAGCGGTCACGGGCTGCATTTTGTGCTCAACGTGGTGGAAATTCACGGCGGTCGGGTGGGAATGGAGCCGCGCAAGTACGGCAATCTGTTTTACTTCACCCTGCCGCTCAAGGAAGAAGTGGCGGTGGAGGTCTGAGACGCCGGGCCTTAGATCGTTAGGCATTCCCTTGTCACGCGAGGAGATCAGGATGGAACTCTCAGCCGTGCTCTCACCCGCCCCGGAAGGGGGCTATGTGGCATTCAACCCCGAGACAGGTACAACCACGCAAGGCGAAACCGTCGAAGAGGCGCTTGCCAATCTCCGCGAGGCAACCGAGCTTTACTTGGAAGAGTTTCCACTTTCCGTCAGCGGGCGCCCTTTGTTGACCACGTTCCAGGTTCCTGCGCATGCCTAGACTTCCCGTTGTTTCCGGTGCAGAGGCGGTGCGCGCTTTGGGGCATTTGGGCTTCGTGGTTGCCCGTCAGCGTGGCAGCCACATGGTCATGCGGCGCGGTTCCATGGGGTGTGTTGTGCCCAATCATCGCGAATTGAAAGTTGGCACGCTCGTCGGTTTGCTCAAGCAGGCCGGAGTTTCACCCGACGAGTTCATCGAGGCGCTTCATGCCTAGCATACGCTTCGAGAGGGACGCTCCGCCGACAATCTTCGCTTGCCGTCTACGCGCTCCTCAAGCTGAAAGTTGAGTCGTCGATTGCCAAAAGTTTATCCACCAGGGTGGCGATCATGGATTCGTATTCCTTGCCCACCAGGTCTCGTTGCGCCATCATGTCGAGCTTCAACTGGTCCCAATAAGCGATGAGGTCCGTCTTGGAAGCCAATTGACCGATGGTTTTCTGGATGGCTTCCAGGTATTGGGTGAGCAGTCGCTGGCGATGATAATCGAAAATCTCTCGCATCAGAAATTCCTGTTCTCCCTGCAAGCCGCCCTTGGCCAAAGTGCTCTCCATTAGGCCGCGAATTTCGTTCAGGTCGGCGAAAGTCCGGCAATCCTTGAGCCGCTGTTGCACCTGGCGCAGTACCCGGTCGTTGATTTCGCCGCACTGCCGCGCATAGGCCTGCCGCAAGCGCAGTTCATAATCGACCGTGTCGTACGGCAGCTTCTTCAGTTCCTGCAACAAATTCTGGTAATGGCGGCTGATCGCCTCGAAGCTCTGGAAGGAACCGAGCGAGCGGAGCATATGATCGAGCTGCGGGGCATCCTGAAAACCGATGCGCAAAGCGCACCCCGGTTCGTGAACCTGGAATTGGAGTCCGCCCCAATGGCGCACTGTTGGGGTCAAACCGTCCGGGGAATCGCGGTCGGTCAAGTGAGTTTCTCTGAGCAAGCTGCGCAGGGCCCCGTAGCGGCGATCGATTTCCTGGCTGATCGGGCGGAAACTGACCAGACCGCCGGCGCTGCCGTGCGGGCACAGATGAGCGAAGGCGTCCAGGGCAATGAGCAGCATCTTGACGCATTCCTCAATTTCGAGGAAGCGGTTGAGCGGATGAAAATCATAGATTCTGCAACCGCCGGTGACCGGATCGAGAAAGCGGAACAACCGATCGCGGCTGGTGTGATCCAGGGTCGAGAGATGTTGCAGGATCCTGGTGGCACGCTGCAACTGGCTCTGAAACTGTTTCAACCCCACGCTTTTCAAGAGCTTCTTGTGATAAATATAATTGATCGGGACCTTGGATAGATACATCTGGAGGTCGAGAATATCCACCCAGCGCACGTCCAGCAGTCGCAGCAGGCGTTCGAAGGCCACCATCCGGATCCCTGGCAGCGGTTGTTGCGCGCTTGCTTGATCTGCCGCCAGGGCGGTTTCGGGGGAATCTTCCTGGAGCCAGAATTCTTTGAACTCGGTTGGCATGCTTTCGGGATCGGAAAAGACCTCGCGGGTTTTCGCCGTCATCCGATGGTCCAGCCAGGAAGCCCAGTCGCCATTAGCTTCAATCATCCGTAGCGCCTCATGGCGCCATTGCAGAAACCGCTCCAGCAGGTCCTCGATCATCAGTCCTTCTTCAACCGCGGCGGCGGCGAGCACGGAATGCAGCACGAAGGCGTCCACCAGGCTTGGGTCACGGTCTCGGCAGATGACCTCGAGCGCGGTGATGGGTTCCTCGCCCTGGATCACATGGCCGAGGATGCCGTGATGCCGGATCAGGGACAAGGCCAGTTTCTTGACCGGCTCATCCCCGGTATAGTTCCCGAGAATCCCCGTTTCTTCCAGGATCGATGCGCCTTCTTCGGCATGGGTGAGGCACACGGCGGAGGGTTTCCGGTCCCGACCGAACTTGTCGACCTTGCCGATGTCCTGGAACAGCAGCGCCAGGGTGAAGGCACGGTACAGGGCGGGAGTTTGTTGGATGTGGTCCACCAGGTCCTCGAGGCTAGCCAGTTGAGCGTGTTTGGCCCCGATGTCCTCTTCGGCCAGCGCCCCGAATTCCCGCTTGGCCAGCTGATAAAAAGTTTCGCGATCCTGGAAGGCATCGCGATCCCTGGTGATCAAGGCCTGAAATTTTTGCAGGGAGCGCATCACATAGGTGCCGAGGGATTGCTTCTTGCGGGTCGGCCAGTTTTCCACAAGATTGCCGAAAGCATGGAATTCCGGCAGGATGAACCGCAGGACTTCACTGCAATGGGCGGCCAGCACCGAAATGGTGTCAAAGATTTCCTCGGGCACAAAGATCTGGGAGTAAAGGATTGCCCTGAGCTTGGTTTCGATCCCTTCAATTTTTCCGATTTTATCGCTCTCGGCGTGAGGGTCGCCGCCGGTGCCGGCAAACTCGTCCGGATCGTGATGCCGCAGAGAGTAACGGTAGCTTTCCAGTTCGGAGAACAGCCGTTCCAGGTCTTGCAGCTGTTTGAGGCCGATGTCGCGCAGTTTTCCGGCTTCGAACTGATCGAGCAGGGCGAGGATCTGGCCGATGTTTTCATCCACGTCCACAAACGACACATCGATCGCTTTGGTATCGGCGTTGGCAATCAGCCGTACCCCGCTGTCCAGGACAAAGGCCGGGCGGCCGCCGGCCAGGGTTTTGCGAAGGCTTTCGAACAGCCTGGGCTGCAACCGTTGGTGGGAGATTTGCATCAGGGCGGCGCGGATTTTTGCGATCCTTGGTCCCTGTCGATCGGCGGGAAAGCGAGCGAGCATGGGGTTGAAGTTGATGATGCGTTTTTCCGCCGCGTTGACCGCGATCCAGAGCAGAACGAAACCGGCGCTGGTGCCCAGGACCGGAAACAAGTGGCCGGTGCCGTGGAATTCGGTTTCCAGAAATTGGCGGAAAAAATAGGACTGGGAGGAGATGCGGTCGCCGATGAATTCCGCTTTGAACTGCTTGGCCACCGCCACCAGGTTCAATGCATCCTGAAGCCGCTCTAAACGGAGCGGGTCATAGTCGCAAAAGACCTCTTTTTCGAACCGTCCCTTCTGTTCGAATTCCTTCCAGCTGTTGAGGAATTCAAACAGATTGAAAAACTTCATCATCTCGCGAACGGCCGTGTTTTGCACTCCGCCCAGTTCGCTGATGCGGATATCCTTGAGCGTGTCCCAATCCATGTCCGGGCTCGAAGCCACCTGGACCGCGTCGCGGTAGAGATCGAACAGCTCCCGCAGGTGTTCCCTGGTAAAAAGTTCGCCCAGGGCGGCAGCGCTTTCGGCAATGCTCATCAGGCGGCAGAACCGCAGGATCTCGATCACTTCGTCCAGGTCCCGAAGCCCCGCCAGGGCGGTGACGCTTTTCAGACTGGCGGCCGGGAGCTTACCGAACACCACCCGGCTCATGGTGGAATGCCCGGCAATGATCAGCACCAGTTCGCTCAACTGGGCCGGGGTGAAGCCATGCACCGACAATTTGGCAAGGTTTTCCAATACCGGCGTGTCGTGGCCTTCGATCTGGTCCGGGTTCAACACCTGGGCGGTGCGGCCCAATTTGGCCATCAGCCGAACCAGGCGATTGATGTTCTGGCCCCCGTTGGAGCCGACCCGGCGGCTGCGAAACGGGCGGCGCAGCCGGTCCGCTTCGAGTAGAGAAGCCTGGGTGAAGGTCTGGTCGCGGATTCGGGCCAGGGTGTGCAACACATCCAGAACGTAGCGGAAGCTGTTCCGGTATTCGGCCACCAGGGCCAGCGGGCAACCGAGTAGGCCGGAGGAACGCAGTTGCTGTTCCAGGTCCTTGAGCGTCACCTGGGGGCGGCGGGGCCGACCGCTGTATAGAATGAGGTCTTCTGGAAACGGTTGGTCCAGACTCAGCCTGGGTTGCCAGTAATCGCTTCGGTGCTTGGAGCACTTGCGCACCAGTTGCAGGGTTTCGAAACAGGTGGCAAAGATTTTTTGCCACTGGCTTTCCGGGTTCAGCAGAGCCTGGTTGGGCAGGCGCAGATTCAGGTACGGGAGTTTTTCGATGGTTTCCAGGCTGAAATCTTCCGGTTTTCGCCCCTGGAGCAGCCGATTCAGGTGCGGTTCAACGGCCGCGTAACGGTTGAAGTAACTGAACAGGTCGCGAGCCTCGATGGTCATCCGCCGGCCGCGCGATGAGTATTTCTCCCGGGTTTTGAAAACGTGGGTGAAGATGAGGAAGTTCTTGAGCTCGAGATCGTTGTGAAAAGTGACCTGGAACGATTGGGGGCCGGTCGGAACCGTGGCGTGGGCGAGAATCACCCATTTGCCCTGGGGCTCCAGGATGTCGCAGACCTTCCCGGCCAGATAGGCGCCAAAGTCGAACAGCTGCCGCTGCCGGGAAATGCGCTTACCGCTGCCATGCAGGGGCTGTTCCAGGAGATATTCGGCCGGATTGCGGGGGAGAATCACGAGATCCAACAAGGTTCGCCAGGATCGGACCTTGTCCATGGATTCAAACAGAAAAATGCGATGAATCGAGAGCCTGGCCCGCAGTTCGTGTACCAGCAGATCGTGGGACGAAGCCATCAGGCCGATGTCCAGGCGTTCGCTGCCGGTTTCCAGGAGGTGCTGGAGCACCAGTTGTTCAATTTCATCGGCCTTGCTGGTGACGTCCTGGAGCGAATGGGTCAGCAGATTGATCGGGATCAAAAAATAGCGTCGGCCACTGGTGCTGAACCGGATCAGCAGGCCGAGTTGCTGATAGATCTGATTGATTCGCCTGCTGTTGACGGCAAGCTCCGACTGATCTTGAAAATCCAGCTGCTGAATGAAGTCGAAATCCGCCCGGGTCAGCTTGTTCTGTTCGATCAGGCCCAATCCGTAGGCGTTGCCGCCGGAGCGGCTGGCGAGGAAATTCGGGTGGTCTTCGGCGGCAAAGGTACCGATGGGCACATCCTGAGGATCTATCCCGAAGCGCGGATAGTCGGCGGCGTCGATGATCCGAAAAAGATCCTGACGGTATTCCGGCGGCGGCTGCCGAGGCGAGGCCGCGGGGCGTTTTTTCATCGGACCATCCTGTCGTGTCCATGGGGTGGGCGGCAAAGCGCTTGTTGCCAGGCCGCGATGCATGGTAACCATAGCACGGTCAAGGCGGTGAAACAAACAGATGAGCGTGAAGAGCGCGCGGGAGGTGGTGAAGCCCATGGACAAGTGGACGGCGTTGGCCCTGCCCATCGCCCGGCTGGGTAAGATCGGGCGCTTCCCGACCATGCCGGGGACGGCGGCTACGGGGCTGGTGGGAATTCCGGCGGCGGTCGTTTTATCCTGGTTTTCGCCGCCATGGTCCCACGGCCTGCTGGGGCTCCTGTTTTTCCTGGCCTGCGCGGCCGCGGACCTGGCCGCAAGGCATTGCCGCCAGAGTGACCCGAGGGAGATCGTGGTGGACGAACTGGTGGGGTTCCTGGTCACCATGATCGGCCTCCCGGTTTCCCTCTGGTCGCTCGCCCTCGGTTTTGCCGCCTTCCGCCTGTTCGATATCGGCAAGCCCTGGCCGGTTCGGGCGCTGGACCGGGAGCTCCATGGCGGCCTCGGCATCGTACTGGACGATGTGGCTGCAGGCATTTACGCTCATGCCCTGGTGTGGACCCTGCTCTGGGGCAGCGGCCGGCCGTTGTGATCGAAATCTGATCTCAATCATGTGGTAGAACGCCATGCCGAGCACGATCCCGAGCGCATCCCAGCAGAGGTCCAACATGCTGGGGTCGCGGCCCGGGACGAACGCCTGGTGCCATTCATCGGAAGCGCCGAAAAGGATGCCGCTGACCAGGACTAAGGCGGCCCAGGCAGGACCCATGCTACCGCGACGACCGGTCCGCCAGGCCCAGCCGAGGAAAAACCCCAGAAAGCCATATTCGATGGGATGAAAATAATCGGCCTTGGTCGGTAATTCGACACCAGGGAAGCTCTGGCTGGAAAGGCTGAAGATGAACCCCGCATAGAGCAACGGCGGTACCCAGCAGGGCCAGGCGCGATTGGTCAGGAACCGGGGGGCGCGGCTGAGATACAAGGCAAACACCGTACCGGCGACCAGGATCAGCAAGCCGCTCCGGAAGGTTTCCAGTTGCAGTCGCAGCAGGGGCGCGACAACCATTACTCCCAGGATCTGGAGCGCGAACGCGGCGGTGATCAATTTCCATTTGGTAGCGGTTTGCTTGGGCACATGAGCCTCCAAGTGCAGAGGGGTTTTTCCCCATTTTCCATGCCTGCCGTGATAGTCGGACCGAGCCGAGGCGCTGGGCAATACCATGGAAGCACAGCGCGGCCGATGGGCGCAACCACGGCTCGGTTTGACCACGAAAATTCCAAGGATATTTCTTGGGCGGTTTCTTCATTCACTTCGTGGTTCATTCAAGTTGCCGGGGGAAAGTGAGAGCCCACGAGATGCCGTGGGAGAAATCTACTCCGGCATGGTCGCGGATGTACACTTCAATCTGTTGCCAATAGCCGCTGTCGTTGCGGATTTTTTGGGGGCTTGATCATTGTTTGGACCATTTCAAGGGTGCTCTCCTTCCACGAAGGACACGAAGGAATTGAATGGCTCTGGAATAACGGGTTTTTCTCGGTGCCTCCGTGGTGAGAGCTTTTCGCACTGGCCGAAGCGATGATCATGGCCCGCGGCGGCAAGATCGTCAGGGTGCTCCCCTTGGTCGCAACCTGACCTATCGTGTGGGGATGCCGCCTTCATGCTCACCAGTTGGTCCAGCCTCAGGTCGAATGTCCTGTTCTAGTAGGGGGATTTTGACAGGAAATTGAGTCCTGTATTATACTCGTTGAGGATGGATTCCTTCATTTTGCGAGGACTCTTTCCCGGGAGCGCGGGCATCTTGCCCGCGTTTGGTAATGAAAGCTCTCATCCTAAACTGGTCTATGATTGACAAAGCGCTGGGGGCGACACAAAGCGAGCCCATTGTATATACAACCTAAAACACTCCAAGCGTCTGTGTCCATGGCGTTTTCACGGGTTGACCCGGTTCGGGGGAGGCCTCCGAACAGGAGGAAAGGATGGACCTCATGATCACCAATCAGGCCATTGCCGAAGCCATGAAGGTGAAGCTCGGCCCTGAGCTTCCCGCGCTGCCGGAGTTCGTTCCCGACATTCGTCGGGCACCGGACCGGGGTTACCGGTTGGACCCGGCCCAGACCCGGACCGCGCTCAAGAATGCGCTGCGCTATATCCCCGAGGAGCATCATCAGCGGCTGGCGCCGGAATTTTTCCAGGAACTGAAGACCCGGGGCCGCATCCACGGCTACCGGTTCCGGCCGGCCGGTCCGATCCAGGCCCGGCCGGTCCAGGACTATCGCGGTCGATGCCTGGCGGGGAAGGCCCTTCAGGTCATGATCGACAACAACCTCGACTTCGAGGTGGCGCTTTATCCCTATGAACTGGTCACCTACGGAGAAACCGGGAGCGTCTGTCAGAACTGGATGCAGTACCGGCTGATCAAGAAATACCTGGAAGTCCTCACCGAGGATCAAACCCTGGTGGTGGCTTCGGGGCATCCCCTGGGCCTGTTTCGTTCCGCTCCCGACAATCCCCGGGTGATCATCACCAACGGCCTTCTAGTGGGACTTTACGATAATCCGGACGACTGGGAGATAGCGGCCCAGATGGGAGTCAGCAGCTACGGCCAGATGACCGCCGGCGGCTGGATGTACATCGGTCCCCAGGGCATCGTGCACGGCACCTACAACACCCTGCTCAACGCCGGCCGGCTCAGGTGCGGCATCGATGCCGGGGGTAACCTGAAGGGCTTGTTATTCGTCTCTTCCGGACTCGGGGGGATGAGCGGGGCCCAGCCGAAAGCCGCGGAAATCGCCGGTGCCGTATCGGTGGTGGCGGAAGTGGACGGTTCCCGGATCGAAACCCGCCGGCGCCAAGGCTGGGTGCGGGAAGTTTCGGCCGATCTCGACCGGGTGTTCGAACTGGCGCTGGCCGCCAAGAAAGCCGGCGCACCGCTGCCCATCGCCTATCACGGCAACGTGGTGGATCTGTTGGAGTACGCGGTGGCCATCGATTTATTGTCCGATCAGACTTCCTGCCATGTGGCCTACAGCGGCGGCTACTGCCCCCAGGGGCTCACCTTCGAACAGCGCACGGCGATGCTCGGGTCCAATCGCGAGCGCTTCCGCCAACTGGTGGACCGCGGTCTGCGCCGCCATTTCGAACTGATCAAGGCGCTCACCGAACGCGGCGTGTACTTTTTCGACTACGGCAACGCTTTTCTCAAGGCGGTGTTCGACGCCGGGGTTCGGGAAGTGGCGAAAAACGGTCGGGACGCCAAGGACGGGTTCATCTTTCCGTCCTATTTCGAAGACCTCATGGGGCCCATTTTCGACTACGGTTACGGACCGTTCCGCTGGGTCTGCCTCAGCGGCGATCCCGAAGATTTGGTCCGCACCGATCGTGCCGCCATGGCCTGCATCGACCCCAAGCGACGGCCCGAGGACCGCGACAATTATGTCTGGATCCGGGACGCCGGCAAGAACCGGCTGGTGGTCGGTACCCAGGCCCGGATCCTTTATCAGGACGCCCAGGGCCGGGTGCGGATCGCGCTCAAATTCAACGATATGGTTCGGCGCGGCGAAGTGGGCCCGATCATGCTCGGCCGTGACCACCACGATCCCGGCGGCACCGATTCGCCGTTCCGGGAAACCGCCAACATCCGCGACGGCAGCAATGTGGCGGCGGACATGGCGACCCATTGCTTCGCCGGCAACGCCGCCCGCGGTATGTCCCTGGTGGCGCTGCACAACGGCGGCGGTACCGGGATCGGCAAGGCCGTGAACGGCGGCTTCGGCCTGGTGCTGGACGGGAGTCTCAGGGTCGATGACACGATCCGTTCGGCCATGAGCTGGGATGTGATGGGCGGGGTGGCCCGCCGCAACTGGGCCCGCAACCCCAACGCCATGGCCGTGGCGATGGAATACAACGGCACCAATCCCAACGGCGATCAGATCACCATCCCGTTTGTGGTGGATGACGAACTGATCGACTCGCTGATCGGGTAGTGACGAGTGGAAGGGCATTTTGGAATGAGAAGGCTTTCATGAGTGCGGTCGGGACCATTCTGATCGATAGCGATCGTCTGACCATCGCCGAAGTGGTGGCCATCGCCCGCGGCGGCGCCCGGGTCGAGGCGTCCGCCGCCGGCCGCGAACGGGTGGAACGCACCCGGCGGTTGATCGATCGTTGGGTGGCGGAAAAAAAGGTGATCTACGGGATCACCACCGGCTTCGGGGCCTTGTGCAACGTCACCATTTCCGCCGCCGATACCCGCCTGTTGCAAAACAAGGTCCTGATGAGCCACGCCGCCGGGGTCGGGCGGCCGCTGGCCGACGACGTGGTCCGGGCGCTGATGGCGATTCGCCTGCACGATCTTTTTTTAGGCTATTCCGGTTGCAGCTTTGCGACCCTGGACTATCTGATGCGCTTTTTGAACGCCGGAGTGACCCCGGTCATTCCGGAAAAGGGTTCGGTGGGCGCCAGCGGGGACCTGGCGCCCACGGCCCATCTCGGTCTGGTCCTGATCGGCCTGGGCGAAGCCTGGATGGGTGGCGAACAGCTGCCGGGGGCGGAGGTGCTCCGTCGACTCGACCTGCAACCGCGGGTCTTGGAAGCCGGCGAAGGGCTGGCGTTGATCAACGGCACCCAGGTGATGACCGGGATCGCCGCCCTGGTGGTGCACGACGCCGTGCGCCTGGCCAAGGTCGCCGACATCGCCTGCGCCATGAGTCTCGAAGTGCTGATGGGGAGCAATTCCGAATTCGATCCCCGGATCCATCAGGTGCGGCCTCATCCCGGCCAAGTGGCGTCGGCGGAAAACCTGCTCCGGCTCACCGCGGCCAGTGACATCATCCGCTCTCACGAAGGCTGCGCCCGGGTCCAGGACGCCTACACGCTCCGCTGCGCGCCGCAGATCCACGGCGCCAGTAAAGACGCCGTGATCCATGCGCGCAACGTGGTCACGGTTGAAATCAATTCGTCCACCACCAATCCCTTGATCTTTCCGGACACCGAAGAAATCCGCCTGGGCGGCAACTTCCACGGTCAGCCCATCGCCATGGCCGCCGATTATCTGGCCATGGGCATCGCGGAACTGGGCAACGTGTCGGAGCGCCGGATCGAACGGCTGGTGAATCCGCGGTTGAGTGAATTGCCGGCGTTTTTGGTGGAACACGGCGGCCTCAATTCCGGCTTCATGATCGCCCAGTATGTGGCCGCGGCCCTGGTTTCGGAAAACAAGGTGCTGGCCCATCCGGCCTGTGTCGATTCGATTCCCACCTCGGCCAACAAGGAAGATCACGTCAGCATGGGCACCATCGCCATCCGCCAGTGCCGGGAAATCCCCGACAATGTCGAACACGTTCTGGCGGTGGAACTGCTCTGCGCCGCCCAGGCCTACGATCTGCTGACGGCCGCGCGGCCGCTCGCAGCCGGACTGGGCACCCGGGCCGCCTATCAGGCGGTGCGCAGCCGGGTCCCGTATCTGGCGGAAGATCGGGTGCTGGCGACCGACATCGAAGCCATGGTCGCCGTGATCCGCTCCGGCGCCCTGGTGGATGCGGTGGAACGCGCCGTTGGAGCGCTTGAACTGAGCCGCTCGGCGGCTGCCGCGGGCGGCTGACGCGCCGGGATGGCACCGGGTTAATGCCGAGAGCGCTACGGGGATTCTCTCACCGGCAAGCAAGGATCAACGGGTATGAATGTGGTTTTCATGGAAGTGGATCGCTGCATCGACTGCCTCAATTGCGTGCGCGCCTGTTCCTTCCAGTAGCAGGCGGTCGGCGGCTAGCTGGACCCGAATAGATTCGTCCCGGTGGTGATCAGCGACAATGAATTCCACTGAATATATATTTGGTTAGGATCAGATGTTTCATTACCAAAAGCGGGCAAGATGCCCGCGCTCCCGGGAAAGAGCGCACACGAAATGAAACTTTTTACCCTTAACCGGTATAACGGATTTGGGGGGGGGCACCCTTGATCAAGCGGAAGTTGCATCAGTGCCGCGGAATTCCTTCACGCCGCAGGTGTGATTCCGACCCGTTCCATGTAGGTCGGGGTGTGCGGAGCACTCCCCGACGCTTCGCCGTGGGAGCGTGGATTGCAAGCGGTGCCGAGCCGTCGGGGTGCTCCCGATGGGTGCAACCCGACCTACCGGCTTTCTCCCTGCTTGGCTCGCGCTCAACCATCCGGAGTGATTTGCATAGTGTCCCATTTTCCTATCATTGCCCAGGCCCAAGTCCTCATCGTTCTCGAGGAATCCCCTGGGGTTACCACCGGATCGCACTCCGCTCCCCCAAATTCGCTAGAATCAGCAAAAACGTGTAATCAAGATCGGGAAAGGATAGCAATGGCGACCGACCCCAAGAAACGTCAGCAACAGCTTGCCAGGAAGGCGGCCAAACGCAAGCGCGTTCAAGCCGCCAGGAAAAATTCCGAGGCTAAGGGAGCGGTGGCCGCCGTATCCAAGCTTGAATTGGCGACGGCGTTTCCGATTCACGAGTGTCTTGTGCCGGAGGGACTCTTCGAACGCGGCATCGGCAATGTATTCGTGAGTCGCAAGCTGCCGGGCGGCGAGCTCGCCGTGGCGGTCTTTCTGGTCGATGTGTGGTGCCTGGGCGTAAAGGACGCCCTGTTCAGGATGATGTCGCGCAGTGAATACAACAGCAACGTGAGT
>Ga0100398_1003899_pt1 | contig 12157 bp, 10 predicted proteins | sample CryGeymeta201522_FD_81568 | JGI IMG/M metagenome (GOLD analysis project Ga0100398, IMG submission 81568) | Groundwater microbial communities from Crystal Geyser aquifers in Utah, USA - Crystal Geyser metaG 2015-22 | ecosystem: Environmental > Aquatic > Deep subsurface > Groundwater | place: USA... | reverse complement strand
TAAATCCGCCATAATACTCATTTATGCCTTCTTTACATTTATTTAAGGCAAATTCCCACTCAGTCAGTTTAAAATTTATTCTGATAACAAACCCGGCGATATTTAAATATTTTGTTTCCATTAGTATGTGATCATTCTAATTGATAGGGACATTTATCATATATCAACCGGCAAAATTCACCTGCGTCGTGAAGGATTTCCCAATTATATCCTCTTTTTCTATCTACTTGTGATATTTTGTCTAGATAATCATTTCTTATCATTTTGGCCGATTTAACATTGTTTATCTCAATTTCCATCTTATAAATCTGGTAAACCAGGCTTTTTTGACCGTATGGAAACCCAGCATAATTAACGTTATAGAAAAATGGGTTCCAATTATATACAAAACCATAATATTTTAGCGCATTGATTTTATCTCCCAATGCCTGATACTTTTTCCCTATCCAATACCATGCAGGGGCTGATTGGGAAGAAATTCTAGTCAATTTGGTAACGTATTGATCCAAATTTTTTGTGCTTTGTTGTTTCCAAACCAAGCTGACAATGGCATCTTTATTGAGTGGATATAATCGAAGAGCATAATTATACTTTCCTTGTTCATAAAAAATTACGGACAAAAATATTCTCATTGCAAAAAGTAAGATAACCGTAGATAATAAAATCAGTGTTTTATAATTCAGATTCTTATCAATGTCACCAACTGATTTATTCTTATAACCCAATGCTAAAATTACAAAAAACAATAAAAGAATGCTGGTAAATTTATGCAGACCATAGGTTTGGAAACATAACAAAAGATAAAGACCTGACCAAGAGAATCCTTTCTTTATTAAAGCAAGGATTAGCAATATAAAACTGATTCCTCCAACTATTCCTAGTTCAGAAAAATAATCAATAAAAATATTCATTGAAGATCTGCTTCCATGAAGTAGTATTCGACTATATTTATACGAACCCACTTTATAGTTATCAGGACCTATCCCAAATATTGGGTGATCACGTAGTGCCTGCAAACCCCAGTTAAAATAGTAATCTCTGTTTGAAAGTAAGTCTTTTGGTTGATAATGAAAATAACTTATCAGGAAAGTATTGCTTAGAGTTATTCCCTGATTTTTTCCGACCTTATTAGTGGAAAAAAATATCAATATACTCAAACCAATAATAATAAATAGTCCAACTTTCAATCTTTGCCAATGATTGCGCTGATTTTTTTTAACTAACCACAAATAAACCAATAGGACAATTGATAAAGATAAGTAGGCGGTTCTGGAAAATGAAAAAATAAAAAAGGGAATAAATAATAGGACAAAAATCCAACTTCCTCGATTTTTTAATATATTGTTGCCGGTTAATAGCAAGATAAGCACCAGGCCAAGATAATCACCTAAGTGATTATGAGTGTATTTTCCGGTATTAAAAAAGTTGAATTCGGAATAAGGAATCAAAATTTTTAAATAACCTAAAACCGCAAGAATACAAAATAATGTTCCAATTATAATAAGAAAAGATTTTAAGTATTTTACTAACCGAATACGATAATTAACCACCCAAATATAGATTAAGATTATTGCTGTATGAATTAATAAGGATTGAAATGAATTTTGACGATCCACTGAAAATATCGTTGAGATAAAAATAAAAATTGAAAAAAAGATGATGCTTTTTAAAACCTTGCTGTTGATTTTAAACTCAAACTCACTAAAGATGAATGAACCAAGGTATAAAAATAATGGAGTGCTTAATGTCAAATAATAAGCAATTTCAAGCCCTCCTTTAATCCCAATGCCATCAAAAATCAAAATTGCAAACAAAAATAAATAAAAAATTAATGCCATAAAATGATTTTAGTCTGTTTTATAATAAAAGTCCGTACCAAACTAACTGTTTGTGTGGCAATTTTTAAATCAATTTCGAAAGAATGATTTTGAACATAGTCCACATCCAACTTCATCCATTGCTTATAACTTAGAGCGTGGCTACCTTGCACTACCCATGGCGATGTAATACCTGGCAAAATGGAAAACCGCGCTTGATATTTTTTAGGAACCCGTAAGGCTTCGTCTACAGGTAATGGTCTCGGGCCAACAAACGCCATTTCTCCTTTAATGATATTAATAAGCTGCGGTAACTCATCAAGACCGGTGTGAGAAAGAAATCGACCGATTCTTGTATAACGTGGGTCATCATAAATCTTAAAGACTGGTCCATCGGCTTCATTAAAACTTCTGTATCTATTTTTAATCCGATTTGCGTTCGTTATCATTGTGCGAATTTTGTACATAATAAATTTCTTTTTATTTTTACCGATACGGGTTTGTCGGTAAAAAAATGAACCATGAGATTCTATTTTAACAACTAAAAACAAAACAAAAAAAAACGGCAGAAGTAAAATTAACAGAAACAAAGCTAACAATCTGTTTATTAATAAATACATGGATATAAATTGGATTATAGTATAATGCCTGTATGAAGAAAAATGCATTATTAATAAAGATTAAAAATAGCTGGCTTTTTATTATTTTTTTTGCGGTAATTATCTTGGTTTGTTTTGTTGCTCTAATAAAGATTATTAGGAAACAACCAATTTATATTTATACAAAAGTCAAGGTTGGCCAAGGTCTGTGGTGGGCGGCAACTAATAAACCAAGTATCTGGTATGTGAAAGGAATAAAAAAAGGAGAGATCGAGCGTGACCTGACCGGAAAACCCCTTGCCGAAATTGTTGATGTTACTTATTATCCTAGTCGACAAGAGAATCAATATGATACCTATCTTATTGTTAAGATAGCAGTTTCCGGCAGTCAAAAAACTAATAAATATTCTTTCAAGCGTTCGGCTATTGGTGTTAGCTCACCAATTGATTTCGAGTTCCCATCTTCACCTGTTACCGGAACCATTATTGCAATTAGTAATCAACCCTTTATAGATCAGAGTGTAGAAAAAATTATATATTTAACAAAAAAACTGGCATATCCATGGGAATATGATGCAATAAAAGTTGGAGATGTCTATTCCAATGGACAAAAACAGGTATTAGAAATTATGGATAAAACATCAAGTGATACAACCATAATTTCTTCTGATTTATTCGGTAACTCTAATGCCTCAATCACAGACGTGAGAAAATATCTTGTGGTAAAAATAAGGATCAAATTAAAAGAAGTTGACCGACAGTTGATTTATGGCGAAGAACAAGTTATTAATGTCGGAAAAATCATATATCTCACAACCGAAAACTTCGCTTTCAGTGATTTTGTGATTGGAAAAATCGAGTAGTCAATCATCTTTAAGTTTTAGGGTGGTCTTTATTATTTCACAAATATGTTTAATCTGATTTTGTTTTAATTCAAAGTATGATGGTAATAAAAGGCCATGATTGTAAAAATAATCAGCGATTGGATATTTTTCATTCTTAAAAACACTTTTATATAGCGGTTGCAGATGAATGGGAAGGAAAAATTCCCGGGTTTCGATCGCAACATTATTAAGGGCTTTAATAACTTTATATTTATCTTGTGCGCTACGAAAGATGATTGCTGGAAACCAATAATTTGGTATTGTTTTAGCTAGCGGACATATAAAGTCAACATGTCCATATAGATTTTGTCTATACCAAGAATATACTGTCTGTCTATGCTCAAGAAGGCTTTTAAAACGCCCTACTTGTGAACATCCAAGAGCTGACTGTAGACCAGACAATACAAGATTGTATCCCATTTGATGATGAAGAAAATGACTTTCTTGGTGAAAGTCAAAAAAACTAATTTGTTTTAATAATAAATAAAGGCGCTTACTATTAGTCGCAATTATACCGCCATTACCCGTTGTGATAATTTTGTTGGAATAGAGCGAATAACAAGACAGATCTCCCCAGCTCCCAACTGCTTTATGGTGATAAACTGAACCCATCGCTTCAGCAGTATCTTCAACCACAAAAAGTTTGTGTTCCTTAGCAATTGCCATTAATCGATGCATATCAACGGGATAACCATATAAATGAACGGGAATTATCGCTTTCGTGTTCTTGTTTATTTTCTGTTTTAACTGTGTTAAGTTCATGTTCCAATCCTTATGATTATTACTGTCAACCAGAATTGGTTTTGCCCCAGCCCAAACGACAGCGTTAACGGTTGCAATCATCGTCAAAGTAGGAAGTATTACCTCATCTCCTTGACCAATCCCCAGGCTTTTCAATGCTAAAAAAAGTGCAGATGTCCCGCTATTAACGGCAATTGCATATTTTGTTTGACTAACCTGACAAGCAAATTCTTTTTCAAATTTATCCACCCACGGGCTTTTTGATGAAATCCAACTGGAATCAAAACATTTTTTTATTTGAAGAAAGTCGTCTCGATTCAAATTCGGTTGAGATAGTGGTATTTTAAATTTCATGATTAGTCTTGACAAATAATATCTTTCAACTCACAATTAACATATTGATAATTATAGCTAAAGGAAAAACAGAAAAAAAAGGGCCAAAACGATTCGATCTAATTTCCAACCAGATTGATTGCTACCCATAGATATTTAAAATAATTAATAAATAAGTTTGTTTTATCCTGGGCTTTGATGAAATGAAATAAAATACCACTAATCTGAAATGGAATCATTTAAGATTATATCAAATGTTAATAAATAAAGTAAAAGATATAAAAACCCGTAAAATTATTCTCATAATATTGATTATGATATTGTTTGGGTTAAGATTGTGGAAACTAGTTCACTTCTCTGTTTTAGAAGAAGACGAGGGACGCGATCTTTTGGTTAGCCGTCATATTATCAAATTCGGAGAACATCTGCTTTTAGGACACAATATGAGTGGTATTAATGGATTATTTTATGGACCATATTATTATTATCTGCTCGCGTTTGTTACTTCACTTTTTGATAATGCACGTTTTATCTTTTTATCTGTGGCTTTATTACAAACAATAGGCGGATATTTTATCTACAAAATCGGGTACAGATTATTTAACTATGAATCGGGTATTTTCAGTTTGGTTATTTATACATCTTCTTTTGCGATGCTAGACGCTACAAACCTCTATTCTCCATATGTGAGTTTATTCTTTTTTATTTTTTCCTTGTTTTATTTTTGCGAATATATCAAAACAAGAAAACGATTATTATTTTTCGGACATGTCTTTTTACTAATATTTTCTGTCAATATTAACTCTAGTGTTATTTTTACCCTCCCAGCTTTTATTATTTGGTTATTAGTAGAATTCTTCCATGAAAAAAAATGTCTATTCCATAAAATGTTTTCTCATTTATTAGTTTATTTTATTATAAGTGTCATCTTTTTAATACCGCAGTTATTTTATTACCGTGAAAGGTTTTTTAATATCCTTTTCAATGATCTCGAAGGAATGGGGTTAAGTTTATCGGATTATTTAACAAATATTGGAAATTTGCTTAATACAACCAACTATGCAATTTTTCCTCGGGATAAAATTGCAATAGTCTTATTATTTCTCAGCTTAATTGGACTTTTTAGGGCCAAACAATATTACGATAAATTATTTATCTTCGCCACCTCTATCGTAACAACCGTACTAATTGCGGCAATAATTGGCCATAGAGTTTATAGTATTCACTTACTTCCGCTTTATATTTTCATTTATCTCTTTCTCGGAGCAATGCTTTCTATTGGATTTCGAACATTGGGATATTTAAAATGGGTTATATTAATATTAATATCACTCGGACTGTGGACTAATACAGTATTATTTTTGACTAAAACATACAATTCTCTGAGCGAGGTAGAGTCAGCTTCTGTTGCTATTTCAAAAAAGATTTCTCCCTTAATTAATAATCAAGCATTTAAAACAGATCAGATATATCTGTTGGAAAATTCCAATATAAAAGAATTTTCGTTTTTTCCTGCGCCTGAATTCTGGTATTTCGTCGAAAAAATAACCAATAACAAATTGGTAACAATTTTACCAGAACAGGAATTTCAGCTTAAAACTCCAGAAATAGACTATTTAAAGTCAAAAAAAAATGTTTTTTTAATTTGCCGTCAATATAGATTGGATCAAAATTGGCAAGTAGGTTGTAAAGATAGATTTGATACTGACTATGGGGATATTTTTAAACTGCAGAATATAATATACCAAAGTAACTATATCGATGTAATTCAATATGAGAGAATTCCTAATCCCAATTAAATAATCTTAACTTTAAAGCATTAAACAAATATTTAAAGAATAATCTGAATAATGACGATTTGCTCTCACCATACTGTCTTTTCTGGTAAAACACCGGGATTTCTTTTAATTTTGAACCTTGTTGTTGCGCGCGATAAACCAAACGAAGATGATATTCTCCATATCCCTGGTATATTTGCGATGATGGCAAACTCAATAATGTCGACCTTTTTATCGCATAATAACCACTTAGGTTATCCATTACAGGAAAATCAAGAATATGTTTCAGAAATAAGTTAAAGATAAGGGTCCCCCAATAACGGACTCGATCTTCCATTCCGCCACCTTTTATAAAACGTGAGGCAATAACAATATCCGCCTTTTTAAGATTAACAATCAATTTTGGTATTAATTCTGGCGGATGATTTAAGTCAGCATCCATACCGATAATAACGTCACTCTTTGAATGTTTAATCCCATAAAGAATTGCGGTTGCCAGTCCCCGATCCATGGTTCGATTATATACCAGCATATTGGGATATTTTTTATTCAGTTTCTTCGCATAACTAGCCGTACCGTCAGGGCTGTTGTCATCAACAATTACAATTGTCGCTTGAAGTTGACTTTGTGTTAGCGTTTGATTTATCCGTTGTAATAGTCGTTCGATATTCTTTTTTTCATTATACGTAGGGATTACGATTGAAATTTTCATAAAATTAATTAGTTCAATTGAATAAATCGACATTCTAACCGTTCGCATTGTATTGAAAAATACTGACTAAGGTTGGATTTAGCTAATTTTTTAGCGATGTTTTTTTCCGATTCATCTTCGTTAAACAATATGTAAACAGAATTATTACTGCTTGTTATATTGTTTATATCTGTCTCATTCAATGTTGTTTTACGAATACATCTTCTCTGACATAAATCTTTAAAATAATAATCTGATAAGGGAATATAGCGATTATTTTTATCAATAAAGACGAGTTGTTTGAACTTTCTCGTCGATGATTTTAAACGAGTAAACAATGTTTTGTATTGAATATTTTGATCCGGAACTCGTCCTGATACTCTGTAATTAGGGTTATCTTTAAATCTTGTTATCATAAGAAAAATAATTAACAATAAATATACCGCAAGTATTTTATTATTGATTTTTTTCAGATATTCAGCGATTAAAGCAATCCCGATGATCATTATTAAATAATGAAACCAATAAGTACGTTCAACTACGACTGATATGAATGATTTAGTCAAGCAATACTGTATTAAAAAACTAATTAATAAACCATATAGGCCGTATCCAGATAGAATACGAAGCTTCTTCTTAGATCTTGATCTAAAAATTACAAACAACAAACACATAATTAACCCAATAAAACATCCTGCTGAAACAATTTTCCCCTCCGAGCGAAAAAAAGAAATATTGGCGACCATTTGGAAGGTTTCAAATAAACTGAGGCTCATTATCTTTGGACTAGCTCTATTTAAACCGACAAAATAAGATAGGTTGTTTTTTATTTGTATCAAGCCAGGGAAGATAAAAATGAAGTTTAAACATAATATCAATAGAATTGGACCGATCTTTACAATGTTATTTTTCCATAAATAAATAATAATAGGAATGTAAGTAAGATAAAAATAAACTGACGTATAATCAGAATAAAAAATAGCACTAAGTAACATTGAAAAACAAAATATAGCTTTATTGCCTGTTGATTTTATGTCGTTTTTAAATTTCACGAACGTAAAAAAAGATAGACATGTAAAAAATAATGCAAAGTTATAAGGCGACAACTGACAATTTATATACACGAAGTATGTCCAAAATGAGAATAAAAAAGTACTTAATAACGCCACCCAATACAGTTTAAATTTGGAAAAAAACTGATAAAGGAAATAGGAGCAAAAAATATATATTAAAACGTTCGATACCCTAAGCCCGATAATGTTTTGACCGAATAAAGACAGTAGTTTAAGAAATAATATATATAGTTGTGGATGGTCTTTAATCCAATGATTCATCTTAATAATGTCTAACCAGGAAGAACTTCGAGCGATATTAAAATAAAAAACCTCATCGGTGAATATGTCACGTGTAAAAATAAAATATAGCCGTAAAAATGCGCCTCCGATTAAACAAGATAAAAAGGCAATTGAATGTATTTTTTTAAAACTCATAAAATCTGTGATTTTTTAAATTAATTTGGTAAACAACCGCATCTCTTTGATTAAATATAATTTTTTCTTTATCAATTTTTATAGGTATTTTAAAATTTCTAATAAATTTATTAAGACATTGGGTTTTAATAAGTTTCGTATTCGAATAATTTCTGCAAACTAAGAAAACCTTATCTATTTTTTTTCCAGGTGTAACTAAAGATAGATACTCATCCTTTTTTGTTACTGTTACATATTTTTTAGATTGATCTCTTTCTAAAAAATAATATATTTCTAATCCATAATATGGGTCTTTGTCGTCTTTTTTCAGAATATAGATTCTGAACGGATTTATATCATCTTGAATGCCTGATAGTATTGTTTTTGCTATCGAATTACTTTGAATCAATTTATTTGTCTCGCTCCGTGATGAAAAATTGAAAATTTTTATGACATGATTCCAACATGGAAAACCAAATAGCACAATATATATTGTTATTAATGTAATATAAATCTTGTGTCGGTTAAATATATAGTCTACCTGTGCTAATATCAACGTAAAAGTAATTGGCCATAATGCTAATAACTGATAATCAAGAGTGTTTTTCTTAAATGAAGCGATTATGATTCCGTAACAATATACTAGAAATAGCCCTATCAGATTTTTATTATTTTTTATATCTTTGACGAGCAATAATTTAATAAGAAAGCTCAATGTTATTATTTCAGAAAATAATAAGAATCTTGAAGTTTCTGATTCGTCTGAAACAGATTTAAATATTAGCTTCTTAATATTTAAACTACTTTTAACAAAGTATTCATAATTAATAGAATTGTCTATACTACTCGAGAAATGTTGTATATGATGATTAATTACTGGGATCAAACTTACAGAAACTAAAAATATCCAGGCGAATGTTAGAAGAAAAAATTTCCTGTAGTTATTACGAACCGCGAATAACATTAGAACTGTAAATAATGGTAAGAACATAATAAATTCATAGGCAGTAAAAGAACTAAAAAAAGACAAAATAAGAAAACAAATTCCTTTGTGTAGTTTTTTTGATTTGAGAAAAGATACTAGGAAATACAATGAGATAATAAAAAAAGACAATCCTACATAACATGACCAAAGATTAGCAGAACGATTTATTCCCGGTAAAAAAATATAAATTATTGTTGAATATAAGGCTATATTTTTATTAAACAAGAGCTTAATCGTAAGATATAGAAAATATACAGAAGCCCCACTTAACAATGCCATAATCAAATAAATAATTTGAGGATTATCAAATAACCGAGTAATAAATGATAAAAAATAATAATAATAAGGAGGATAGAATAGTCCAGGAATACCTGATGCATCATGGCCTAAAATACGCGGCTCATTAAAAAACACAATGTGTCTGACAACAAGTAAGTCTCTTGCTTGGTCATTATCGAAAACTGCAAAGTTAAACACTTGAGCAAATCTAAAAATAATACCACTAACGCAAATAATAAATATAAAAGTGTCGTGTCTAAAGATTTTTTTTATTAAATTGATGGGGTGATTGTTTATTTTCATTATCGATTCAATATCTTAGGTAACTTTATGTTTTTTGTCCTTTTTTTTGAAAATGAATCCAATTATTTCTTTTGAAAAATAAAATAGTCCAAACAAATATCTTTTCCATAATCGACAAGGTTCTTTAATTAGCCTATACAACCATTCTAAATGAGTAAGTTTAAAATAATAAGGAGGAAGTTTTATTTGCCCGCCGATAATTTCAATATAATTTCCTATTGTTATACACGCTTTTACTTGGTTTAAAGATTTTTTATTATCAGATAACCATTGCTCTTGCCGTCCATAACCTAAACCCACAAGAATTAAGTCGGGTTTATATGATTGAATTGTTTGTATTAGTATATCGCTCGCGTGAAAATAACCGTGATAACCCCTTAGCCTAAGATGAGGATATTTCTTATGAAGATTTACTATTGCCCGACTATTAGTTTTTTCGGTCGATCCTAACAGCATTATTTTTTTACGGGTATTTTGACAAAATAAACACAGATCGTCAATAAAATCTTCAGCATTGGATTTTTGAAACTTCGATCTAAAGATCATGTTGTAAAAATAACTGAGAAAGTCACTATTGAGATAACTAAAATCAGCTTGAGAAAAAGCCCTTTGAAATGTTTTAGCTTTGAGATAATAAAAACTACCAACATTCGCATAAAAGTATATTTGGGTTTCTTTATATTGAGAAAATAAATTATGAAAAAGTTGATCTAATAATTCTTGTTTGTTTTTCAAATTTACAAAGCACGGTCCAATCGTATATTTATTTTTCATATCTTCCTGTTCCGTTATTAACTATAGCTAGATTTAGTATTAGCTATGATAATTCTCAATATCCAAAAATTTGCATAAAATGTCAATGGAGCGATAGGATTAAGAAATGCATAGATCATCAAACTCCAAAATGTTCCGATGCAAGCCCTTTGCTCTATAGTGGAACTTTTACGAAGTAGTTTTAAATCTGTAACAATAAAAAACATCACCATGATTAAAGACACTATCCCACCAACCAAACCCATCTCAGCGTAATTTTGCGCAAGCCAATTGTGAGGATATAATAATGAAGGAAAGTATTCTTGACGTCGATTGGCTGTCAAGGAAAAGGTTTGATTTTTGAGATTGGTCGGAACATATTCATAAAAATTCCCCAAACCAACTCCTAAAATGCTATTATTACCAATATCATAGGCTCTTTCTATCATTTTTTTACGAAAATCAATTGTCAACACATCCTCCCTCTCATCTTCCAATAAAATTCGGTTAAAGATTGAATAACCTTGGTAACTTGATATATAAAAATGAAGCGCACCAACAAGAATTATGTTTAATCCGATAATAACCAAAGCAAGACGCAGATGTTTTTTTGCTATGAGTAGCATTGCATAAATATATGAGAAAAAAAGCATAACCAATCGACTACGAATATTGGAAATAAAAGCAATCACCACAATAATTTGTCCCAAAATCAAACCAGCCAGACTCCATCGATCTTTTCTATTCTTATAAACAAAATATGCTACAAGGATCGGAAGTATTATTTCATCATAATAATCAAAATATAGCCGGTTACGTTTTAGATTCATTTCTACGATACCAATGACCCCGGAATGAATGAACTTCGATAGAACATTAAGACTACTGGATTGACCAAAATATATGATTAATTCTAATAATAAATTAAAACAGGTTGATATTATAAATACTTTTAATATATTTTTATTAAAATTCACTTTATCGATTTTACTAACAGCAATCGCTACCAAAAAGAAAATACCACTGACAACCAACTTCTCGTATTGGGAGATAAAAACTACCAAATTCGTTGCCGAAATAACTGACAAGGATTGAACGATAAAGAAAATAAAAAATAACAAAACTATAGGTGTAGGCTTGATCAATGGATTATTTTTTTTCAATATTATGACTAAGAATAACAACGCAAGCAGAATTCGATACAAAATATGGATAGTTAGTAATTTTAATATTGAAAAAGGTAAATATACGGGAGGTATTCTAATTAAAAAAAAAGTAATATAAAATAACCGTGGTATGTTTTGATAAAAATAATTAATTGTATTCCTCAATAAATTCATAGCTATATGATAACAAAAAAACCTTAGTCATTCTTATCTTATGAGAATTTCTACGACTATACTTATGCTAAAATGAATTAACTTAAAAAATACTATGGCAGTAGAACCAACACCGATTAATCCCCTGGGACGATTAATGTCACGATTAGAATCACACCTGAATCCTGAGGGTAAGATAGTCTCCC
>Ga0100398_1003890_pt1 | contig 12163 bp, 10 predicted proteins | sample CryGeymeta201522_FD_81568 | JGI IMG/M metagenome (GOLD analysis project Ga0100398, IMG submission 81568) | Groundwater microbial communities from Crystal Geyser aquifers in Utah, USA - Crystal Geyser metaG 2015-22 | ecosystem: Environmental > Aquatic > Deep subsurface > Groundwater | place: USA... | reverse complement strand
TATTTTTTCGGTTCCAGCGTGGCGAAGAACGACCGATACTGGCCGCCGGCCGTATTTACAAAAACCACTAAAATTATAAAAATAAATAAATACTTCTTTAATTTTTCGTTTTCTATTAATTGCCAAATAAGATAAAAACTCATGATTATTGATAAGGGAACGACATAATACCAATAATAATGGCCGTACTGAATCATTCTGCCGGTAATTATCTGCTGATTAAGAGCGGCCCAGCCGCTCAAAATTATGGCTAAAATAAAAGGTAAATTTGGGTCATCTCGTTTTTTGTACCAATAAACACATAACAAAATTAAAGTAATAAAGCCAATTTTACTAAAAACCGGCTGATGGCCAAAAGACATCATGATAAAATAAGACGCTTGTTTCCCATAGCTAGAGCCAAGCAAGACAAGCAGCCCGGTTAAGGTATAAAAGCCGAGCGCCAGGCCGGCCAGGCTGATAAATAATACTTTTCTCATGGACGCGAAATCTTTTTTAACCAGCAAAACTAAAAATAAAGAAGCATTCAGCGCCAAAACAAACGACCAAGCGAAAAAATATATATAAAACAACAAACCGAAGACTAAGGCGGAAAAAATACTATACCTTAATTCAGCGGATTTCAATGTTTTAACCAATAAATTTAAATATATAAAAAAGATAAGCGAAGAAAAATAAGGAACTATAACCCGCAAATAAATATTTGAATCATTATAAAATAGAGTTTTATGAAAAATTATGGAATAACCGCCGACTACGGCTAAGGCGGCGGCAGCAGCCAATAATTTTTTGCCGGCTAACTGATAGACAAAAAAATAAATCATTAAAATTATAAAAACCACGCCGATAAAATTATAAATATTATAAACCGCTACCAGGTCAACTTTTTGCTCAAGTCCCAATAACTTTATGGGAGCCAGCAAGATATAATCAGCATAAGAGGAAAGGGTATCGGCATCGTTTTTCCCCTCCCTTAGCCAAGGACTGCCCAGGCCATGACCATCTAAAACTTCCCTGGCCCGGGATAAATAAAAATGAGCGTCGGCGCCGAAATGGTTTATGTTTATTCCCCGGTATTCATTTTTAATGACATAAGGGAAAACCATTAGCGGCGTGAAGATCAAAATTGTCAACAAAAAAGACAAAATAATAATCCAATAATGTTCTCTAACGCCGTTTCTTATTTTTATTAAAACATTTTTCATATTTTTCATCTTAACCCGTCTAAAAATCTTTTTATTAAGCGATAAAATTGCTTAAATGAAGTGATTTCCCCCGCCAAACCGATCAATATTTTCGGCCTTAAATAAAATTCCAGATAGGCTCTTCTCTGCAGATTCTTCATTTATCTTCTGGTTAACCCAGCTGGCACGAAGCCGACGTCATGAACAAAAAAATGATTGTAATCTATACTGCCCATACCCTCTTTTTTAAGTTGCCTGTATAAGGCCGAGCCGGGCAGGGGCATAAAATTATTGAATTGCGCCCGCTGAATATTCAGTTCTTTGGCTAATTTTATCGTTTGGATCATTTCTGCTTTTGTCTCGCCGGGTATGCCAAACATAAAAAAACCTGTTATCTTTATGCCGGTCTTAAGCAACAGCGCGGTTTTTTCTTTTATTTTTTCAATGGTTAAATGTTTATTGGTTAAATCATGTATCCGTTGCGAGCCGAATTCAACGCCGATAGCCAGAGAATAACAGCCTGACTTTTCCATTAATTTGAGCATGTCTAAATCTAAAGTGTCCAGTCGTACGCCCGAAGGACAGCTCCAGGTAATAGCCAAGTTTTCCGCCAACAGCTGGTGGCAAAATTCAAAAACAAGACTTCGGTGCAGAGTAAAATTTTCATCTTCAATCAAAAAATCATTAACCCCGTATTTTTCTTTGAGTAATTTTATTTCAGCAATTACATTTTCAGCCGATCTTTTCCTTATTTTATTGGTCGTGACTGACTTGCCGGAGCAAAAAGTGCAGTACATTGGACAACCTCTGGTTATGATAATCGGCGCGGTGGGAAAACTTTTAAAAAAACCGCCATGGGGAGCTTCCGGGTAAGTCCGCGGATCCATCAGGTCCCAGGCCGGAAAAGGAATTTCGTCCAGGTTATCTATAACTTTTACGGGATTCACCGCAATTCTCCCCTTATTTCTCCAGATGAGATTCGGCACTAATTCCAAATTTGGTTCCTGTTTTATAATTTCTCGCAAGAAAACCGGAAAGCTAATCTCAACTTCGCTAGTAAAGGCAAAGTCCGCCTCCGGCAAAGTTCGGAGCACCCCCTCCGGATCACCCGAAGGATGATAACCGCCAAGCACCGTAATGGTATCAGGCTTAACTTGTTTTATTATTGCCAAATGCTTCTTAACCGGAGTAATGTCAAAAGTAAACATTTGTATGCCGATAACGTCAAAGTCATGATGTTTTATATATTCTGAAAATCCATTAAAACTTAATTTTTCTTTAAGGCAATGAAGAATTTTTACCTCATGCCCGGACTCTCTTAAAACGGACGCTACATAGCCTAACCCCAAACTGGGCATAATCACATAGCTTCTGTTTATGGGCATCATCAATAAAATCTTCATATTTTAAATTTTATTGTTCATAATAATAGTTAATATATAACCTAGTTTTATTGGTTTGCCTAGACGCTAGCTTCATAAGATTAGCTTACTGGCAATGTTTTTTAACTCCTGGCCTAAAATATTTGAAACAAATTTTTCTTTTACCAGGCTGAAGCTGTTGGCACTCAATTTTCTGCGTAAAACCTGGTCGTTCTTTAAAATCATGATTTTTTTCAGCCAAGGCTTTAGCATCCCCGGCTCGGCAAAGCATTAACTGATTATCGCTAAACACTTCCCTTGTCGCGGGAGTATCGGCGGTAATCACCGGTTTTTCCATGGCCAGGCATTCATATAGTTTGTTGGGAATAATTCTATTAATCTTGTCAGAATCTCCAAAAATCCCCAAGCATATATCCGCGCCGGCCAATAAATCTATTAACTTTTCCTCGGCAACCAAACCATGAATTTTTACGGTATTTCCCAGTTTATATTCGGTTATCAGTTTCGAAATTTTTTTAAACTCCTGTCCGGCGCCTATAACGTTAAAAATAATCTTCTGTTCTCGTAAAATGTTGGCGGCTTCTATAATATATTTTAAGCCATGGATCGGTATAAAAGAGCCGTGAAAATGAACTATAAAATAATCTCTACCCCCGGGCTCACTCCGTGGATAAAAAATTTCATCATCAACTCCCACTAATATTCTATAAAACTTATTTTTATTTATCTTAAATGTTCTGGCAAAAAAATTAATATGCTCAAAAGTGTCAAGCAATACTTTGTCGGCCAAACTGCATGACAACCAATCCAAAAACCAAAAGTAACCGGCTTTAAAGCTGTATTTTTTGCCAGTCCCCGGTCCAGAACCACGGTATCATATAAAGATAAAAAAGCGTCAAAAATTATTGGCTTTCTGGTGATCAGCTTGGCCAATATCATTGGCTGAAAACCGGGGAAACCAACGACCATAACATCATAACTATTTCTTATCCACCAATGCTTCTTTATCAGGTCAAAATATTTAGCCGGGCCCTTCAGACTCGAGTTGCATTCCAAAACTTCCACGCCGTTTTGTCTCAAGCCCCTGATCAATAATTTATTTCTGCTGTAGCTTGGATTGTAGATGCCAAAGTAGCAAATTTTCATACGTCGGTTACCGGCGCTTATTTATTTAATAAAAATCTTAAATATTCTTTATGTTCCATTATCCATTTATTTATATCTTCCAAGGTCTGCCTGGTGCCCCTGGTCGGCTGCCAGCCGGTTAGGGTTTTGATTTTCGCGGCATCAGTTAAGTATATTTTAATATCCAAAGCGCGATTTTCCAGCGGCCTTTCGATGGGAACATTTTTTCCGGTAATCTCCCGGCATAACTCGGTTAATTCATATAATGAGACGCTGTACTCCCGGCCGCCGCCGATATTGAAAGTTTCCTGATTGAATTTATCAAGATTATTTATTTGCAGATCGATAATGTCAAAAACATCGTCAATATGGATAAAGTCCCTGACTTGCTTGCCGGTTCCGCCAAAACCGGTAAATGATACCGGCATATCAAAAATGTGCTTTAACAGCCAAACCATTACTACGCCCTGGTTATAATTGCCCATCTGCCAGGGCCCGGTTATCAGCCCGAATCTGTCTATCACTCCTTTAATCCCATAGATGGCAATATACTCCTGCAATAGCAGTTCCACGCAAGCCTTGGTCGTGCCATAAAGCGAACGGCTTTTGCCCAAAGGAAAATTTTCATTTATTCCAGCCGCGCTCGCGCCCATGACTTTTTGTTCTTCTTTTAGTTCAAACCTTGTTTCCGACTCAAAACATTCAAGCTTATTCAAATCCTCAATATCATAAACCCTGCTTGATGATATAAAGATTACCGCTGACTTATGCCTCCTGGCCAATTCAAGAGTATTAAGCGAACCCATTAAATTAGTATTTAAAAGATAAGCCGGCGAACTATTTACTCCCGCCAGTACGGCCGCTTCAGCCGCACACATAATAATTAGGTCAACCGGCCCGGCCGACTCCAAATCCTCCGGATTTCTGATATCGCCGTATAGAAAATTAATTCCTCCTGCCGCCAGTCTTTTCATATTTAATTCCGAGCCTCTTCTCTTTAAATTATCCAAGGCCGTTATTTCGGTCTGCGGATATTTTTCTTTTAATTTGACTGCCAAATTGGAATCGACAAACCCGGCCCCGCCGGTAATCAAGATATTTTTATAAATCATAATTTATTTGTCTTATTTTAATAACTATTTATAATTCTGCCAATCAATTTTTTTATATCATATTGCTCATTGACAATGGCTTTTAAATTTTTGGTCATTTGCAGTTTTTTATCTTCGGCCATTTCCCTTAATCTGATTATTTTCTCCGCCAATTCAAATTCGCTGGCTTTTGTCAAAATCAAATCAGACTTATAATTTTCAAGTATATTCGCAAAAGTTTCGTTTAATAAAATCACCGGCAACCCGCCAGCCATCGATTCCAAGACGGCTTTATCCATGCCTCCGGTCGGGCATAAATTAACGCTCAAATCCGCTCTTTGATAGACTTCGGCGATATCTTTATGCGGAACACTGCCGCAAAAATTTATATAATTTTCCAGCTTATTACTTTTAATTATCCAAATTAATTCATCTTGATAAACCTGATCATCTTGATAAACCGGGCTACCCACTAAATCAACTTTGATATTTTTTATACTATTTTTATTCACTAAAAAATTTATAGCTTCAATTAATAGTTTCTGATTCTTAATTCTACTAATCCTGCCGACATAAATAATTCTAAAATTTTCCCGGTGGTCCGGCCTAGGGCTATAACTGAATTGCTCCAGATCAATTCCATGGCCGATTATTTTTAGCTTCTTGCTTGGCAGATTAAAACTTTCTTCGGAGGATGTAAATATGATGTTAGCTAATAATTCAGCTAATCTTAGCTGAAAACTAACTTCTTTATGCACATACCATAGCCCAATTTTTTTGCCGGTTAATCTCCAAAGCAATCCGCCCATTATAACATATTCTTTATTCATGTGCGCAAAAACCGTATCATAATTTTTTCTCTCGCTCCAGATATATTTATAAAACCTGAATAAATATTTTAATTTTGATTGGCCCGCCTCTTTGCCGAGCGATAAGACTTTAACATTTTCCGGCAAATGATATTCGCCGACTCCCAAAGCAACTACCGTAACTTTTTCCGCGCAGTTCGCGAACTCATAAATCCAGCCGTGGAAAAATCCCAACAGGTCATCGTTTTGATCTACTTTTTGTGTTATCACCAACAATTTCATATATTACTTTACGCAAAATATATTGTAGCCGCTAGTCTGCTTACTGGCCAATAACTTAAAAAACTTGTCAACATAGTTAAAAATTCCGGTCCTTTTGGAAAAAAATGGAAATAAATTCATCAGGGTCGCCAAAGCTCCGCGGACATTTTGTATCTCCACGTTTTTAAAATCTTTGGCCAAATAACTCACGCCGTCATAAGTAAAACGGTAAAAATCTTTATAATAACCGGGCAAGGGATGATAATAAAACAGAAAAGGCACATAAATAAAACAAAAGCCGCCGGGCTTAAGCACCCAATAAATTTCACTTACCGCCTGGAGCGGATTTTCCACGTGCTGCAAAACCGCGATGCAAATAATAGCGTCCACGCTATTGTCTTGAAGCGATAATTGATGGATATCGGAAATTATATCGGGATGATAATCGCCAACTTTATCCAAGATTTTATAATCGACATTTTTTAAATACGGCTTTAGCCAGGAATTTGCTTCAGAAATTTTATTACCCCGACTGGCGTCTAGGCACAAACCGCCGCCGATGTCAATAATATATTTTTTTTTCGTAAAAATTTCTGTTAATTTTTCTTTGATAAATTTATCCCAGGGGGTATTCGTATAATTAATTTTTAGAGAATTTAATCGCTTTTTTCCAGCCTGCTTCATAAAGTTGGAGCGTTGCTTCTTGATTGGGCAAATTCTTTATCGCCGTGGCCGCGCCTTGGCCCAATTTATTTCTTAAGGCTTCATCTTCGATTAAATTAAGCATAGCGCCGGCCAATTTTTTCTTATCGCCCGGTTCAATTATCAAACCGCTTTGGCCGTTAATTATTACTTCGCCGGCGCAACCCACGTCAGTCATGATGATGGGCAACCCGAAACTGGCAGCTTCAACTACCGCCAGGCCCCAGCCCTCATAATTTGAAGTTAATAAAAACGCGTCAGCTTGGGCATAATACGACGCTACATCTTTCTGCCAGCCCAACAATTTTATATTAATTTCCAATTTCCAATTTCCAATTTCCAATTTCAATTTTTCTTTTTCCGGGCCATCTCCGATAATCCATAATTCCGCGCTGGGATATTTTTTCACCACTTCCGCCATGGCCTCAATCTGCATGCCGATATTCTTTACTTCTACTGATCGGCCAACAGTTAAAAATATAAATCTATCATTCGTTTTTTTTATTTTTGCTTTATCAGGCCTGGCGGCCAATTCGGAAAATATCGGCACTACCGTAATTTTTCTCTCCGGCACGGAAAATTCCGACATTAACTGTTTTTTTACCCGCTGACTGACTGCTCTTACCGCAGCGGCGCGAGGAATATTGAATTTAGCCAAATATTTTCTGATTCCCTGAAATTTTTCAAAGCCATGCACTTGCATTTCAAAACTAATTGTAAAACTTTTAGCTAAAATCAAGAAGAGAAAACCCAAAAAATCGGCGGCCGGCGAACTTATTAAATTAAGGCGACGCCGTTTAATTATTTTGCTGGCCAAAAATAAAACATAAAAAAAATTAAGCGCTTTATTCTTAAATTTCGTCGGATAAATGAAGAGATTGCCCAGCCGCCGGAATTTGCCCCGTCCGATAACTATAATATGGTACTCTTCGCACCTGGCGGCATATTCCGCCTGTCTGGTTTGAGTAATTGAGCCGGGATTTAAAATTGAACTGTCAAGGCTGAATGACAGCAGCCTTATTTTTTCAAAATCCTGGCGGCCGAGCCCGCCGCCTGTTTGCAAACGTTTAAATATGGCGCTGCTAAAACCCAGCTTGCCTTTAAATTCCGCCGGCCCGGTATCGCTGGCGATGGTGTTGCGGCATAAATTGTATAAAAAACTTTCTAAATTAACCACGCCCTCATTAACTCCCACCGCCAATTTAAAACCGCTTTTTTTAACAACCTCAACTGTCTGCTCACTAAAATCGCCGCGCGGATAGGCAAAAAACAGGCGAGTTTTGCCTATAATACCTTCTAAATATTTTTTGGAGTCATTGATTTCTTTTTCGGCCGAAGCCAAATCTAGCCGAGTTAATTCAAAGTGATTAGCCGTATGAGGCTCGATATCGGCCAATTTTGAACTGGCCAGTTTTTTTAGTTCGCCCTCGCTTAACACCGCCTTGGGCGAATTTTCCGAATTATCAATATAGCCGCCGATATAATTTGTGGAAATAAAAAATGTCGCGGGAAAATCATATTTTTCCAAAATCGGCAAAGCATTATGCAACTGCGAGCGCAAACCGTCGTCAAAAGTTAATACCACCGTTTTGGGCGGAATGGCTGTTTGGCTTGACAACAATTCGCTTAATTCGGCCAGACTGATAACGTGATACTTTCCGGAATGCAAAAAATTCATCTGTTGTTCAAAATTTTTCCGGCTGACGGATAAATATAAGCCGTCCGAGTCAATTGAATGGTAAAGCAAAATCACCGCCCGGTTTTTCGGTAAAAAAATATTGATAAAATTAAGCCAATAATAAATAAATTGTTTTAAAAAATGTTTCATCTTATCGTTTTTTTAAAACCAAAAAATATTCTCTTCTGAAAACGGGCAGATAAAAAGCGGCTAAAACCGATAAGCCATACCAGAATTTATTTCCATAATAATCGCCGAAATAAAAACAGTCCAAAATTTCCAAATCGTTAATTTCCGCGAATTTTTCTCCGCTGTCTTCCCTTAATAATTTCGCTATGGCCTGGGGCGGATAGGGCTTAACGTGCCCGAAAGTGTTCCAAAATTTCTTAGTCGGCATTTCTGAACTTAAGACCGCCAGGCCGCCGGGCTTAAGCGCTCTTTTAATTTCCAGGAGCAGGCCGCGGGCGCTCTCAATTTCCAAATGTTCTATGACGTTCCGGCAATGCACCGCCTCAAACGCGCCATCGGCAAAATCTAAATTTGTTACGTCATTCATTTTTACTTTATAGCCCGCGGCCGCCAATTCCTTGACGACCGCTGGATTGGCGTCAATACCGTAAATTTTTTCTTTATTATTCTTTAAAAATTCTCCTTGGCCGCAACCAATATCAAGCACGGCCTTATCTTTAAAATAAAACTCATACAAAAAATCTTTTTTTGCCAATTTTTTTCTTAAAATATAAAAAAATGACGGCTTAGACATAGTAAGATTATTAAGTAGTCGCCCTTTTCGCCAGCTTAAATTCAATCGGCCAGGCGAAAAATTTTAATCTCCACCTTAATTGGCAGAGCAGGACAAAAGCCAATTTAACCAGCCGCGGCGCTTTGACCGACGAACCCATGGCGCTCTTTAGGCTATGGGCGCCGAAACGCACATAAGCTTCCATGGACTCCACAAAATCCTTATGGCGCACCCAGGGAAAATTTCGCACGGTTAAGTAATTTAATTCGTTTTCTATTAAATGCGCCCACTCTGCCAGATCGCGCGGCTCCCGCCAGCCGCTGGCAAGGCACTCCTGATACAAAATTGAACCCGGATACGGCCGAAACGCTTGTGGCCCCAAAATTTGCACCTGGTCGCTCAACTTAATCAGTTTATCAATTAAATCAAGCGTCATCAGCATGTCTGGTTTGCTTTCGCCGGGCAAACCGATCATGAATGAATATTGCGGGATAATGCCGTGTTTTAAGCACTGCTTGGCCGAATAAATAATCTGTTCCGGTTTAATGTCCTTTTTGATCTTGGCTAAAATAGCCGGACTACCCGACTCGGCGCCGAACGACAATAAATAACAGCCTGATTTTTTTAATTTTCCCATAAATTCATCGCCAATCATCCCTTCCCTGATATAATCGGCGCGAACGGTCGTCTCCCAGCTAATATTCAAATTCTCGGTAATTAAGCCATCAATAATCGCTTTGGCGCGGTTAAAGTCAACAAAAAAATTTTCATCCCAAAACCTTAAAGGCTTGCCCGCGAAATACGGTTTACTTTTTATGATTCGTAAATCTGCCAATACCTGTTCCGCGGTTCGCGCCCGCCAGCGATTTTGTAAAATAGCGTTAATACAGAAAGTGCAGCGATGGGGACAGCCGCGCGAAGTCAGCGACGGAATCAAATATAATTTTTCCAGAATTTCTGGCGGCACTAATTCCCACTTAAATAAGGGCATTTGGGCTGGCTGGCATAATTCTCTTCTGGGGTTAACGATTATTTTTTCTCCCTCCTTATATAATATGCCCTTTATCTCGGTTAAATTTTTGCCGCTGGCGATTTCATAAAAGGTTTCTTCGCCCTCGCCAACTATTACTATATCAACCAGTTTATGCTTAACGGTTTGCTCCGGGAAAAAAGTCGGGTGAGCGCCGCCCCAGATGATTTTACGCCCCGGGTTGATTTTTCTGATTAGCCGTGAAATTTCCAAGGCGCCGGGCAACTAGGTAGTCATGACCGAAAGGCCAGCGTAATCGCCTTGGGCGGCTTCTCTTTCCAGCTCCGCCAAAAAATTTTTTTGCCTAGCCCCGTCCAAAATTTTAACTGGCACGCCTTTGGCGTCCAGATAGGTCGCGATGCTCAACAAGCCGACTGAAACCGAACTGTCATAATTGGCCTTGGCGATATTGAACGGCGGATTAATTAACAAAACTTTATTGCCCATAAACATTTTTAAAAATTTCCAGATGCTCCCTTGCCACCAGGCTCCATTCGCGCCACAAAGAATTAAACTTTTGCAGCCTTGAGGCGTAAGCGGAAAGATTATTATCATCAAGCAAATATTCAACTTTCTCTCTAATATCTTCTTCCACCAGCGGATCAACCGTTAAGAGCTGCTTAGTTATTTCCCTGTCTAAGCCGTTCTCCTTGGTTAAAACAACCGGTTTAGCCAAGCTAATACACTCCAAAATTAAATTCGGGCTAATTTCAGTTAGCGAAGGCAGAATAAAAAAACGGCAGCCGGAAATAATACCCATTAATACTTTATGTTCTACGACGCCCTTAAGCTTAACTTTAGCCGTAGCGCCAAGATCAATAATCAGTTGTTGTAATTTTTTTTCTTCCGGTCCATTGCCAAAAAGCAACAGATTTATTTTTGCTTGTTTGATTTTAACAAAAGCCTTGATTAATCTTTCTAAATTTTTAAGCCCAATCAGCCGGCCGGCAAAAACAATTGAATCTTTAAAACGCGAATCAGCTTGAACCTTAATCGCCGGTAGGGCATTGGCTAAAATTTTGGTTTTCAACGGCGCGACTCCATAGTATTTGCTGTAAATTTCCGCCTGTAGCCTGGTTGAAAAAATTATAAAATCAATTTTTTTTAACAACCAACGGCAAAAATAAATTAAAAATTTTTCCCTGGCTGTTTTTTCCTCTTGGTAATACTGGGACAAAAAAGCCTTAGTCCAGCCGTTATGGTAGGCTTTTTCCCAGAGAAAGTCGCCGCCGGTTCTAAAGACGACTTTTTTTCCTCTTAACTTCGCGGCCAAAGTCGCCGGCAACCCGGCGCTCATTAAATCAAGCGTATAAACAATATCCGCCCATTGGCTTAATTTCCAGCACTGCCGGAAAAAAATTAGATAGCGCGAAATAATATTTTTCTTCCTGCTGACAAAGACAGCTTCCTCTTTTTCGTCAAAACCAGATTCACCATAGGCGATAATTTTAACCGCGCAGCCAAGCTTCTTGAGTTCTCGCGACAACTTTTCCGCGTAGGTAGCCGGTCCGCCGATATCGGGCGGATAGATGCCGGTCGCTATCAGAACTTTTAAATTGGCTGTTTCACCGGCCGGTTGATTATTAAATATAAAAAATTTATAAACCAAATAGCTTTCAACGGCAATCAGGGCGCTGGCGATTATCTGCGCCAGCATATACCAGACTTTTAAGCCATCAACTAAACTATACATCAATAGGCCGTTTAGCCCCAAATTAGTAAGGGCCACGCCGAAATAAACGGCCATTTGCCTGTAAATAATTTCCTTATTGCCGTCCCGGAATGTCCAAAATTTCTGCAGAAAAAAGCTCACAAAAAAAGAAACGATAAAGGCTAAGCTGGTGGAAAACAAATACCAAATGCCGAAAAATTCGGTCAGGACATACAATAAGGCTAAGTTGGTAAAAGCGCCGGCGCCGCCGGCGATTAAATATTTAATTATTCGTTTATATTTTAAGAGTAAATCCATAATCATTATCTTCTTAAGCCGAACCTGATGATGTGCCAGAAAGCGGCCAAACCGTCTTTCCAGCCGATCTTTTTTCCTTCCTCGTAAGTCCGACCGGCGTAAGTTATGCCCACTTCATAAACTCTAAATTTATTTTTCCCCACCAACATGGTAATTTCCGGCTCAAAGCCAAACCGGTCGGAAATCAAAT
>Ga0100398_1003887_pt1 | contig 12168 bp, 13 predicted proteins | sample CryGeymeta201522_FD_81568 | JGI IMG/M metagenome (GOLD analysis project Ga0100398, IMG submission 81568) | Groundwater microbial communities from Crystal Geyser aquifers in Utah, USA - Crystal Geyser metaG 2015-22 | ecosystem: Environmental > Aquatic > Deep subsurface > Groundwater | place: USA... | reverse complement strand
GAGCAGATGTGCGCTCTACTAAATCTTCAACCATTCTTTCGAATTGAGCGCGAGTAATTGTCTGAACTAAATGTTTCGGACCGGAGGCGTCCGCGGTTATGAACGGAAGATTAACTTCAGTTTGAGCAGATGAAGAAAGTTCGATCTTCGCCTTTTCCGCGGCTTCCTTTAGCCTCTGCAGAGCCATGCGGTCGTTTCTAATATCTACGCCATTTTCTTTCTTAAAACTTTCGGCAAGATAATCCATGACCATTGAGTCGAAATCATCTCCTCCGAGATGAGTGTCTCCGTTTGTTGATTTGACTTCGACTACTCCGTCTCCAATTTCCAAAATCGAAATGTCGAATGTTCCTCCGCCTAAATCATATACCGCGATCTTTTCGTTCTTCTTTTTGTCGAGCCCGTAAGCCAGCGCCGCCGCTGTCGGCTCATTAATGATTCTTTTTACATCGAGCCCTGCTATTTTTCCGGCGTCTTTTGTTGCTTGGCGCTGAGCGTCGTTGAAATAGGCAGGAACAGTGATTACAGCCTCAGTTATTTTTTCTCCGAGATAGTCCTCAGCTGTCTGCTTCATCTTCTGAAGTATCATTGCGGAAACTTCAGGAGGACTGTACCGCTTTGATCTGATCTCAACATGAACATCTCCATTGTCGTGCTCTACTACTTTATATGGGATGCGTTTGATTTCATTTCCAACTTCTTTGTATTTTCTACCCATGAAACGCTTGATTGAAAAGATCGTGTTTTCAGGATTGACGACAGCTTGCCGCTTCGCTGACTGCCCTACAAGCCGCTCCCCGTCTTTAGTGTAGGAAACTATCGAAGGAGTGGTTCTGCCGCCTTCTGCATTTGCAATGACAGTGGGTTCTCCACCTTCCATTACTGCAACACATGAATTTGTTGTTCCGAGATCTATTCCTATTATCTTTCCCATATCTTCCTCCTGCTTGTTAGCTCTCTATTTTAATCGTGATCGCCCTTGTAAAAGATAATGTCAATGACGTCTCTTCTCCAATCAGCGACTTTACAAAAATTCTCAACGGATCGAGCTCGATCGGTTTGTAAAAAAATCCAGCGGCTCCGGATTCCATTGCTTCATTTTTTATTTCTTCAGTTCTTATCGATGTCGTGATTAGCACCGGCATCTCGATTCTCTCTTGCCTCAATCTTCGCAATGCATCGATTCCGCCTAGCTTCGGCATCTTGACATCAAATATTCCTAGAGAGAATGGTCTTGAAAAAATTAATTCTATTGCTTCGATTCCATTTGAAGCCTGAACAACTCGGTACCCGTGACGTTCGAAGAGCTCTTGCATTACTGTTCGATTTGCTTCTTCATCATCGGCTACTAGTATATCTCTTCTGACCATACTCCGCCTCGCCTCAAATTATTTGCACCACTCGTGCCAACAATCTTAATGATATTTCCTGTTTTTTCAGTTTCAAATATTTTATTAATGTCATTTTGTCGTTTACAATAAATTTATTTTGTCATCTTGTCTGAATAATTAAAAAAATGAATACAACTTTTTTCCGAGTTTGAGCATGGTCTGGGCTTGACGTCATCTGTTTCTAAAATATGATACGTAGATACGTAAGGAGGTATGGGCATGCAAAAAAAATTGACGATTTCGATCGATGGAGATCTTTATACCGCGTTGTATCGGAATGTCGGAGCGGGAAAAATCAGCCGCTTCATTGCTGATTCGATTAAACCTCGCCTCAAAATTGTCGATTCCGTTCGTCAAGGATACCGGAGAATGGGAAGAGACAGCGAATGGATGAAGGAGGCTGGAACGTGGGTGGAAGACGGAGTTGATGAGGGATTGCCCGAGGCGACTGAAACCAAATGGAACCGATAAAAGTAAAACGAGGGGATGTATTCTGGTGCAATTTCGATCCGATGTTAGGTCGTGAAGTCAAGAAAAGGCGTCCGGCGATTATTGTCTCCAATGATGATTTCAATGACATGGTCGATCTCGCACAAGTCATTCCGATCACTTCTAAAGTAAAAAAAATTTACCCAGGAGAGGATATCTTCATTCTCGACGGCATTCCCGCTAAGTTCATGCCGGGACAGATTCGTACGGTTTCAAAAAAACGTCTTGGAAGAAAAATCGGAGAACTTTCTATGGATGTCATCCGCAAACTTAATGACGGAATTATTCTCCAGCTCGGCCTATGATCTCAAATAAAACCGTTCGTGGTGAGAAGATGTGAATAATTAAAAAAATGAATACAACTTTTTTCCGAGTTTGAGCATGGTCTGGGCATTCGATTTTTCGTTTCGCAATTCGTATAGTTGAATCAAACATGAAAGAACTTCAGGAGCGGCTAAAGTAGTTTTCAATGCGTCGAGAAGAAGCTGAACCGCTTGGTCTGAACGATTTGTTTGATAGAGAAGCGAGGCAAGGCACGGATAGGGCGGAGAAAATTTTGGCTCGGCAGAAATTGCCTGTCGAAGAATCGATTCAGCTTTATCATGTCTGCCGCGTTTCAATTCTTCAGCGGCGATTATTGTCATTATCCCAGGATGAGCTTCGCCGCTCTCATAAGATTTATATGAAAGAGAGAGATAATAATCAGAGGGATTTTTTTTTAGAAGTCCCGTGTGTCTGACCATCGCTTTACTGCGCTCGATTCTGTAGCCTGCTTTCAGAGCGGAGAAGTCGACGAGTTCATGAACTTTTCCTTCCCATTTTACTTTACCTCTTTTGAAAAGACGAATCTTTGAAGAGAGGAGGAATGCAGGCGCAATATTACAGTCCAAGCCTCGAGTAGAAAATGCGGATTTATTTTTATGAGAAACATAATTAATTGTGCCGAGAACCCACGCATCGGCTTTATCCGATTCGGCATTCTTCTTTATCTCTTCAGCGTCATCTTCAGTAAACCATTCATCTGAATCAAGAGAGATTACCCAGTCAGCCGAAGAATTTTCAAGAGCAATATTTCTGGGCTCGGAAAAATCGTCATTCCATTTTGTCTGAATTATTTTTGCTCCGAATTCGTGTAGAATTTCCAGAGTGTTGTCGCTTGAACCTGTATCGACTGCAACAATTTCTTTGACCAGGTTCGAGCAGGATTCAAGGGATCTGCGCAATGTTGCAGAGGCATCTTTGACGATGATAGATAATCCCAGCGATGGTGAATCTGATTTACTACTCTTTATCATTTGATTTGATATTTGAAGAGAGTTTCATGGCGCAGAAATCAGGACCGCACATTGAACAAAAACTTGACGTTTTATTCTCTTCTTCGGGCAGAGCTGAGTCGTGATATTCTTTCGCTTTCAAAGGATCAAGTCCGATATTGAATTGATCCTCCCATCTGAATTCAAATCTTGCTAATGACATTGCGTTGTCACGAGCCTGAGCGCCTGGATGCCCTTTCGCAAGGTCCGCGGCATGAGCCGCAATTTTGTACGCAATGATTCCTTCGCGGACAGCTTCTTTATCCGGCAGTCCGAGATGTTCGCGCGGTGTGACGTAGCAGATCATTGCTGTTCCATACCACGCAATCATTGCGGCTCCGATTGCAGAAGTGATGTGATCGTATCCGGGAGCAATATCGGTGACGAGCGGTCCCAGCGTATAAAACGGAGCTTCATGACATGACTTGAGTTGGCGCTCCATATTTTCCTTGATGAGGTGCATAGGAATATGACCGGGACCTTCGATGATTACTTGAACGTCATGGTTCCAAGCCTTATCAGTTAGTTCTCCGAGCGTTTCGAGTTCGGCGAATTGAGCCTCATCATTTGCGTCTGCAATTGAGCCCGGCCGCATTCCGTCACCTAGCGATATCGCAACGTCGTAAGACGCAAGAATTTCGCATATCTCATCGAAATGAGTGTAGAGAAAATTTTCTTCTTTTCGAGCGGTGCACCAACGCGCCATGATCGCTCCGCCTCTCGATACTATTCCTGCCAGCCGCTTTGTAGCCAGAGGCACTGCGGCGCGCCTCACTCCGGCATGAATTGTAAAATAGTCAACCCCCTGCTCCGCTTGCGCAATTATTGTGTCTCGGTAAATCTTCCACGTGAGTTCGAGAGGATTGCCGCCGCACCGCTGAAGAGCTTCGTAAATCGGAACCGTTCCGATTGGAACCGGAGAATTGCGGATAATGCTTTCCCTCGTCTCTAAAATTGGGAATCCTGTTGAAAGGTCCATAACGGTATCTGCGCCCCACTGCACGGCATAAATCATCTTTTCAATCTCATCATCAATCGATGAGGTAATTGGTGAATTGCCGATGTTGGCGTTTATCTTTACAAAAAAGTTTCTTCCGATGATCATGGGCTCTGCTTCAGGATGGTTGATGTTCGCAGGAATGACTGCTCGACCCGCCGCAACTTCGGCTCGCACAAATTCAGGCGTGATTTCGTTCGGTAATTTTCCTAGAGCAAATTCGCCGCTGTGATTTTTGCCGCGGATAGGTTTTTCGGTCTTCATATTTTCTCGAATCGCTATAAATTCCATCTCCGGAGTTATCACGCCTTTTTGAGCTAGAGCTTTTTGAGTTATTTTACATCCGCTTTTGCTTCTTCGGACAGATACGGAAAAATTATTAACGTTTCGTTTAGCAATAATTTCAGTGTCGTTTCTTTCTTCAATCCATTTTTCTCTGATTCGAATTAAACCTTTTTGAATGTCTATATTCGCTTCAGGATCGGTATAAGCCCCTGAAGTGTCGTATATTCTCAATGACTTAAGTTTTGCTTTTTCTATGTTGCAATTCTCCAGACTTCTTTCAGAGAGAGTGATTTCACGGACAGGAACCCGTATACTCGGATTTGAACCTTGAAGATAAATTTTATTTGAATTATTTTTCATGTGTCAATGCTACAAATAAAAGTTGGATTGTAAAAACATAATTTTTGAAATTTTTGATTATGAAGGATAGAATTAATCTGTTGCAAAATTTGGAGGAAAAAAATGGAAAGAGCGTATGAGAAGCACGAGGTAGTTGGAGTCAGTGCAGAATCGTTTGCGGATGCGACGCGAAAGGCTGTTGAGCAGGCTGGGCAGAAATACAAAGGAATGTCGTGGTTTGAAGTTAAAGAGATGCGCGGCAGGATCGATAACAATACGGTTCAGGAATTTCAGGTGACGATTCTCATCGGATCCAGACTGATTTAATTGTAAGAAGTTCGAACCACAAATAGATACTGATAAAGAACCACGAATGGACACAAATAAATGCTGAAACCACGAATGGACACAAATAAATGCTGAAACCACGAATGGACACAAATAAACACAAATTATTTATATATTTATTTTTTAAAATTAATTCGTGAACATTAGTGTTGATTCGTGGTTCAAATTTTTCTCTATTAGTGTTTACTCGTGGCTCATTTCAAAACAACTTTTTCTTATAAATTGTAAGATTTAAGTAAGAAAGATTAAAGTTTGAATATAACTTACCGATTCTTGAAGAAAGGGAACTCCGGTCGCTGATAGTTTGTAAAGAACTTAGCGACTCAATACGTTCATACATGAAAGGAGAATGTGCTATGCAGGATGGAGTATTCTCGATAGATGATAGTCGAGACGGATTTGTAGGAATAGATGAGGCAGCCAAGTTTCTTGGAGTGTCGCAGGCAACAATCAGAAGAATGACAGCATCTAGTAGATTAAAGTGCTATCGCTTTTCACGAATGGGACACCGACGTTTTAGAAAGTCGGATCTCATCAATGCGTTTCAGGTAAGAACAGAACAAGCAGCTTAATAAATAACTGAACGTAGCAACAAACGCGACGCGTTATTATGCATTGCGTTTAGAATGCAGTAAGGAACATAGTAAAAACAAAAACCCCGGCAATTTCACCGGGGTTTTTTGCATTTTCAACCACGAATGGACAAGAATAAAAAAGAACCACAAATGGACACAAATAAAAAAGAACCGCGAATGGACACAAATAAAAAAGAACCACGAATGGACACAAATAAACACAAATTATTTATATATTTATTTTTTAAAAAATATTCGTGAACATTAGTGTTGATTCGTGGTTCAAAAAAAAGCCCTCGGGAAATCCCGAGGGCAGTTCAATTTGACGAATTAGTACTCGCCGCCGCCCTGAGGCATTGGAGGCGCCTTCTCTTTCTCAGGTTTATCAGTGACTAAGCATTCTGTAGTCAGCATCATTGAGGCAATAGATGCGGCATTCTGCAAAGCGGAACGAGTGACTTTTGTCGGGTCGATAATTCCGGCTTTGACTAGGTCCTCATATTCAAGCGTATCAGCATTGAATCCGAAGTTGCCTTTGCCATCTGAAATTTTTTCCACTACGACAGAGCCTTCTACTCCGGCATTGTCTGCAATCTTTTTTGACGGAACTGATAAAGATTCTCGTATGATCTTAATTCCTCTTGCTTCATCTTCATTTGAAGCCTTGATGCTGTCGAGAACTTTAGCGGCTCGAATCAGCGCAACTCCGCCTCCGACTACGATTCCTTCTTCAACCGCTGCTCTGGTCGCAGAAAGCGCGTCTTCGACTCTGTGCTTCTTCTCTTTCATCTCAGTCTCTGTTGCCGCTCCGACATTGATCACTGCAACTCCGCCTGCAAGTTTTGCAAGTCTTTCCTGAAGCTTCTCTTTGTCGTAATCAGAAGTAGTATCTTCGATCTGAAGTTTGATCTGAGAAATTCTGCCTTGAATGTCAGACTTCTTTCCCGAGCCTTCAACTATAGTTGTCTCTTCTTTTGCAATGGTTATTCTCTTGGCTCTGCCTAGATCAGCCAGTGTTGTCTGTTCAAGCTTCAATCCGATCTCTTCAGATATGACTTTTCCACCGGTAAGAATGGCGATGTCTTCAAGCATTGCCTTTCTGCGGTCTCCGAATCCCGGAGCCTTTACTGCTATACATTGCAGAGTGCCTCGTATTTTGTTGACTACAAGTGTGGCAAGAGCTTCGCCTTCGACATCTTCAGAAATGATTACGATCGGTTTGCCGGTTTGCGCTGTTTTTTCGAGAACAGGCAAAATGTCTTTCATCGATGAAATCTTTTTGTCGTAGATTAAAATATAAGGTTCTTCGAATATTGCTTCCATTCTATCTGGATTCGTAACGAAGTAAGGAGAAATGTATCCCTTGTCAAATTGCATTCCTTCAACAAGCTCCATCGTGGTCTCGATGCCTTTGGCTTCTTCAACTGTGATGACTCCGTCTTTTCCAACCTTCTCCATTGCGTCTGCAATTAGGTTTCCGACCTCTTTGTCGCCATTTGCTGAAATTGAGGCTACGTGAGCAATATCATCACGGCCTTTAATTTTTGTAGAGAGATTCTTAAGTTCTTCGACAACTTTGTTCACTGCTTTTTCGATGCCGTGTTTTAATGCCATCGGGTTAGAACCTGCTGTTACTGAGCGGAAACCGCCGGCTACTATCGCTTGAGCAAGCACTGTAGCTGTCGTTGTTCCGTCGCCAGCGATATCGTTGGTCTTAGATGCTACTTCTTTAGCCATCTCTGCGCCGAGATTTTCGAATGGGTCTTCGAGTTCAATCTCTTTGGCTACTGAAACTCCGTCTTTTGTTACTGTCGGAGAACCGAATTTCTTGTCGAGTACGACAAGTCTGCCTCGCGGACCAAGAGTCGCTGTAACTGCTTCCGCAAGCTTGTCTAGCCCTGCTTTTAGTTTTGCTCTTGAATCATCGTGAAAAAGTAATTGCTTTGATGCCATTTTTTTCCTCCTACTCTATGACTGCAAGGACATCGTCCTCGCGCATGATAATGTAATCTTCTTCGTCTATCTTTACTTCTGTCCCGGAATATTTTCCGAAAAGAACTTTGTTGCCTTTCTTTACTGAAAGAGCAATTCTCTTTCCGTCATCAGTCTGCTTTCCAGGCCCCACTTCGATTACTTTTCCTTCTTGGGGCTTCTCTTTCGCAGTGTCCGGTATGATGATCCCGCCTTTCTTCTTCTCTTCGGGTTCAATCCTCTTTACGAGAATCCTATCATTGAGTGGACTAACTTTTGCCATCCTCCCATTCTCCTTTCGTGCCTTTTGGGCAATAAATTTCTATGATATATTATTCAATTCGTATGCCTAATTTTGAAAGGTAGATGAATTTGAAAATATAAGAGTTAATAATTATTTTAAAATATTAAGTGACAGTATGACAAGTTCGAGCCGACAATTCGTGACAAATTGGTTATATGAAACACGATTGAACACTGATATAAACACAAATTTTTTAAAACCGGTAGGGAGGCACATTCGCCCTTACACATGCTTAGAGGCATGATACACTTCAGTGATTGATTCGCCGTCTCCTGCTCTTCCATTTTGCCAGCCTACTATCATTCCATGAAATCAAGATGCTTTCTTTAATTGAATTGTAAAGCTTTGGTGAAATTCCAGGAACCTTCATAAGTTCTTCCTGAGTTTTGAAACCATGATGTTCTTTACCATATCGAATTATTTCCTTCGCTGTCTTTGGACCGATACCGGGAAGCAACTGCAATATCTCCTCTGTTGTTTCGTTTATATTCACATAAATATGATGCTTCTTAATTATTTGCTCAGGTGGTTTATTAACTGTAATCTTCTCTAATGCGCTTACTAATTCGGATTTTGCCGCAACGGCAAATCTCGTATCATGAATCAGAAGAGACATCTCGGCATTGTCATAAAATGCGCTATGAGACCAGTTATGACTACCTGCGAGCATATACTCATCATCCACGAAGATAGCTTTAGAATGCATTACCCGCCGATTTTCTATACGACATGGAATTCCTATATTGGAAAGTTTTTGCATTGTGCGATAGTTTACATCTCGTATTGGAACGTCATCTGCAAGAATAACGTCGACTCTGACTCCGCGTCTCTTTGCGTCAACCAGAGCATTTATCAGTGGCTCGATTTTTTCTCCAACCGTTAGATGATAGAGAAAAATGTTTATACTCTTCTTCGCTGACGTAATAAGTTTTGTTGCAATATCAGGATAGGTGTTATCCGGAACGATTGAAATTGGCGGCAATGCCTCTTCCTTTATAATCGGAGAGTTTTCCATATTAATTTTTATAGGACTTGTTGCAAGTTTTTCTATTGAAGATAAAGGACTGACAAAAAATTCCGAGACAAAACTTGCGATATTGTTTTGACGATTTTCCAACCAGCTCTCAGGCGATACCACGAAAGAGCGTAAATAGTCGGGACGATTAAATATGAGATCAAGAATCAATATCGCGCAAAATAAAAGTATAGAAAGAAGATTCAGAAAGAACAAAATCCGAAAGCGTCTCATGATTCAACCTGAATTTTTTCTATCCATTCTCGCACTTTGCGGACAAGCTCTCCCTCGATGCGGATACTCAGTTCCTGATTATGTTCGAGCGCGGCTTGAGTCCAGTTATGAGCGCCGATATACGCGATGTTGTCATCAATCGATACAACTTTTGCATGCATTCCCGGAATTGCAGACCATTCGACACGGCATCCGCCGGCCGTGAGCATATCGTATGCTATCTGATTATATTTTATAGAGGCTTCAGATTCCAAACCGGCAGATTTTTTATCCATGATGACATATACGGATACTCCTCGATTGCTTGCAGAAAGCAATTTAGAGATCAATGTTCCGGGTTTACTCTCACGCCGATCAACGCTGTCGAGTACATACATAGCAATATCGATACGATTCTTTGCATTGTCGATATCTTTCGAAAGAGAATAGAAATAATTCTGATCAAAAACAGTTTGGTATTTCGTAGCCGAGTCGGAAGCGATCGGAGAAACATTTTTAGAGAGCGAAACTTTTTCTCGATGAAAATCAATGTAACATGCGCGATAAAATGCCAGCAGAATGATGATGAGAATAAGGTCGATGATGAGCATCACCTGAGTTTTTTTTTGGAATCTATTCATAATACTCTTCGAGGCAATGACATAACTTTGTAAACATTATTACTCATTGCGAAACATCTCATGGAAGTGGTGGAATGGCTTTGAAGGCGGCTTACCTGGAATCACCTCAACCCTATGCCTGTAAAAATCGCTTCCTGTCATATTAGACATGCTTACAATAATTTCAGTTTCTGATGATGCTTCCGTTAAAAATGTAAATGAATTTGTATCTAGGTTATCAATCGAGATGCTGATTCTATAGCTTTGTCCTAGATACGTAAAGATGTCATTAATCGGAAGTGCTGGCACAGGAGGAAACTCTGAATCTGATGCTCCGATCCAGTGTAAATAACGCCATGTGAGACCCAATGGTGCAGTTCCAAGAAAACGATCTCCGAGCCATACTTTTGTGTTAGGAAATTTCGAGGATATCAAAATAGTATGTTCTTCGAGACTATTCAGTGCTTTTTCCGAATTTTCTAATTGTGAAAGGTTATGAGAAAAGTGAAAAACAGGATAATGCCATAGAAGACTCCAGTTAAAAGAATTGTATATAGAATTAATGACAATCCACAATATAGCTAATCCTATAGCAGATAAGTATAAAGATGATCGTTGTTTCGAGATTGCAACAATACGCGGCGATATTAATTTCGAACCAAATGATGTTTTACCCATATGTGCAATTATGAGCAGGCAGAAAATGAAAAAAAGACTAGTTATAAGAATGGCAATGAGAATGGCAATGATTGTCACCAGCCAGCCCCAGCGCTTCCAAAAATGCACTGTCTCCATGATACGAGCTTCTTCGGCCGATACGGTGTCTGATTTGCGAATTGGTTTAGGTGGTATAACTAAAGTACTGGATGTGGATAAATCAGAAAAGATAAAACGAGGAGTAATTCCACTATCAATGAGTCGTTGTTGACGCGCCATTATTTCTTGCTCAAAGCTGTCGATTTTTTGTCTAAACTCTGCTTGAATAGATGAATCCCGATATATCATCGCTAACAGTGCTCGTGACGCAGCTTCGTTCTTTAAATATGGTAAACTGGGATCATTTTGAATTGTAGCAAGTCGATTCCACTCTCGATCTCTAATATCTAAAAAATGATTAAAATCCCGTCGAGCCTGTCGATATTCTTCAACCTGGTGTTGAGTAAAACCAAGATCTTCGATAAGCCACGTAGCATCTTGTGAATCAGGAAAATCTGCATTACTCGGTGCTAAACCAATGGTTAAATAAATAAGAAGCGTAATTAGCATTCTAAACCACAAATCAGTATATTAAGATACATCTACTAATGTGACTATCCAACCTATGCCTCCTACGGATTTGGCCGCCGAACCTGCAAAGCCAACCATACCTACAATACCATTTATCTCAGCAGATATGTGTGCATTTGATGACGCATAATATATTTGATTAGGTTGAAATGACAAATTCATTATGGGACCCTGGGGAGTAACTTGAATTAAGAGTGCTCCTTTTGCAGAATCTGCAAATTTTAATGGTTGATTTCCTGCACTTATTTCCAGATGTTCATCTTGATGACCAAAACCCGAAAATGTAAGATCAAATTCCCATTTTGCCGTTGATGCCCAGCTGACCCATGGCCCAATTAAAGGAACCATTCCACCAGGACTGACTACAGCCATAAGGTATTCAGTCTGATCTGTAACACCTGCATCAGCAATAACAAAATTTATCGGTGAAGAAGGTACAAATTGCAAGCTTCCTGGAGGATTTCCATTCAAGTGTTTAGAAGCTGACTGTTCACTATTCGCGACTGTAACGTAATCAGAAATCTCCCCTCCTGCGCTATTCTTAATTTCTACCTTTACACCCTTAAACTTTGTCGGTTTATACGAATTGATACCATTTATTGCCAAGACAGCCATAAACTCAGCATCTCCTGGACCTAAAGCATACCCTTCTGCATTTGCTCCACCACCGGTTACAGAAGCATTTGTCATTGCCCACCATTCAACTTGTGATGCATAACTTGCCGGTATAGTAGTAGCAGTGAGTTTTACCGGACGATTGATTAACGCAAATGGTCTAGATGATACAGCAGAGACTAATACCACCACATCCACTAACTTATTGATCTCAACATCCACATCGTCTGTATAATATCCGCCGTGAGCCGGATGACGAGTTACGGTCACAGGAACGCTAAAGCCGCCTGCCACTTGTCCTGCTCCCGCTGATGAACCTGTAAAGTTGAATTCATCTTCATCTAAAACCTCACCTTCATAAGATATAGTATATTTATATGTCACTGTTTGACCAATCATTATTGCG
>Ga0100398_1003876_pt1 | contig 12188 bp, 9 predicted proteins | sample CryGeymeta201522_FD_81568 | JGI IMG/M metagenome (GOLD analysis project Ga0100398, IMG submission 81568) | Groundwater microbial communities from Crystal Geyser aquifers in Utah, USA - Crystal Geyser metaG 2015-22 | ecosystem: Environmental > Aquatic > Deep subsurface > Groundwater | place: USA... | reverse complement strand
TTACTTCGTAAGGATCACGAAAGGCTGCATTCGATCATGCAAGTTTTGTGCTGTCCCGAAACTCGAAAAAAAATTCGGACGGTTGACTAAAGTGGACGAACAGATCGGAAGCGTGAAACGGAAATACGGTGAACGTCAGAATTTGATTGTCTTGGACAATAATATCTTGGGCATCGATGGGATTGAGAACGAAATTGCGGAAATCCGAAGGATGGGATTTGAACGCGGAGCAAAGAGAAATGGCCGCAAAAGATATGTGGACTTCAACCAGGGGTTGGATGCGCGCCTAATTAGCGAAAATCCGGAATTAGCTCGACATCTCTCGACTATCTGTCTTTCGCCTGTTAGGTTGGCGTTCGATTTCACTACCGCCAAGATGGAGAAGGCGTATAGACATTCAATCGAACTCTTAGCAGGACAAGGTTTCGGTGAATTCACGAACTACATGCTGTTTAACTTCGACGATTCGCCAAGGGATTTGTACCACCGTTTACTTGTCAACACGGAATTGAACGAAAAATTGGGAATCAGGATAACTGGCTTTCCAATGCGCTTCATCCCGATGACCGGCGTGAAACGCGATTATGTTTCGGACAAATGGCGGTGGCGGTATTTGCGCGGCATTCAATGTGTCTTGTTGGCTACGCATGGTCTCGTCAGCCCGAATCCCGATTTTATCCGTGCAGCGTTCGGTGCAACCTATGAGGAGTTCCTTGAAATACTCGCCATGCCTGACCGCTATATCATCTACAGAAAGGAATACAAGAACAACGGAGCGAGTGAATGGCGGAAAAAATACAGACGATTAACGGAGCCGAGTCAAGAGGAATTCTTAGAGCTGCTGGCAGAATTGAATAAGGATAGAAATCGCAGGGAGACCATCGACGGCTTGCGCAAATTCCGGAGTCTTCTCGAACACTACTACCCCAACGGGGAGACTCTGCGGGCAGAAATTGGCCAAGAAAAAGAAGGGAACCAACGCATAACATGACACTGCACTGGATGGGGATTCCGCTGTGCTTCATCCCCGCCAGTGAGTTTGGTCGTCGATGATAAGAATTCCAGTAAAATGCTTAAAAATTACAAAGAATTAAAGCGTTGATAAAATCATTAGAAAACAAACACTTGAACCCTCGAATCCTGGACCACTTTCTCCCAACTAATTGGGAAAAGAATCCACTTTTAGAGAGAGGTAAACATTGTCTGAGTTCATCACCGATAAAAAGAGGACACATTACTGCGGCAAAATCAATATATCCGACACAGGAAAAGAAGTAATCCTCATGGGGTGGGCACACCGGAGGAGAGATCACGGGGGAGTCATTTTTATTGACTTAAGGGATCGGGAAGGGATAGTTCAGGTCGTTTTCAATCCTCACATCAGCCCCGATGCCCATAGAGAGGCCCACAGGATCAGGAATGAATTTGTTCTCGCTGTTGTCGGCACGGTCCAGAGGAGACCAGAGGGGATGGAAAACCCGGCCATGGAAAGTGGCGAGATCGAGGTTATGGCCCACGAACTGGAAATCATGAATGAGGCGAAGACGCCTCCCTTTGTTCTCGATGACGCCTCCGCCGACATTTCGGAAAATATCCGTCTGAAGTATCGGTACCTTGATCTGAGACGGCCGGAGATGCAGAAAAACCTGTTACTCAGAAGCAAGGTTGCGGCCGCCGCCCGCCAGTTTTTTGAAAATAACGGCTTTGTGGAAGTTGAAACGCCTTTCTTGACAAAGAGCACGCCGGAGGGCGCCCGGGATTATCTCGTCCCCAGCCGGCTCAGCAGGGGGACGTTTTATGCCCTCCCCCAGTCGCCCCAACTCTTTAAACAACTGCTGATGGTCTCAGGTTTTGACAGGTACTACCAGATCGTCAGGTGTTTCCGGGATGAGGACCTCCGGGCAGACCGCCAGCCGGAATTTACCCAGATTGATATGGAGATGTCCTTTGTTAGCGAAAACGACATCATCCAGCTCACGGAAGGGTTGTTATCATATCTATTCAAGACGTGTCTCCACCGGGAATTGGAGATACCGTTTACCAGGCTTTCCCATGGTGATGCCATTAACCGGTACGGGAAGGATAATCCCGACATACGCTTTGGCCTCGAATTGAGGGATCTTACCGATATACTGAAAACCACTGATTTTAAGCTGTTCCAGGAGGTTATCGCCAGGGGCGGCATCGTCAAGGCGATAAAAATAGAAGATAATAAACAGTTATCCCGAAAAGACCTGGATGACCTTAAGGATTATGTGGCAGAATACGGGGCAAAGGGACTTGCCTGGGCAAGGCTGCGAACCGGTCCGGATGAATGGACATCCCCCATATTTAAGTTTCTCAAACCCCTCGAGGTACAGCACATCAACGAGAGGACAGCGGCAAAAGAGGGGGATCTAATCGTTTTTGTGGCCGACTCCGAAGGTATTGTCCACAATGCCCTCGGAAATCTGAGGCTTCATCTTGCCAATAAACTCAACCTGATTGACCGGGAACAATTTGCCTTTACCTGGGTGACTGAATTCCCCCTTTTTGCATACAGTGAGACGGAAAAACGATATGTATCAATGCACCATCCCTTTACTTCTCCGGTTGCCGAAGACATCCCTTTGATTGCCACCGATCCCGGCAAGGTCAGGGCAAGGGCCTACGACATTGTCCTCAACGGAACCGAGATAGGCGGGGGGAGTATCCGCATCCACCAGCCTGATATCCAGGCGATGATCTTCGACGCCCTCGGGCTTGCTGAAGAGGATGTGAGACTGAAGTTCGGTTTTCTCCTCGATGCCCTCGAATACGGGGCGCCTCCCCATGGCGGCATAGCATTCGGCTTTGACAGGCTGGTGATGATGATGGCCGGAGTAGAATCCATAAGGGATGTCATTGCCTTTCCCAAAACACAGAAGATGGCATGTCTCCTTACCGAGGCGCCGTCGGAGGTCAGCATAGAACAACTGCTGGAGCTTTCCTTAAAGATCGTCACGTGAAACGAAAGGATTAAGATGCTAAAAGACACCCTGAAAACCATAGAATATTATAAAAGCATGAACCCAATTTGTGGGGAATTGCTTGATATCCTCGGAGAGATACTGATTCTCAGGGAAGAATATCAGCGAAAGATAAAGGACCCAATTTTCCAGGTAGACGAAACCCTCATTACGGGGAAAATGGTCGGAGGACTACCTCTTATTGATTTTTCCGCAGGAAAATTTGACCTTAAAGAACCCAAACAGTATTTTATTAAACTCCTCAAGGTTGCAGAAGAACGGGTATTCGGCGAGACGAAGGAAATAGCGCAAATGGTTGAAAACGGCACCCTTGATTTTGAAAAGATTGTTCGCCATTCCTTTTCTACTCTGGACGAGACGGGGGGTGAACAGGACAACAAATTGGATGATGATTCCATTGATCTTGTCGAGTTGCTCGCCGAAGAAAGTTTGCGCCCCGAACTGGAAAGGGTGGCAGAAAAATATGGCGAAATTATCAACAGTTCCGGATGGTCTCAGGGATACTGCCCAATCTGTGGGAAAGAACCAAAGATCGGGGAAATTAAAGAGGAGGAACAGCGTTACCTTTTCTGCCATCAGTGCGGATTTGAATGGAGTTTTACACCGATCAGATGCCCGTTCTGCGGCGATGAGGAATCCCTTGCCTATTTCACCGTGGAAGGTAATGAGAAATACCGGCTTGATGTGTGTAATATGTGCAAGCGGTATATCAAAATAGTAGATTTCAGAGATACCAGGACGAAGGTTAATCTCGATGTTGAGGACATTGCCACGTTACACCTTGATATACTTGCTTACGAGGAGGGCTACGATTAGTTAAGTGCCTAAAGTGATCAAGTTTAAAGTGCCTAAAGTTTAATTCCTGTACTATCAAGGAATAATAAAATGGCTCAGGGACATCCTTTCATATGCCAGAGAATAATCTGGGAATAGATGAGCCACTTTTGCCGCATCTTCCTGTGCAACCCCAGTGTAAAGATGTTTGCCCCCGATGTAAAGAGCCAGTTCACGAATAACCGTACCACGATCACGAAAAAAGCCGGCAGGTAATAGGGACGCGATTTCCATTTTCGGAAAAACTGGTAGCGGGAACGGTAAAATTCAATCCGAAATCCGCAGTCCCTGCCGATACTCTGACCCTGGAGGTGGTAGATTAATGCGGAAGGGACATGAAATATCTTCCAGCCGGCAGAGCGTATCTGATAAGCCCAGTCAGTTTCTTCAAAGAAGAAAAAGTAGCGTTCATCAAACATCCCTACCTCGTCAATAACCTCCTTACGGACGAGAAGACATGCCCCGATCCCTGAATCAACCTCAATCGGTTCTTTCCAGGCATATCGCTTACTCGGAAAGCGTTTCGGCCAGACATATTCGAGGAGTGTGATGTTTGTTAAAAGGGTCAGGAGACCGGGAAAGGCGGCGATGGAATTCTGTTTGCTTCCATCTGCATGCAAAAGCTGTCCACAGGCCATGGCTGCCTCCGGGTGGGTCTCCATAAAGGAAAACAGTTCATGAACGGCATTTTCCGTCAGGATCGTATCAGTATTCAATAACAGGGCATACCGGCCTGTCATTACGCGAAATCCCTGATTGTTTGCGGCCCCGAAACCACGGTTTTCCCTGTTTTCTATTACCTTAACCCCGGGGAATTTTTCCCGCAACATCTCCACGCTGCCATCGGAAGAGCCGTTATCAATGACGATGATCTCATACGTTATGCCCCGCACCGTTTTATAAATCGAAGCGAGGCAATTTTGTAATAGATCCTTTGTATTCCAGTTGACGATGACGATGGAAATGTCCATCTTTAGTCGCCTGATTTTTCCTGCCTGTTTAATTCATTCAACTTGGCATACTTGAAAAACTTGTTCACCGCATCGGTAACCGCCAGCGTCAGGCCCTGAGCGCCATCAAGGATACCGAGCCTCAAAAAATAGTCCTGGGAGAAGGTGAGAAAGGCCCGCAGAACCGCAGACCAGACAGACATCCTTTTACCCATAGCAAAGGCCTCTCTGGCGCCGAGTGTGGAGTAGTTGTCAATCTTGAGGAGAATCCGACTCAGACGGCTTTCCGTAAGATGTTCTATGGGGACATCTAACGCAACTACAGTACCCTTGACTTCTACAGATTCATGAACCATTGCCGGCGTCACGCGGCCAAGGTCCTTCTGGAAAAGCCTGGTAACCCGGTCCGGCCACCACCCCGCATGTCTGATCCAGCGGCCATGGAAAAAATTCTTTCTCGGAAAACTGTATCCGACAATGGTTTTTGACGGATTCAAAACGATATCCCTGATCTTCATGGCGGTCTCAGGGGGAATCCGTTCATCCGCATCGAGGATTAACACCCATCGGTGCCTGCAATGGGCGATGGCGGACTGCTTCTGAGGACCGAAACCACGCCAGTCTTCGATAAATACATCGCACCCGAAGTCGGATGCTATCTGGACGGTAGCGTCCGAGCTATGGGAATCAACCACGACAATCTGCTCCGCAAAAGCGATACTTCTCAGGCAGTCGGGCAGATTATCCGCCTCGTCTTTGGTAATAATGGCCACGGAAAGGGGTATCTTGCTATTCATAAATAACAAAACTGTGGGCGAGTTTCTGATGGAAACAACAAAAAACTACACACAGATTTCTACTTAACATAAATGCAGATTTATTAAAACAGTGATTTTTTTATGTTTGTGTGATAGAAGAAAAAAGGTCAATCTAATGTAGATTTACCAATATCCTGCAGGTTCTGAACGGCCATGATAAAAGGCAAAACCATTTTCATCACTGGTGGTGTGGGTTTCATCGGCTCGACGCTGGCTGGCCGGCTCGTGGACCACAATCATGTCGTAATCTACGATAACTTCTCACGCAATTCCCTGAAGAACAAACCTTTTAAGGATCACTCCAATCTAGATGTAGTTGAAGGAGACGTGTTAGATTTTGAGAACATGTGGCAGGCTATGCAGGGTGCCGACATAGTCGTACATTGTGCGGCCATTGCGGGGATTGACACGGTGATCAAGAGTCCCGTTACCACGATGCGGGTTAACATGGTTGGCTCAGCCAACGTATTAGAGGCCGCCTCACGTCTGCACCACTGTGACCGGGTGGTCTGTTTCTCCACCAGCGAGGTTTTCGGACAACAAGCGTTCCGTTCCTCGGAGAATGACAATACTGTTATGGGTAAGGTAGGCGAGGCCCGCTGGACGTATGCTGTGAGCAAGGTGGCTGAAGAGCATCTAACGATCGCTTACTATCAGGAAAGTGGTTTGCCGACCACGGTGGTACGACCATTCAACGTATACGGACCGGGCCAGGTGGGTGAAGGTGCACTTAGGACCTTTGTACTGCGGGCACTGAAGAATGAGCCTATTGAGATCCACGGTGATGGCACACAAATTCGCGCTTGGTGCTATGTGGATGATATGGTGGACGGGGTATTGCTGGCAATGGTGCACCCTGAGGCAGTGGGAGAATCGTTCAATATTGGCAACCAGAAGGCAGTGGTGACTATTTACGGCCTGGCAAACACGGTTGTGAGGGTGCTCGATTCCAATTCCCCTATCGTGTTCACTCGCAAGGACTACGTTGATGTGGAACTACGCGTTCCTTCAGTGCGCAAAGCACGTGAACTGCTTGGCTTCGAGGCAAAAGTGGACCTGGAAGAGGGTATCCGTTGGACAGCCGACTACTATCGGAGCTAAGACCAATGATCCGATTGACAATTCCGTCCATCGAAGAAGGTGACTTGCAGGGTATTCTGCACACATTGGAGTAGACAGTTTGTGATGGGCGGCAATCAAAGACAGGACCAATCTCGCGTCTCTCATGGGTCTGGCCAGTTCGAGAGAGCACAGTTTCGCTCCATTGGCGACGGCGTGGTAATCGAACCAGGTGTTCTGGTTTTCCATCCAGAGAACATTGAAATTGGCGAAGATGTCTACATTGGACATTACACCATACTGAAAGGCTATTACCGTGGACGGATGGCGATTGGCAGCGGCGCCTGGATAGGACAACAATGCTTCTTCCACAGTGGAGGCAATTTGATAATCGGCAAAAATGTTGGTATAGGTCCAGGAGTAAAAATTATCACATCTTATCATGCTGAAGAGGGGATCTCAAAACCCATTTTGCACAGTCGAATCGAGTTTTCTCCTGTAGTTATTGAAGACGATGCCGATATTGGCATTGGCGCCATTATCTTACCGGGTGTGCTCATTGGGAGGGGAGCTCAAGTGGGGGCCGGGGCTGTAGTAACGCGAAATGTCTCCGCATATGCTGTCGTTGCGGGTGCGCCTGCGCAACTGCTACGTATGCGGTAGGAGGTGAACTTTGAGGTATACTCAAGACGCACAGAGTTTTAAGTCAGGGAGTGAACGGGTAGTGCTTTTATGAAGGTCTGTATGTTCAGCAATCTGTATCCGCCGGTCGTTAGTGGATCGTCAACACAGTCATCTTTTCTCTCGCGAGAGTTGGCTCGGCGTCAATGTCAGGTAGCTGTCATAACGGCAAAGGTAACCGAGGATAGCAAGGAGTACGAAGAGGTAGATGGTGTACACGTCTATCGTCTGCCGGCCATCCGCTTACCAAAAATGCCAATTTCATTCAATTTTCCCTGGTTGAGTTATACTTTCACTCCAGGAAACCTGCGGCGTATCGAGGAGATAATCAAACGGCATACGCCAGATGTGCTTCATCTGCACAATCATATGTTTGACCTAGCGCTTAGCGCAGTCCTGATGCAAAAGCGAAGCAAGAAGCCTTTAGTCATTACAATTCACACAATTATCAAGCATGCTCAGAGTTGTTACAACCTTTTATTGTATCCGGCTGATCGTCTCCTCTTCAAGCATTTAGTTATTAACCGGGCAGACGCTCTAATTTGTCCGGACTTGAACATCAAAGATTATGCGCGCGATGTATTTGGCAAATCTGACGCTGTTCTGGTACCTTATGGCATTGGTCTGCCGGAAACAACTATTGACGAGTTAGTTAAACAACTTAGGACTAAGTATCATCTGAACGGAAAACGGGTCATTCTGTCTCTCGGGCATGTGCACGCAATTCGGAACCGGCAAGACCTCATTAAAGCTCTACCTGGCGTTCTTGAGGTATTTCCGAACACCGTGTTGCTGATAGTAGGAAGTGTAGCAGATGATTCACCTGCTGCGCTATCCCGAGAGCTGGGGGTTCATGAATCTGTTATCCTCACCGGTCATGTCCCGCACTCGGAGGTGTCCGCCTATCTCGCATTGGCAAATCTTGAAGCTCATTGGCTGACCCAGGATGTACCACAAAAAACATCTCTGGGAATCGCTTCGTTGGAAGCCATGGGGGCAGGCAAGGTCGTATTGGCTGCTGCCAATGAGGATACCTACGGTCCGGGAGTGTTAAAAAACGGCAGGAACATTGTTCTTGTTGAGCCTGGCAACCCGCGCCAACTGGCACGAACGATAATTGAGCTGCTGAGCGATGAAGAGAGATGCAGGGTTATTGGCAACGAGGCGTACCGGACGATTAAAGAACATTTTTCCTGGGACAGCGTTTGCGACAGGACACTCGATTTGTACAGGGAGGTTCTACGAAAACGGGTACAGTAGTAACCTCTCAGCCTGCGAAATGCCGTTTTTCCGGTAAAGATACCGGCAACTTTCCGTATGAACATCTCCGCCTGTTTGTCCTGGTCATTATCTTGGGTTTTGTCCTGCGATTGTTTGCCTACCAGTATACCTATACTATCAACAATGATGGGACTATCTATATTCATCAGGCAAGGGCTATCTATTATGGCCTCTTGTCTGCCGTTAATTCCTGTACCGTTGGTTATCTGTCGCCTTATCCCATCTTAATTGCCGCCACATACCCTATCCTGGGGGATTGGGTCGCCTCAGCAAAGGTAGTCTCTATTTTTTTCGGTACCATTACTTTAATTCCCCTCTATCTTTTGGCGAAACGCTTTCTTGATGCGAAGATCAGCATCCTGGTCACGTTGATTTTCGCCCTTACCCCCGTCTTTGTTACGGTAAGTGTTTGGGGGGTCAGGGATCCCCTCTACTGGTTTTTTTCGGTCCTGGGTTTCTACTTTTTTACCGGTCAAATTGGTAAGGGAAACTCCTGGGGCCTTTTCCTCAGCAGCGTTTTCTTTATCCTGACGACCTGGACCAGGATCGAGACTATCCTCTATTTGTTTGTATCCTGTTTATGTCTCATTACGGCAAAGGATGAACAGAAATTTAAAAGACTTACCTTCTTCCTCATCCCACCCCTTTTGCTGTCTCTCCTTCTTCTTGGTCAGATGATTGTCAATCCCTCCGGGATCAACTGGCATCGTTTAAATGACATCCCTTCCCGATTACTGACTTCCCTAACTCAGTACCAGGAGGTAAGATTGCATCTTGAGGAGTTAATAATTCACCCGCCCTCTGGTATCCCCTCGGGATTTTTCGACAATGCACGGACGCTTTTCTGGTTCATTGCCTTAGGAACAATCATGAACAATACCGTGGAAGCCTTTTTCTATCCCTTCTTCCTGATATTTATCATCGGTCTGATAGGGAGAGTAACATGGAAGAGGGTAAGGGAGGAGCAAAGTGTTCGTTATTTTGCTATCCTCGTTGCCTCTGCCGTGGTCGTGTCGTATGTATATGTCTTTGCCTACTGGGAGATAGAAAGTCGCTATCTTGTCCTTTTAGTCCTCCCCTCTTTCATCTTTATAGGGTTTGGCCTGGAGAAGATAACCCACTTTCTGAAGTCAAGATTCCGTTTTAAAAAGCATGTGGCGCTGTCTCTGGTCGTATTGGCAATCATGGTATTTGTCCTACCCAAGGATTTAAAGTCGAGGGAGGCGGATAAACTCGTCTTCAAAGAGATAGGGGAGACGATTGCCCTAAGGGAGGGAAACAGCAGGGAGATAGAGGTGTTAGTATTAGGGGATTCCAGAAGGTGGATCTCTTTTTATGCCAATCTGAGTTTTAAAGGCGCCCCCTGCCCCGACAAATACAAGGATTACGAGGAGATTGTAGGGAATAGTTACGAACAGTTTGTGGAGAATCTGAAGGCAAGGGGTATAAGATATGTCGTATGGGAGGAGAAACGGTGGCCCCGGCAGGGTTTTGATTTTACTGAGTTCCACAAGGGTAAAGATTTTATAAGATTAGGAGCCTGGAGCCACCGGGATACGGGGAGGATCATCCTTTTCAGGTTCTTGGGGTCTTGCGAAGGAGAGGTTTAAAATCGTATAGAGACCTTTGAAAAACTGCCTTTTCGGTCATTCCGGGCTTGACCCGGAATCCAGGAACTATTTGAAAATACTGGATTCCCCGTATCAAGTACGGGGCAGGCTCTGCTTTCGCAGGAATGACAAGGCGATGTTGCTATGGAATTATTCAAAGGTCTCGTATAGTCTTAATGCCAGATATGCACAAAATAGCAGTTATTATTCCCAAATACGGCCTGGTGGGCGGGGCGGAACGATTTGTCCAGGAATTGACCGAACGTATCGCCCGCAATCCCCGCTACGATATCCACGTCTTTGCCAACCGGTGGCGGGTAAACTCTGAACGGGTTACCTTTCATAAGGTCCCCCTGATCACTTTTCCCAGATTTCTAACTACTATCAGCTTTGCCTTTTTTGCCGGAAGAGAAATGGCAAAGATGAAGTTTGACCTGATCCATGCCCATGACAGGGTATTCCATGCCGATATCTTTACGATGCACTGCACTCCCCATCGTATGTGGGTCCGTGATGTTCGCAAGAAGGCCATGAGCCTCTTTGACTATGGCACAAGCTGGGTTGAAAGAAAACTGATAAGTAGCAGCAGGTGCACCATGTTCCTGCCCGTCTCAAACATGACAAGGGAGATGTTTCTTGAGGAATACCGTCTCGATCCTTATCAGATTCAGGTTATCCATCCAGGTGTTGACATAGAGAAGTTTGCTGCCTTTGATAGGCAGCTCTGCCGCTATGAAATAAGGGAACATTTCGGGATTGATCCTATGGATACGGTCATTCTATTTGTCTCCATGAATTTCGAGATCAAGGGTCTGGAGAGGCTTATGGGAGCGCTGGCCAGGCTAAAGACAGCAAACCGGTCGGACAAAGTTAAGTTACTGGTGGTCGGCAAGGGTGATGGGAAAAAATATACCCGCCTTGCAAAGGAGATGGGGATAGGAGAAGATATCATATTTGCCGGCCTCATCGAGAAGGAGAAGCTTGCACAAATCTACCTTGCCTCCGATATTTACACCATGCTCTCAAAGTTCGATACTTTTGGCATGGCTGTACTGGAGGCGATGGCTGCATCTCTACCTGTTATCGTCAGCTCTAAGGTGGGGGCTAAAGACCTGGTCAGACATGGTGACAATGGTTTCATTGTGGAGGAGGAAATGGGCGCCGACGAGATTGCCGGTCTGATCAGTTTGTTGCTGGATGGAAAATTAAGAATCAGGATGGGGCAGGAAGCCTATCAGACGGCCCTTGCCAACACCTGGGAGGTGGTGGCAAAAAATGTGGAGATGGTCTATGAACACCTTCTGTCTTCCTCTTCTCCTCTTTCGGGAAGAAGAGGAACTTAATTTACCATGGATCTCTCCATTATCATCGTTTCCTATAACACGGCCGAACTGATTGGAAATTGCCTTCGTTCTGTAATGGCAACCAACGTCATGGAAAAGGAGGCATTCGTCGTTGACAATGCCTCCTCTGATGGTAGTGCAGCAATCGTAAAGGAAAATTTTCCTTCTGTTCACCTTATGGTGAATCTTGAGAATAGGGGATTTGCCGCGGCCAATAACCAGGTGTTGCCCTATTGCCGGGGGCATTATGTCTTCTTCCTTAATCCGGATACTGAGGTGATGCCGGATACATTCAGGGAAGCCCTTTCCTTTATGGAGGCGAATCACCGTATCGGTCTTGCCGGTGCAAGAATAATCAACCCGGATGGGACGTTGCAAGAATCCGTCTCTTACCGTTACCCCGGCCAGAAGTACGCCGCCGGTGAGTTGAAAGGTCTTAAGGGCGCTATCGCCTGTGTCTTAGGTGCAGGTATGATCGCCCGTACCGAAGTTATCAGGGAAATAGGTGGTTTTGATGAAGACTTCTTCCTCTATGGTGAAGACCAGGATCTGTGTCTGAGGATTCGGAAATTGGGATATGAGATCGGTTATATCCACTCCGCCG
>Ga0100398_1003871_pt1 | contig 12193 bp, 6 predicted proteins | sample CryGeymeta201522_FD_81568 | JGI IMG/M metagenome (GOLD analysis project Ga0100398, IMG submission 81568) | Groundwater microbial communities from Crystal Geyser aquifers in Utah, USA - Crystal Geyser metaG 2015-22 | ecosystem: Environmental > Aquatic > Deep subsurface > Groundwater | place: USA... | reverse complement strand
CATACTGTATACTGTATACTGTATACTACAGTAGATACTAATAGCGACAAACAAACAACAAATAACTTGCGCAGCACACTACACTACATCACACGTCACTAGACTACAGATGTGTAGGAATACTGTTGCGAATGGGGTGGAGCAAGAGATGTGATACTCGTAGGTTTTTACGCTTGCAGCTGTTCCGACCAAAAAATTATCACGCAATATATAAATACAATATTACTGATACTTAGAAACTGTTTTACAGATATACAGGGTATAGATTCTACTGGACATCTATCAACTACTCACGGTACACTTGTTGTTAGGCTATAGCTAATTGCAGCAGAGAAGTTGGGGAAATGCATCTGAAACACCCTTTTTGGATCATCCAATGCTTGCTTGCTTGCCAGCAAAAGTGTATCAAACGCAAAAAAGACAATGAAAAGACGCGCCCAGACACAACCAATCAAGAAACCAAAAGACAAAACTGAGCGAGGGCAGGCCTTTGCTCCAAACTTTATCAAATTGCTTCCTTTGATATATTGTGCCCTACCTCCAAGAAAAAGTTGCGATTTCAATAAATCAATATTATGTGCTCAGTCCTAGCAAAGTTCAGACGTTTGACATACGGGCATTTTTGCCTAATTTTATGGCCCTCATTCCTCTAAAGTGCGCTGCGGGAGGCTCTGTCTCATCGTGCCGTATTGAAAATTGAAAATAAAATACTCTTAATAATCTACTGTATTTTTTCTTCCAAGCGGAGCACTTTCACGCAGACTTGCTCTTGTTATTGTAACCCAAAACCGTAACAACACAGCGTACACAGAATCATGAGCTGGGAAAACAAGCAAAAAGAATTTATTACAACCAGTTCACAAATAAGTAGTAGTTTTTCTTCTTCCGCCAAGCAACGAGATCGTTGCAGTCCATCTTAACTACAGCAGCTTCAATACAAACATTGCTTTACACGAGCTCAAAATAATTTGACAACCTTTCACTTCCACTAGAAAGTCTAGAAACGGATAATAGATTATATCTCTCGTAATAAAAGAAAGACAAATCTACAAGCAATCTCAAATCTCAATCAGAACACACACACACACACACACCTACACAGAGAGTGTCGCCAAGAATTAATAAAAATGTTTGAATCCATGGACTTTGCGAGTCTTCTGCCTACACGAGAAGCTACTATAGAACGACGAGCGGTAGTGGATGCCAACAACAACAGCAGTAGTATCACTATTGAAGATGATTATTGCAGTATGCTACCCAGTTTGACGTGGACGGAACGACTGATTGGATGTGGAACGTGCATGGTGGCGGGATATTTACTGTCGTTTGGGGCCTTTTTTCGCATCAAACATTTGGTACTGGGAAATCCACGTACGTGTGCTGTTCATTCGTTTTTACGTAATTTAGGTTTTGGGGGTGGGGACACAGCGTCGTGAATAACGAAAGCAGTGTGTGCGAGAAAAATGTATATGGAGTATGGACCAAGGCAACATTGGACACCATGCTCACCTCACACATATCCTTTTTGATTCTCGTTATACATTGCGTTCTACACATTAAAAAGTTCCATTCGTATTGAATGCTACGGTTGGAAATATCATTGCATTGTGTGGAAGCTGCTTCTTGACGGGCCCCCATTCGCAAATGAAACGAATGTGGAGTGATACCCGGCGGTCTGCTACGATCGCCTACTTGGGCAGCCTCTTTTTAACACTCGTTGTTGCATTTGCTCCTATTCCGGGACCCAAAGGATTGATGCTCTTGTTCTTGATGATTATCCAGTATTTGGCCATTACGTGGTATTGCTTATCCTACATCCCATACGCAAGAGAAACAGTGATGGGATGTCTGCAAAGACGCATTAATGGGTTCCTGGACGATGAGTAAAACGAGCGTACAGTGTGTGTTTATTAGACTCTCGACGACGTTGATTGAGGTCAGCTCTGCCAAGTTTGCCAGCAGCATAATACACAGTACTTTATAGTGGATCATAAATATGCATATAGAGTGTTAATGGGTTTATAATCTAATAATAATTTTAGTTCGTTACATATTATGATTTAGATCCACTGAACTGCGAAACGATGCAGATACAGTAAACACCACAAAACTCCGAGTCCATTTACAAAAGCTTTTTCTTTTTCTTCTTCTTTTTCGGTGGCTGGACGGGAACATCAATGTTGTCGAATGACATTTCTACCTTTTCTTCTTTCATGTCATCAACGTCAACAAAAGTCTTGACAGGACGGTCACGCTGTGGTCCGGGTTGTTGTGAAGGATGGTTCTCGTGTCGTTCGGGTCGATGTTCGCGACTCTGCCGACGTTGCTCGAATCGTTCCTGCCTCTCCCTTTGTAGCTCTTCTTCGCGTTTCCGGCGCTCTTCTTCTTTGCGCCATAGTTCAGGTTCGGGGTCGATTGCCATAGGTTCAGCTCCAATCACTGGACTGGGCACTAAATCAAAATTAGCACCACAATCTACAAGTACCGGGGGAACTGGTCGCTTGTCCTCGGCATCCCATGCCTTCATCATGTATTCGTCATGCAATTGGGCTTGTTCTGCTTTCAGGAACTCTTTGTGCTTTTTGACCAAATGTTTTTCCAAAAAGTTGGTGTCTTTAAACAGTTTGTGGCAGAAATGGAAAGAGCATCTTGCTCGACCGTCGTCATCAATAATGGCGTGGTTTTCCAACCAAGTATTCTTCCATTCTTCTTCGGCCTTTTCCAGCTCGGCTGCCTCCTCATCCTCTCGCTCGCTCACGATGGTGCTCCCGCCAGAGTTGATCCATGTATTGCTATCTTCCAGAGCCTTTTCAATACTTGAATCCAAGCGACTAACCAAGAGATCCTTGGGCGGTGGAACTGCAGAAGAGTCCGATTGCGATTGAAAGGGAGGGTCGTCATCTGCTAAAATTTCGTCCGCATTTTTCAGCCTCAAATGAATGGTGCCAGCAGGATGCTTTCCTGACAAGACATCGGCGACATTGGTAGCAGTGGTACAACCATTGTAAAAAGAAAACAAGTGAACACGCCTCAAGTACGCAATCGCAACATCCAGTATATCTTCAATCAAGGAGGGATCACCGGCTTCTTCCGCATTGCGATTTGCCCCGAATGCCGTGTCCAAGACTTCATCCAATCGTAGCTCAGATGGAATATTCTTGGCCACATCCAGCGCTCTTGCTAGCATAATGGCGGCTTCCTTGTCTCGACCAAATCGTTTCCTGCTGGAAACGGCCGCCGATAAGACTTGTACTGGCACTGATTTGTATTGTGTGTCGACCAAAACGGTAGATTTTCTCGGTGGAACTCCCACTCCGTCATCTGGGGCACCTCCCTTGCCGTCTGCGTCCACCTCCAGACGCCCGTAAGCGTCAGAGCATTCGACATCAAGAGGTATAATGACTCGAGCCTTGGCATGCGCTTCCTTGTCCTTGCGTGGAACGACTACATCGGGTTCCTCTGGTGACTTCATGTCAGCCTTATCGTCTGTGGCTTTGGTTGTGGAAGAAGAATTACGATTATCATCTGCTTTGGTTAAGTGTGCAACAATGTCTTGTTTCACAGCGGCACTGCAAATGAAGAATGCATCTCGCCACAATGGATTTTTGGCTCGATCGGCACTGACACTGGTCGAAACCAGTTTGACACCATCTGAAGGCACAGGAGACCCCACAGCCTGTTCCTCGTTTGGAATTAAACAATGATCCATGATTGCCAATGTCAATTGCTCATCTGTAATGTGCGGTGGAATATCCGTAATATGCAGGATATGGTCGGGACTGGCAACGGATAGTGCTTGTGTCTTGGGAACTTCATTTACGGATCCGTTGTCTATGAAAGTCGTTTTGGTACCTCCCCCCAATCGCGCTTGCTGCACAAAGGTGCACCGTTGGTCGCCGTGGTTTTCTTTCAAGGACGATTCCAACTGCGATTGCAAGACTCGTGCTTCCTGCTTGGCCCGTTCTCGTTCCGATATGATTCCTCGCTTTTTCCCCAAAGGAGAATAACGACTTCGGAACCAAGAATCGTCCATGTGAGTATTGAAAAAGGACCGCACGTAGTTCAAGCTGTAGCGTTTCCGGTACTCATCATAGGATTCTTTTTCTGCATCTCCCTCCTTGTCGTCTTTCTCGTTCTTATCGTCGTTTTGTTCCTGTTGTGACTTCCAAACAAATTCGCAAAGCATTGGATCCTCCACGTAGCGGTACGATGGATGCTTCAACCGTGCTGTAATCCGCGGCGGAGAAGCCAAGTCTTCGGGCGATGGCGACCTGGGTCGTTTGCGCCACTCTCTGCCGCTACCACCACCACCACCATTATGATGATGATCTCCTCGATCTCTGTCTCTGCTGTCATGTCGAGAACGACTGCGTCCTCGACCGCCCCTCCCTCCACCAGCATACGGAGGTGGGGGAGAAGAGGATCTCCCCCTCGGCGGTCCACGAGAAGAGGAAAGCGGTGCCGATGATGGCACCACACGACCAAACTCATCGACTGTCGTTGACATTGATGCAGTCAAATTTATAAACAAATAACTAAATAGCTCAACAGCTTTCTTTGAGATATATAAAAGCAAAAGACGCTGAATCAATTATCACAGGCACTACAGTGAGGAGTATGGTAATGAGGAGTAATGTTATGTAAAGGATGAGTGTGAGGCAAGGTTTCTTGAAATTTGACAGGCATGAAGTCACCGAACCTCACATCGCAAGCTCAGAACCTATCAATTGAACAGATGAGCGTCTTGAGGATATTATTATTTATTTCACCTCATCCTTAAAAAATTCTGAATTTGAATTGTGATCCAGTCGAGGGCTATTAAGTCTCTTGCAAGAATCGGATCTTAACTTCTCACGACTCTCAATCATTGGCATCTATTCTATTCGCCAAATGATCCAGTAGTAGTCTAGTACTATGATAGTAGTGCGTGGTGTACCTGGCTGGTAGTGCTAAGGTAGTAGTACTACGGTAGCTACGACTACTGGTAGTACCACGGCAGTAATACTACTCTAGTAGCTAGTAGTAGACTGGTCTACTAGCTAGTCTGGCCTAGCTACTAGTAGAGTCTTAGTAGTCTACTACTACGACTACTAGTAGTGGGTCTAGTAGTACTGTACCGTAGTACCAGTAGACAGGTTGTTAATGATGGGCGAACGACTGTGCAACCAGTTGAAATTCATCAACAGAGAGCATGTGACGGGCGCCTGCGACCTGAGATGAATAGACTACCATACTCTAGTAGACTATGTTGCAACTTTTGTTGGCACTTTTTCTTTATCGTTTTTTAGGAGTACTAAATTATCAGCATGCGCTACGATCACAGATATTCGAGGGTCTACTCAACTTTAGTGTATGGCATTATGAAGCAGCCAATTGCTCGCTCTTGCAGCCATCAGAACCAATACTACGTACCGTAGCCTGGATTGTGATCAGCCTATTTGCCTTTTGCTGTAGTACCCGTACCAAGTGGTACGAACATCAATAATAATATACTTGCTGCGAGGCAGAGATGTCGGCAAAAGCAGCTATAATATTGAAGATACTGCTAATAATTGATTATGATGGCTCAAATGGGGGTAAGGAGACTCCTCTCAAGCTTGTCCGTTGTCACAGGTCGCGAAGTTTAGTCAAGTGTTGACAATTGCTATTCTATCAATATTACTACTCTAGACATACCAGTGCGTAGTAGTAGTCTTGGTTGCCTTTGACAACCAATTTGTTTATTAGCTATTATTTGTTACCAGTACCAGGTACTCCAATGTGATGGCAACTGTTGGCAGAGTGGAAAGTCTTGGTTGGCTTTGATGATAATAATCGCCACTCTACCCTGGTTAAAACATGCGGAGTAATAAATACTGGTACTTGAAACACTTAAAAGAGGGCTAAATATTTGATTATAGTTCAGTTGTCTACTACCAGGTAGTAGCTGTTGGGGAGTACTGTTAGGTCTAGACTCCGTGCCAGTTCCACTGTACTGGAATAAATTCAGTTCGATGATACTAGCTACTAGTACTACACTTGTACCAGGTACCACTAGTATTTCAGTGCCTGGTACTGATACCAGTTCCATACCTAATGTAGATTGGAGGGATGAAAGAGTATTCCCCCATCAGCCCATCTTCTTATTATTAATCCTTTCTTTACGTGATACACATGGAAATAGAGCACTTCAGATGGATTTCCGAGCGTCCGACTTTTGGAGGCTATTGTACTTAAGTATCAATAGGAACGAGAAAGATGGTCGAGGACCCGATGGCCAATCGATAGTAGTACCGTGTTATTTTGTAGCATCGCCTTCTGGACACTCATCATTTTTTTAAAATATTTGCAGTCTAGCTCGTATTATTTCTGAGAGTTTGCCGGAGAACTGGTCTCCTTCAAGATACTAGTAACTGTGCACTCTTTGGACGGAAGTGTTTTTTTCTCTTTCATCCAAAGGCATTTTTTTAAACCAGAATAAATAATAATATTCTATTATTATTACTCGAGTAATTGTTTTATGATGAAGTTGTCGATTTTCTTTGTACTGACATGCTTAGTGGCAACTGCTGCTCTTGACACTGTCCTAGAGGAGAGCTTTCGCCATAATATTCGTGGCTCGCTTGAGCAGAATGAGCGCCGCCTCACATGTCAATATGGATATTACTACCGGTCAGGCCTTTGTTGTGCCAAGGATTGGTACGCTGATGATCACTGCCGCCAATTTGATAACTTTATTCCAAAGGCCGGTCGCACTTGCTACAACAACGTGCATGATTGTGAATGTGCGGTTGGATACACATACGACTACAATGGGCCCAATTGTTGTGCCGACGACAGTGTGAATCACTGCAACAGCCTGTGCACTGATTGTGTTCCAAAGGAACATCGAAATTGCTACAACAACATCGACGATTGTACATGCGAGTACGGATACCATTTCAAACACCTTGATAATACGCAACAATGCTGTGCCGATGACGGTGGTAGCCATTGCCATTCCTACAGCAGTGTTGCCGTTCCCATTGCCCATAGAACGTGTTACAACTCATTTGACGACTGTGATTGCCCTAGCGGATACCACAAAAACGGAGAAACATGTGAACCGGACGTACCCGTGGTTGTGACAACGACAACAGCGACAGCAACCGAATCTTTCACTACTACGACAACATCTACTACACCCGATGCTACCACCACTACTACGTCTCGTAAGTTCACATATTGGCATATCAACGTTGACCTTTGATTGGTTTCGTATCCTGACCTGCAACTTTTTTCTACCTTGCATATTCCCCAAATGCACAAACACAATCGCATATTCTCCCAGCTGGTGGTTATGGTGACCCTCACTTCCACACTTGGCACGATCAAGACTTTGAATTCCACGGTGGATGTGACTTGGTCATGTTGAAAGCCCCCAAGATTGACTTGGATGTCCACGTTCGCACCACCATCGAGTACGACTACAGTTACATTAGTGAAGTTTCTGTCCGCATGGGCAACGATGTGTTCCAAGTGGCATCTTGGGGTGAGTACATGCTGAATGATATGGACAACATTGACTTGCCAGCCACAGTTGGAGAAAACCACGAAATATCCATGCAGCGGGTTAACAAGAAGAAAGTCATTTATACCATTAAGTTGGGCAGTGGAGTGGACATTCAAATTGTGGCCTTCAAGCACTTTGTCTCTGTCAAGGTATTGCATGGAAACATGGACCTCTTCCAAAATGCCAGTGGCATGATGGGCCACTTTGAGACTACTGGAGGTGACATGTACGCTCGCGATGGAGTCACCGTCATGGATCTGAAGGATCCCGACGCTATTGGCGCTGAATGGCAAGTCCGTCCCCAGGTGGATGGAATGTTTTTCAGTGAAAAACGTTATCCTCAGTACCCTGCTCCATGTGAACTTCCTGCGATTGAGATTGCTCGTCCTCGAAAGCTGGGAGAAGCTGATGTTTCCAAAGAAGATGCCGAGAAAGCTTGTGCTGGAGTTGTCGAAGGCCGCCGAATGAATTGCATCAGCGATGTCATGAAGACAGGAGACAAGGAAATGGCCGAGTCTTATTAAGCCGATGAGCCCTTCATCTAGCGAGTACTACATGTTACATGTTCTTAATATTGATTTCTTTCTCAGTGAAATTGCACGATTACCAATTGTTCTTGAAATGGCTCGACAGTCATCGCGCAATACACGATAAAAAGTACTGGACTAGACTAGTCTACTAATTAGAGGAATTTGTCTTGAAATTGTAGTTCGGTACACCTGATCTTCCAGTTTCCAGTAGTCTAGAACCAGTCTACTCGATTTATACTCGACGCCTAGTTGCCGGATAGACCGTTGCGGCAGTCGTAGGAGGACAGCCTTGGGTGTTGTGTGTGCATTTTTTAAAAGCAAGTGAGCGTCTAGACGTTCACGATCTTTCCAAATCCAAAAGCATGGAAGCTACTACTACTAGCGTTGTCATCCAAACTCCAAACATCAGACGATGCAACTAGACTACTTTGTTGATATTGGTTACGTCTTTACTGTAAACATAGTTTTAGGAAAGCAAACCCATGAACGTAAGAAGGCACTCACCGCTCATTTTGTGGGCAGGATTTGCCCTCTTTCTATCCCAGTTGAGCGGAGTAGAAGCCACCAGCAAAAATTAAATTTCAATCGGATCTCAACTTCTACCACCGATAACATCAATGAATTTGGTCCCAACCAACCACGTTATTGGCCCAAATACGGTGGCAAGCGTGCGGTGCGTCTCTTGGACGGAACTTGGGAAATGGGCCAATTAGGTTCTATCGAGCATCCTCCTCCATCTTCTTTTGACTCGATGGACCCGAAGCTTCATCCATCCAGCCCCGTTGCTGCCACGCCCAATACCACACAAATTCCAAGCTGTGTCGATAATGCCCCACCTGGGTATCTCGGTTATCGGGGTGTGAGCTTTTTCAAGACATATTTTGACTACGATCTGACCAAAGCACCGGCTCGTTTGCTCTTTCAAGCTTGTTCCTTTTATTGCCGAGTTTGGGTGAACGGAAAAGAAATTGGAGATCACCGAGCCGGTGGATACGTGGCATTTTGGTTGGACATTCCCATGGAAGCAGCATTAAAAGAGGATACAGTCTTGTCGAAGAAAATGCGGAAGGAGAGCAACGAGTTGGTGGTGCTAGTGGACAACCGATTCAATAGTACGACTGCCCCCTTACAGTGAGTTTTTCTGCTTTGTTGACAATAATGCGTATCATTATTCTTTTTTTGGATGCGAGCTCACTTTTCATGTACTTCCATTGTCGACAGCACATACGGGGACTACTGGCATTATAGTGGAATTATGCGATCCGTGGAGCTCCACACCATGCCTCCGCCATTGCACAAAGCGAAGAAGGCGGCAGCTATCTGGCCGTGGCGATTGTACGCATTAGCTCATTCGTTGTCATCGGTCAAGCTTACTCTTCACTTGTCCAGTCCATCGTACACTGGAGAGGTATCTGGTTCCTACGCCTTTGATGATGGGGAGTCGCACACCTTCAAAGCCAAAACAGACAAACCTGGAATCGTCGAGCTGGGGGTGGTTCAGGTCCCGAATCCAAGAGTTTGGTCCATCGGCGATGCTCAGTTACACACAGTTACAATCGACATGGACTATGGCGCCAGAGTTACCGAAAGGTTTGGCTTACGTCAGTTTGGTGTCGACAAGGCCACCAGCAGAATTACAGTCAATGGCGAGGTTGTCAAACTTGTGGGATGGAATCATCACACACAGTGGCCTAAATCGGCCGCGTCTCCCACGGACCAGGAAATGGACGATGATATGGCGCTCTTGCGTGAAGCGGGGACCATCTACGTCCGTGGCTCGCATTACCCGCAAGATGCACGATGGCTCGATCGTTTAGATGAAGCCGGCATGGTAATGTGGTGTGAAACCCTGGGAGCTGGTGTCTCGCTTCCCAATGCTATCGATCCACTTTTTATGTCTTATCAGGTGCAGCAGGTACAGGAAATGATGGACAATGCCATGAATCATGCCTCGATCATGATCTGGGCTTTCTTCAATGAAGGTCCAAGTGATCAAATTGATGCTTGTGGAGCTTATCGAAAATGTGCGGAGACTTTTCGGCAGCGAGATCCGACTCGATTGACTAGCTACGCGTCAAACAAATTGGGAGGTGATGCCTGTCTGCACACAGTTGATGTGGTGAGCTTTAATAGTTACCCAGGTTGGTACGGTCAAAAGATTCCCATTGCTTCAACATGGAATAGCTATGCCAACAATATCCGAGAGGGCAAGTACCCAGGATCATCCGGGAAGCCCTTTTTTATCTCTGAAACTGGCGCTGCGGGGATTTATGAGTGGTCTCACAACAAGACAGCTGGTAGATGGACACTTGCATATCAGTCCAAAGTGATAGCAGAAGATGTGGATGTTGCCATCGCCAACAACAATATATCTGGTATTACACTGTGGCACTTTATGGATTTCAAGACCTACGACAGTACAGAAAACAACACTCACTGTATTTATAAGCCACGCACATACCCTCCCATTTGTTCCTATATCAATGCCAGTCATGGAATTAGAAGACCTGGTGGACTCAATCACAAAGGTGTGATTGATTTCTGGCGCAGAAAGAAGCCTGTTTATAATATCGTCGCCAAGAAATACAACGCGACTAAATCCTACAAGCGACCTCGTTACTGGCCAACGTACAGCGGATATCGTGAGGTTAGGCTGCTGGATGGAACTTGGGAGACTGGACGGCTCGGTACAATAAACGATCCACCTCTGGAGTTCGACTCTATGGATCCAGCGTTGAACCCTTCCAATCCAGTCATGGCAACTCCCAACAAAACGAATGTACCTTCCTGCGTTGACAACGCACCTCCAGGCTATTTGGGCTATCGCGGCGTCAGTTTCTTCAGAACCTATTTTGACTACGACCTTTCTATCGCACCAGCAAGACTTCAGTTTCAGGCGTGTTCATTCTACTGTCGAGTCTGGGTAAACGGCGTCGAGGTTGGCGACCATCGTGCTGGTGGCTACGTTGCCTTCTCCCTCGACGTACCAAAGCAGAAGGCCTCCTTGCCGCAGGACGCGCTTGTACCACGTTCTATCTCAAACGAGCTGGTGGTCCTAGTTGACAATCGTTTCAACGCAACAACTGCTCCGATGCACACAGTGGGCGATTATTGGCACTACAGTGGAATTATGAGATCTGTTGAACTACATGCCATGCCAGCTGATGACAGGACGGTTTGGCCGTGGCGACTCTACGCTCTCCCTCAGTCGCTGTCGACAGTCAAGTTGTCGCTGCATTTGACTAACTCGTTGTATTCCGGGGAAGTGTCAGGGACGGTTGCTTTCGACAGTGAGACCGCGAAGAATTTTTCTGCAAAGGCCAAAAAAGGTGTTGTAGAATTGGGAACCGTTCAAGTGCCCAATGCCCGTGTATGGTCGATCGGCAAACCCGAGCTACATACTGTTCAAATAAATATCCGAGGAGCTATTATCACGGAGCGCTTTGGATTGCGGCAATTTGGAATTCATAATTCTACAGGTCGCATTACGCTTAACGGAGAAGTATTTAAGTTCACAGGTTGGAACCACCACACGCAATGGCCGGAGTCTGCCGCGTCACCTACTGAACACGACATGGATAGCGATCTGCAGCTCTTGAGAGAGGCTGGAACGATTTACGTGCGTGGAGCCCATTACCCTCAGGTAAGTCTTGGAGAGTGGGGGCTACAATGCTGACATATCACTCTAATTAAAATTTCTCACGTGAATCTTTTGCCCTCTTCAGGACCCCCGCTGGTTGGATAGGTTAGACGAGGCTGGAGTTGTCATGTGGTGCGAGACGCTGGGCGCAGGAGTTTCCAGGGACAATGCAAAAGATGACTATTTCATGAAATATCAAAAGCAGCAGCTAAACGAAATGCTCGATAACGCGATGAACCATGCTTCCATCATGATTTGGGCGTACTTTAACGAAGGTCCATCACAGTTTGCCGACACTTGCGTAGGATACGAAACGTGCTCCAAAGTGATTCGCGAAAGGGACCCCACGCGATTTGTGACATTTGCCAGTGATCGTTTAGAGAACGACAAATGCTTGCATGCTGCTGACGTTGTTGCGTTCAACAACTACCCCGGTTGGTACCAAGAAAATCACGAACCAAGAAAATTCTGGAGCAATCATGCAAAGAACAT
>Ga0100398_1003845_pt1 | contig 12227 bp, 18 predicted proteins | sample CryGeymeta201522_FD_81568 | JGI IMG/M metagenome (GOLD analysis project Ga0100398, IMG submission 81568) | Groundwater microbial communities from Crystal Geyser aquifers in Utah, USA - Crystal Geyser metaG 2015-22 | ecosystem: Environmental > Aquatic > Deep subsurface > Groundwater | place: USA... | reverse complement strand
TCTTCTCATCTATCTTCTTCTCATCTTCTAATCTATTCATCTTATTATCTTTTTTCCCTTCTCTCTCTACTGATGGCAATGACTCAATAAACTCTTTTACTTTTGTCTTTTCTTTTATTGGTCTCTTTTTTTCCTCTTCTTCCTCTTCGACTTTTATTTTGGCCAAATTACGGCTCAAATCCACATCCAACCAATTCTTCATCGCTTTTTTCTTGTAAAGATAAATCGTTGGGTTATAAATTGATTTAATAAATGCCAGCATCCAGGTTTCCAAAGGCCTATCCTGAAATGGTACAAAAGCCAGCGCCAAACCCCCGATGGCCAAAATAAACATTAATGGCCATTTAATAAAAAAGACCAATGGTGAGGCATTAACAATCAGCGCCAACACTATTCCCCCGGCTGCCTTACCGAATTGTTTTAAGGTCATTTCTCCTACCAATTTAAATTCGTAGGAAGTAATTTGCTGTGGAATTGGGTGCTGCTCCATTGCTAAATTCTACCTTATTTAATCCAAGATATTTCTGTATTAAAAAAATAATATTTCCCCCTCCTTTCGTTCTATAATACTTTTATGTCTCATCTCGTTATCGTCGACTGCCATGCCGTTATCCATCGTGCCTATCACTCCATTCCACCCCTAACCCGAAATGGTCAGCCGGTCAACGCTCTCTATGGTTTTTATTCCATGCTTTTATCAGCTATCGACGTTTTAAAACCCAGCCATTTGGTTGTTTGTCTCGATTCTCCCGGACCCGTTTCCCGCTCCCAGGAATTTATCGGCTATCGGGCCAAACGTAAACCCGCCGAGGCCAATCTTCTTGTTCAACTGCCTCTTCTTCCTGAAACTCTCGCCGCCGCCAACATCCCTTCAATTGCCATTGGCGGTTTTGAGGCTGACGACCTGATAGCCACCATCACCAAAAAATATACTAAAAAACTTAAAAAAATCACCATCATCACCGGCGACAAAGACTTAATGCAGCTGGTTACCGACAAAATCAATCTTTTTGTTCCTGTCCGCGGTCTCTCTGAAACCAAAATTTTTGGCCCGGCCGAGGTCAAAGATAAACTCGGTGTTCCTCCCTCTTTAGTGGTTGATCTCAAGGCCCTGATGGGGGATATGTCTGATAATTATCCGGGGGTGGCCGGTATTGGTCCCAAAACTGCCGTCGATCTCCTGAAAAAGTTTGGTTCTCTTGATGAAATTTATCTTCACTTAACTGACTTAAATAACCTAAGTAACCTAGTTCGCCAAAAACTTATCAAAGATCACGACTCTGCCTATCTTTCCCAAAAACTTGCCAAACTTATTGATAATATCCCCATCAAATTTAAATTAAAATCCAGTCGCCTTAATGATGATATTTACTCCGGTCTCAACACTCTTTTTGCGGATTACGGTTTCAAATCCCTCGCCTCCCGTCTCGCCAAAAAAAATCCTCAAAAACCTGCCGTTAAAGTACAATCAAATCAAGCCTCATTTTTTTAAAAATTAATATTTAGAAATTCATTAGAAATTTGAAATTAGAAATTAGAAATTCTCCCCGTATTGCCCTTGTTCACGACTATCTCAAAGAATTTGGCGGTGCCGAAAGGGTCCTTTTGGCGTTGTCCGACATGTACCCTGATGCCCCTATTTATACCGCTTTTTACAAAAAAGGCTCGTCTGCCCACGAACACTTCAAACATCGCCGCCTTATTCCTTCTTGGGTCCATTACATTCCCTTTTTTAGTTCCTATCTTCACAGCCCTTTTCGTTTTTTAACACCCTTAATTTGGGGAAGCTTTGATTTTTCTGAGTATGACATCATTATCGGTTCTGCCAGTTGGTATGTCACCAAAGGATTTAAAAAGGGGAAGAATACTAAAGAAATTTGTTACTGCCACACTCCTCCCCGCTGGCTTTATGGTTACAAAACGTCAATCGGCTTCCAGAAATATTGGATTGTCAAAGTCTACGCTGCCGTTGTCGGTCATTTTATGCGACTTTATGATTTCGTTCAAGCTCAAAAAGTTGATATTTTTATTGCCAATTCTCAAAACGTTGCCGCTCGAATTTGGAAATTTTACCGCAAAATTGCTATCGTCATCTACCCCCCGGTTTCACTTCCAACAATCCCTGTAGTTGAAAGGAAGGATTATTACTTAATTATCTCTCGCATTGTCGGCGGCAAAGGTCTCGATTTAGCCGTCAAGACCGCCATTAAACTTGGTATTAACCTCAAAATTATTGGTGAGCCTGCCGGCTACTATACCGAATATAAACAATTGAAAAATTTATCTAAAAATAATGTCGAGTTCTTAGGTCGTGTTTCTGATGAGGAATTAGTCAAATACTATGCTGGCGCTAAAGCTTTTTTGGCCCTATCTACCGACGAAGACTTTGGTATCGCCCCGGTCGAGTCGATGCTCTGCGGTACTCCGGTAATTGCCTTTAGGGGTGGTGGCTATTTAGAATCGGTTATTGACGGTAAAACCGGTGTTTTTTTTGACGATCCTACCGTCGAATCTTTAATTTCCGCCATCCGAAAACTTGAAAAATTGATGTCATCCCCGCGTATGCGGGGAACTATCCATTCTGACTGTATTCATCAAGCCCAAAAATTTTCCCGTGAAATCTTTGTCCAAAAAATTAAAAAGTTAGTTTCTAGTTTTTAACCACCTATCAGCGTCAATTGCCGCCTTAGCCCCTGAACCCGCTGCCACCACTGCCTGGCGGTAATTATCATCCATACAGTCTCCGGCAGCAAAAATTCCCGGAACCGAAGTCTGTGTTATATAGTCCGGATTTTTCCCGGTGATTATATAACCCATCTCTTTCATTTCCACCATTCCTTTTAAAAAATCCGTTGCCGGAATTCTGCCGATGGCCACAAACAACCCGTCAATCAGCAATGTTTTCTCCTCCCCTGTTTTATTATTTTTTATTTTTATTCCGCTTAACTTTTGATCTCCGACTATTTCTTTTACTTCCGTATTCCAAATCATCTCTATTTTTGGATTCTTCAGTACTCTCTCTGCCTCCACCGCTATCGCCCGGAGCGTTTCTCTCCGGTGAATTAAATATACCTTTTGACAAATTTTCGCCAAAAATCCGGCATCTTCGCAAGCTGCATTCCCGCCGCCCACTACCGCCACTATCTTGTTTCTAAAAAAATTGCCATCACAGGTAGCACATCCCGACACCCCTTTGCCGATTAATTCCTTTTCTTTGGGTAACTCCAGCCATCTCGCCCCCGCCCCCACCGCCACAATCACCGCCCTCGTTATTAATTTTTCTCCACCATTCAGCTCAACCTCAAACAATTTAGAATTTAGATCTTTAGAATTTAGAATTTTTTTAACTAAGTCATTTTTTATCTCCACCCCCAAATTCTTCGCCTGTTCCCGCATATCCATCATCAGCTTCAGTCCGCCGATTCCGGTTGGAAATCCCGGCCAATTTTCAACCATTGTGGTAATTGTTAGTTGTCCTCCGGGGATATTTCCGGCAACTACCACTGTTTTTAGTGCTGCCCGAACATTGTAAATCGCTGCCGTCAATCCTGCCGGCCCTGATCCGATAATAACGGTATCGTAAATTTCTTCCATGTTCAAATTATACTTGATACTTACTACTTAATACTTAATACTATTTGTTGTGAATCCTCAAACCTACAAAGTCATCGGCTTTATTCTAAAAATCTGTCAAAACAAAAATTCCCTGTTCTTCTGGTTTATTGTTCGCTTTCTTTCAGCTATTCTTCCTCTGGTTACCATCTATCAGTTTTCCGGAGTTGTTAAACTTCTCGAGCAAAAAGCCCCCCTCGAATCAGTAATTTTAGCCGTCTTTTGTATTTTTCTTGTCCGGGTAATTGACAATTTTACCCGTCTTCGTTCCCTCACTAAACTCGAATATGAAATCAGCATTGTTTCCTTTGACATCCATAATTTTTTTCTTTCTGACCTAAAAACTTCCACCAAATCCGATCGCCACGAAATTGTTCAGGCCATCAGAAATTTTGCCGATGCTTCCTCTACTACCCTCAATTTAATCAAACAACCCGGTGTCGACTCTTTTGTTTCTATTCTCTTTATTCCGGTGATCCTGCTTTTTCTTGATTTTCCCGCCTTTATTCTCAATATTGCCTATATTACCGTCTATTATGCCACCGATTATTACACCACCCAACGCTATGCCCACTTAAGAAATATTCTCAATACCCGCACCGAAGCCTATTTTGCCAAACTTCAGGATAGTTCTGATTTTGACCTTGAGCAAAAATCCTGGTCCCGTCATTTTCGCCGTCTGGTTAACTGGGGTTTTACCGAATGGAATCTCCTTCAAAATACTGCCGTCATCTTTTATTCCCTTATTCTCTTTCTTCAAATTTCTGAGGTGGTTAATGGCAATAAACAAATATCTGGTTTAGTTTTGGTTATGGGTTATGTTACCCAGACTCAGGTTTATCTCAATTCTTTCTCTACCATCAAAGACTCTCTCACCGATATGCTTGTTGGTCTCGACCGATTAGCCCAAAACCCCATTGTTTCCACTGTCGACCTCGACGATTTAATATAATATCTTTGTGCCCGAATTACCCGAAGTTGAAGTTATTCGTCTCTTTCTCGAAGATAAACTTCTGGGTTTATCAATAAAAAGCCTCAAGATTCTTAATCAGAAGAGTTTTATTGGCGATCCCAAAAGGATTCTCAATCGAAAAATTATCAAATTTTCCCGTCTGGGTAAACAACTTTCAATTTATCTCGACAACGGTTTGATTCTCCTTGTCCACCTCAAAATGACCGGCCAGTTAATAATGGGGAACCACATGTTTGGACATCCGACCAAAACCATTTCATCTAAATCTACTCGCTTAATTTTTACTTTTTCCAACCCATCCAAGCTCTTTTTCAACGATCAGCGCAAATTTGGATGGATAAAAGTCTTGTCAAAATCCGAACTAGCCGTTGCCCAAAAAAATCTTGGGTATGACATTTTTTCTCCAAAATTTACTGCTCAACATCTTTATTCTCAACTCCAAAAATCTTCCCGCCCTATTAAATTAGTTCTCCTTGATCAGCACTCAATGTCCGGTATCGGCAATATTTACGCCAACGACGCTCTCTTTCTGGCTAAAGTTCACCCCCAAACTATATCTAAAAAAGTTACCCTAAAACAGGCCAAAAATCTTTATCACTCTCTTATCAAAACCATGAAACTTTCAGTTTTAGCCGGTGGTTCCACTGCCCGTGACCAAATCTATCTTCGCCCTGACGGCACTGTTGGTAAAAATCAATTTTCTTTCCGGGTTTACCAGCGCAGCGGGCTACCCTGTCTTGTCTGTAAAACCCCGATTAAACGTCTTAAACTTGCCGGCCGCGGCACCTTCTTTTGTCCCAAATGTCAAAAATTATCTAACTAACCCCAGTGGCATGTACCAACTAAACGGCTTTTTACACAAAGGGCAGCTGGTCGGGGGAGTTTTACCCTTATGGATATAGCCGCAGTTAACACACTTCCATTCTAATTCGACATCGCTGCTATACAGTGTTTTACTATCCAGTTTTTTAGCCAAAATAATATATCTTTCTTCGTGTTTTTCCTCTACTTCTTTCAGTTCCCCAAACAACCTGATTGCCTCCGTTTCTTTTTCACTTTTAGCCACCTCCTCAAAATCCGGATACATTTTTGTCCACTCATACCTCTCTCCTTCCGCTGCTACCTCCAGGTTTTTTACCGTCGTCTCATAAGCCGGTACAATTCCCAGATTTCCTTCACACTGTACCGGTTCGGTGATTAACTCAAATAATTCTTCCGCGTGAGCCCTCTCGTTATCGGCCGTCTCTTCAAATACCCGGGCAATCCATTCTAAATTCTCTTTCCGGGCCACTTTAGCAAAAATTTGATATTTATTTCTTGCCTGCGATTCTCCGGCAAAAGCTTTCAGGAGGTTTTGTTGAGTGGAATTCATATGGATTCATCATAACATGCTACATATGTAGTAAACTACACTATGTCCTGCAATTGTCACTGTTCCAGTAAATGTGGTCTTCTTGGTGGCCTTGAACAGCAGATTATGGATGTTCTTTGGGAATCGGCAACACCTCTTAAACCCGCCGAAGTTAAGGCCAAACTAAAAGGTGATCTCGCCTACACCACCATTATGACCGACCTCAAGCGTATGGCAGATAAAAAAATCCTCAAACGTAAAAAAGTCGGCAACACTTTTCTCTATTCGCCCCTCTCTGACAAAAAATCCTACGCCCGCACCTGTCTCGACACTCTTTTCTCCCGTCTTCTCGACACCTATGGGATTTTGGCCCTCGATTCCTTCGCTAGAGTCAAGAGTAAAATGAAATTACGATGAGTGCCACTGATAATTGGAAAATAATCTACTTTAGAAGTGATCGTGGAGAAGAACCAGTTTACGATTTTATCGAATCTCTAAATCCTTCAACCCAAGCCAAAGTATCAAATACATTCGATCTATTAAGCCAGTTTGGTATTCGACTTGGTTTACCTCATATTAAAAAAGTCACCGGTACAAAATTATGGGAGTTGAGAATTCTGGGTAGCGACAATATTCGGATTTTTTATATCGCCGTCACTGGTCATCAATTTTTGTTACTCCATGGATTTATCAAAAAGACCCAAAAGACCGACAAAAAAGAACTGAAGGTTGCCCTTTCCAGATTAAATGAGTTTATTAATATAAACTATTGAAATATCACAATATTGTGATATTATCAAAACATGGACTGGATCACTCACAAAAAACAATTATTAAAAAAATCTGCTTTTAGAAAGGCACTCAAAGAATCTGAGCTGGAATTTCAAATTGCCAAATCAGTTATCGAAGCTAGATTAAAAAAAGGTTTGACCCAAAAACAACTTGCCAAAAAACTTGACACCCGTCAATCGGTCATCTCTCGCCTGGAAAATATCAAAACCACCCCCTCCCTTTCTTTTCTAAAAAGGTTAGCCGTTGCCACCGGCAGCAAACTCACTGTCACTTTTCAGTAGATTTTTTAATTTTCCCCATATTCATCCCCATATCTACTCCCACCTCCTTTAAATTCAGCACAATCAGTTTTCAATTGCACGATTTTTTTCTCATATTTTGCCAACTCCGACAGCAATTTTTCTTTTCTTTTATCCATCATTTATCCCTATAAACAAAATATTCGCACCCCAGCATCTTATTAATTTTAAAGAAATTAAAATCATTTGGTTTTGTTTGAGAGATATTAAACTGTGATTTATGAGCCCGCAATGATCTTAGCTTTGCCAGTTTTTCAAGTAAATTCATTTTTAGACAAAAATCCGGTTTTAACGGGTGTATTTCTCTTTCTGCCATACTTGAAGCCTTTGGTTTTACCTTATACTCAACAATTGTTACATACAGTAACTGAATCGGTTTTTTCGTCACCCCACTCACCGCTTCGCTTAGGGCAATATGATCCGGATGTCCGTAAATTCCGTCCGGTTCGAAGGTAACGACATGGCTTGGTTTATATTCCGATATTTGCTTTAGTATTTCTATTTTCATTTCCGATTTTTTATTTTTTAAACCCCCATCAGGAAACGACAAAACTTCAAAATTTTTGACCCCCAAAATCCGAAACGAATTTAGAAGTTCTTTTCTTCTTGCTTTGGCCAGATCTTCCTCGGGGGATAAGCCATACCTAAGTGTACTTTTTTCTCCGGCAGTGAAAGTCACCACCCTTATTCCAATCTTATTAGTTGTTATTATTTTTAGAAATCCACTCATAAATACCGCTTCATCATCGGGGTGTGGCATAAAAACTAAAACTTTCGCGTTTTTTTCAATTCCCAAACCTTCGACCGACGAAATACTTTTCATTACTCTTTTGGCCCGATTATTTGAACATAATTACCGTCCAAATCTTCAAAAGTCACAAACCACTTATCAAAAGTCGGCGCTTTGAATGGTGTGGCGACAATTTTCACTCCTTTTGATATTAGATATTCATAAGCCTTTGCCACAGAATCAACATTGATATTAAACATAATTCGGCAAGGATCAGGGTTTGTTCCTTTCACTTCCGAATGTTGACCAATCCACAACTTCACCCCATCTTCAGGAAATTCAAACAGTCACCCCGTGTCTTGGGGATGACCTATTTTTTCTATTAGTTTCAGGCTAAATGTTTCCTGATACCAATCCGCCAATCTCTTCCAGTTTTCCGACCAAATCAAAATTGTTGAGATTTTGTTAAATTGCATATCATCCAATTTTATCATTGGTGCCACCAAGGTGGTCAAATAGTCCTATTTTCTTTCTGAACTTTTTCCGCCAGCCACACTTTCATTAAAGATTGGTAGGGGACATCCCTTTTATTGGCCAATCTTTTCAGATCAGAAATCAAAGACAATGGCAATCTCAATGTTATCGGTTTAGCTGTTAGTTTCAACTCCGAGAAATCAAATTTTACCTCTTTAGACATATCAAAATATTCGGTTGTGTCATGAGTCGCCCAAAAATCTCTCTCTGCATCTTCATTTTTAAACTTTGGTATTGGTTTAATTTTTTGTTTCATATTTTGCTTTTTCCTTTTTGTTTTGATCTCTGGCGGAGATCACTCTAATGAATAATTGTCTGTAAGTAAAAACAATTGTTAAACATCTTCCTCCATCGGTTTTTCCGTATGCGGTCATTCTTTTCTCACGATCAGAATACTTTGCGTCCGCAAATACTTTTGGAGTATTTACAAAAATCTGTTCACACTCGTCATTGCTGACTTCGTGTTTTTCCCAGTTTTTAATGATATTACCCTTATCCCATTCAAATGAAACTGGTTTATGGGGCAATATCCTTTTTATCACTGTACATAATGGTACAATACAAACATCTCTCCGTCAAGCCATTATATAATAAGCCATGACTCATGCTGTTACTTTTGATCTCAACCTTCCGTCTTCAGCCTAATCGCCACCAGTGATTTTACCAATCCCACCCCGATTCCGCCCTTTTTATCCGCTACTCCTCTTGCCACCCCATTTACTGAATATCTTGCCATGGCAGACTATAACATCTTGCCCACAATAACGCAATAAACTATGTCCTTGACAAAACTCTGTACTAATACTACAATTGTAGTAGTTAATAGTTTCAATCTCGTGGAAGATAAACATAATTCCTGTTCCCGTAAATCAGATTGCAAATGTGGCGCCGTAGATGGCAAGCCCTGTAATTGCAGCAAATAACCTATTGACCTCTAACTGTTAGATTTTTATGACTCTTAGAGCCCTTAAAAGTCCTCCGATATTATTTCGGAGGATTTTTACTTTAATTGACAAAAATTAGATATGTACTACAATCAGTAGTATGAAAACCGAACCTTTCGGTCCGCTTGAACAAAAAGTCATGGATATCCTGTGGATTTCTTCAATTCCCCTAAAACCTCTTGACGTTCTCCACCAATTAAAAGGGGATTATGCCTATACCACCATTATGACTATCCTCAAAAGATTGGCCGATAAGGGGGTAGTTCGTCGGAAAATGTCAGGTAAGGCCTATCAATATTTCCCCTGTTCCTGTAAAGAAAAATTTATCAAAAAAAACTTATCCGGGATTATAAATGGCTTAGTCAACTCTTACGGCCAGGTCGCCATCGCCAATTTTGTCGATGTTATCAAAAATAACAAAAAAGACCTGGGCCTATTAAAAAAATATCTGAAATCCCAAAAATGAGCTCCAAAAAACTTAACCTTCTTTCTGATATCTATTTTGGATTGATACTATTATCGGGCTTTTTTTATTCGATTTTCTTGGCAGTTGCCTCTCCCAAACTTCTTCGTGCCCTGACCATGCAAATCATATTTTTACTCGACGCCCTGAAGTTTAGCAACAACACATTAAGTTTAATTACTTCCCGATCATTCTTAATCAATGTCATCCCCGGGCTGATTTTACTTGGACTTCTTTCCCAGTATGTAAAAGCCCTTATTAAATCAACCCGAAGTGTCAAATCGACCCGTCTTTTTATTAATACCCTAATCATTACCAAGATTACCCCGACCTTCACCCAATTCCGCTCCGGTCGCGGTCATATTTTTACCTCAGGGTTCTTTCATCCCATAATTTATCTTTCCTTGGCCTTATTCGAAACCCACTCTCCCGAAGAAATAGAAGCTATGATTCAACATGAAATAAATCATCAAAAAAACTATCACCCTCTCAAAATATTTATAACCGGGTTTATAAAATCAACCTTGCCGTTTCTTCCGGGTAGAAACTGGCTTTTTGATAACTATTTGACCCTAGTCGAAGTCTCATCAGATCAATTTTCCGATGAATTGTTAAACAACAAACTACCATTAGTTTCAGCCTTACTAAAATTTCAGAGTCAAAGTTTTGAGCCGGGAATCAGCTATTTTAATAGTCAAAGCGAAAGAATAAAGATTCTGGTGGGGCAAAAAAAACAGGGCATAAAAATACCCATGGCTTATTATTCAATAATTTTATTCGTCTTCCTCTCCAGTACCCTATTTATAAAAGATTCTGATCTCTTTTTTGACTGCCGGCATCTTCTTAGGTGTGTCGAAAAATTAATAACCAGTTCGACAAGTCAAATTTTTTTCCAGAGTGACCATTGCCAACCAACACTCCCTTGACAAATAGAAAAATTACTACTACACTGTGTAGTATGAAAGACAACCAAAGCCTAATTCAGTCCACTTACTATATCCACGGAATGCACTGTGCTTCCTGCGAAATTCTGATTGAAAAAAAGATCATTAAAGAACTGACTGTCAATATGGTTGATGCCAACTTGTCCAAAAACGTGGTCATTGTTGAGCATCAACCGGACGACCAAATTTCTGCCAAGTATCTTAGTAAAATTTTTGAGGCTGATCACTATCGGTTTTCCGATACCCCATTTCACAAAAATACTCGGATTGCCACTGATTCTTATTGTGCTGTTTCCAAGCCCAGTAATCCCCTCTCCGCTCTTTTTACCGCCGGTTTAATAATTATTGGTTTTCTCCTCCTAAACAAAAGTGGCTTAACCTCTCTGGTTTCTGTTAATACCACCTCCACTCTACCTATATTTCTCGTGTTCGGTCTCTTGGCCGGTTTTAGTAGTTGTGCCGCTTTAGTTGGGGGTATTATTCTTTCGGTTAGCCGGCAATGGGTCGGCAATTACGGCAACAGTGACAGTACTCTCCAAAAACTTCAACCCCATTTTCTTTTTAATGGCGGTCGGGTTTTAGGTTATGCCTTTTTTGGGGTTCTCATGGGTTATGTTGGCAATTTTTTTCGGCTTTCACCTCTCTTTACTGCTACTTTAGTAATTGCCGTATCCGGTTTAATGATAATGCTTGGACTGCAAATGTTGGGTGTCAAAGCCCTCGCCTCTTTTCAAATCCGTCTTCCCAAATCTCTTACCGGTCATATTGCTGATGAATCAAATTTCCAGAGCCGTTTTGCTCCGGCCTTGATGGGTGCCCTGACTTTTTTTCTTCCCTGTGGTTTCACTATCACCGCCCAGGCTCTGGCTTTAGCCTCCGGCTCACCCGCAACCGGTGCCTTAATTATGGCGTTCTTTGCTCTCGGTACTATTCCGGGACTTTTAGCCATTGGTTACAGTAGTGTTAAATTTCAGAGCAATCCCCAAACCTCCACTTCTTTTTCTGCTATCGCCGGCTATCTTGTCCTGTTTTTTGCCCTTTTTAATATTAATGCTCAACTTAGCGTTGTTGGTTTACCCAACCTTTCCGATGCTTTTGCTACCAACTCAAGTTATTCCAAAACCGTCGGATCGACTGGTGAGTTAGCGCCAATTGTTAATGGTCAGCAGATTATTAAAATGGATGCTTCCTCTTCAGGCTATACCCCCAATCGTTTTAAAATCAGAGCCAATACCCCTACCCGCTGGGAAGTTGCCACCAACAATGTCAGCGGTTGTACCAACGCCATCATTTCCCGCGGTCTTTTTGATGGTCAAATTGATCTGGTTGACGGTACCACTTCGGTTAAGGAATTTACCTCTCCCAAGCCCGGTATTTATAAATTTAGTTGTTGGATGGGAATGGTTTCCGGCACTATCGAAGTTGTTGATTCATCAGGATCAACCGGTACCGCTGTCAACACTTGTCAATACCAAGTAGAAATGTCCGCTTTTTCGCAAAGTAGAAATGTCCTCTTTTCATAGACGATTACCAATACAACTGCGGTTGTTTCCAGGGATGGGTCGGGGATGGTTTTACCTGTACT
>Ga0100398_1003840_pt1 | contig 12233 bp, 13 predicted proteins | sample CryGeymeta201522_FD_81568 | JGI IMG/M metagenome (GOLD analysis project Ga0100398, IMG submission 81568) | Groundwater microbial communities from Crystal Geyser aquifers in Utah, USA - Crystal Geyser metaG 2015-22 | ecosystem: Environmental > Aquatic > Deep subsurface > Groundwater | place: USA... | reverse complement strand
TCCAGTCTGCCTTCACTCTTCCCCCGACTTGTTGAGATGATACCAAACCTCTTCCTCCAAAGCAGCTCTGCCTGCTCAAAGTCTTCTCCCTGATCCAACGTGTATTTTTGATTCCCCTGCCCCATTTTTTTCAGGGGGAGCCTCAAAGCCCTGCGGAAAGAGCGATGCATGTATCAGTTCCCCCACCTTCGCGGGGATGCCTGCCTTGGTTGATAGTTCCTGGGCAGTTGCCCGGGCGGCTTTTTCGATCGAACCAAATGTTTCGATCAGCTTTTGAAGTGTCCGCATACCAACTCCGGGAAGATTCAAAAGGGCCGAACGCATGACCTTTCGGCTGTGGGTCTTATTCTGAAAGGTATTCGCAAACCGGTGAGCCTCATTCCGGAGCCTTATCAGAACCCGCATTCCGGGCGAGACAATGGGAAGACGGATCGGCTCGCCTACCGGTGGCACCATTAGTTCCTCACGCTTTGCAAGTCCGTAAACCAGCCGGTCCAACTTCAGCAAATCGAGCTCGGCGCGTGCGGCTCGAGCCTGAGCGATGCCGCCGTCAACGACCAGCAAGTCCGCCAGGGGCCCACCCTCGCGAAGAACGCGGGAAAACCTTCGGCGCGAAACCTCCGCAATCGAGGCTGGGTCATCGATTCCGACGACCCCTTTGATGTGAAACAAGCGATATTCGCTTCGACGGGGTTCGCCATTGACTGCAACAACGAGCGAAGCTACGGTATCAACGCCTTGGATGTGAGATATATCGATGCACTCGATGCGCATCGGCAACCGTGGAAGTGAGAGACGTCGCTCGAGGTCAAGAACGCCGTCAGAGACACGATCGGAGCCTGTTGATTTGAGATTTTTCAAAACCTCGGTGGCATTTTCCCCCGCCATTTTCAGAAGCCGGCGGAACGGCCCACGGCTCGCGGTTCCAAACTTAACCGGGTGTCCGCAAATCCGGCCAAGAAATTCCTCTAAGGGAAGCAGCGGCACAGGAGGTTGAGTTAAAAGGATCCGCGGCGGAATCAGATTCCTTTCATAGAACCGCTGCATCAGGCTTCCCATTAGGGTCCGCACGGATGCTCCAGGCTCTTTTTCGGCATCGATCGTTCGATTGCCCAGAAGTTTCCCGCCGCGAACAAAGAAAACCGACGCGACCAAGCGGTCAGGGCTCTCGGCGATTCCCCAAAGGTCCCGATCGACTTGTTTGAAAACCTCGACCTTCTGAGACAGGAAGAATGACTCGAGAGCCCCGACCGTATCGCGCATCTCGGCTGCTTCCTCGAAGCGGAACTCCTCTGACAATCGCCCCATTTTTTCCCGCATCGAGTTCAAATCGGGATACTCACGGCCCGAGAGGATCTCAACGGCTTTATCAGCGGCTTTGCGGTATTCCTCGGCAGACACGGCCCCGATGCAGGCGCCCTGGCACTGGCCAAGATGGAATCGAAGACATGCTTTATTTGCGGGTTTCCCGGGTTTCAGAACCCGGCCCCCCACGCATAGTCGGAGAGTTCTCGAAAGCAAATCGATGATCCGGTTGAGGCCGCCTTCATCCGGGAACGGCCCGAAGTAGGCGTTTCCGTCCTTGAAGGAGACGTGTCGAACCTTTTCGATTCTCGGAAACCTATCTTTGAGGGTCACCCGAAGATAGGGGTGCGTTTTGCTGTCCTTGAGTTGGATATTGTATCTGGGGCGATGCCGCTTTATGAGGTTGTTTTCAAGGATCAGCGCCTCGATCTCGGTATCGGTGACGATGAATTCGATATCCGCGATGGCGGCGACGAGAAATTCCGTTTTCCGATCGCGGTGCTTTCCGGAAAAGTAAGATTTGACGCGGTTTTTCAGCGTCCGGGATTTTCCGATGTAGATGATCGTGGACCCGGTGTCCCGCATGAGATAGACTCCGGGGAGTGCCGGAATATTGGCCAGAAGCCGCTTCAGGCGGGCTGAGTCAAGACAGGTTGTTCCCATTTTTCCAGGATTCCGTAACCCACGGTTACTCCCGTGAGCATCAAGATTCCTCCGACCGCGAAGAAGAAATTCGGCCCCAGAAGCGGAAGCGCAAGATTGGAAACGAACATGGCAACCAACCCGCGGACCCCCATGTGGAGAGCGTAGACGGAGGCGAATGTTCCGATCTCAGCTTCGGGAGCGAAAGCAAGCACGAGAATCGGCCAGCAGAGATCGAAAGACGCATTCATTATACCGGTCAGTGCAAATGGAACGCCCAGAGCTTCGATGCGAGACGCCCACATGAATATCCAGGGGGTGCAAAGCCCGGCAAGCATCCCAAAAAGAAGGCCCCGAGTGCCTCCAATGCGGGTCAAAGCACGGCCAATGAACAGGTAGCTTCCCATCTGGAAAATGTTGGTCAAGCCGTTCAGATACCCAAGAGCTGAGTTTGAAATATGGAATCTGTCGACGAGCATGGTCGGCAGAGAACCGAAAACAAGAAGGTTTCCGAAGCCAAATAACAAAACCGTTACATTCAACCATAAGAAGCCCTCGGAAACACGGAGCGTTCGAAAAATGTCTTCGGCGTGGATCTGTTTCGGACAGAATCTTGGGGAATGATTTCGTGGGAAAACCCGCAGGAAGCTAATTGAGGAAATCGAACCGCAGATTCCGGCAAGCAAAAACGGCAAGGCCGGATGGCCACTGTCAAGGAGCTTCCCACCAAGCGCCGAACCCGCAACCATCGTCACGGCTAAAAAGAAGCGGACCGACCCCATCGCCGGGCCTCTTCCAACGGGGGAATACAAGTCCTTGAGAACTCTGGTGTAGGCGGCGAGACCCAGGGATTCCACGAACTGCGAAATGACGTAAAACCCAAGGATGGTTTCGGGAGTCGAGCAAAGCCCGATGAAAGCGACTAAAAGCCTCGAAAAAATCGTAGGAACGGCGACGATGTCCAGCGCTCGGTAGCCGCTCAAATAGCGATATAGAGGGAAGCCGAGAACCAACGAAAGGAATGGGGCCGCGAGAGAAAGCCCAACCTGGAATGGGCTCGCATCCATTCTCTTCAGGATGACCGGAATGAAGGGAGCGCAGAACCCGATGAAGAATCCATAGTACGCCCCGGAAATTGCATCGATGGTGTAGTTATGACGATCTTGTGTTGGGATGCGGCTTTCAAAAGGAATCATCAGGCGCTCACCGAATCATTGGGGGGAAAACTTGGATTTGGGTTTCATGTGTTTCGTCGAAGAAGCACTGACGATGCTGGCTTCATCATCATTGGGGTAGGACGCATCAAACATTAGCCCCGATTTTGTGCGGCTTGCGATCTGATCTTGGAAAACACCCGCTGTCGCCTGGCTTGCGATCTGATCTTGGAAAACACCCGCTGTCGCTTGGCTTGCGATCGGGTCTTGGAAAACACCCGCTGTCGCTTGGCTTGCGATCTGATCTTGGAAAACACCCGCTGTCGCCTGGCTTGCGTTCAGGACATTGGATGGAGAACCAAGTTCTGCTATGGGCTCGATCCGGTCAACCCGGAAAAACTTCAGCCGGCCGTTTCCTGGCGATGGAAGCCAGTTCCCGGTCAGCGAAACCCGATCGTCAAGAATGCCACTCTTCTTGACCTCCGTCATGAGACTCAATGTAGACCGCAATGGGAAGCGCTTCCCATCGTCAGTTTCGATGACCCAACGACGGAATGAAGATTTCCGACCTACAGGATGATCCTCGATGAGGAGCGTCCCTTCGACTTTCACAGCTTTTTCAACCTCATTTCGCGCCTGTTCCTGAAGGTCTTCGGCGGCGCCGAAGAGAAGGATCGGTTCGAGCGGCGGCATTTTCTCTCCCCGGATTTCGGGTTTTTTGGGCTTTTTTTTCTTCTTCTTCGTTACATCCGGCAAAACGAATGAATCGGAGGAAAGAAGGTCGGGGACAATCCGTTCACCTGGGCTTCCGATAAGTCCTTCCGGACGGATATCCAGTATATCGATTGTCTCAGAAGCATCAGGAGCCTCAAGAGGCTCAGAAGCGGTTTCTTCGATGACATTATCGGGAACAGCCAATTCGGAAGCCTCGGTTGCGGTTTCGACGGGAACGATCGGGGAAGGGTTTTGCGCCGCGAACGGCTGGATCCCGATCAGGAGAAATCCTCCGAGCAGAAGAACGAACTTAGTCCTCATAAACGACGATCAGACGGTTCGTTCGCTCGTCATGGGTCACCTTTGCCCGCTTGTCGATTTTAATTTGGTCGATCATTTTTGCAACATCCGCAGCCTTGGCATTTTGCAAGGGGATGATCTCGAAATGGACTCGGGTTCCTGGGGATATTTCGGACAGTATCAAAAGAATGTTCCCATGTTCCTCGATCACCAGACCGTTTGTGCGGGCGATGAAAAGGATTAGTTCTTTTGGATCCATGTCGACGACCCGGCAGGTCAAGGTTCCCTTAACCTTGGGTGAGACCAGGATGTTGATTCCTGCTTTCGTGGCAAGGGTTTGGAAGACCTGCCTCAAGTCAGCATCCCGAACATCAAGAGTCACGTTACTCTGATCTGATGAGGTTTGAGCGAATATTCCCGGCGCCACCAGGGACGTTGTCAAAAGCAACAAGGCTACAACTCCCGGGTGAACGCTTGGTTTTAATGCCCCGTGGGTAAGCATGAGGCGCCTCCATGGCGGTGATAATTCGCCCCAGTATACCATAATTGCGATGCCGGTTTTCATTGAGTTTGATTGAGTTTGATTGAGTTTGATTGAGTTTGATTGAGCGTTTCAACTAGGAGGACATTATCATGTTGTTTCGACAAGCGTTTCAACTTCATCTGTCAAAGCGTTTCAACTTCTCTTGACTCTACTTGCAATCTATGCTAGATTCAGTGCCTCTCCATATTTTCAGGGGGTAAATCATGTTTGCAGTCATTGAATTGGGCGGAAAGCAATTCCCGGTTGAACAGGGCACCCGCTTCCGGTGTGAGAAGCTTGACCTTGCAGCCAATACCACTTTCACCGTCGAAAAGATTCTTCTTGTGAAAAGCGGCGAAAAGATCCAGGTCGGGCAACCCTACCTGAAAGGTGTCGAAGTCAAGGCCAAGATCGTCGGACATGCTCGGGCCAAGAAAATAATCGGTCTCAAATACAAGAACAAGACCAATTATCGTCGAAAGTATGGGCATCGACAATACTACACCACGGTAACCATTGAAAGCATCACCGGCTGACGATGGTTGAGGTCTGCTTCCCTTCCCCCCGCGGTAACTCCCTCCGGCTAAAGGTTACCGGGCATTCGGGTTCAGATACCAAAGGTAAAGATTTGGTCTGTGCTGCGGTGTCGTCACTTCTGCACACCATGCTCGGTGGACTGGAGAACGAGGTACAGGCAGAGGTCGAAGGCACCTTCAAAGAAGGTCTTTGCGACGTGAATGTAGTGGTTGATGAGACTAAAGTGGCTGCATTCAATTCCATTGCAAAGGTTTTCCGGTTTGGTTTCGAGAAACTTGCACAGAATTATCCTACACATATACGAATCATGAATTGACGAGCGAAAGGGGTTTCACTCATGGCACATAAAAAAGGACAAGGGTCGTCAACTAACGGTCGCGACAGCAATCCCCAGTATCTTGGCACAAAACGGTCCGACGGTGAACTCGTGAAAGCCGGTCACATCCTCGTCCGACAGCGCGGGACGCCCATCAACCCTGGCAAAAATGTAGGCATCGGCAAGGATGACACTCTGTTCGCCCTGGCCGAGGGGAAGGTCAAGTTCGCCTACAGAAAGAACCGGCACTGGGTTGACATTCAACCCGTTTCCGAAGAAAAGCAATGAACGAGGCGGGGCTAAACTAAACCCCGCCTTCTGCCGATATTCCTTATAGGAAAGGATTCCTGCAAGGAGGCTCGGATGTCTACGCAAGAAATGGTGGCGTTGTACAGGTTAAAATCATCCTCATGTCCCCACTGCCGGCGGATTGTGGGCCGGTATGAGAAGAACCTTCGTATCACCATGGAAGAACTTCAACACCTGGAGGTCTGCCTTCTCAAAGCATAACAAAGCACCAGGGTTTTCCAGAAAGCAAGATGGCGAGTCGAGTTCGGCCCGCCGTTTTGCTTTCCGGCAGTTTGAAAAGCCAATATCTCGAAAAGGATTAGGAAATGGCGACCAGGAACAGGAAAAAACCCACCAGAGAAGCAGGTTTGCGACCTTCCAATTGACGTGATTCAATGAGCGTCAATAGACTTCCCTCCGCGGATAGCGGGAATCGCACCTACTCAATAATTCGGGGAAACTCAATGAATCCTGGCGCAAAAGATTTCTCCCTTCGGTCGAAATGACAGCATCGTTTGTCATTCCGAACGAATGTGAGGAATCTCGCTTTATGTTTAGAATCAGCCAGACCCTTGCTGAAAAGGTTCATTTTCGGCAGGTCGGACGTATCGGCGCCGGGCGTGAGCGTGTTCTACACTCATGTGCCATCGTGGGGCAAATACGCCGCCGAGGCTTTTCGGCGGGGGTACACCTAAAACCAAAAAAGTGTTAAAATCCGGGCTTTTTTTGCCAGACAAGTTGCCGTGGTGTCAGAATAATAGTAGATTAAGTATGGAATCAACTTTCTTTCTGGAGGAACTCCATGAATTTTCCTGATAACTCTTCGATGCCTCCAAACCCCGCTTACCCCTACCCCGGCGAGGCAGGTTCATCAAAACCCGTCACCTGGGAAGGAATGAATCAATCCACCTTCGCGGCAAAAGTCGTTCCCTATTTCGGCATCGCCCTTTTGGTCACGGGCCTCGGAACCAGCCTCGGGAAGGGCCTTTCTACCGGCTTCCTTCCGGTATCGGGCATCCTTTGCTTCGTTTTGTATTTCGTTTTGATGTGGAAGCGCCACGTCCCCGGATTAAACGTGGCGATTCTGTATACCTATGCTTTCGTTCAGGGGCTTTTCCTGGCTCCCCTTGTAGGAATGGCGAGTGCTGCTTTCCCGGGCATCGTAACTCAGGCGCTGATACTGACCGCGTTAAGCTTTTTTTCGGTGGCAGGCTATGTAATGGTTACCGGGAAAGACTTTTCCGGGCTTCAGCCTTACCTGGTCTCCGGGCTGATCGTGGTCATCATCGCGGGAATCGCGAACTGGTTCGTGGGCGGGGCCGGCCTCGGCCTGGGGATCTCGATCCTGAGCGTGGTACTTTTCATGGGATTCACTGCATACGACATGTCCAACATCATGCACAAGTTCAACGGTGAGGAATACATCCTCGCCACAGTCGAACTTTACCTCGATTTCATCAATCTTTTCATCGCGATTCTCCGGATCCTTCTTTATTCCGCTAATTCTCAAAGCAGGCGCTGAAAACTTTTTCAGCCAGTCCGTTTCCAATTCATGAAATCCTGAATTTCTGCCGAGTGCTCGACCGCCGTACGATATGGCGGGAGGGTGAAAATGTCATCAGGAAGTGTAATGTATGGTTTCGTCTCAGGCTTCGTTTCGGCTGCGTTGATGTTCCTGGGAAGCTGGTTTCTTTGGGTTTCCAAGCGTCAGAAAACCGAACTTCAAGCTGATTCGATCAGAGACCTTGCGCACTTTGGCCGTCACCTAAGGAAGCCCCGTCATTGCAGACGTTCGCGCTGAGCGACGATCCATTCGAGCCAAGCCAGCCAAGGGATTTGATTTTGAATTCAACCACCTCATTGGATTATCTCGACCCGTTCATTTTCTGTGGGCTCTGCTTTCGAAAAATGACCCTCGAAGGGGAATTTTTTTCCTGCCCGACAGGCTGCATCCGCGACCTTTCCGCCCGTTCCCTCGAGGAAATCCTCTGGAAGGAAATGGGAAGGGCTCTTGCGATCCCAGAAATCAGGGCACTTGCATGCCAACGCCTGGGGGAAGACCTTTCCAAGCCCCAACTCCGGCGTCTTTTCAAAGACCTGAAGAACTTCGTCGAATTCCTTCCCACTGAAGAAAAGCAACGTTTTTCAACAGCCCTTGTAGAAAAAGTTGACGTGCTTTCGAGCCAGTCCGTTAAAATTCAGTTCAGGTCCTGATCGGCCATGGAAGGCAATTTATCCCTGCTCGAAAACAAGATTCTCCAACAACTGAAGCTCGGGAACACCACCCAGGGAATGGATCTTTTCTTAAACACCTTCGGGGCAGAAAAGCTTCCCGCCATTGATTTTGTCGAACAATGCTTCAGCGAGCTCAATCGCCAAGGAAAGAACGAAGAAGCTTTCGAACTCATAAATTGCCTGGGAATCTGGACCAAACGAAACTCTGACGTAACCAGGATGATGGGAACCGCAAAGAAGGTTTTCTACGAATCGCTGGTAACAAAGGGTAGCTCGATCGTAGGAACCGCGAAAAGAAAGCTTCAGGAATTTGCCAAGGGAATACCTAGTTCCGACCTGCGCCGCCGCGAGTTGATCGATAAGGAAAACTGCAAGACGCTTGAAGATCTCTACACCCAGGCGCTCGAGCCCTTTAAAAAAGCCGCGAAGATATTGCCCGAATCGCTTGGAGCTCTTAGCGGCATGTTCCGATGCTACAAAGAGCTTCGAAATCAGGCTGAGGCAGATACCGTCGCCAAGGAGATCGAGAGAATCTTCAAGGACATTTCACCTCAAACCACCGGAAAATTTCCCGAAGAACTCGGCCTTGAACTGAAGCCTCCAAGTGAGGGTGAGCCTCCACACCGCCCCGCTGGAACAGGCTTTGTACATCCAGATCTCCAAGTCGAGATGCAAAGAATCCGGGAGTTTGTTTCCGAAGAACGGCGTCAGGACGCGTTGGCCGCCCTGGACGTACTTCTCTTGGGGAACCCCTTTTTCATTCCGGGAATCCTTTTAAAAGCAAGCATCTTGACCGAGATGCGCAACTTCCGTTCAGCTCAGAGGGCGATCGACGAGGCCTTGAAAATTGACTCCAGGGACAAAACCGTCCAGGATGCCCGGATCGATTTTCTCGAGAAAAAGTTCAAACTACTGGTCGCGGGAGCTTCCGATTTCCTTTCGAAGGGACTGAACCTTGGAACTGTACTCGGCAGACGCTATTTCGAGGAAGCCCTTCAATGCATCAACCAGGGCTTGGAGATCTGTCCGAATGACATTTCCTTACTGGATCAGCGTTATACATGCTTAATCTACCTTGGCCGAATGGAAGATGCGCGAGATGCAAGAAAAAATATCTACATGGTTTCCCCGAATTTCGTCACCACATTCGATCGCAAAACCCGCTCTGCGTTCTGTTTCCTGGCGGGGTATGCGTTTGAAAATCGGGAACTTCCGCTGGAAGATTTTCGGGAAATCCGTCGCGGTTTGCTTCTGCCTTTCGCAATTGGCCGTAATTTTGTATCATGGTACTGCCGGTGTTCCCCTGCCCTGGTAGCAACTGCCTCAACCTTGGGGATTCCCCCCTCATTTTTTAGAATCATACTTTGGCCGATACGCCTCCTTGGAAAATGCCTGAAAAAGCGCCTGATCTCCCGGTTTTCCCGGACGATGCCGTAGGAATCACCTCGACCATTCCGATCGAAGTTCCGCTCGCAGCCGGGCTGCGAGTAATCGACCTCAACAATGTTTTCGTAATGTCTTCCGATCCCGGGATTTTCCTTCGGAAAGCCGAAGCCGAGGGGTTCCCGCGAAATTGCTGCTCCTGGATTCGCGGAATTTACGGGCTGATCAGGACTCTCGAAATCAGAAAAGTGATCTTCGTTACTGGCGGAGATTGTTCGAATACCCAGGCCATGATGGAAGCCCTCGTGCCATTTTCCGAAATTTTTGCAACCTTTTCCTACCCCTACCCTCCTTCGCCCGGCGCTCTGCGCCAAGAGATGTACCGTTTCTGCGCCGGTCTCGGAACCACTTTCTCCGCTGCGGAAGGAGTTTCTAAAAGCCTGCATTCTGTTAGGCGGGCGCTCGGCGAACTCGACCTGCTAACCTGGGATGGAAACCGCGTTACCGGAAAAGAAAACCACCAATGGCTGGTCTCCAGTTCGGATTTCGGAGGCGATCCGGTTTCGTTCGAGCGCCGGCTAAAAGCCTTCCTCGACTCCGCCCGATCGCGGCCGGTTCGGCCGAAAGGCTTAAGAATCGGATTGGTAGGCGTTCCGCCGATTATCACCGACTTACATGAATTTGTGGAAAGTCTTGGCGCCCAGGTGGTATATAATGAGATACCCCGCCAATTTTCCATGCCGGAATCGTGTCATGACCTTGTTGGTGGCTATCTGGCCTATACTTATCCCTACGGGGCGTGGCCCCGGTTGGATGACATCCGAAAGCAGGTTGATTTGCGTAAACTTCACGGATTGATTCATTATACTCAAGCGTTTTGTCATAGACAGATTCACGATATGATTTTCCGACATGAAATCCACGTTCCAATTCTGACCCTGGAAGGCGAAATTCCGGGCCCCTGCGACCCCAGAACCAAGCTTCGAATTGAAAGCTTTATTGAAATCCTCAAGGAAAAATTCGGATAGCAGCATGACACACACCAAACGAACCTCCACTTCCCTTCAGAAAAGATTTATGTTGAGTTTCCTGTTTTCGATTTCGATTCCATTTTTGGTTTTCTCGGAAACGGCTCCGAAACATCCGGCGTCAACCGCCGCGTCAACCTCTTCATCAATCTCCCCATCGATCTCCAAGACAATCTCTCCACCAATTTCCAGCTCAATCCCCAAATCAACCGGAGTCGATTCCACCCCTGTCAAAATCGGGCTCATTTTCAAGAAAGACGTTACAACAGCCCGAATTCAGTCTCTCCGGGGAATCTGCAAAATCACCTTTTTTGCAATGCCCCAGGTAAGCGGTTCCGAGCCGCTAATGTCCAAGGAAGACACATGCAAGCTTCAAGAAGAAGAAGATATCGCGCTTCAGGTGACCCACCTTGGCATCATGGCGCAAACCTCTGATGGAGCCGAGTTCCAGAATTCTTTTTCAAAAATTGTCATTGAAGCCGAAGATATTTTTAATCTTGAGATTTTCAACCTCGCGCCCTACATCCTGTCCGGGAAACTCGAGATCACCCTTCAAGACGATCGCACCCTGTCATTCGTGAACGAGATTTCGGTCGGCGAGCTGGTGAAAGCTTCGGTCTCGGAGTTCAGCTCATCCCCCGAGCCGGAAGCCAACAAGGCGTTTCTCGTGATGGCGCGTTCCAGGGCCATTGCCGGCAAGGAGATGCGGCGGCACGCCAGCGATTCCTTCGATCTTTGCAACACCTATCACTGCCTTGAATTCAACGGCTTGGGAGGGATCCGTGATCTGATCAGGATACTTGACCGGATGGTTCCCAACGAGGTGATGATCGCAAATGGGAAGGTGGTTTTCCCTCACTTTCAGGAGTGTTGCGGTGGGAAAATCTCGAGCATGAAAAACATTTATGGGATTGATGACCCCGTTCACCAAGCCATCGACGATCGCATTGCGGGGAAAGGCGCCGAGAACTGCTTTCACAGCCCCTCCTTCAGATGGACCCGCGAATTTCTCCAGGAAGAGATGGCCGATTTCCTTGCCGTTTCCTATGCGGGCGGAAGTTCCCACGTCTTTCTCCGCTGGGATCCGATCAAGACTGACCCGACAGAGCGAATCACCGAAGTCCGATTGGTCGGAAAACGAAAGCTGAAACTTTCCGGAACTGAATTCCTTCAGACCTCGTGGGAGCACTTCGGCGTGAATGCGTTGAAAAGCATGTGTTTCACCCTCGAACCAATGCGGCGGGCAACTATTTTCAGGGGAAAAGGCCGCGGACTCGGTGTCGGACTCTGTCTTTACGGCGCGGACGGCTTGGCAAAGAAAAACTTCAATTACCAGGACATCCTCAAATTTTATTATTCGGGCATCCACCTGGAACGAGACCACCAACCTGTTGCGGATGCCCCACAAATCCAGGGAAGCAAATCTTCAGGCGCGAAGTGAACGGCAAACTTGCTGGAAAGCTGTGACGGAGAGGCGCCCCTCCACGTAACTTCTCAAAAAAGGGGGGCACGCGCCCCCCTTCGCCTCGCGAAGTGAATTCGCGAGGCTCATCCTCTGCGGTCGGGCGCTTTGCGCCCTCCGGTCTGCCTTCACTCTTCCCCCGACTTATTGAGATGATACCCCCTCCACAACCGAAAGTGCGGTCGGGGCACACTCCCAAATATGCGCTAACTTAGGAGATACTTGCAAAATTCGTGTACCGAATAAAATTTCATGTACCGATCCTCCGCAAACCCTCATCAAGTCGCAACCGGTTTGTACCGGTTCGTGTACAAATACTAACAATGTTAGATTTTGCAAGTTGCTC
>Ga0100398_1003820_pt1 | contig 12260 bp, 7 predicted proteins | sample CryGeymeta201522_FD_81568 | JGI IMG/M metagenome (GOLD analysis project Ga0100398, IMG submission 81568) | Groundwater microbial communities from Crystal Geyser aquifers in Utah, USA - Crystal Geyser metaG 2015-22 | ecosystem: Environmental > Aquatic > Deep subsurface > Groundwater | place: USA... | reverse complement strand
TAGCTCCATAAAGGATCGCAATTCTAGCAGGGAGTATCTTGTCCGAGCGTAGAGGCTGCGTGACTACTGATTGTAGAATCATTTGCCGAGGATCGATCGTACTGATCATGACAAAGCAATATAACGTTGTGCGCGACTCATCGCTGGGGCTTTTGGCTAGTAGATTGAAAGTTGCTCTACTGCACAACATACAGGCTCAACGAGACAGGACAGTGTGCCCTATAAAATTTCACAAGACAGCATTTTCATCTACTATATGGCTAACTACTTTCAGGCAGCTGTTGGCTCATCCGAAAAGGCATGCTCACCATTGAAGTGAGATTTAGATAACTTGGGGTAGCAACGCTTGCACAGGTCGTAATCAAAGCAGTCCACGCATTTGTGTATCGTACCAGCAATGCGCTTGCTACAGCCATCGCAGTGGGCAACTTCGTGAAAAGATACGGCGGATGCTTCATCTTCATGCCCGTCGTCACCATATCCGTTTCCTTTGGTTGGTGCAGCACCAGGGAACAGGACAACGCGCTCTTCCGGTAGTTTACAGAATTCCCAAGCATCCGCCTGGAAGGCTTCCGGTTCGGCGTCATCATTGTCGCTGTCCTCGTCATCCTCGGTTTTAGGTTCTTCCCCACTCTTCCTGGTTTGGCGCTCTCGCAAAGATGCCAGTGCTTGGTAGTGGGTCTGATTGTCCTGATCCTCATTGGCCTCGCTACCGAACATTTTTTTCGCCAAGACCCTGGTAACATCGTCGCAGAATCCCAATAGATAGGCATCAAACATGTATTTCTCGCGAAATTCGACATTCTGTTGGTCTTCGTCTTCGCTACCATTACTCGCAGCCCTTTTGATACCAGTGCTGGTCTTGGGGTGAACAATATTTCGATTGATCAAGATCCGTGGAATGTTCGCTGGCAGGTAACTAATCACTTTGGACATGGGTGCACTGCAGATTAATAAAAACACACAACGTGAGGTGGAATTTCTGGCATTCAGCGTGTAGGTACCTCTAATAGAAATTATACGGTCTGTAATACGGCCAGGTAGGAACACGCAACGAATCGCATGCTTACTTACACGGACAATGAAGTTCCCATGACGATCAAAGCATCTACTTTTTCGCGGTCAGATTCCAGACTTTTGCTGACAGTGTCGTGCAAAGCTTCTCCGAAAAATGTAACTCCTGGTTTCAAGACTCCATTGCAGGTTCGGGGCTTTCCTTCCTCTTGTACCGGGTTGAATCCACCGAGCACGGGCCGAGGACGTTTCTTACTTCTGGCAGGCTGCGCCAATCCGATTCTTTGACTCGCAGTGGTACCATTGTTGGTACTGCTGGCTTGTTCTGGCAATAGATGTTGACAAAGAGGAACGGTGCCATTCAAAATAGATGGTTCGATATCTGCAGCTGTTACCTTGCGTCGACATTTGGTGCACGTTGCGAATTGTAAACTTCCGTGAGCATAGACCATGTGCTTGGGTGAAACACCTGCTAGCTGTTCTAAACCATCGATATTTTGAGTGTACACTCGGAGCAGCATCTTTTTCTGTTCTAGCAGCGCCAACAGTTTGTGAGAGTCACTCGGACGGACCCGCTGTGAGTCTCCCAGCGGAAAGTATAGCTTTCGTGCAAATTTGAAAAACGGTCGAGGATCATGCTGGAAAACTTCCCAATCAAATAGTTCTTCCGGATTGGAGAGACCGAGACCCTCATGATCCAGTGTTGAATAGAGACCAGACCCTTTACTTCGAAAGTCTGGAATCCCACAACTGTTTTAGTGAATTTTGGAAACGAATAGAATGATTCCAACATGAGAGAATTTAAATTTGGCATGACAACACTTGCAAGTACAGTAGACTACTATACCACTCTCACGGAAGATTGCAGTTTTCTGCATATGAATTGCACGTACCTAACCGAGATTCCAGCACCAGCTAGCACCATTATATTTTTTCTGCCCCTTAAGAGATTGGCAACCGAATCCATAACATCCGGCATTGTCGAACTTTGGAGCAGAGCAAATGGAGGCTCTGCCTTGATAAACTTGGGTTTGGTACTCTTGCTGTTCGTGACAGCTTTTGATTGTGTTGGTCTGGCCTTTGTGTTGATTTTACCATTATTGTCACTTGTGCTGCCAACAGCTTTCTCTTTCTTTTCAACATTCTTCTTCTTCTTCTTCAACGGTTTGGTAGCGGCGGAAGAACCTTGGCTACTGTTCGTCTTTTTTGTTGTAGTCTTTTTTGTTGTAGTAGTCTTGGTCTGCCTGAGAGCAGACACAGCCTTCTTGACAACGCTAGGAGGAACAGAAGCATCGTCGTCTAGGTACCTCCTTGGAATGCTTACCTCCCGCTTTGCTCGCTTCATGATAGTGGTTGGCTGTTGTTGTTGTGAGATGGATCTGTTCATCTGTTCTACTGCTGATCAGACGGTGAATATAGGTAATTTAGATACAGTACGTTTTATTACTGTCTACTGTAACACTGCACGTTGATCATTGATTGTGATGATCAGGGGGTAGAAAAGAAGAAGACGTTATAGATGTTGATGTGAAACTCTTGCTAGCAATTGTACCGTACTATAGACCTGGCTACAACTAGAGCAGGAGCTGGTAGCCTCTAGGTTTTCGTCATGCATCATCGTCGACAATTCTTAAAAAACACTGCTGAAACTTTGAGGTTGACTACCGTACAGTTTACAGTACTAGTAAAGTACGTATTACTAGTAGGCCTACTAGTAGCTTGCTGTACAGTAGTAGTCTACTAGTACTCTGATGTACCCGACGAGCGAGCGGACTACGGTACTACTAGTACGACCAGTACGAGTGTGTGAGCCAATCGATCTGTCCAGATAAGAGAAGCCCTTGCACGACCCAGAATTCGCGAATGAACTGAAAGTTCATCATTATTAATGAGGCTTTAATAACAAAACCACTGAAATTATTATTTTTGGACTGCTGGACTCCACCTACTAGTACTCTAGACCTAGCTACGTAGCTCTAGTACTGGTAGTAGACCGTGCTGCTAGTTGTACTGCGCCCACTTGTTAATAAAGCAAGATCCAACTCGTCCCTGATCCCTGACATCACCGACTAGTAGTCTACCAGTACGGTAACCACACATCATCACAAAGCTCCTTTGTTATTATCCGTTAACCTTCCAAAACAATAATAATTGACTATCCACAACAACATCCTTTATTGCAGACAGTTCTGTACCAGTAGTCAATAATGAGCAATACAAGCAACAATACGAGACAAGTGGACAGGGGGGCACAAAAATCACTGAGCAATGTCTCGCGTTGGTGTTTACTGGCGGTCACTGTTGTCCTTTTGGAGAGCACTGCTCCTCCTCCTCCTTTATGTTCTGCCTTTACTACTACTAGTATTAGCAAAAACTCTCCATACAGTATTACGAGTACGAGTAGTTGTTTGAATCGACGAGGCTTTGTATCGTCTGTTGTGGCACGACAAACATTTTCACTTTCAGTTTTGCATGCAACTACGAGCTGTGCGAATGGCAAGTATGATCCCGAAGAAGAAGTGAAACGTCGTCTGGCCAGGGCAAAGGAAGTACTAGCAAAATCCAAAGCCAAATTAGATAGCAAGGCATTCGCAGCAGCAGCAGCAGCAGCAGTCGATAAGAAGAAAAGAAACACCAGTAAGGGAGCAGCAGACGACAACGACGACGCCGTTGCAGCCGATGGACCACCATTACCATTCTTCGCTGCACAGACCAAAGCCAAAGATCCTAACCGAAGAAATTCTATCATTAAGAACAAAGACGACAAGACGGGTTTGGTTCAAGCGGACGGAGAGAAAATGGCCATCATGTCCGAAGCAGAAGACTGGGAATTCCGATCACTGCTCGATGTATTTCAAAATGAATTGGTAGAAGATGAAGATGTTAATTCTGCGGCGTCACGACAATTGGCAAACCGGGATGTTGTGGCGTCGATATGGAACCTGCGAAAAGCCATGAAAACGGAAGACTACCTTAAAATCTTTGACAAGAAGAACCGATTCATTGGCGAAGACAATTGAATATCCAGAAACTTCACACAATTATGCTTTTCATATAGTATTTATTATAGTACGTAGTACCAAGGAAATTGCATCGTGGTTGGAAAAACGCATTGGAATGTTATTCCATCATTATTTTTTCTTGGGCTGTTTGCAACACACACACCGCGCGTGCACACAGATCGGATCTCAGGTCGTCAAAAAGAAAAACAGTGTACATGAATGCTCATGATGAATGTTCATAATATGATTTCATGCTACCTCCTGAAGTCATGATAGATTGAACCCAATGAATCCTAATTCTTTTATAGAATGCAGGGAATTTGACGAGAGCGTCTTTTCAATTTTTTGGTTTTGCTTTTCAACAGACCACAGGTTAGGCAGCTACTGTACCAGGTACGCTACCGTACTATTAAGAATAGCTAGTAGTAGTAGACCCGCCTACTAATACTACTAGTAGTAGTTGTACCGTAGTACGAGTTGGCTTATTACCAGGTACTGCCTACTTGTGACACGTATCACTACTCTAGTAGTAGTAGCTAGCTCTATTTTAGGATGTTCGCTGCAAATTTCAAACAGATCAAAACTTCCAACTGGCGTTCAAAACTTCATATTGGCGTTCAAAACTTCAAATTGGCGTTCAAAACTTCAAATTGGCGTTCAAAACTTCAAATTAGCGTTCAAGACTTCAAATTGGCGTTCAAAACTTCAAAGTGGCGTTTCAAACTTTATGCAGTAGAGTAGGTACCAGGGGTACCAGGTACAGTACGTAGCTAGCGTTCAAAAACTTTACGCTAAAGGGTTCGTGTTTGGGTAGGTAGACCCCTACTGTACCTGGTACTACCAATTTACACAAGGATTCGGGATTTTACCCAGTTGGTGCTTCTCTGATGATAGAATAAAAAATACTACTAGTAATACTCGTACGCGTTGGAAGCGCGGATGCACGGTATCGACTGTTGTTAATCGAGTAGTACCATAGTAAAGAAATAATAATAGTAATGCTTAGCAACGCAGTTAAAATTTTCAGTCTTGCCAATTGCTTATTACTGTACCAAGTAAACGTGCGGGGTGTCACCAGCACGAATCGGAAAGCAGGAGGGTGCTCGACAGTACTTTCTGTGGAGCTGAAAAGAGTCCCATACCTGGTACCGTATCATAGTAGCTAGCTACTACAGTAGTAGGGTTGTCATAAAAATCCCAACAAGATTTCTTTTTCTACTACTGGACCTAGGGTTCTAGCTAGCTAGTAGTACTTAGTCTAGTCTACTAGCTAGTAGTAGTACCAGGTAGTACCAGGTAGTACCTGGTAGCCCTCCCGAGTCCCGAGGAGCAGTGGAAATTACTCTATTAAAATTTGTGGATCATCATCATCATCATCCAAAAGGGAAGCAAAATCAAACTGCCTTTTACCATCGCATAGCGGAGGAAGCATTTTATGTCCCTACGAAGTACTCTAGACTAGTACTAGTACTAGTACTACTAGTAGTATTGACTCTGAACCGGAACGAAATCTTTCGAAGGATACCAATGACCATCCGAGATCCGAGTCTCAAGTCTCAAACACTTCATCAAGCTAAAAAGCTAAAACATAACAATACCAGGTAATATCACAGAGTGTTGCTCCAACAACCTGAATGAGTACTCAAAGAATTGAGATTGTTGCGGCACTCATTCAACCCTTCATAGAAGAATCGTTACAGTTTACTGTAGGGGCTAAGCCACTCCTTTACCGGTTTTCTAGGTAAATGCAGGTCTCTGCCTGCATTGAATACAATTCATTTGCTCTCAACCAACCTCTAGGTTTCGTCGTTTTGGAAACATCAAAGATGGACCAGGTACAAAAGGATACAGGCATGGAGGAAGGATCCGAGCATACAGATAATAATATGTCCCAATCCCAATCCCAATCTGCAACATCCCAGGATCAGATGCAAAAATGTAGACAATGGTTAATGTCTATACCTCGGCAGGATGTGGCCGATTTGCAACATACCCAAGAATATCGTGACTTTATACGGGCCTTTGAAAGACTATCAAGTGTTCATAGAAGTGGCGCATTTCGAAACCAGAAGAGACTATCATTGATGGCATTGGAAGAAGGGGAAACAGGAGCAATGGCAGAAGTAGCTGGGCACAACAACAGTACTAGCGAGAATGAATACTATTCTTCACCTACAATCGAAATTCAGCGGGACAAACATTTCTCATTCTTACAGCACATGGCTGACGACGACATCATCATCCGTATGTTTGAATTCCTCGATAGTCAGACCCTCGTTAGAGTATCCATGACGTGCTCTCGGTTTCATGAGCTAGCGCTGGAAAGTGCTGCTCAACGAACCCACGAAATAGCAGAAACTCGACAACTCAACAATGTGTTTCATTTATTGCGAGCACAGGAACAGATTGATGGCATTGGAACTGGATTGCAGGATCGACATGTTCGAGTACCTGTACTATTGCTAGGACGGAGAGTGACAGTAACTGGTGCTGGAGATCCCGAATACAATGGCCTTTATTTCTGTACAGGGAGCAATGGCAACGGATTCATCTTTACCAAACCTAGATTTCCAGAGCGGAGAATTATTCGTGTCCAAGGCCAATTGAGAACAAGAGAGAACATTGCCGACGCAGTCCAACGAGACCGACTAGAACGTGAGGTTGCCCTGCCTGGGAAACAGCTACGATGCATTATTTCCAAGCGCTTTTCCAATGAGGTATGGTTATAATTATTTCAACTGTTGTTGGATACTGGTTTTGCATGCTCATCCGAACCACCTCAATCTTTTATGCACCCATTCAGACAATTTTGTGGTATATGAGTAAGGAAGTGTTGTCTACGGAGACTGCTGAGGGCGACACTAGAGCAGGTGCAGTCACGCAGACCTTTTCGTATTGGTCCAAGCTTATGGTTGTGGGCGAGGCCTCTCCTGACCTTTGCCGATATCCTAGCCAAACGTCTGTTCTCGCAAGGCACAATCAACGCTGGAACACTTTGACGCCTACTCTGTTTACCCGGACTCCCACCGTAGAATTACTGGACTAACAACCTGCTAATCCGCAGACGATTGCGATGTAAAATAGCGCTATAATATACACTATGCTCGTATGCATTTAGCTATTACAGTATACATGAGCAGACACTATTATTGTCTGCACTGCATCTATAGATTGAAGGCCGTGCAACAGAAACGAATATTATAAAAAATAAATTGTCACACCCCACAACTTGAATATCAACATTGTTTTCTGTTTATGTATTGCTATCTATGAAACTATCAACTTGCATGATATTGATTTGATGTTTAAGCTGCTGTCATGTTTTCCTTGTGGATCAGATGGGTGGTAGTTTCCACCAGATGCAAAAGCTTGTCAATATCCGAGGCCCAATCAGTCAGAATTGCCTCGGAGGTCTTCGCAGCCGCAAATCGCACAATGTCCTTGGGCCTATCAATCTTGGCGTAAACACTGCTATCGCTTACCATGGACGAGATTTCCTGTTCCAATCGTGGCCATTCCAAGCCCAAGAGCTGCGCCAATCGAGCTCCGTGAATTCGCTTGTAATATAGAGATACCACTCGCACATTGTGTTGAATGATTCTTCGGTGGAACATCTCGTGCCAGTGAGAGGCCAAATCGCCTTCAGCAAATGCTGGCCAAGATTCCAGCTCTGCTTGGTTGGCCATCGGATACTTGATGATTTCCTTCTTGAGCAACAGTTGGATGGTAGCACTATGAATAGCATGACATTTTTTGATGAGGTCTTAGTAATACCGTAGCAAATACAACATCACCATATAAAGATAAACAGCAGTATGACTTACTCGCAGGCCGGAATCTGTTCTAGGTTTGTATCTTCGCTAATAACGTGCAACATATTCTGTTGTTCCATACTGTAGGGGCTCAGGGCTAGAAACAATACTGTATTTTTCAGAGCTTCACTCCATTTCGTATCGTCCTTGAGAATGTGTGGTGTCGAATAGATGGCATGATAATCTTTGGCCAATTCCAAGGCATCCTTGCTGTGTCGGTGATTGATGGTCATGAGAGAATAAAACTTGACCTTGTATTCTTCCATATTTTCTTCCTTTAAATGTTTGCGAGATATTTTTCCGGCCACAATGGTAGCACGAACGAAATCTCTTTTTGCCAGAGTCAAACGCATTTGTTCGAGAATGAATTCGACCTTGTCACGTTTGGACAAGGATCCGTAGGTTTCTACATGGACTTCTTGCAACACATCGGCGGCCGTACTAACATCTCCCTCTTGTTCCTGTGGTAAAATTTTTTAAAAAAGTCAGTCAAACTTGGCGAAACAAAAAGTATCACAGAGCTCCGTACAAACAACAACAACATTGATGCACCTTGATGGAGGCCAGTGCTCGGGTAAGACGAGCTCGTTCCGTTTCCAAAAAGATTTTTCCGTCGGTAATATCCCGGAGCGCTGTGACCAATTTCAAACGAAATGCTTTTTCAGCATCCGTGGAAGCATCAATGGGAGTGTACTGGTCCGACATGCACCACGGAATGGCAGTACTGACCAAAGCCGAAACCGCCTTGGTCTTTTGGGATCTTCGAGTGGCCAACGTTTCGAGAGTTGACAGCAGAGCTTCTTCGTCACCGGCTTCATGGCAGTGTTTCAAGGACGCCTCACATACTTTGACGAGCGAATCGACGTCGTTTCCTACGCGACACCGCTTTTCGAGAGCGGCCAGCAAGGCCAAGGCTTCTCGCAATTGACCAGCTTGTACGAGACTGGCACTCTGATTGAGTTTCGACTCCGTTTCGGCACCCAAGTCAATGCGTTCTTCGAGTTGTCCACCCGAGGCGGCTCCAGAAGCTCCTTCTGCCATGTTATTGTCGCGTACTTAGTGGATTGCTTTAGCTGTTGCCGTTGCTGTTGCAGAATGAAGAGATATCCAATCAACACAACGTTGAATTTTTTGTTTGTCGGTGTTTTTGGTTTCGTGATTGTCATCGTTGACGAAGCAAGATGAAAGCAAGAGAAGGATTTTTGGGAGAAATGTGCGCACACAAAGTTTCACCACTCTCATTTTTTCTGGCTACCCCGGGCGCATGAAGGTCCCTGTTGCCAACAATATCCAATACAATTGGCACTAGACTACTAGTAGACTAGTAGAGTAATTTTGCAGAGTGCCGCACACAACACACAACACACAACACACAACCCTTACTCTAGCTCGATAGCTAGCTCACACTGTAGCAGAAAGAGGCCAAGCTGCCACAAAAATGCCATCGAGTAAAAGAATGCTTCAGTTACTGAAAGCTCCAGCGATTAGAATTTCTCCATTAATGACGGCTGTTATGGCTAAAACGACACATTTGTTCTTGAATTCACTCCTGCTTTCGGCTTGGAATCCTGTACGGTGTGTCTTTTGGAATACGACATGTTCTGATGACAGTAATAACAACAACAACAACAACAACAACGAAGACGTTGCGTGGATACTGAATTGGTTTGCCTATTCGAAACTGCATTTGGCAATAATACTGGGCTGTTTGGCAACCAGTTCTTTGGGATCACCCCTTATGGAATCCAAGGTTGGCTTTCTGAGCAGTTGTATCCTGCTATGCTATCTAGTCGAAGGTACCATGTCATTACAATACTTTAATGTACCGATGGCAATCTATCAAGCCATTATTTTGGTGGCACTCTTCGTAATAATTCTCTTTTGGATTTCCAAGGAAGAATTAAGACCAGGATATGCGTACTTGGCTGCCGCCCACAACAACCATTCATTCTCGCAGCTGAGTCGACATCGACACAGAATACTCATTCCCTCTGTGACACTGGGAATGCAAACAATTTTTGCCATTTTGCGGGTGGTGGGCACGACGTTTGGTAATAGCTTCCATGGATCCTATCTAGGGAACGATTCCAGTGACTTGTACCAGAACATATCCAATCTGATAGCTTGCGACGCTCTGCTGATAGCAGCAGTGATGCTGTTTGCGCTCATTTTTGGCTCAATGGATCAGCATCGATGGATGCTGCACGGTCACGCCATAATGCTATTTTTATCACTTCTCATGCTCTCGTCTCGCCAAGCAGAAATGATGCCAGCAGATCAGGTGAAATCGGCCAAGATCAGTACGTTTTCCAGCATTGTTCTGACGATGGTGGGGTCCTTGTAATAGACGACAATAAGATGAAGACAGCCCAATCTTTCTGCGGTTTTGCCTGCTTGCTGGGAACATGTCGTGACATGTGACATGAACAGTGACACGTTGTAGGTACATCAATAATCAAATGATAATCTGTGATCAAGACGGCTGCTTCCCCGCATTCAAGAATTCATTTGTGTGTTGTTGCTGATAGGTAGTATGATAGTACAATCAGTCAACTAGGGCGCTTATGAAAAAAATTCCCTCCGTATTCCATTCCTCAACTTTTGCAGGAAGAAGAACAATGCAAACATGTCGGGACGAAAGATATTGAAAGACACAAAATGTTCTAACTAGGCGACGCTTTACTCACCATCGTGGATGCAAGCATTTGTGACGTTCTCGTCAGCCCATTCAGCACAGGCATTTTCGCGGCGACTGTTCTTGGTGGTGATTTCTTTTTCCGGCATGACACAGTTGGAAGGGAAATGCGGGTGCTGAGCTTGACGAAAGTCACGAACGAGATGGAGGCCGCAAACTTCCTCGCGTTTCTTCAAATTGGGGACCCCTCTTGGCCCCGCTATTGGCTAGGGCAGGAGGTCGATGAATGAATGAATGGCACGGGTACTATCGAGGGAGTGGGTGTGTTTGTCACCCATACCATTCAGTAGACAAGCATGGATAGAGAAAAAATGGAGGGAATGCAGCTACTGATCTGTACATACACTAAGCAGCAGCCCATTAAAGAGACAGTGAGTAGGCACAGCCGTGCACCTCACAACACTTTTACGCTTATCCTGTTTTGTTTCCATAGACCCTGCGCCAACGGCACAAAATATGAGTGCCATGGTTTGAACAGTCAGTCAGCAAGCTGCTGAATATAGGCAACAGCTACCTGGCAGAGCCGTTGACGTCAAAGCAGAGACCTAGCTAGTAGTAATGCTCTGAGTAGTAGTAATAAGTAGAGTAGTACTAGCTACTAGTCTACTACCTGAGTAAGGTTGCTATGCCTGGCTCTTGAGATTTTTAGTAGTCGGAATGCTTCATCGGTGGAATGAAATAGCTAGCTCTGCGTTGCCGCTACAAATTCCTAGAGTGACGTCTCCATTTCGTTCTGCATTTAGGATTCGCGGGGTGCACCTTTAATCGTGACGAAACCGGGACTTGCCTCAATTGTTTTGCTGTTGACGTGGCTACTTCAGCGGATTTCAAAAGTGCGAAAACAATGCAACACTGAGCTGCTGGCAAGTACCACCAGGGTATAAATAGTACTCCGTAGTCTAGTACCAGTAACTACTGTGGCTAGCTAGAGTGCGGTTGCCGACTCATTTTTTAAAGTACTCGAGTACTCTTCACCTACTACCAGGTAGAAACTAGAACTAAAACATTCTTCGAAGATACAAGATACAAACATAGCCATGCCACAGTCACATGCGCACAACAAGTATTCGCTGCGTAGACCATGGCGACGAGTCACCAAAGAGGTATGCACCAACGAGGTACTTTACCTGAGGCGAGAGGACTTGGCATTCGGTCAGCTCTTAGGAGAAGGCGGCTTTGCTCAAGTCTTTGAAGTCACGCGTCACCCGTTATCTCTATTCCGCATCGAAGCCAAGGAAAATAAATATGTCCACGGCAAGATTAAGCTATTCTCCTGTCCTAGGTTTGCCGTGAAAGTAGTGAGACAGGAGCTCTTGCATCACCAAGATCGCTTTCGCAAAGCGGCAGACGACTTAGTGAACGAGGCAAGAATCTTATCCATGCTGGACCATCCGAATATTATCAAGCTACGGGCTTTGTCGAGCCACAGTGTGCGACCGCTCGCTAGTGAAAATCGTTACGACGAGTTCTTTCTCGTCACGGACAGATTAAGGGAGACTTTGGCTACCAGGATAGACCGGTGGAAGAATGAGCGTACACTTACGCAAAGTCTGCTGACTACTCAAAAGCTTTCGTATGCCCTGCAACTTGCGCAGGCACTACAATATCTCCACAGTCGCAACATTTTAATGCGTGATGTCAAACCAGACAATATTGGTTTCATCAACGACCATACACTCCAACTGTTCGATTTTGGCCTTTCTCGTCAGTTATCAACACTCAAAGAAAACTGTAAGG
>Ga0100398_1003810_pt1 | contig 12284 bp, 12 predicted proteins | sample CryGeymeta201522_FD_81568 | JGI IMG/M metagenome (GOLD analysis project Ga0100398, IMG submission 81568) | Groundwater microbial communities from Crystal Geyser aquifers in Utah, USA - Crystal Geyser metaG 2015-22 | ecosystem: Environmental > Aquatic > Deep subsurface > Groundwater | place: USA... | reverse complement strand
GGTTCGGGGCTGCGATGAGCGGACAGGATCCGCATTTCATACCTCACCCCGAATTGCCGGAGGACCTCGCCGGCAGCTTCCATGACCGGAAGGTCCGAGTCGCTGCCCAGCACGATTCCCACCAGGGGTCGATGATCGGGTTCCAGCATGGGTGTTGCCTTTCGGCCTGGTATGGGCATTTTCCAACCCGGGTTCAGTCGCGACCGATATCGCCGCGGGTGCGCATCCCTTCAAAGGAAACCTTGGCCATCTCGGTATAGGCCTGTTCCCGCGCCGCCTGCAACGTGGCACCCCGGGCCACGATGCCGAACACCCGGCCGCCGGTGGTGATGAGCGCTCCGTCAGGGTCCCAGTCGGTGCCGGAATGAAACACCAGGCATTCGGGATCCACGTCATCCAGGCCGACGATCGGCACCTTGATCTTGTAGCGAGCCGGATAGCCTTTGTACCAGCCCTTTTTGCTCTTGGTCCGGCCGCTCACGGCGATCAGGCAGAGTCGGTAATCGGGTTCCCAGTCCAGGTGGAAATCCTCCAGTCGGCCGCTCAGAATGGCTTCGCAGATGTCCACCAGATCGGTCTTGAGCCGCGGCAGGATCACCTGCGCTTCCGGGTCTCCGAGGCGGATATTGATTTCGAGCACGTAGGGAACCATGCCATCGGCCTCGTCCACCAGCATCAGTCCCAGGTAGAGGATGCCGCGGTAGACAATGCCGTGGCGTTCGCGCAAACCGTTGATGACCGGTTGCGCGACCCGACGCATGATGATTTCCACCAGTTGGTCGGTCAGCCAGGGATGCGGCGAATAGGACCCCATGCCGCCGGTGTTCTTGCCCTGGTCCTGATCCAGTTCGCGCTTGTAGTCCTGAGCCGCCACCATGGGCACAATCGAGTGACCGTCGGTGAAGCAGAAAAAAGACAGCTCCCGGCCATACAGACGCTTTTCGATGTCCACCCGGCGGCCGGCGTCTCCGAACACCCGAGCTTCCATGATTTCCTGAATGGCGGTGGCCGCGTCCTTGACCTCGTCGCAAACCAGCGAACCCTTGCCGGCCGCCAGTCCATCGGCCTTGACCACGACCGGATAGCCGACCGAGCGCACATAATCCCGAGCCCGATCAGGGTCCGAAAACACCTCGAATTCCGGCACCGGCACTCCGAGTTCCCGGAGCAGCAGCTTGGTATCGCATTTGCTCGATTCCAGCCGACTGGCCGCCAGATTTGGACCGACAATGGCCAGACCGCGCCGTTCGAACAGATCGACAATCCCCGCGGACAGCGGTTTTTCCGGACCGACGAAGGTGAGATCGATCTTTTCCGCCGCCGCGAACGCGGCGATCTCCTCGATGGTCCTGGCATTGACGCAGGTCGCGGTGAGTCCGATCCCGGCGTTGCCGTGGGCCACGTAGACCTGGTCGACGCGGTCGCTGCGGGCAAAGCTCCAGGCGATGGCATGATCGCGGCCACCGCTTCCCACTACCAGTACTTTCATGCCTTCAATTTACTCCGAATCGAGCTAGGGTAGAGTCACCGGGTCAGTTCGGTCGGAACTCGGCGGCCGCAACCGGCGCCAACCGGAACCGAGCAGCGCCGGCCGGTTGTGGCTTCGGGCCCGGAGCGTGGCAGGATCGCCCTGCCGCCACCGCCCGCCGGTTCAGTCCGGGCACCGGAAGCCGGCCCCATGGCGCTATTGCCCGGCCGCCACCTTCTTGAGATAATCACAGATGGCGCCGTCGTAGGCGTGGGTGAGGCAGAACGCCTTGGCCGCCAGCTTCAGGCAGGAAGCCCGGGACATGGCCCCCCGGTTGGCGGCCAATTCACGCAAAATCCAATCGTAATCAGCGGGATCGGTCACCACCGCCACATGCCGGGAATTCTTGGCTGCCGCCCGGATCAGGGTGGGGCCGCCAATGTCGATATTTTCAATCGCTTCTTCCAGGGTGCAGCCGGGTTTGGCGATGGTTTCCCGAAAGGCGTAGAGATTCACCACCACCATGTCGATGGGATCGATATGGTGGGCTTTCATGGTGGCGACGTGCTCCGGGTTGTCGCGTACCCCCAGAATCCCGCCATGGATTTTCGGGTGCAGGGTCTTGACCCGGCCGTCGAGCATTTCCGGGAACCCAGTGTAGTCCGAAACCTCGGTGATTTCGACGCCGTTTTCCCGGAGCAGGCGCGCGGTGCCCCCGGTCGAGAGCAGGCTCGCTCCGTGTTGTTGGAGGCCTCGCGCGAACGCCGCCAACCCGGATTTATCGGTCACACTGGCCAGTACCCGGCGAATCGGGATCATTTTGTTGTTCCTCCTTGGCGGATCCGAAGACGCACTGCGCCCCCGTTGGTTGCGATTGCTGCCTCATTTACGGTATTTGGCGATCAAGGCATCGAACAACGCCATGGCCGCCTGCGCCACCGCGCTATCGGCGGGCAGCAGGGCGGTGGGTTTGCCGGTCCGGTCGTATTCGGCCAGCACCGGATCGGCCGGAAAGATGGCGATTTCATCTTCCTTGAAGGTCTTGATCACATCTTCAGGCCAGCTTTCAGGCGTGACTCGGACCTGGTTCACCACCAGCATCTTCCCGCCGATCCGGATCGGCAGCGAAGCCACCAGTTCAACGATCCGACAGGCGGCGGTGAGTCCCCTCCGACTGGGGTCGGAAACCAGCAGCAGGAGATCGATGTCCTTTTGGGTGAGACGGCTAAAATGTTCCATCCCGGCTTCGTTATCCACGACCAGGTAGTCGTAGCTTTCGATCAGACGATCCAGCAAGCCGCTCAAAAGGTTGTTGGCGGCGCAGTAGCAGCCGGCGCCCTCGGGCCGGCCCATGGCGATGAGATCGAACCCGTCGCCTTCCACCAGGGACTGCTCCACCTTCAGTTCCATGTAGATGTCCTTGGTCATGCCCACCGGGACATCGGTCTTCATCTGTTCGCGCGCGTCCCCGAGGGTTTCGTTGAGGGCCACCCCGAGCACTTCGTTCAAGTTGGAATTGGAATCGGCGTCCACCGCCAATACCGGCTTCATCCCATGATCAATCAGGTAGCGGATCAACAGCCCAGCCACGGTGGTTTTCCCGGTGCCGCCCTTGCCGCCCATAGCCACAGTCAAACCCACGGCAATACCTCCCAGATGGTTTTCAAAAGTGCAGGCCGCATCCTATTCGGATGCCTCGGCTCTGTCAACCACCCCAGCCACAACTCGGATATTCGATATCAAAGCGGACCAGTTACGAGGCAGGGACGGCATCTTCCCACCGTAGGACGGATTGCGACCAAGGGGAGCTATACTGGTTTAGGATCAGATGTTGCATTATCAAGAGCGGGCAAGATGCCCGCGCTCCCGGATCGTCATTCCCGCATGTTGTTAGCGGGAATGACGGGGTAATGTCAGGCTGGAAATCCTGAACGACTATTTATTGCCCAGCGCCTAACCCGCTCAAGACGGAGATTACTCTTTTCATCACAAGCGATTTGGAGTACCGTTAGCCTAAAATTCCTCTTCCCCTGTGGAATCTTGACATGCTGCTCGGACTCAGCAAGGAGGTCGACATGAACGAACTGTTAGCACCCGGTGGAAGCCTCGCCATGGTGGAAGGCGTGTTCAAGCACGGGGCCGACGCGGTATACGTGGGTTGCAAGGGATTCAGCCGGCGCAAGTGCGCGTGGGAAATGGAAGATTCCCAAATCCGGGAAGCCATTGAGAGCGCCGGACCCTACGGCGGTAAGGTGCGGGTGGCGATCAACGCCGATGTTCCCGACGACAAGCGCATGCTGGTGCTGCAAAAAATCGCCAAGTACGCGGCCTGGGGGGCCGAGGGCGTGATCGTCAAGACCCCGGCCCTCATCCAGATGGTGCGTGACAATTTCCCGCAACTGGTGATCCACGCCAGTGTCGGGTGTAATATCCAGACTCGCGCTCAGATGGCCGAATACCAGGGCTACGGCGCCACTCAGATCGTCGCCAGCACCGAAATCGACAGCGTCGACAAGCTCCGCCGCTTCAAAAGCGAAGCCGATCAACTGGGGCTGGCCACGGAAATCCTGATCCACGGCAACCGCTGCGTCGGCGGGGTGGGCAACTGCGCGTTCCACGAACTGATCAGCGACAGTTACATCCGCCACGTCTATCATGATGAAGACGGCAACGAGATCATCGAATATGAAGGCTGGCCCGATCGCAGCGGCAGTTGCTTCCGCTTGTGCATGTTGACCGATGAGCAACGGCGCCGGGTGCTGAGCCGCCGAGGCCACACGGAACAGGCCATCGGAACGATCAATGAGCGGATCCGACGCCGCCCCAACGTGGCCTTTGCCATCAACGGTAAGGAACTGTGGGATTACATGGACCTCGGTCTGGCCACGATCAAGGTCCAGGGGCGCGAATACTCGGTGGCCCTGATCAGCCGCATGATCGCGATCTACCGGGCGATGATCGACGCCCATCGGCAGGGACTGGCGCACGATGATCCGAGCCTCACGCCGCTGCAGCGGGAACTGGACGAAATCGCCCGAGATCGCGACCGAGTGCGCAGGGAAAAGACCCTGGAACTGCACCGGAACATCAAGGGATTGTACGCCTGAGCGGACGGTCCGGCCCGCTCGAAAAATCGGGCCGCGATCTGAGCCGGTGGGCCGGAAGCGTGATCAGGCGGGTTTCACCGCGGCCGCGCGCGGACCGAGCTGGGCCCCCGGGGGTGCTTGTCCCGAGCCGGCCCCCCATGCGGATGCCGCTTGGCACGGGGCACCGCGGCGGTCGCCGCGGTGTGGCTCACGCTTTGGACCCCGCGCTCAAAGCGTCTTCAGCAGCGGCAGGGCGGCCCGAAACTGATCGGACCCGGCGCGCTGGAGCAGTTCGAAGATGATCATTTCGGTCGAACTGATCACGCCGCCGGCGCGATCGAGTCGATCCAATCCCACCCGCCAATTCAATTCACTACGCGAAGCGACCGCGTCCGCCGCCACCTGGACCTTGAATCCCAGACGCAAGGCATGAGCCGCCGTGTGAAAGATGCACACGTGGGTTTCGATCCCCGCCAAAAGTAGGGTTTCCCGCCCGGTTTTGGCCACCGCGTCGGCCATGGCCGGGTTTTCGAAACAGCTGAATTCGAGCTTGTCCAAAACCGTCGGCGCCGCCGCCCGCTCCACCAGTTCCGGCAGAAAACCGCCGAGCTTCGCGGCATTATGCTGGGACAGCAGGATCGGAATACCGAACTGGTCGGCGATGGTGATGAGAGCGGCGCTGTTTTTCACCACCCGTTGCCGATCCGGACAGAGATCCAGCATGGACTTCTGAATATCGATCAAGAATAGAACGCAGTCCGCACTCTCCAATCGCTCCGCATACCGATTGATGGTCATGGATTGGCCTCCTCCTCGGCCGATTTCCGGCCGCATCCTCGTGTGTTGTGGAAATCATGCCGACCTGGAGCAGTTCCTGGTCCAGTCGCAACCTTCCGTGCAAGGTCGGTCCCGAGCAGGCCCTGGCTCGATCACGCCAGGACACTCTCACGCCAAGCCGCCAAGCCGTCAAGCCGCACGGAATGAGCGCACGGCGGCATCCGCATCCGCTGCAACGCCGACCCCAACCGTCGGCAGCGCAGCATAAAAAATCCGTTCCGCGCCTGTCAACCTTGGCCCACGCAATGGGTGCAATGCAAACCGTTGGGAGAAAGCGTTACCGTTTCAGGGCGCGCCCACGCCGGCCCACGCCGGTTCACGACTCACGACTCACGACTCACGACTTCCATATTGAACGCTGCCGCCGCATGTGCTAGGTAAGGAAGCAATCGATTCGACCAAGAGCAGGAGGACGTGCGATGCAGCAGTGGGCATGGCGACTAGGAATGCTGGTTCTGGCCGGGGTCCCGGCGATTGTTGGGGGTGGTGTGTTTTGGACGCTGTTCGGCAAGTGGACCGGGGTCATTGTCTGGGAAGTGGTGCTGCTGTTTTTGATCAGCCTGATCATTTCCAAGGGCGACCAACGGGCCAAGCTGGAAGGTCCCCACTAGATCCAGCGCCGGTAATGCGACCGCGATCGTAAGGGCGTTGCCGCGGGCAGCACCTGCCGGCGCCACTACCAACGAGGCAGCGTGCCGGTCCGAGCCCGGGAGCAAGGCCGGGATTTCACACCTTCCGATCTGGAACCCGCGCATGGGTCAGCGGTGAGCGGCAGCGCAAAGCCGGGCCGGCGGGCCGGGCGGGGGCAACGATTTCGGGAGACCGTGATGGAATGCAACAAGGACCGCAATCTGGAGCACTGCAACTGCAGCTACGATCCTTGCGCCCGCAAGGGCATCTGCTGTGAATGCCTCAAATATCACCTGAACAGCCGGCAGCTTCCGGGCTGTTGCTTCCCGAAAGACGCCGAGCGCACCTACGACCGCTCCTTCGAACATTTCGCCCGACTGGTTCAGGTAAAGAAAATCTGATCCTCGCCCGAGCGACCGGACCGTGCTTCGCCTGGTTCAGGCCAGGCCGTGCCGGCGCTTCAGCCGGATCAGCCCGGGGCTGCGGTGGAACCACATGCTCGAGGTGGCCACGCCGTGGGCCATGAAGACTTTTTCCAACTGGTCAAAAAGCACCGGCTGGGTCGGTCGGGTGAAAGGCTTTTCCGCTTCACGAAATTCATCGAAACCGACCGCTGTTTCCGGATTAGCGCCAAAGACCTTTTCTTTCGCCGCCGCGCACACATACATGGCACAGGTGATCGGCGGTACCCGCCAGAGGCACCCTTCCGGCCCCAAGAAAACGCAATGGTTGGTGCGGTTGGTGCGTTCCAGCAGGGCCAGGATCCGATCCATTTCGACCGCCGTGGAACAAAGATAGTTGATCGCCTGATCGGCGAAAAAGATGATGATGCTTTCGAAGCCGCAACAGGCGCTGAGCCCGGTCTGAAAGCAGGCATCCCGGCAGAAGGCGGCAAAGTGGCGCCGGGTGAATTGGTCCAGTTGACGGCGATAATCCAGATAGGGTTCAATCATCCGGCGCAACCGCTCCAGTTCTTCCCCGCTCATCCGCTCGCAGACCTGCCTGATCGCGCTGAAGCTCAGCAGTTGAGCCGAATTGTAATCGCTTTCCAGCTCCATTTCGTCCCTTGCGCTTGCATAAGTTGCGAAATTTGACGATCCCGACCACCCTTTCCGGAGCAAGGCGGCCACCTTCCGAAGAAGCCATCCGGATAAATCCAAGCCTATGTGATTTCAGTACCGATCGTCAACTTCAAGACCCTTCCAACCGATCAACTGGTCCAGGCAGGTGCATCCCCGGCGGAGCCGTCAACGCGGAACCGGGAGACCGGGTCTGTAAATGAGGCGACGGCCGAACTGAACCGGCAAACCGGAGCCTGCGCGACCCGGAAAGCGGACGTGCGCGCCCACCGAGGAAGTCCCGGCCCGGTGGTTCCTCCTCGGCCTGCCGGAACCCACGGAAGGTTCCGTGAAATTCCAACCGAGGCGATTCCCACAATGGTGGATTGCGTTTGGAATCCCAGCGGTTGGCGCTCAGCAGTCCGAGTCCGCATCCGCGGCGGCACCTTCACACTGGGTGCGGAAGGCCTTGAGCGCTTCGGGAATGGCTTTGCGCGCCAGGGCTGGGCGATCGATGCCCCGGCCGCGCAGATCTTCTTGATAATGTGGGTGTTCGGGGGTCATCGGGGGCGCGGCCAGGAGACCGCGGGGGCACAACCGTTCGCTTTCGATGACCAGATCGATCAGCGACTGCCGCAGCACCGGCACCGGTACCAGCCAGCCCAGTCGGCGCATCAGTTCGAACCGCAGCGCATCGAGCAGGGCATGATGGATATCGAGCGCATGCATCAGCAGCGCCACCGGCAGTCCTTCGAACTGATAGCCGGAACCCCAGCCCTTCACTCGCATAATCAGATCACGGAGCAGCAACCGGCCCTCGCTTTGATCTTCGGCGAGCAGCAGCAGCGCCGAATCGGGGAGATCGGTGCAAGCGGTGCAGGCGTTCAGCAACACCTCACCGTGAAGGGTTCGGCGCCATTCTTGAAAGCCGCGCCGGGCCGTCCGAGCGGCTCGAAAATCGGCCAGGGCATGGACCTGTCCCATGGTGTCCTCGTCTTTCTCGGCGCGGCCGCAACTGGTTCCGACACCCCGCGCTGTTCCTGTTGATCCTCGGGAAAAGCGTAATCGTTCACATCTCTCGGCGGCGCCACCCAGCCATGGTCGCTCATCCCCCGGAATTCCTCGCGGGCTTTGCGCCTTGGCGTGAGGCAGATTTTTCAGCTGTTCCGAGGGTGATGACCATTCGGCTGAACATCTGCGGAAAACCCGCCGCCCGCCGCCGTCGCCGTTGCCCGAATCTGGCATTCGGCGTGCTCCCATTCCGGACTCGGGTTAGCCGGGCCGGCACCGAGCAGGTCACTCGATTCAACCGTTCGGGGTTGGCGGGACCCGGAAGTGTTTGGCGGCACCTGCTGGGGCGATTCGGCCAGCGGGCGCGGACCGGGCCCGAGGCCCTTGATCCTGGCGGTAAAATCACGGCAAGTCTGAGCGAACTGAGGGCCCATGGAGGCCGCGTTGTGGAACATTTCCACCCGTTCCGGTTCGACCCCGATTTGTTCGAGCAGAGACTGCACATAGCGGACCCGTTTCATCGCCCGCAGATTGCCCCGGGCGTAATGGCACTCACCGGGAAGACACCCGGAGATGAAGACTCCGTCGATGCCCCGTTCCAGGGTGCCGAGCAGATGCAGGGCATCGACCCGGCCGGTGCAGGGCACGCGCACGATGTGGACATTGGGCGGGTACTCCAGCCGCATGGCACCGGCCAGATCGGCGGCGTTGTAGGAACACCATTGACAACAGAAAGCCACGATGATCGGTTCGAAAGGTTCAGCCATGATCAAGTCTCACCTGTGCGGATCGGCGGCGGGGACGACTGTCTGATGCCACTTTCGGTTGTTCCGAAGCGAACCGGACTGGTCCCCGCCGAGGCGGCCGGCCGTGAAGTTCAGGCCGAGCCGCAACAGCCGATGAATGAAGACAGCACCAAACGATCGGACCGCTGCTTATGAGGACGGCGTCCAGGCGCCGCGGCGAAGGCAGGAAGAAGCCGCAGCTCGGCCCAATCTACCAAACCCGGGTAGGTCGCGGGATGGGCACTCAGGTGAAGCCGATCAACAGTCGCATGCCGAACCTCGTTGTGATTGTTGGAGCATGGTCTGCAGTCTAGAGGAGCCGGTCGGCGCGGGCAAATAGGAAAGAACCATGATACGCTCCCGCATCGATCGGGAACCGATCTCGATCATCAATCAGGCACAGCGGAACGCCTTCGAATCCATAGAAAATACCGATTTTACATGGAGTCGGCCGCAAGCTATCATCGACCCAATGGTCCTTACCGCCCACTCGTGAAGGGGTATTTCATGGTACTGGAATGGTTTTTCGGCTTTACCTGAGGTCGCTGCCACGGTGCTACCCGTGTCAGGTGGACATCGGGACGGGTCGAAGGACGCTCCGGCATGAACCCCGGCAATCCCTGATTTTCATTCGGAGATCGTTCAGCTCGTCCCACCCATAAGACCAGCTCGCCTGCCGCCAGGTGGATCTATCCGGCTGCGGTGGGCGATGATCATCGTTTCGGCCACCGCCAAAGACTTTCACCACAGAGACACGGAGAACACGGAGAACACGGAGAAAAACCTTGGCCTTTCTCCGTGGCCTCCGTGCCTCCGTGTTTGGTTGCGGTCTGGGGCAGCGCCGTGCCTCCGTGGTAGAGCTTGTTTGCCATGGCCCCAACGATGATCAAGGTCCCGCGACCGGCAGGCATTCGCTGAGGGCAGAGGCGCTGGGCGCCACGCGGGCTTCAAACCCGTTGGCCCGGTCTTACCAACCGGGGGGAGGTTCGATTCCCCCTGCCCTCACCAGTTTTTTTCGGACCAGGGTGCGCATCGGAGCCGGCCGCAACCGCCGGCCCCCTGCGGCATTTTGGCGCGTCCGGGAAGCCGGGTCCGGATTCCGGCCCCACCGGGGACCCAGGGGAAAGCAGTGCAGCCGATGGACGAAGGATTCGAACCGAGCCACGTCACTTGGGCCCTCGCCGGGCATGCCGGCCACGGCAAGACCACCCTGGCGCGGGGGTTGGCCGCCGCGGCCGAAGGCTGCCCGGCGATCCGGCGTGATCAGCGTTCAACCGAGGAGTTCGGGATCGTTCCCATCGGTTGCGGCGGCGACCGGACGGCCATTCTCATCGATGTTCCCGGCCATCCCCGGTTTCTCAAGAATGCCGTTCGCGGCTTCCAGGGCGTGGATGCGGCGATTCTGGTGGTGGCCGCCGATGACGGCGTCAGGCCCCAGACCCTCGATCATCTGCAAATTCTTCAACTGCTCAAGGTTCGCTTCGGCTTCACGGTGGTGACCCGGGCCGATCTGGTGGACGCCGAAACCCTGGAACTGGCGCAATTGGAAATTGAGGACGCGGTGCGAGGCACCTTCCTCGAACGGCAGCCGGTCCTCACCTGGGCGGCGGCGAATGGCCGCGGTCTGGAGGAGATCCGGCGGCAGCTGGCCGAACTGAACCCGCGCCTCGGTTCGCAGCGGTCGGCGACGGCGGATTTTCGCCTCTGGATCGATCGGATCTGGAGTGTCAAGGGCTTCGGCACGGTGGTCACCGGCACGATCGGTTCGGGAACGCTGGAAGCCGGCGATGATCTCATGCTGGAGCCCGCGCAACTGGAAACCAAGGCCCGGGTCCTGGAAATCCTGGGGATACGGACCCGGCGGGCGGTGGCGGGGCAGCGCGTCGGCATCAACCTGGCAGGAATCGGTTTGCACCAGGTGAAACGCGGCATGACCCTGGTCCGCCCGGAAACGCTCCGGGCGAGCGGACTGCTCAATACCGAACTCCAGGTCCTGGCCGGCGCTCCAACGGCCATCCTAGATCGTCAGCGGGTGCGGGTCCACCTGGGCACGGCGGTGATCAGCGCCCTGCTGGTGGTGATGTCCGGTAACCGCCTGGAACCGGGGCAAACGGGCCTGGTCCAACTGCGCTTGCGGCAGCGGCTCACCGCCCGCCCGGGCGACGCCTTCCTGATCAGCCCGCTCAATCACCGCACCGTGATTGCCGGCGGCACCGTGCTCGAAACCCCACGCGACAAATACCGGGCGGTCAAGGCCGCCGGGGTGATCCCTTACCTGGAAGCGCTGCGGGTGGGAGACCCGGCGGCGGCGTTGCGCCGGTTCTTTGCCCGTCACGGCGACCGCCCGGTCGGACGCGAGGAAATGACCCGCATCAGCGGCTTTCCGTCGACTTTGCTGCGGCCGCGGATCGGACGGGCGCTCGCCGCCGGCGAGTTGGTGGAAATCGAAAGCGTCGGTCTGTTTTCGCAGCCGCGCCTGCAAGCCTTACAGGCCCTGGTGCTGGAAACCGCCCAGCAAATCCATCGGGAGCATGCGCTGAAAATGACCATCACCCTGGACGAAATCAGGGACCGGCTGCGGCTCGACAAAACCCTGCTGCGCCACATCCTGGACGGCTTATGCCGGGACCAGAGCTTGACCGCCGGCACCGGAGGCTACCGCGTGACCCGGCAAACCGGTGGGCTTTCCGCCGCCCAGGACAAAATCGTCAGCCTGATTTTGCAGTATGCCGAACAGGCCGGGTTCGGTCACTTCAACGCCGATATGTTCTGGAAACATCACCAGATGCGCTTCAATAAGAGCGAAGTGGAGCGCCTACTGGAATATCTGCGCGGTCGCAACCGGCTCATTCGCCTGAAAAATAACCGTTATTTGACACCCCAGTCGCTGGCCAGTATCCGCCGCCGGGTCGAAGCCGTGATCACCAGCAAGGGCCGGCTGACCCTCGATGACAGCAAGGAAATCCTGGGCTACGGCCGGACCGGCGCGGTACCGGTGCTGGAATACCTGGACACCATTGGAGTGACCTGCCGGATCGGCAACGAACGGGTGCTCAAGGTCGGACCGCCTGGAGGGGCTCCGTGCGCAAGCGACGCCGGTGGAGCACCCGGGCCACGGTGAGCCTGCTCTAGTGTCTGAACGGAAATGACAAATTCGACCTTGCCAGCGGGCCGGTTTTGCTCCCGCGCGAAGGCGCGAGCAGCGCCGACGACGCGCATAGGTCTACATGCTGTGGCTTTTCATTACGACAGTATTTTCAATACCATAGCTCAGCTTGAAAAGGAGATCGTCTCTCTTCGGCGGACGTCTCTGAATGGTGGCGATTCCTTGGGCTGACTCGATTCGCTCTGACAGGCCTGCCGAATCGACGTGGTTCAAAGAGAGCCGATCACCTCCTTTCAGCTGAGC
>Ga0100398_1003807_pt1 | contig 12286 bp, 5 predicted proteins | sample CryGeymeta201522_FD_81568 | JGI IMG/M metagenome (GOLD analysis project Ga0100398, IMG submission 81568) | Groundwater microbial communities from Crystal Geyser aquifers in Utah, USA - Crystal Geyser metaG 2015-22 | ecosystem: Environmental > Aquatic > Deep subsurface > Groundwater | place: USA... | reverse complement strand
GCTAGTAGTTGTAGTAGTAGTACTGTGGCTGGAGTAGCTAGCTAGTATGATTGTTGACTTCATCGTCCCTCACAACATGGTTTGTCGATAGATCGTGATGATTATTTTTTTACTGCGATTGTCTTGATAAGTTCTTTCATGGAATAGTACTGTGAATTCATTTTCTGGTCTGGTCACACGTCAAACCAACTCTCTATTTTGATACCAAGGCAACAATGGACAACAGCAATAACAGTAGCAGTATTACGGGTGATCTGGAAGAAGATTACAATGAAAATAACACGGAAGCTACCACTGCGGAAATGGGATATTTGCTTCTTCCACAATGCTCGGTTTATCTCTCGCCACTTGCTTCTACTACTTCTGCTGACACTTCTACCACAAACGACACCACAACCACAAACACCACAACAAAAGCCACTACTAATAAAGAAAGCAATAATTCTTCTCATCAGCTAAAATGGACAACAGTGAATATTGTGTCTAATAACGGAACGCAAACTAGTTACGGAGAAGGATTGGAAGCTTTTACAACAACAACAACAACTTCTTGCTGTGCTTCTCCTCCTCCTCGTCGTCGTCGTCGTCATCGTCGCTGTTGTTCTCATTGTCACTTGGTACTGCACCAAAGAAACATATCAAACAATCATGATCATCATGAAACCACACAAACAACCACAGAGCCGCCAGAATGGACTTTATATTTGAACAAGGCACCACGATTTCAGGGAACTGTCAACGATATGATCCATCATAGGAAACAACGACAACAACAACCAGAAGAAGAAGAAGGCAACGGAGTTGACTGCTGTCGACAGAAGAAACGAGATGATGCTGCTTTGTGGTTGGGAGCTGTTTTGCAGGCACAAGATTACGGATACGTATCTATTCAAGATTTTCAAATACTAATAATGCTGAGGAATAACAAACAAGAAGAAAGAATGGCTGTAGAACAAGAAACAGATGACGCTCCTACTACCAAATCAATTTTCCCGCATCGAGCATCCCTTCTTGTCACACTATCCTTTCCGTCGTTGGCCACTACTGATTATTCTAAGACTATTGGGAAACGACGACAATCTACTATTCCACGATCCATCAGACCCACAAACAGCAGCAGCAGCAGCAGCAGCACCAGCACCAGCAGTAGCAGTAAGCCTCTGCCTCCCTCGGTGCAACTCATTTTGAGCATTATTCGTTGCGATTGGGAGTGTTTGGAGAAACACAAACAGCAGTTGCAAGAATGGGCCTTTTCATCGCAGAAGCAACAACAACAACATCTTCAAACACAGAGTGCCAAGGGGCACGTTCCGTCCACCTTTTTTCCATCCAAATTGTCTTTGGAAGAATTGTACGGTCGCATACGTGGATCTTCAGCTCACGTTGAACTACCAGCTGTAGCTTCCAAAGTAGTAGCACCCATCAGCAGCGCTTACAATAAAGAATATGACCAAGACCCCCATCATGATGCAGTACAGCTTTCCAACCTGCCCCTGGATATCGTAAGGACACAAATCGCACCGTTTTTGCGTGCCAAGTCATTGGATGCACTGAGGTGTTCTTGTAAGCATTTCTACCAACAATTGCCACAAGTCGTGTTGGGATTAAGGTTGCAATTGTTTCGACATCAAATCAAATCATTGCAATGGATGCGCCAACGCGAACTGCGGGCTCTGTCGGAAGATGACGCAACAACGACGACAACAACAACAACAACGACAACAACAACAACAAAACAACAACAACAACAACAACAACTAGTGGTAGTCATTCACGGACGTTGCCCAATACAAATATCATGGCATGTTTGGATGATGACAATGACCTTATTCGCTCCATGACGGGGGGACAGTCGGTGTGGTTGCGCCCGCGATACCAGAACTGTACTGCGTTGGATCGAGTAGACTGCAAGGGCTTTCGATTTGATCAGTTCACGGGAAACGAGATGAATGAGGGCGGTACGCAAGCTGGGAATGATATTTTGGCGCGGAAAGCGGCCAGAGGCGGTTTCCTGTGCGACGAACCTGGGCTTGGAAAAACTATTACAATTCTTTCGTTGATACTTCAGACAATGGGCCTGTCGACCGAAAGCAAAGAGTCGGATGAGACGAGTGTTACAGCGGTGGACTGCCACCAGAAACAATCAAAGTGTGCACCACAACCTTCGGACGACGATATTTTTCGAGCCTACTGGAAAGAACTAGTTCCTCTGGAATTTCGACGAACGGAGCTCTCACGCCTAATGAATAGGCTCAAAAAATTGGATCTTTCTTCTTGCTATTTTCTGCGACCGATTGATCCAGAGCGCGACGGTTGCGATGACTATTTCGATGTAATCCAACATCCAATATGTATCAATGATATCTCCCGCAAGATATCCTATGGTCTTTACGGGACCGACAACTCCAATTTCGATTTGTTTGTGGCAGACGTAGAACTTTGTTTCAGGTAGGCAGAGCAACAACAAAATACTAACCATATCCTTCGCTTGTTGTTGTTACTAACACTACTTCATCCCCGTGTTCCTTTCTTTTTACTGCGCAGAAATGCTATGAACTACAATCCTGAAGGCCACGAAATTCACAATGCAGCTAAAAACCTGTTGAATCGTTTTCACAAGGAGTTGCTTGTACAATTTAAAATGGACCAGGTCGGGTCTTTAAGATCATCCGCGTCCAACACTTCTTTGAAGCCGAATTCTTCCGTTGCTCTGCTATTGCAGCGAAAGTCAGAGCAAGAGTTCCAAGAGTCGCTCATCCAATCATCCACAACGCTCCTTGTTGTTCCAAGTGTTTTGATCGAACATTGGGAGGTAAGACTTCACTACTGCTACTACGCTGTGCGTTGGCACGGTTGTTCAAAACTATATCGCTGACATTGATGATTTTTTTTACCTTAACATCATTAGGAGCAAATCAAGATGCACGTTGATTTTCAATACTGCACCCCTGTCAACAGAGTACCTCTGATCTATGAGTATACGCCAACGAGAAAGGCGGCGCTCGGATTGGAGGAAGCGCTGCGACTTTGTCAGGTTGACAACACTCACTTCCCGTTGATTTTCGTCGACAAGGGTGGCACTCACAAACTGCCATCTGCAGAATTCTTGGCAATGTTTCGCATTGTTATTACGACCACAAAACGTTTTACCAATGAATGGAAAAATGGCAGCTTCCAGGAGGAACTTCAGAGGAGAGAAAATGAGGAGGGAGTCCGTGATGGCAAGCATGTCAACTACAGGCTCATGGAATATGGTTCTACTGACGAAGAAGCTTGCCCGTTACTTAAGATCAATTTTCTACGCCTGGTTGTAGACGAAGGTCACACCATGGGCCGAGGTAAGGCCAATTCGGCAATTCGCTTTGCAGCCTGGATCACTGCCCAAAGACGCTGGGCAATGACTGGTACACCAACACAGCAAACGGCTTCGCAAAATGGGCTCAGCAATATGCTCAATTTAATGCAGTACGTACAACATGACTTTTTTACACCAAGAAAGTCTGGCGACGTGACTTGGAAGCGGCTTATTACAAGAAGCTGGAAAGATGGCCATCTTGCTTCTTTCTTTCGGCTTCGCTCCCTGCTGTCACTTTTAATGACCAGGCATACGAAAGTGGATATTGAAGAACTATCTCTTCCAATCTATAACACTTCGTACATTCCGATGAGCCCTCTTGAAGTTATCACTTATAACACTCTTGTTAGTGCCGTTCAACAAAACCTAAAGCTGACGTCCATGGAAGGCAGTAAAACATCTGGCGAGCAAGACAGCCTTCTGTACAGAGGCCAGGCAAAACATGCACAACTTGCGTTAACAAATATCCGCAGAGTGTGCACCGGGGGAACACGCGTACTTCCGCGCATTGAACACAGGCACTATGTTGAGTTTGTTGGCCTGTGTCGTATGCAGCATTCACTCCCTCACGACGTGGTTAGTGATCTCGAGCAGTATCTTGGAAGGGCGACAACAGAAGAACTCTCTAGATGCAACTGCTGCGGGATGTTGCTGAGCACCCTGTTAGTTATACCATGCGGTTGTTTAGTATGCACTGAATGCTTCGATGGAAGCAATGTTTGTGTCATGTGCAATAAGACATTCGACGTGGACGACTTCCAAATACTACAACCTGGGTTGACGTATGAATGGGTGAATACAGAAGATGAAGCAACCGCGGAGACCAGAGAGAAGAATCCACGTGCAGACCCGCCAGCACCTGTCGATGTGGTTACTCATTCTAACGTGAGAGACAGCAACAATAATTTGCTTGCGCTAGAAGAGAGAGGTGACATGCCTGTTGAAGGGGAGCAGAATATGCTGCCCTTGCGACCTGAAAGTGAACGAAGAAGGACAAGAAGACCTGGGGATGGTCATGTTTGCGAATATAGTAGATCATTCACACCTGGCAAGTGCACTCTTTGTTTTGAGGTTCACAATTCGTGCAAGCTTGTCAATGCAGATTCGTGTTGCCAAATCTGCTTTCTCGAGGCAAGGGATTGTCCCAAGGAAGAAAGCAAGTCCTACTTTCTTGTCAACAAACTATTGGGATTGTATGAAGAAGACCAGAAAAAAGTGAGAAACTTCGTTTCCTTTACTGGTGATAGGAATTCTGCTGGAGTAAAAGGAAGTCATCGTCGGTTAAAGGTAATTATCTTCTCGCAGTTTCGAACAACGTTGAATCTTGTTGGAGATAGATTACTTCGGCGCTTTGGCACAGCTTGTGTTGCCGAATATTGGGGTAGCTACCGTTCAGCCGAGCTACTCAAATTCATTCATGACCAGGATTGTTTTGCCATGTTACTCTCAAAAGATGGGTCGGAAGGTCTTGATTTGAGCTTTGTGACTCATTTGTTTTTTCTTGAAGCCATCTGGGACAAGTCCTTGGAACAACAAGCTGTGGCGAGAGCGTGGAGAATGGGCGCGACTGGTCCCGTTAGAGTCGAGACGCTACTGGCAAAGAACTCTGTGGAAGAACAAATGTTCAATCTGGAAAATAATCTAGCAGCAGTCGTCGAAGGTAGATTGGCCGTGGACGAAAACAAAGTCACAGGAGATGTCCTTGCAGCTGCAGAAAAGCAAAATGGGACAGACTACCAAAGAGCGAAAATTGGGCATTTCCTCAAGTCACTCCGATTGATTCCAAAATTAGAGCTGTGTCCATTGGTTGCACCAAATGAAGTCGAAGAACGATTCGGTCTATCCATATTTCCCGTAGAGGAGGTTTCAGCACAAGAAAAAGCTGAGGCTGAACCGCCATCGAAAAAGCAAAAGAAGGCGCACCGCCAGGTTCACTTTATTTTACCAGCATGACTTAGCTGCTATATCTTTAATTGTAATCCTATAACATTCCGCCCAACGTTGTTTCATTGAGATCGGACCAGTCCATTCGTCTTATTTTGGTAATCAGTCGACTTAGCCGTTCCATGGCTATTTCCAATACGTCTGGCGATACCCAAGCATAGCAAATGCGAAACATACCAGGTGTCTTCTCATGTTGAGATTCTCCTGGTGTCAAAACGATTCTGGCATAATTGAAAATCAAATGGCTCAGTTTCCGCTCCCATTCAAATGTCTTCTGCGGTAACAATGATGATAAATCGATGTAAACAAAAAGGCCGGCCTCTGCCGGAACATACGGCACTACCATTTCTTCCAATTTGAGAACACAAATCTCATAGCTCCGCCGTAATCGATCTCGTGATTCCTGCAGAAAATGATCGACGAACGTATCATCTGTTAACAATTCGGAGACAACGTATTGAATGGGCCCGCTGACACAACTGAAAATGCTAATGTTGCTGGCCAACAGGGCTTGCATGAACATTTCATTTTGAGAGTACAAGACTCCCACTCGCAGTCCACTTGCCCCAAAGTCTTTTGACAATCCCCACACCATGTGTACATCCGTTCCAAGCTTATTATCGAGAACTTTAATGATGGACTGAAAACCATAATTTAGATTGTTTCGACTATGTAAATTGTTCAGATTGTTGTTGTTGAGCTGGTACTGATGTTGATGCATGGATTGTGGTTCTTGTCCTTCAAAGTTCTGCGCTGAAAGGGCGTGGATTTCATCCACAATAGTGTGAATGTTGCGTTTGCGAGCCCATTGAATGGCATCTCGGAGGACGTATGGTTTGTACACCACACCAAGAGGATTGTTGGGGTTTGTCAATAGAACAAATTTTGGTGTCAGACCTTGTGACATAGCTTGAATGTATGCCAAATTGAGATCTTTCTCTGTAGGCCCCATGGTAGCGTTGGCCATCTGAAATCCAAAAGGAATAATCCCCGCCAGCGATTTCATATCACTGTCAAAGCGGGCATAGTAAGGAGCCGGGATCAAGCAACATTCACCAGGTTCACCAAGGATAAAGAAGAGATAATGTAGTACTGCTGCACATCCACTTCCAATGGCAACATGCTGAGGCCGAACATGTTGCAGTGCCTGTTCCGGCTCGAGGTTTGGCTCCTGCGCAAATAGGAATCGTTTGGCCAAGAAATAAGCCACGGCATCTCGAGCAACTGGCAACCCGAGAAAGCTGTTGTAACAGTAAACCGTACTGTCGGAAAATGCTGCCGTTGCGGTTCCAACTTGCATGAGTCTTTCCGCCAGCACATCCAATACCAATTTATTTTCAGCAACACACATTCCTATATGTCCTGCTGGATTGCGAATCGGATCACAAGCGTTCTGCAGCGATTCCGTATCAAATAATTTGTCAGTGACATACTGTAATATGTATGTATATATATATATATATATATATATATATATATATATAGTAATAATAATAGAACAAGAGTACAGTAGTACAGGGAACACCCGAATTTTAAAAGAAAGCTCTCACATCACACTCACGTTTAGACAGTACATGAAATCTTCGAGATACGGGACCCGCGAAGATTCCAATGCTAGGACGCCCCTGCTTCCGATCACTCCTTCGGCGGGTGTTCCCTTTACAACGGCAGCCGTGGCCGATTGTGACTGCCGCTTGTCGGCGCCCCAAAGTCCCAACGACCTCCGTTGTCGTTCCTTGTTGGTAAACCATCTTGCTGTAAAGAAAAATATACCCACAGACAATACGAGAGACGTCGTTTCCACGGATAACAATCTGGACGACGAAGATGAAGGCGCCATGGTGCTCTATTGGTGCTTTACTGTCTCATAGATCTTTTCTTCGAACAACGATCGGATAATCAAACCACACTACACCACTACACCACTACACCTGTCCATTCGTATCAAATAATTGGAAATCAAGATAGTGCTGCTGTCTGTTATGTCGGTTATATATACACACTAAAATAGCGTTGAACAGAAAAAATTGTAGAAGGAAAATGTTTACTGCACCTTTCCTCGTGTGACTGTTCGCATCAAGATAAGGGTGTCATGTGTCATGAGGCCTCAAGGCGATGTTGATGGATGATGCGCATAATCTTTGAAGGTCGTCGATCTTGGCTTTGTTGTTGATTGATTCCATTTAGGGATAAAGATTTGGAGTGAACTTTGACAGTGAAACGTGCTTACCATTTTCATCCAAGATTCTAAATGTCACAAAAATATTGTTATTTTTGGCGATACTTCATGTCATCAAACGAAAAGGACAAAACGAATACTCGAGTATCTACTGTATTCAACCTTAAATCACACATAATCAATCCAATTCATCCACCAACGCATCAATTGATCAACATCTACTATTAAAGAAATGGGCGCCACTCTCAAGTATACACTCCTGTTTGTCTTGTTCTTCTTGCTGGCCGTAGCTGCCGTGGCGAGCTTGGCCTTTTTCTTACGCAAACTTACCGTCGAATATGCCAAGGCCGAAGTACCCGACAAACAACACTGGTGGCGATATGCCGTGCCCACGTTTCTGGTACTTTTCACTGCCATCTGGCAGGGCATGGATGCGAGTATGTTCAACTTCCTTTACTTGATCGTCGCTTGTATCGGAATCCCGTTCGCAATTGCATATTATTCTCTCAAGGAAGTATTGGAAAAGAAGAACGAACGTCTGTCCATGTTGCTCGCCCTTTTGTTCCTGGTCAGTGCTACCATTTATGCTGCCGATTGGTTCTGGCATTTTCGCAGCGCACACGCCGCCGAAATGGATGCAGGAACGTTTGAGAACCCCCACGTCTTTGCGCGCAACTGCTACATGATTCCTCTTTGGCTGGCAACTATTTTGTTGGGAGGAACTGCCGGATACCTCTGGCGCAAGGAAGGTCGCAAGGAAAATGAAGACTTCTTGCCTTCTTACTATGTGACTGCTTAATCACATTTTTGTGCCATGTCTCGTATTGTAGCTATGTGATGGCCATAGCAACTTGCAGCAGTATCTGTTCAAAGTAGTGTAAGCGAAGAAGCTCAAGGGAGTCAGCCAAGCCAGTCTAGTTTTTCTTCAAGCCAGACCGAGGGAAATGATGAGTAGAGCTCTAGGGAAAAGGTGAGACTGTCTGATAATGTGCATACTAGACCGGTAGATAAGTATTCAAGCAATAATCTTTTCGGTTAAATAGTATTTGAATTACTTTCAGCTACGTATCCTTTTCAGAAAATGATGTCTTTTATTACGGTAGAGATCGAGATCGAGATCTATTCACAGCTGTTTTTCAGTCCCTAGACGAAAACGTTAACCTTGCTGTACTTCTTGACGCTTTGACTTCTCATTTTTTTTAGTATTTTTTAAAATCGGCAGATAGACGGCATGTGTGGTGGCATCAGGTGTTATGCTTCATAACCTCCTCTTCTATATATTATTGAATTTTTTGTAGCTCCGAGCACATACAGGAGTTCATCTTACAGAGTCAAGCGGGTTATAATCTATCGAAGACTTTATTTGCAAACCAATACTTTCGAAGAAAGATCAGAGTTATGACTTCCAGTACAGGCCTTAAGGCATCCTTTGATGATAGCCATCGTTCGGACGATGAAGAAGATGGTGAGTACTTTGCTACCGATCTCCAGATCCATGAGGTAACGCGGACTCTAAATCTTCGCGCTGGTTCTCAGCAGACAATCAACAGCCGTCATGTAGAAAAGGAAATGACGCTTAACAAGCTCAGGCTGTCGGAAGTAGCGATTGGAAGTGACTGTTTAATTGGTAGGGAGCGAGAACTGTCGATACTTCATGATTGTTTGGTCAGAATTTCTTACGAAAATAAAAACAGAAAGAACAAAGAGCGACACGTCGAACTGGCGTTAATTCAAGGAAAAAGTGGTACAGGCAAGACAGCGCTGGCGATGGCGTTAACAAAGGCGATTGCTGCCACTCCTCGTGGAATAATGGCTTACGGAAAATTTGGTCTCATCGCCGGCGAAAATCCGGATAACAGTGAACCTTATTCAGGACTTGCCATGGCATTTCAGGACCTTTGCGACAAGATGTTGGTGATTCAAAGGAAACATTTGGGGGGTGCAAGGCATTTACAGTATTTGGATCAATTCTGTGACGAACTCCGCAAGGAACTTGGTGATCGATTATACCTTGTGACCCACATTGTTCCTGGTCTGGAGAGTCTGTTGTTTCCTGATGCAAATGATGAGAACAAAAGCGACATCGAGAATCCTAGTATTGAAAATATAAACCGGTCCACTTCGCGTGGTACAGAGAACGCTGAAACAATCCAAAACCAAACAAGGTTTGCCCTTCAAACGTTTGTTCGTGTCCTCAACGCTTACATGGCCCCATTGGTTATAGTTGTTGACGATTTGCAGTGGGTAGATAAGGCTTCATTGACATTCATTGAAGCTCTATCGAATGATAATGAGTTATACGGCATTCCCAACAAAAATGGAGAGCGCCATCCATCACAGGGAGGGATGATGATCATTGGTTGTTATCGTTCTAACGAAGTTCAGCCAGGACACCGACTAACCAGGACAATTCGCAAACTGAAAGCCAAACCAAGTTCAATAAATCTATTCCCTCAATCGAGCGAAAGCAATACCGACGCTTTAAGCGTAATCCCAGCTTCATCCGTGTTCATGATTACGGTTATTACTGAGGTAGAGGTTGGCTACTTGACGCTTGCACAAGCAAATCAGCTTGTCATGACTCTCTTAGCCATCGACGACGGAGAGGCTACCTTGCAGTTGGCTAAAATCTGCCATAAACGTTCTCTGGGGAACACATTTTTTATCATTGAATTTGTTACTATGCTTGAGCGAGAAGGAATGCTCTCGTTTAATCTTGGTTTGATGCAATGGCGTTGGGACCTCGAAGAGATTGAAATGAAGACATCAGCGACTAATAATGTCGTTGATCTACTGAAATCGCGCTTAAGACAGCTATCGACCGAAAAGATACATTTTTTGAAAGTGGCCGCTTGCCTGGGATCGCAATTCGACCAGGCAGCCCTCGCGTTGGCATGGGACGAAAGTAAGCCATACAGGTCAGCCAATCATTTACTCATGGATGCATGCATGGAAGGTTTTATCGAAAAGACGACACCGGCCGAATACAGATGGGCCCATAATACGATTCTAGAAGCCGTCCTGGACTCCATGTCGGCGTCGGCTCTCGCGCAAATCAAGTCGACCATTGGGTACGCACTGTTTCAAAAGCTGTCCAAGAAACAACTGGAATTGCAACTTTTTGTGGTGACTAATCTTTTCAACAATTGTTCACCAGAGACACAAGAAAAAGTACGATACAAATTGATTGATTTGAATTTGAGATCGGCTGAAAAAGCAAAGAAGTACTCTGCGTTTCAGAATGCGTCGCATTACTGTCAAACTGGAATAGCTTTGCTTCCCGAGGATTGCTGGATCAGAAGTTTTGACGAAACATTGCGGCTCTTCTCTTTGTCTGCCGAAGTTAATCTTTATCTGGGAGATATTGAACTCATGGAGGAGCGTTGCCGTCGAATAATACAACAAAAGAAATGCACCATTGTGGATAAACTACGTGCATACAATGTTCTCATGGACAGCCACGGAAGTAGCGGTCAGATGCAGAAGGCCCTTGATCTAGGCTTTGATGCACTGGGGCAACTGGGTTACACTGTTCCCAAGTATGCATGTGCGGTGACGGCACTCTTGAAGCTTCATAAACTCCGCGCCCACCCAGTGTCGAAAGAATCGATTGCTTCTCTCAACAAAATGAATGATCATAAAGGTGCTATCATGCAGCTCCTGTTCCGGTTACAGGTGTACTTATATTACCTGAAAGAGGCATCTCTCTACACTATAACTTGTATTCAAGCAGTCGAATGGACCATGCAACATGGATACAGCGAGTACTCGCCTGCCAGCTTTGCCTCTGTCGGCATCGCCATACTTGGGCACTACGGAGATTTTGAAGTTGCAGCGCTCTTTGCCGAAAGTGCGTTGTTCATTTCTGAAATGCTACCAAAGCGCCAAAATCCGACAGCATCCAGAATCTGCTACACTACACTCATGACTCTGGCATGGCGTCATCCTATTCAGAGTTTGATGAAACAGATGCAGCACGGCTACAAGATTGGAATGGTTTTGGGTGATACTGAAAGTGCTCTTTGGTGCTTAGCATTTTCTGCTTCTTTAAATTTTATGGCGTCGCGGAGTTTAGCGGAACTGGTTGTTGATTGTGAGCGATACGTCAACCAGATGGAGGAGAACAATCGCAATCTACAAGCCGACTTCACCAAATGTATTTGGCAACTTGCCTTGAACCTGTCTGGAGAGAGCTCGAACAAGCCACTTAGTATTGAAGGAGAGGCGTTTAAGTTCATGAAAGAATTATTGATTCGGAAGCAGGCATCAAAAGTCTCGCTCTTTGGTAGACAGCTCGAGTTTCTGCAAATGGCACTCTGCACTTTCTTTGGAGATTACATGCATGGTGCCGAGCTTGCACTGGCAACAACGGTCAATTTCTTGAAGGACCTTCCAGGAGTCATCAATGGTATGACAGACATATTTTACAAGGCTATCTGCTGTTACCACGCCGCACAGACAACACGCAATAAACCTGTAAGATTTCGGTGGCATGCAAATCACTTCCGATCTATCGTGCACTCTTGGCTCAAGAAAGGCAACCCCAATGTTCATCATTACAGCTCATTTCTCGATGCGGAGCACGCTGTGTTGACGAAGGATAAAAAGGGGATCAAGGTGAACTACGAAACGGCAATTGTGAATGCTGCAAGAAGTGGATTCTTGCAAGATGCTGCGCTTGCCAACGAACGATACGGTCAGTATCTTTTGCGGGTTGAGAAAGACCGGTCTGGGGCTTTGTATTGCATCCAGGAGGCACTACGATTCTACCAGGATTGGGGAGCTTTCACAAAAGAGAAAGCACTAAG
>Ga0100398_1003805_pt1 | contig 12293 bp, 3 predicted proteins | sample CryGeymeta201522_FD_81568 | JGI IMG/M metagenome (GOLD analysis project Ga0100398, IMG submission 81568) | Groundwater microbial communities from Crystal Geyser aquifers in Utah, USA - Crystal Geyser metaG 2015-22 | ecosystem: Environmental > Aquatic > Deep subsurface > Groundwater | place: USA... | reverse complement strand
TAGATGGAGAAGGTGGGACAATGACGTAGTAGAGAGGCCAGGAGAGCATTCAATGTTTTTCGACCATTACATCAGTAGTGGATGGAAGAAGGTTGGGTGAAGGATCTCGGCATGGATATAATTTTAGTTAGCCATTTTCGCTGTCTAGCCTGCAAAAAGATCACTCTAAATGTTCGAATGTCCCGACTCCGCAATCGAGTACTGTATTTCTAGCCATTAACGCGACGTAATAACAAGTTGACGTTTCGTTCTCTACTGGGCCTTAACCTTATATGCCAAAGCTTACTGCTACGCTGTTGCTGTTTGGTAACCGCTTGTTGACCGCTTGTTGACCGATTGGTTTTAATAAGGTGTGACCGATCTGGAAATTTATCAGTTTTATCAACAGGCAAGTTTCAGCAATGATGATGTTACCGATGTAATTTTAACCCCTATTTAACTGCTATGTTACCGATCTGTTACCTATCAGATCTGGTGGCCGATTTGGTTACCTTGTAGACTACTACTGTACTACTAGTAGTACTAGCTAGACGAGTACTCGAGTAGTAGCTAGAATAGTACTACTTAAACTACTAGTTCACCAGTAGTCTAGCTACTACCAGGTACTACTAGAGTAGTAGTAGTATGTGGCACTACTCCTAGCTAGTAATGAGAGTATGGCCCTCCTTTTCTTAATGCTAGTAGTTCTACTGGTACCAGGTAACCTGGTACCAGGTATGTTTAAAGTACTTCTCAGGCACTTGCGTGGCAAAATGACGTCGAAAGTCATTCTCATCAAACACTAGACTACTACTACTAGGTAGACTACTACCAGACCTCCTCCTAAAAATATCTCTTCTCTCATGAAAAGCGACGGCAGACGGGCATCAATTCACCAGTCTCTCGACTCTCGACCACACGCCCAACTCGTTCTTTTGTTTGCAACTATTTTTAACAACAATACTGACCATCTTCCCGAAAATTGCTGATTTACTGTATCAAACTAGGACGGGAACAGCAGAGACAAGAGAGGAATCATTGAAACCCTTAGACCTAGTCCATTGCAAATTGCAATCACACCATGATTTTTGATTGAGCACGTTACAATACACAATACACATCCAGAAGTTATTTTTAGGTTTAAAAGGTAAGTTTAATTGAATATTTAATCACCATGGCGTCACGGCGTGGCCGCCGATCCAGCTCTCCAGGAAGCGATTCCGATAATTCTCCTCCAGTGCGAGATCGAAGTGTTGGTGGTCGAGCGAATACTTTTGGTAGAAAATTTGGCGCCAGTCGAAGAGGGCAACACCATGTATCGCAAGCAGCAGCAGCAGCAACAACAGCAGCAGAGGCGGCTCCTTCTGCTCCCCTTCAAAACCATCAACAGTCTTTGTTATCCACGGAGGCATCCTCTACTCCCATTAGGAGGCCGCTTCCGCGGGATCAGAGACAACGTCCTACTTTGGTGGATACCAGGAGTCAAGCTGGACAGCAGCAACCATCGGGCGGTGGGACAAGCAATTTAAGTTCACGGTGGTTGAGCGAAAACAGTACTTCCTTTGACCGCAACATCCCCGGGAGAGCTAGCAGTTCCAAGGCCCCTCGAATGCCAGGACGACCTCGACGGATAACGGATGACAGTGATGACGAATCGGGGCGATATGGTGACACCGCTGCCGATGATCTCTCGAAGAACGTAGCAGACATGCGGAAAAGCAATTCCAGTGGCGATTTGAGCGGTCAGGCAGTTCAGCGAAGTCAAACGACACCCGTCGTCGTCTCTCAGAAGTCACCTCGGGTCTTGCGAGTACCGAGACGACAGATGCTCGATTCCGATGAAGCGCTTTACGTGGCGGCAACATTGAATACGGACGATTCAGTTCCTCGTGCTGCTGCTGCTGCTGCTGCTGCTCGATCATCTGCTACCGGTCGCAAACCGTACCGTCCCACGCGACGAACGTTTGGCCGGCAGAACAGCAGGGAAGAAGCATCTGTTGCATCTGCACAAACGGTTCCTACCAGCAACACTTCTGCCGCGGTAGATACTGCCAAAAATTACCAGGATGATGATGCACCCGTGATTCGCAAACCCTTTCGACCAAAACCGAGAAATTTTGGTCGTAATACTCAAGAAAATGAACCAGAGACAACAACAACAACAACAGAGACGGCTGCTATCGTTGGAGGGATAACTACGTTTGCCGGAGAAGAATTTCCACATCGACCCCGAGCATTAAATCCAGAAGTAGAGCCAGTGCGACAAAAACCATTTGGACCAGCCCGTAGGACCTCTTCGGATGATATTCTAGAGGAAGAGGAAAATAAACATGTTCGAATAGGCAACATGGTAGAGGAAGTCGTGGATGCCGAAAAACTACAACTCGAGGAATCAGCGAAAAAATATGATTCTTCCGAAGAAGGTGTTGTGGTCGCGGAAACATCAAATAATAGCAATGTTGCGGACTCTAATAAGTCTTCCAATACCCTGCAGGTCATTGATCCTATAGAGCCGGAAGCTAATTCAATTGGACTGAACTACATTGATGCTGATCTAGCCGTGGCACCGACGGAAAGAGACGGTCACGTGGAAGTCGACGCAACAGAACTAGCAGACGAGAAGGCACATTTTCCGCAAAAGTTATTTACTCCCACAGAAGATGTTGGTGATAGTGACAAAGAACACGAAGAAACAGGCAATGACGTGGCTGTTGAAATTTCTTCGGACGCAACAGAAACGACTGCTGCACCTTTGCAGTTGCCAACCTCGAGCGACGACTCTTCCATCTCTGATAATGTTGTGTCCGAAGAAAGAAAAAGATTTGTGATGGAATACTATAGCATGTCATTGACCAGCGAGTCTGGCTGTGGAAGAGAAAAAGAAGAAGGAAAAGCGACAGAGATACCAGCAGTACGATTACCCGCAACAATGCCAATCAATAATCCTTGTAAGAGTATCCCCCCGATTACTTTGGATTCCAATTTCAGAACCAATGACAACAATGAGCCAATGTCATCTGCTGCAAGACCCCAAGGTCGTGGCTCTAGTTCACCCCAGAAACGATTTACGACAAACAAAGCACCCCGAAGACGATACAGTTCCTCGTCGTCGTCAGACAATGATGAGGTAGGACCTAGTCGAAGCTCGCAGTCTGCTCGTATTAGGACGAACATGTCGCCCACCGAAAAAGTACGAGATGCAGCGCCTAGATTAATGGGACGAAGAGGAAGCCATTTGGATGGCAGCGAGAGTGACTCTGATCATTCTTTAGAAACAAAACTGTCAAATCAAAATGCATCAGGTGTAAGGACTCCCCAAAAACGCAAATCCAATTCTGTCGGTCCTGAAGAAGGAGGAGAAGGAAAAGTCCATGCAGAGGATAACTTTTCCCCTGCAAAAAGAAAATTATCGAAGGCTACCAGTGAAACAGGCGCTACCGATGGCACCTTGCGTGCTCCAAAGAGAAGAAGCAGCAATTCAGATGACGATGAAAAAGAAGGCCTTGCCAGAATACCGTTCATACCCCGAAACTTTGGTAGTTCTGTAGCTCCTACTCGAGCTTCTGCAGATTCGGATGATTCAGATGACGGTGCTGCAAGAAGGGTGCCTAGTAGACGAGCCAAGAGACATAGCTTTACTAACTCGGATGCGCCAATTTCAGCCCAGCGGCGTCTTAGGAGTTTGGTTGAAACAGATCGCAACATATCCCAAACTCATGAATGCGACGATGCGGCTAGGGCTCCTCCTCAACGAACAGCTTCCAAATGTCTACGCGTAACACCTGAGAGGGCCACAAGCTTTTCACGGCAGGCTCCAGGAAGACTCGCACTTCCTTATGAGGAGGGTGACTCCATCACACTTTTGCAGCGAACAATGCCAGGTAGCGTGATGACGTCTGGAAGAACGGTGAGTATGAATGCTACAGGATTGAGCTCATTGCGGGTTCAACGGATGGAGAGCAATAGTGGACTACGACAAATGGCCTCTGCTGTGAACAGCAACGGGAATAGTGTGCCGAGACAGAGCAGCGAACCTCGAAGGAATGTACCTGTGAGAACCATTAGCGCCAAGGCATCGAGGGTAACACCAGAGCGTTCAGCTAGCTTGCGCAGACAAATATCAGGGCGAACGCCAGCTGATAAGGATGTTTCACAAAGGGAGGTCACCGTTTTGGAACTTGGCGAAGGAAGATCTGCTCCGTTACGTGCTGCTAGTATGAACATTTCTTCGACGAGACAACTGCCTCGTCGCACCTCGAGTGTCATGAGAAGACAAGCTCCTGGATTAGGAATGGAAGGCTCGTCCGCTCGTGAAAGAGCAGGTCTCCTCTCTGCCATGGCTCGGTCGACTCCTATGAGAGCCGCTAGTATGAATGTAGCCTCAGAGCGTAGGACTCCAGTTAGGACGATCAGCAGTCTTAGGAGGCAGGCACTGGCCGAAACATTTGTACGTACGATTTCGGAAGAAAGTGGCGAAGACGAAAACACGCCCGATGATTCCTTTGCGCAAAGCCCACCTGCACAATCCATGAGAAGTGAGATAACAAGATGTCCTCCTTCACGCACCGCAAGTAGCATGAGACGCCAAAGACTTGCCGATAGTTCTGTGGCGCCTATAAGTGAAACCTTGGAAGTCCCATCTGCTCTTGAAGCTCCTCTGCGATCAGCTAACAGTATGAGAATGGAAAAACTCGCGAGTCCACAGCGGAGAGCTCCCATGCGAACTGCGAGTAGTATGAGACGTCAAAGACTTGCCGATGATTCAGTAGCGCCCATCAAGGAGGATCAAGACGAAGGCATTTATTCTTGTCCTCCAGGTGTTCCTGGTTGGCCTTCTGCCCCGAGTATTGCTAATGTGGGTCGTAGTCTTGGTCCGCAGCAGCGGCAAGCCCCTCTAAGAACTGCGAGCAGTATGAGACGACAACAACTAGCGGATTCTTCTGTTGCTGCTATAAGTGAAGACGGACAAGTCGAAGATGCAACCCCGAGAATGCCCACGAGATCGTCTCTTGGCGCGGAAAGTATGGTCACGCTACAAAGGAACCCCCCCATGCGCACAGCTAGTAGTTTGCGTAGACAGATGCTTACCGAAGCTTCTGTTGCCTCAATCAGCGAAGACGGACAGGACGAAGATGCAACATCTTGGGTTGCCAGTATGGGCACGGTAGTGGGCGCTGAGAGGAAGGCCCCTATGAGAACCGCAAGTAGTCTGAGGAGGCAAAGGCTTGCTGACATTTCGGTGGCACCCATCAGCGAAGACTTGTGCGAGGAATCACCTTCGCGGATCTCAATGAGACCTGCACCGGGTAGAGCAGCCAGCTCGGGCGCTGCTATACAAAGGAAGACCCCCATGCGAACAATGAGCGCCCTCAGAAGGCAAGAATTGGCAAAACAGTCCGTAGCACCTATCGGCGAGGACGAAGAGTTGGCTTGTGATGAAGATGAACAATCCTCTCTCATGCGCTCGGTGCCTCCTCGTGCCGCAAGTATGAGCGTAGCCAACGCTGAACGCACCGGTAGCCTGTCAGCAATGATTTTTCCCAGCAGCCAAGAAGCCCAACGCAACCTTCCTGTTCGCACTATTAGTTCCAAAGCTCTACGTGTTACGCCTGATCGCACTATGAGTGGGTTGACAAGACAAGCGCCAGGCAGATCAGAAGAGGGCGCAGGTAATGAGTCTAGTGAATTGCTTGTCCTTGAGCGAACATACGAGGGTTGTTCGGTACCAATGCGTGCTGCGAGTATGAATCTAGCGCAAATGCGCAGCCGGGCTCCTCCTGCCCGAAGCCGAAGTGGAATGCGACAACCTGGTCGGAATGCTGTTGTCGATCCGAATGATGCTAGATTTGGTGAAATGAGTGGACGAAGAGCAGCACCACTTCGAGCTGCAAGTATGAGTGTAGCTCAAACTGGTCGGCGACCTCCAGGCCGTACAATTAGCGCCATGGGATCACGCCGATTACCTGACTGTGATAATGATCTACCGCGTAGCGTACCAGAACGGAAAATCAGTTTGAAGGCTTTACGGGTAACCCCTGAACGAACCGTCAGCGGCTTGCGGCGGCAGGCACCAGACAGGGCAACTGTCAACAGCGAGAACGAGGATCTTGGTAACGTAACTGTTCTTCAGCGCGATGTTGATGACACCAGTAAATTGACTCCAAGGCGCGCAGCTAGTATGAACTTGTCCCAGATGAGACGAATTGCGTCGTCTCTGAGGAGGGGTAACAATATAGCTGCTATCGCAGAACCAAATACAGCTGGTTTTACAATGCCGCGGAGACCTACCCGTCGCATGAATGATGGTGCTCCGGGAGGCAACGCAAGTCGCACGATTCCTATGCGAGCCAGAAGTATGACTGTTCGCCAACTAAGGGTGCAAAGACAAGAAAGTATGTCAGGACTTCGGGTCATGGCTCAAATGGCTTCTGGTGGCGCAATTGCTGGCCGGGAAAATGACGGTGATGGCAATGGCCCTCTCAGAAAGCTTCCAGCTCGGTCAGTGAGCTCAAGAGCATCGCGCCTAACACCTGAGCGAGGTGCTAGTTTTCGGTGGCAAATGGCGGGGAGAAGAAGCTCCGCGGATGACACTAGCGACGAAGTACATGTGCTCCAGTGTGAAGAGGAGGCGGAATTTCGACAGCGAGATGCTCCAGAACGTGCCTTGCCAGTAAAAAATGCAAGCAACTCATTGACATCGCTTCGGATTCCAAGGCGGCGTTCATCTTTGGACCAGGTGGGCGCCGAAGCAGCTCGGCTACAATTGCTTCAAGTATCCAAAATGGCCGAAACCGATTTGTCAGGGGGCGAGCCTCAACGATGCCTACCAGCTCGCACTTCAAGTGCAGCGATTAGGCGCGAGCTACATGAAAAACCTATTAGTGGGATGTTCAATCAGCGACAAACGCCTGCTCGGGCTCACAGTGTTTCTGTGGTTGGTCCACGGCGTCAGTTACCTCAGCGGACAACCAGCGGCTATCACCGAGCCGCTCTAGTTAGGACAGCAAGCACTGCAGATACTCGCCAGTTGCCACAGCGAACGTCCAGTATCCGCCAGCGAATCACTCCAGTGCGGACCACAAGTGGGATAGGTGCTCGCCCGAAGCCTCACCGTACGCCCAGTAACCGCCAGCGAATTGCTCAATTGCAGACCACAAGTAACGCTGGCATTGGGCAATTACCGCAACATGCAAACAGTGATAGGCAAAGGCTTGCACCTGTTGTGACATCTAGGAGTAGCGGTGCAGTCGAGGGCGACCCGTTGCCGCTTCAAGCAAACAGTGGTCAAACAATTACAGCCACAAGTTTTTTAGCAGGTGCGGGCCCCATTCGTGTGGCAGGATCTCAAAAAGTACGGTCACATTCGCAGTCTTTGACTAGTGTTGACAAAGATGGCGATGAAGCCGGTTCCCTTGACGCAAACTCTCAGCACCCCCCCCACGATGGCGAATCTTCTGCAAGTTTTTCAAGTACTGACTCGGTCCACTCATCACATACGAACTCTAGTTTGCAGATGGATTCCTTTGCGGTAGGTGCCCATTTGGCCGATGTCATGGAAGCCAGCAAGGAGAGAAGCTCGTACAACATGGTTGACAGTGGTTTCACCTTTACCAGCAACAGCCACCATGAAGCAAGTGAGCAGTTTGGAGACGATGCATTGCGAGTCGTGGCGGAAGCCAGAAATGAGGGAATACCGCGGAAAATATTAAGTCATAGCTTCACTCTAAAGAATAGCCAAAGTGAAAAGGCGGCAAGGGAGCAAAATTTTGGCGTTGATAATTCCGCGAGGGATCAAAGCGCTGGTGACTTGCCATTCTTTGTAGATTCAAAAAATGACGTTGAAGGCCCATGTGTAGACACAGAGACAGCGAGTTTTGGTTCGACAGCAAGGGATCCTCAATTGAATTTGTCGAGAGTGCAGAATACAGTTCCACCACGGAAAAGGGCAAGTAATTTAAGCCAAGATACAGAAGGCTCCAATACAAGCGAATCCAAACGCGAGAGTTCAGCAACTGAGTCAAGCATTCAAAATGCAGGGCCAAGAATAACGGCCGATATTTCTGGTCAAGAGAAAGGAATTGCCAATACAAAAATTGGACAACCCATAAAACCAGAGAATGAGCCCATTATTCAAAATGCGGGATTACGGAAGACCAACAATTCAAGTCAAGGAGATGGACCCTCCAATACGAGCGAGTTAAAACTTGTGAATCCAGCTATTCAAGAGTCGCTAGCTATGCAGGAGGGAGCCGATAATACACGAACACGGCCCACTGACTCTGCAGAAGCAGAAATTTGCCATGTTGACGAAAAGTATGGAAATTATTCAGAATCTAGTAATTTGGATGATCCTGCTTTCTTGAAGGGTAAAGCCAGCAACGAGATTCAAGCCTCTATTCAGAATCAAAGCACGGCGAACGAAGCGCTTGAAAGTCATCTGGAACAGAAAATTGCAGAAGCTGACTTGCAAGTGCGAAACGATGTAAATATTACATCCGCTGAAAAGGCCACCGTCGATAAGTTGGATAATTTAGCAGGCAATGAAGCCACCAGCGCATCTGAAAACAATGAGACATTATTTCAGTCATTGCTACCTGCTCTCGTATCTTCCAAAGCTGGTAAATCGTCAATTTCAACGGATCTACCGGAGGAAAGTGAGGAGAAAGTTGAGATTCAAGAAAATTGTGAGACTCATGCTGATGACACGAAGCCCGTTGGGAGTGATAAGGGAGAAGCCCAATCGAAACACACGGTATCATTTGCGGATCAACAGTATCTTCCTACTCGTGGTGTTCTAAAAAAGAATTCGAATGATCTAGCTCTTTGCTTGCCACTAAGGTGGGCAAATGTAGATGACGACTGTGTCGCTGACAAATCAGCGACTGATTCTTCAGAAGCTGCCATGATCAAGCCTCCATTTCGAACAACGAGGATATCTCAGGAGAGTAGTTCTACGGCGGAGTTTATATTCAAAGCAGCACCAGACGATCAGGGAGAATCTTCAGAAATTTTTACAGCCGAGAAATTCCAGATCGACGATAGCAATAGAGACGGAGCAGCCGCAAGAACGGCTATCAATCAGAATAAGACCGAACTTGCCTTGGCGCAATTGAATAAAGCAGCGCTCGGTACGCATATGAAAGATCGTCTTCCCTCCACAAGAGTGAGTGCCGTGAACTGCAACTCGGGCATGCCAACACTTGTAGACCCAGACTCGGAACAAGACGATGATTCTCTGCCCCCTCTTGACGATGCTATCTCAATGAGGGACGATGAGTCATTGTTTTCCAGAGGCTGCGTATCCATGAAAGATGACGAATCCATGTATTCCAGAAGCGGAGTGTCGATCAAAGATGACGGATCCATATTTTCTAGAGGTGGCGAATCCATGCCTCATTTATGTGATGCGCTTTCTGTGAGAGATGATGAATCCATGCCTGGGTTTGACGATGTTACTTCCGTTCGCGGCGACGATGAGTCTCTCTACTCTCGTGGTGGCATGTCTATCAAAGATGATGACGAATCGAAGGATGGTGCCAATAATGACACTGATTCGGTAAAAGAAGATGGCGACTCCATGCCGCCTCTCTCAGACATAGCTTCTGCTTCTGTTTTTTCTGTTTCTGTACGAGATGATGAATCTCTCTTTTCGCGAGGTGGCTTGTCCATCAAAGACGAGGATGAATCTGCCGCGAACTACGAGGAGCACGAGGCAAAAAAGTCTGAAACTATTGAATATCGCGTCCCATCAATTATCAATACTTGCATCTTGAAGAAGCAACGTATAGGCCCAATCGCAAAAGTTGCTTTTGACGGCGGTCCTTGCGACCCAGGTGCAGTTCCTCCTGTCATTGGTACATTAATTTCACTTGACCACGTCATCAGGTCTAACATTCCTGTCACTGGCGAAACGAGATGTGTTCAGGAAATTACGGTTATTAATCCTTATGTGCAGGAGGCGGAGAAAATGAATACCAAGCCAGAGGTTGAGAATGGAAGGGTTGTTCACACCTACTCACGCATGCTAGGAGACACGACTGGCGGTCAGTTTCCCAGAGACACTTCCACCGGGCCAAAGGAGCAACTAGAAGACGGGAAGGAACAGCAGCTAGAAGAACAAGATGCATCAACCGTGGATGGTCTGCAACCACCCTCCATGGCGGATGATAGCTTCCTTGTTCAAGAATCAGTAAGCAATGCTGTCGCTGCAATTGTGTTCAACAGATGGAGCTGAACTCGAGCTGGCCGCTGGGCACACTACAAACAAAAAAAGCTATACAACTAAACACCATAAAACAAATTAGCTAGACCACGGCCTTGCCTTGTCACACCATGTTAATCCACCCCCAGAAGCCACGACTGTGGAAGCACAAGCTCTCGTACCAGCCTAATTTCTTTATGCCATATACATGTATTTCGGCGTAGTCAATCAATAGCTCCGTGCCTGCTTCCATGTCGTGCAAGGCAACCATTCCAAAACGAGGCTCTGAGGATAGCAGCGAATTTCGTTGCCGCGATTCCAAAGTTCTCTGCACATCATTAAGATTCATTTTGTCAAAGAGTTCGTCTTCGTGCTTGAGAAGAAACCGATTCACTGTATTTGCCTGAGCTGGGGGGCTGCCAGCATTCAAGTAGACGGCTGGATCAAGATCCAATTGAAATTGAAGACCCCGTCCAAAGAAGTCATTGACGTAGCCCCACATAATAGCATTACACTGGTCTTCTTCGCTTAAGCTGGCAAAGAAAATTCTGACCGAGCACTCATCTGGGAACCGTGCGCTGTAGCGATTTTCCCACAGCACTTGTCCTTTTCGCACAGGCTCCTCAAGGAAGACACCTCTACCCTTTCCGGGAGAGATACGCACGTCTACTGCAACGCGAAATCCAGTCTTGACTTCTCGATGACTGTCGTCCATGTAATCAGCCCAGTCTCGATCGAGATTGGAATTAGACTCGCCGACAGCCGCTTCAAACTTTCGTCGAAATTCAATCCACTGTGATGGTGTTTGTGGAGGAGTAATCTTATCCATGTATTTGTTGCAACTTGGATACTCCCACTTTAGAATGACGCATTCATTGGGGCTTGAGTTAGAAAACAGCTTGGAACTATTTTTAATTGTGTAATAGCTTATTGCAACAAATATAAAGAGAAAGCAGATCTGAGACTTGATACCTGTTATGGAAACACGAGGCATGAAGAATCTAGGCTTTTTCTGGTTTGGATTATAGATATCCTCATCTTCTAATGAAATGTCAAGGCTTCCATCTGAGCCCTGGGAGCTATTACTGGATGAGCTTAAACGATTTTCATGCATTTCACTGCAACCTAAGGCCCGAGGCAATATGGGCGAGCGGTGTATTGGGAGCATGTTTGTATGCTAAGAACGTATGATTCTTTCTTTTGTCTTAACTGAATGAAGATTCTTGGGCTAGCTTACTCTTGCCCTTTCTTATTATGCTTCAACAACTGTAAAAATCTGTTTGTGACTCTACTTGCCGTTGGCCTGCGAGTTAGAGTAGATGTTCGCACAGGATGATCACAAGCCTTGAGAATCAGAGGTGCTTCTTGAACGGGTGAAAAAGTGAAGCCAATTAAAAAATGTTCTTGATTTTGCACCTGGACGATGCGCAGAGTCTACCGGCGACTACGCTGGAACGCAATAGCAAGCGAGGATTTTTGGAGATAAAAACGTCACAAAGATATTGAGACTTGTCATAAACTCGCGCTGGCATACCCCACCCAAGCATGTCGAGGTTGATCTTTGCTGCATGTGGATACCTAACCGTACTTCTACTAGCTACTGGTCTAGTAGTAGTAGGTACTAGTAGAGTAGTAGTAGTACTAGTAGTAGTAATTTCAGTTGCTAAATAAAACTAGAATTCTTAAGTCAAGCTCTTGACAAGAAGTCTACCACAGTAATAGTAGTCCAGTCTACTCAGGAGTAGTACTACTAGTAGTAGACTAGTACTACTACTACTCCTACCTACTACTAGTAGTAGAGTTGTAGAGCTACCACTAGCTACTACTAGTAAAAAAATTGAACATCTAATTTACGGGGATCACAACTATGGCGCCCGCAGGGCGCCAAGGGCACCTGAAGGTAACCATTGGCACCCCAAAGGATGACATAGTTGATCACAACCGGACCACACCCTCCATGGAGGAGGATAGGATCTACTATTTAAATTGAGTGACACGCACCCGGGGTTTGAGTTACAATTGGTGGGTTGTGGAAGTTGGAGGATTTGGTTGATTATAGAAAATTTCCCAGGGGCTCCATGCCCCACCAATAGTCAATCGGCAGTCAGGGCTG
>Ga0100398_1003792_pt1 | contig 12308 bp, 12 predicted proteins | sample CryGeymeta201522_FD_81568 | JGI IMG/M metagenome (GOLD analysis project Ga0100398, IMG submission 81568) | Groundwater microbial communities from Crystal Geyser aquifers in Utah, USA - Crystal Geyser metaG 2015-22 | ecosystem: Environmental > Aquatic > Deep subsurface > Groundwater | place: USA... | reverse complement strand
CCTCGTCCTTTCTAACGAGGTTAACCGATACAAAGGGGTGAGGTAAAAGCCCCGTCCTTTCTAGCGGGGTTTACTGATTGTCATTTCGAGGAGTGAAGCGACGAGAAATCTCCCGCGTATGCGGGGACTCCGTTGCCGGCATTCGGCCAGCTAAGCTGGCCATTCGCCGGAGATCCTTCGCTTCGTTCAGGATGACACGCGTTGGCGTGTTATTTTCTATTTTTCAGCGCGTTTATTTATGCTATATTTTTAAAATCTCGTATTGCTCACGATCGTAACTAATACGAGATTTTGGGAGATAAATAGTTATAAGTTTTGGGATGATGGAATAAATTAATAACCTTGTGCGTGACGTTTTTAATTAATGTCTATTTTTCAGCGCGTTTATCAGCGTTGCTTCGTCGGTGTATTCCAGATCGCCGCCGGCGGATAAACCGCGCGCCAGACGCGTTATTTTGGCGCCCAACGGTTTTAAAATGCGTTCAAGGTATAAAGCCGTGGCGTCACCCTCAACTGTCGGATTAAAAGCAAGAATTACTTCAACTTGTTCGGGGTGTTTTTTTATTCGCGCCACCAATTCTTTTATTTTTAATTTTTCAGGCGTTAAACCCTCGGTGGGCGAAATAAGGCCGCCAAGCACATGGTATAAGCCATTAAATTGATGGGTACGCTCAAGCGGAATAATATCTAAAATATCTTCAACAACGCAAATTATCAGCGGATTGCGTTTTTTGTCAGAACAGATGGCGCACAAAGTTTCGGAGCTTAAATTAAAGCAATTTTGGCAGATTTTAGTTTTTGTTTTGAGTTCAATTATTGATTGGGCAAAATCTTTTAAATCCTGAGGAGGTTGGTTTAAAAGAAAAAAAACCAAACGAGTGGCTGCTCGCTGGCCAATGCCGGGAAGTTTGGAAAAATGATCTATGAGATTTTTGAGGGAGTTGGGCAGCATTTTTAGATAGTGCTTTTAGTCTCCGTTTATGGTCATGGTTTATGGTTTAGCGCCGCCCGTATCGTTTTAGGTTTATGGTCTTTGGGTTATTAACCAAAAACGCTAAACCTTTTTGACGAAATGCGCCGCTATAAACTATAAACGTTTAACTATTCCCCAAAATGACGCTCTAGATTCTTAAAGCTCACTTGTGACTCATTGAAATAAAGGTCTACTTTGCCGATCGGGCCATTTCTGTGCTTGGCAATAAAAATATCGGCAATATTGGGGCGGCTGGAATCTTTTTTGGTTTTATCTTCGCGATAGATAAAAAGCACGACATCCGCGTCTTGTTCAATGGAACCTGATTCGCGTAAATCTGACAGACGGGGAACTTGGTCGGGCCGCGCTTCAACTGCGCGCGAAAGCTGAGAAACTGCCAGAACAGGCACTTCCAATTCTCTGGCCAAACCTTTTAATGAGCGGGAAATTTCCGTAACCTGTTGAACCATGCTTTCTAAATTGATTCTGGGCTGAATTAACTGCAGATAATCAATAACTATCAAGCCCAATTTATTTTCCGCCTCAAGGCGGCGGCCCATAGTGCGCATTTGTAACACGGTCGGCGAAGGCGCGTCATCAATAAAAATCGGCGCTTGGGACAAAGAGGACATTGCTTCCTGGATCCGTGAAAAATCATTATCTAATCCTTCGGAAGAAAGTTTGCCGGTTCTTAATTTCCATAAGTCAACGCCTGCTTCGGCAGCCAAGAGTCTGTCCACGACATCATGTCTTGACATTTCTAGGCTGAATATGCCGACAGGAATTTTTTGGCGGACGGCAACATGCCTGACAATATCAAGCGCCATGGCTGTTTTGCCAAGCGATGGCCTGGCCGCCAAAATAACTAGATCGGATTTTTGCAGACCGGAAAGATAATTGTCAAGATCGCCAAATCCGGTCGGCACGCCTCGCATCGCTCCTTCGCCCCGATGGAGTTTTTCGATTCTGTCAAAAGCTTCTTCTAGCGCGTCTTTAACCGGTAAAAAATCTTGAGCTAATGATTTTTGGGAAATTTGGAAAACTTTTTGTTCTGCCTCGTCCAAAATATATTCAAGGTCTTTTTCTTCCGAAAAGCTAAGCTGAGAAATATCCTGGGAAATTTGAATTAGATCTCTTAAGACTTTTTTGCGGTGGACGATTTTTGCGTAATGGGAGATATGGGCGGCGGTCGGCACCATATTAACCAAATTCGTTAAGTAGCTGGGTCCGCCAATTTCTTCCAAAAGTTTTTTTTCATCAAGTCTGTTGGTCATACTTAGAAGGTCAATCGGCTCTCCTTTTTCATAAAGTTCAATCATTATTTCAAAAATGCTGTTATGCACTTGGCGGTAGAAATCCCCGGGCTTTAAAATGTCTGCCACTTTTATAATTGCATTTTTGTCCAGCATCAAGCATCCCAAAACGGATTGTTCCGCTTCAATATTTTGAGGAGGTATTTTTTGGATTGATTCTGTCTGATTGGGCATAAGAGTTTTTGAATTTTGCGCGCCCCGCCTCTTTTTTAGAGGCGGGGCGTACCCTATGGCATTACCCCAGTATATAATATTTTTGAAACCCTCCGCAATATTGACAAAACGGTTAATTTGTTAATATGATGGGGAGAAGTTATTTTACAAAAAAAGGAGGGATTATGGAAGCAAAATTATTAGATATAAGCGAAAGTCGGATTAGAATCAGATTAATTCCAGAAGGGAAAAGAAAATACGAAGAGCAGAATCTCATTTCATCTCTCAAAGAAAAAGAGCTGTGTGCTAGAATAGATTTTTGTGGTAACGAGATTTCTCTTCGTGTTGAGGAGGACAAAGAAAAAATAATCCTCCCAAAAGATGGGAGGCGGCTGATGATTATCATCAAAGAAAAATAATGAAATTTTAAAAAAGGAGACTGTAATTTTAGCCTCCCTTTTTTATTTCTGGGCCTTCTTTTGTATCTTCTATTTGATAACCCAGTTCATCAATTTTTTTTCTAACTTCGTCCGCCTCTTTCCATTTTTTCTCTTGCCGTAATTTTTCACGCTGTTTTACTAATCTTTTTATTTCATCTGGGATTTCTATTTTTTTAATTTTATCCAGGCCAAGTCCTAAAACTTTGTCAAAATCAAGCAAAGTCTGTTTTTTGTCCCGATCCGAAACCTTTTCGTCTTTTATTAATTTCCAGACTAACGCCATAGCTTTTGGCATATCCAAATCGTCACTGATTGTTTCCTCAAATTCTTTTTTGTATTCTCTGGAAATTTTTCCGTCTTCGGGATATTTACTGAAAGCTTGGTAAAGATTGTTGAGCGCGCTCTGGGCCGCTTCCAGACTCTGCCAAGTAAAATTAAGTTTTGAACGATAGTGAGCCGTTAAAACCAGATAGCGATAGGCAAGGGGATTGAATCCTTTGTCAATCAGAGTCTTTAGCGTGAAAATATTCCCTTCTGACTTTCCCATTTTACCTTCATCTATCAATAAAAATTCGCCGTGCATCCAAAATCTGGCTGGAATTTTTCCGTAGGCGGCTTCTGACTGGGCGATTTCATTGGTATGGTGAATAGGGATAAGATCAATTGCCCCGCCGTGAATATCAAATTGTTCTCCCAGATATTTTCGGCTCATAGCCGAACATTCAATATGCCAGCCGGGAAAACCCTTAACTTTACCCCGGACGCCAGGAGGGGTCCAGGGAGAATTCCATTCCATTTGCCTTTTTTTGTCTTTGGGCGAAAATTTCCAGAGCGCAAAATCTGTCGGATTTTTTTTCCCTTCGGCCATTTCAACTCGCGCCCCGGCTTTTAATCCTTGAGCATCAAGCATGGCCAGTTTTCCGTAATTTTTTAATTTTGACGTATCAAAATATATACCGTCCTTAGTTTTATATGTAAACCCTTTTTCTTCCAAAATTTTTATAAGTTCAATTTGGTCGTCTATATGGTCTGTAGCGCGGGGCGTTTGAGTCGGTTTTAAAATATTCAGAGCTTCGGCATTTTTTTCAAAGGCCTTGATATAGAAATCAGCAATTTCCCAGGCGGTTTTTCCTTCGCGCTTAGCGCTCTTTTCCATTTTGTCATCGCCGGAATCTTGGTTGGAAGTTAAATGCCCGACATCTGTATAATTCATTATATAATTTACTTTATAACCGTTATATTCCAATATTCGGCGTAAAATATCTGCAAAAATATAAGTCCGAAAATTGCCCAAATGCGCATACCAATAAACCGTCGGCCCGCAACAATAAAAACCCACCTTCTTGTCCGCCGTTTGGCGGATGGGCTGAAATTCTTCCTTTTTTCTTGTTAGGGTATTATATAATTTTAGCATTTTAAGCTATTGGCTATATACTATTTGCCATAAGCCATTTTCTACATCCACTTTTTACGCTTGAAATAAATAAACATCAAAATAGTGACGAGTCCCATGCCGGCTAAAATGAGCCAAAAAGCGTAGACATTTCTAACCAAGGTATAATTAAGGGCGGTATTCATTGCAAAAATACTGGCAATTAAGCTTAATGGGAAACTAATGAAAGACAACAAGGTTAAAACCTTTACTATATTATTTGTTTTGTAAGAAAGAAGAGAATTGTTTGTTTCTTCAATTGCCTCAATCATATCTTTAAGATTTTCCAAAGTGTTCCAGACTCTGATATTTGAGCCTATCACTTCTTGAGATATAAAATCAAGATTATGTTCAAAAAAACGGTTACTCTTTTGGGCTATAATTTCCAGGACCGAACGTTGGGGCTTGATTGTTCTTCTAAAATCAATAATGTCTCTTTTTACAATCGCAATTTCACTCAGCATTTCGCGTTCTTGCCCTTGAAAAATTTTATTTTCAATTTTATCTACGTTTTCTTGTATATGATCGAGCATGGGTAAACAAGAATCAATCAGTTTGTCCAAAATGCAAAAAAGCAAATATCCGGTGCGCTGAAAATAATCTTGTTGAGTTGTTTCGCTATGAAGGCATTCATAAAAAAAATTTTCCAACATCGGGATGGGATCTTGGTAGATAGTAATAATAGCCTTGTGCGTGATAACAAAATCAAGTTCGGTAGGAACGGTCTGGCGAGTTTCTGGATTAAAAACCGGAAAATGCAATACCAAAAATAAATAATCGGAATACTCTTCAATCTTGGGTCTTTTAATGGGAATAGGCAACTGGCTCAGGATAGACGAGCTCAGGCGGAATTTATCTTTTAGAAACAGTAAATCATTAGTCTTGGGGTTGGCAAGGTTTAACCACGTAATGCTGTTTTTTTCAATTTGTTCCATGTATTTTTAATCAATTTTAATTATATCATTTTTACCCTTGACAACAATCCACAGGGAGCTATAATGGATTAGCAATCTAACACATAGACTGCTAACTATATGGATACGCGCCAGCAAAATATTTTGGAATTTATTATCAAAGAATATCAAATGACAGGCGAACCTGTCGCTTCGCAAGTTTTGGTTGAAAAATATCATTTTGATTTGAGTCCAGCAACAATCAGATCAGAAATGCTTAAATTGGACGAAGATGGTTTGCTCATGCAGCCCCATACTTCAGCCGGTCGAGTGCCGACGACAAAGGCTTATCGTTTATTTGTTAATAAGCTATTGGGGAAAAAGGAGCTCCATCTGAAAGACGAGGAACGGATCAGGAAGGACTTGAGGAAATTTGATGATAATGATATATTTTCTCGTCAGATGGCCCAAATTTTAGCGGACTTTTCTCATAATTTGGGATTCAGCGGATTTCTCGGCGAGGAGTCGGATTTTCACGAAGCAGGATTTTCGTCTCTTCTTAAAGACATTGAGCTTTGCCAGCCGCAAAGTGTGGCGGATATTTTGCGCGGCTTTGATTATTTTGGAAAGAAAATTAATAATTTGTTCAGCCGGCTGGATGAAGAAATGGAAATTTTTATTGGCGAAGAAAATCCAATTGAGGATTTTAAAAAATGCAGTTTAGTTATTTCTAATTATGAAAAAAAAGATAGGAAAGGATTTATCGGGATACTCGGCCCAAAAAGAATGAACTATGTTAGAAATATTTTTTTGGTGCAAGAAGCAAAAAAGATGATAGAAGACATTTAAGCCCAAATTCATTTAGATTAAATAAATTATGATGGAAGAGGAAAAATTAAAAGATATTGAAGGAAAAAAAAGCGAGCCTCCAAAAGACGAGGAAGGCATTATTTATGATGAAGCAAACGAGGATAATGCAAGAATAATTATTGAAAATTTGCGCAAAAAACTAAAAGAATGCCGGGTAGAAAAGCAAAAATATTTAGACGGCTGGCAGCGAGCGCAGGCTGATTTTGCAAATTTTAAGCGCAGAAACGAAGAGCAATTAGCCGAATGGTCAAAAATACTGGGTGAAGGCTTAATGAAAGATATTTTATCTGTTTTGGATAGTCTTGACGCGGCAATCGCGTCAAATCCCAAAGATCAGGGCTTGCTGACATTGAAAAATCAGATGCACACAGTTTTAAAAAAACATGGTCTGGAAGAAATAAAATCAGTTAATGAAAAATTTAATCCGCAATTGCATGAAGTGGTGGAATGCGAAGAAGGAGAGCAAGAACATAGCGGCGAAATAGTTTCGGGAGAGATACAGAAAGGATATATGCTTAACGGCAAACTGTTGAGAGTAGCAAAGGTGAGGGTGAGGAAATAAAAATCATAATAAAAAAATTAATTTATAAATCCGAAATTCGAAATCCGAAATTCTAAACAAATTCCAATAACCAAAACCCAAATCACAAAATAAAAAAGTTTAGAATTTTGAGAATTGGAATTTAGAATTTGTTTAGGATTTAGATATTAGGATTTAGAATTTAAAAGAATTATGCCAAAAATTATCGGAATTGATTTAGGAACATCTAATTCAGCCGCGGCAGTGGTGGAAGGCGGGAAACCCGCCATTATTCCATCGGCCGAGGGCACAACCTTGGGAGGGAAAGCGTTTCCGTCTTATGTCGCTTTTGGGAAAGACGGCGAACTTTTGGTCGGCGAGCCGGCCAGACGCCAGGCAGTGACAAATCCGGAAGGAACAATCACCGCTATCAAGCGCAAAATGGGAACGGATTACAAAGTTAAGGTCCCTTTGACCCGTTCGACTAACGCTCAGGGCTCAGGGCAAGCCGGTAAAGAATATACACCCCAGCAAATATCTGCATTTATTTTGCAAAAAATAAAGCGCGACGCTGAATCGTATTTGGGTACTCATATTGAAAAGGCAGTTATAACCGTGCCGGCGTATTTCAATGACGCTCAGCGCCAGGCAACAAAAGACGCGGGAGCGATTGCGGGATTGGAAGTTGTCAGAATCATAAATGAGCCGACAGCCGCTGCCTTGGCTTATGGAATAGATAAAGCAGGTAAAGAGGAAAAAATTCTGGTTTTTGACTTTGGCGGCGGTACTCTGGATGTAACAATTATGGATTTTGGCGGAGGAGTATTTGAAGTTATTTCAACATCTGGCGACACCCAGCTTGGCGGAACGGATATGGATGAAGTTTTGACAAACTATATAGCGGATGAATTTAAAAAAAATTCAGGCATTGATTTAAGAGGAGACAGAATGGCGATGGTTCGTTTAAAAGAGGCGGCGGAAAAAGCAAAAATTGAGTTAAGTTCAACTTTGGAGACCGATATTAATTTACCATTTATTACCGCCGACGCTTCGGGACCGAAACACTTAACCATGAAAATAACGCGCGCAAAACTAGAAGAATTGATAAAGCCGATTATTGAAAAATGCCGCGGTCCGCTGGAGACTGCACTTTCTGACTCCAAACTGACTCCGGCCGATATTACGAGAATCATAATGGTTGGGGGGCCGACCAGAATGCCGATTGTCCAAAAATTTGTTGAAGATTATGTCGGTAAAAAAATTGAAAGAGGGGTTGATCCGATGGAATGCGTGGCTTTGGGCGCGGCAATCCAAGGAGCGGTGCTTGGGGGCGACATGAAAGAGGTTTTGCTGCTTGATGTGACGCCTCTGACTCTTGGAATTGAAACTTTGGGCGGAGTTGCTACGCCATTGATTGAGCGTAACACGACTATTCCGACATCAAAAGGCCAAATTTTTTCAACTGCTTCGGATAGCCAGCCCTCGGTTGAAATTCATGTTTTGCAGGGTGAGCGGTCGATGGCCCAGGATAACAGAACCCTTGGAAGGTTTATTTTGGATGGGATTCCGCCCGCGCCCCGAGGTCTGCCGCAAATCGAAGTCACTTTTGATATCGATGCCAATGGCATTTTGACCGTAACGGCAAAAGACAAGGCAACAGGGAAAACGCAGAATATTACAATAAAAGATACTTCTGCACTTTCAAAAGAAGAAATTGAGCGGATGAAAAAAGAAGCAGAAGTCCACGCAACCGAGGACAGGAAACATAAAGAAGTTATTGATTTACGTAACCAAGCAGATGCCTTAATCTACACAACCAAAAAAACTTTGCGTGAATTTGGAGAAAAAGTTTCTAGCCAAGACAAAAAAGAAATTGAAGATAAATTAGTTGAACTTAAAAAAGTTAAAGATGGAAATGATGATTCCGCCATAAAAAAGGCGATGGACGAACTTAGCCAGGCGGTGCAAAAAATCGGGGAGCAGATGTATAAAGCTCAAGCCGAGCAGGCAAAAGGCGGAGAGCAACCAAAAAAAGACGACAAAAAGAAAGATGATGGCACAATTGAAGGCCAGTTTGAAGAAAAGAAATAATTTTTTGAACTAGGTATTCCCCGTGGTCTTGCCACGGGGTGTCCTTGAAGGGAAAGTTTGAAAACCGTAGGTTTTCAATACAATCACTTGTTCTTGGATACCCTGCGGCTTGCCGCAGGGTGATTCATTGATGCGCCCGCGCTCCGCGCGGGCGCATAGTCTAGCCGATTTATCTATGTTAAAATAATTAGTGGCTGCTGTTTTTGACGGTGGTCACTATATTATTTTTAAATGCCGCCTTTTGACGGCGGCCCCAAAGTTACTTTTTTGGCAGTCCGCCTACCAAAGCCAATAATGATTAGTTGGTAATATTGAGTAAATCGCGCAGAACAACGTAAATTTTGTAATATCAATTACTCACTTTGGTTATTGGCGGGCAGGCATAAAAGTAATATAAAAAATGCCTAAACAAAAAATTATTTATATCGCCCTCTTAGTTTTAATTACCGTTTTTTCTTTTTTGGGCTGGCTGAATTTGGGAAAAAATTTGCTCGGAGATTCGCCAAACTACGGAACTTTCTGGATAGCTCCTTCGTTAATTTTTATAATAGTCATTGCGTTATTCGGAATAGCAATTATATTATTTAATGATTTGGTTTTTGCTCTTTTAGCCTTTTTGTTAATATCAGTTGGTTTTCTTTTTGTGTTTGGAATAAAATGGCCGTATTTGGTTGTTTTAGCCTTAGGATTGGGCGTTACAATTTTGGCCGCTGGGCAGGCAATCAAGGAGAAAAAAGTCAGGATTAAAATTATTCCGAGTCAAATTTTAAAAACCTCTCTTAAGGCGATTTTTATTGTTTTGGCGCTGACTGTTTCTCTTGCATTATATTTTTCTCCGGCAACCCAGCGCTTAAGCGTAGAAGTGAAAATTCCCAGGCCCCTTTTTAATGTTGTATTAAATACAATGATTGGTGTTTTTAACAGTCAAATCCAGAATCAGTCTATCCCGTCCGTTTTTAATATTCCTGGTATGCCGATGGTAAATATAAATGAATTAAAAAATACTGGGGTTTTGAATAAAGAAATTTCAATTGATACTGCTTTTTCCAAAGAAGCGCAAGACAAACTTTATGACACCATCAATCAGCAGCTCAACTTTTTCCTTAAACCATATAAACAATATTTGTCCTACGGAATCGGCATTGCAGTATTTTTTAGCTTGGTAGCAGTCGCTTTTGTCTTTATCTGGCTGGCTATCGGATTGGTAAATTTAATTTTTTTGATAATGAAAAAAATGGGATGGGTAAATATAAAAAAAGAGATGGTGGAAAAGGAGACTTTAGAGTTTTAAAATTTTTTTAAGCCACTTTTCTGGCAGCAGAAAAGTGGCGAAAAGACTGCCGCCAGGGCATAAAATTTTAAGAAAATCGGATTTGCCTCGCTAAAATCGCTATGCACCGCGCCTAACGGCGCGGCCCAAAGGCATAGCACGCGATTTTTGAACGCTCGGCTCATCTCGATTTTCTGATAAAATTTTTGCCATGGCGGGAAGTTATTCTTAATTCTCATCAAAAATGCCAAAAGACTATTACGAAATTTTAGGGGTGTCGCGGGGTGCTTCGCCTGACGAAATCAAGCGGGCATACCGCAAGCTTGCTCAAAAGTATCATCCTGACAAGGGCGGAGACGCTGAAAAATTCAAGGAAATTAACGAAGCTTATCAGGTTTTAAGCGATCCTCAAAAGCGAACCCAATATGACAAATTTGGAGCGACTTTTGAGCAGGCGCGGGCTGGCGGCGGATTTTCCGGTTTTAACGATTTCCGCGACTTTTCAAGTTATGCGGACGCTTTCAATGCCTTTGGGCAAGGACAAGAATTTGATTTTGGCAATTTGGGCGAGATATTTGAGCAAGTTTTTGGGGGCGTCCCGGGTCGCTCCGGCGGCTCTGGGCGCAAAAAAAGAGGCCAGGATATTTCAATTGACGCAGAAATTACTTTAGAAGAGGCAGCCCGTGGCGTTGAAAAAGAATTTAATATTTACAAAGGCGTTGTTTGCCCAAAATGTGGCGGCTTGGGAGGCGAGCCCGCCAGCGCAATCAAAGATTGTTCAAGATGCAAAGGGAAGGGTCAAATAGAACAAACAAGAAGCGCAGGATTTTTCTCTTTTTCACAGGTTAGAGTTTGTCCTGAATGCCGCGGTTCCGGAAAAAAGCCGGAAAAAGTTTGCTCGCAATGCGGAGGCGATGGACGAATAAAAGATTACAAAACGATTTCCGTAAAAATTCCGGCCGGTATCCAAGACCAGCAGGTTATTTCGCTTAGAGGCCAGGGAGAAGCGGGGCTATACGGAAGCGCGCCGGGCGATTTGTATCTGACTGTTCACGTAAAGCCGCATAAAATATTTGAAAGAAAAGGGGATGATTTATATTTTAACCTTGAAATTAGCTTTACGCAGGCAGTGCTTGGTGATAAAATAGAGATACCAACTTTTTCGGGGGCAGTCCAATTAAAAATCCCTGAAGGGATTGAAAGCGGTATGCGTATTCGATTGGAAGATAAGGGAATGCCGCATTTGCATGGTCGGGGTTCGGGCGACATGCTGGTGAAAATTAAAATAAAAACTCCCAGGAAAGTTTCTAAAAAAGCAAAACAGCTTCTGGAAGAATTAAAAAGGGAGCTGGAATAACTATCGGCTCGGGAACTATTTCCAAAAACGTAAAATTTTGCCCAGCGTGTAAAATTTTACTCGCCAAACCTCCTCGCTCGTCCCGCCTCTCGCGAAAGGCGGGACACCATGCCCGCTCGTCGGTTTGAGCGTTTTAGAAATAATTTCCTCGCCTCAATATTTCTTAGGAGGATGAGTTTTTTTTCTGATATAATTAGCAGTATCAATCTGGGCGGCAACTGGCTGCTTATTTTGGTTTTTTTGGCAGGAGGAGCTGCTTTTGGAATAGTGCTTGGCAAAAACAGATTAGGCCTGATTATTTTGTCTGCTTATCTTTCTTTGATTATTACAAAATTCATCCCTTGGAAAGTTTTTCTTGGAACAGAGGGCACGGCCGATGTTAACATGCAGATATTTTTATTTTTTGCCATAATTTTGGCAATTTTTTTTGTTGCGCCACATTCGGGATTAAGCGGGACCTTGCGCATTTCTGGCCGCGGAAGTTCTAAATTCTGGCAAGTTGCAATTTTGGGTGTTTTGGAACTCGGCTTTTTGACAAGCGTTGTAATTTCATTTTTGTCTCTTGGAATACAAAGTGATTTGGGGCAGCTGGGACAATTCTTTGCCGATCCGCTGGCGCAATTTTTATGGCTGGTTTTGCCATTAGTGGGGATTATGGTTTTAAAGAAAAAAAGGACTTATTTGGGAGAAGAATAAATATATATTTTAAATTATTTAAAAAATCACTCCTTGAGGAGTGATTTTGAATTTTTGTGCTGTATTCTTAAAATAGTTCGAACCCCAGTAGTAAAGCAAAGCTTACTACGGGGCATAGCGCATTTCGCCGCCGCAGGCGGCCCGCTTCGCCGGAGCTTCAGCGAGGCGAACCAAAATTCTTTGACTTTTCCTTTCTGGTGCGTTTGTTTGACGAAATCCGAACCTTTTTTGAACGAAACTGACGGCGCGCTTCGCGCGCCAAACTGAACGCTCGGGCGGGCCCCATAGCAAAGCCTTCGG
>Ga0100398_1003777_pt1 | contig 12327 bp, 13 predicted proteins | sample CryGeymeta201522_FD_81568 | JGI IMG/M metagenome (GOLD analysis project Ga0100398, IMG submission 81568) | Groundwater microbial communities from Crystal Geyser aquifers in Utah, USA - Crystal Geyser metaG 2015-22 | ecosystem: Environmental > Aquatic > Deep subsurface > Groundwater | place: USA... | reverse complement strand
TGATCGCCCTCAAAAAAGAAGGCTTTGCGATTGCCGCAACCCATCTCGGGAAAACATCGGTCGATTTCCGCAGCGTTGATTGGACCCGGCCCTGGATCGTGGTTCTAGGCAACGAGCATCGGGGCTGCACTGAAGGTGTCCTCGAGATCACCGACACGAATGTCACACTTCCAATGTTGGGGTTCGTTCAGAGTCTCAATGTTTCCGTTGCGGGTGCTGTTCTGATGTATGAAATCCAGCGCCAACGCGAGATCGCCGGGTTTTTCTCAAGAACACAGCCTCCTGAAATCGTTCATAATTTGTTCGTCGCATGGAAACTCGAAATGCAAGGGATCAGCGAGGCCGATCTTCTTGCATTGCCCGGCAGTCTCCCAATTGATGATCCCACACCCCACAAAGATGGACGGCAGCGCGGAAAACGCCCGAAGAAAGCTCCCGCGAGGGATTGACTCCCTAACGAAAACCGCCTTTATTTTCGAATTTGAGTAAATAAATTCCCGAACCTTTCCGAATAGTCAACCACAGAAAGACTGCTTGGAGCATGGGAATGATCGAATATATGGAAACATTTAAAGACTGGCTCAAAGATTTCTTCAAAGCTCTGATTTTTTTCTTCATTTTGCAGACCTATGTCGTACAGGGGTTTGTAATTGAGGGCGCCTGCATGGAGCCACAATTGCATACCGCGGAAAAGATCATGGTCAATAAGTTCGTGTACCACCTATGGACCCCTGTTGTCGGGGAGGTTATCGTTTTTTCGTTTCCGCTTGACCCCAGAAAGGATTTCATAAAGAGAGTTATCGGGAAATCCGGAGATCTGCTTGAAATCAAAAACGGCTTCCTTTACAGGAATGACCGTCGTGTAGCCGAATCCTTCGTAAAGGAATATGTCTTCGGAAGTTACGGGCCCTTAAGGGTTCCTGCCGGAAAGGTCTGCGTCATGGGTGACAACAGAAACAATTCACACGATAGCCGCGCCTGGGGTTTCCTGGATATCAGCCAGGTCAAAGGCCGGGCGGAGTTCAAATTCTGGCCTCCATGGTCTCTGGGACTGATCCAGTCGATATCCGAATGAGGGATTTGACATGTTTCCCCTCGTTTGATTATATTTGGCAAGGGAAAATGATGCTCGTGACCACGCGATTTCTCGCAAAAAGTTTTCAGTGCCCGGTCTGCGCCGGCCCCTTCACTGCGACAACGGTGGAGGCGGTAACTCACCAAGGCCAGGATTCGGATTTTTTCCCGCATTATCTCGGGGATGATCCGTTGCCATTCTTTCTTGTACAGTGTCCTGGGTGCCAGTACTGTGCCTATCCTGATGATTTTGCGGTCGGGGAATTCCAGAAGCACCCGGTGAAGTTTGAACTGATAAAAACCGTTCTTACCCAGCCGATTTCAAGGAAGCTTCCCCCGGATGCCGTCAGATATTATCTTGCGGGCAAAATATATGAAGCCCAACAGCGCAATCCGTACTTCATAGGGAATCTCTACCTTCGCGGTTCCTGGTGCTGTCGCCGCGGGGACAACCGCAAGGCCGAGATAGAGCTTCAGCAGCTTGCGGTGAAATTCCTCCGCGAATCCGTCGAGCGTTCGACCGTCGGAAATCCGGACAACCTGCCCGCAGTTACATACCTGGTCGGAGAGCTTTATCGAAGGCTTGAGGACAAGGCCCTTGCCCGGGAATGGTTCGGTACGGTCGAAGAAGTGGTTTCCGATGCAGAGCAGCAATGGATTCTCGATCTCGCCAAAAAGCAGGCCGAGCTGAACGAGCATTTCCTTAACTGAACCTGCCCGTTTTTACCTTGGGATCTTCGTTCCTTCTTCGGGGTTTGCCTTCTGCTTCTCTGTTGCATCTTGTTCCAATCCCATTTGGTTAGTGCGTATCAAACATCGTAGCTGAGATCTTTAGCCCGCGCAGGCTGAAGTTTGCGACTGCGAATGAATTAGCTGAGAAAATCCATTCGTATACCGCGCTTCGTTTGGGCGGCTTTGAAACCCGCAGATACCTGAATATTACACATTTCCGGAAAATTTTCCTCAACTGTTTCCTGGTTTCTCCCGATGGAGAGGTGGACTACTTACAAGGGAAGCAGCGGTGAAAGTCCTCCTGATATCTGATATCCATTCGAATTGGGAAGCCTGGCAAGCGGTTCAGGCGGCCACGGCGGCCGAGTCTCCCGATGAAGTCTGGAATTTAGGCGATTTAACGGGCTATGGGCCCGACCCCGCCTTGTGCGTGGATGTGTTCCGTTCGATGGCCAATGCCAGGCTGGTTCTTGGAAACCACGATCGGGTCGTTTCCAAGCTGGAAAGCCCCATCGGCTTCAATCCCCACGCGATTGTCGCGGCGTTCAAGAATCTGGCAAAGCTCAACCAGGAGCAGTGTTCCTGGTTGGCGGGTCTCCCCCGACAACTTGTGGTGAAAGAGGGAATTCTGATTTGCCACGGCAGTCCGGTTGATGCCGATGAATACTTGCTCACCGCACAGGTGACGCTTCCTTCTTTTGCTTTTATGAAAGAGTGGGGGATCAGGCTTGCCTTTTTCGGCCACACGCACGTTCCCAGCTTTTTCGTGTATGGTGACGACGGGGATCTTGTCGCCGACCAGGATCCGTTGACCAATCAATGGTTCAACCTTGACCTGAGCGGTGGGAAGAGCTACCTCATCAACCCCGGTTCGGTCGGTCAGCCGAGAGACGGAGATTCGCGTTCAGCCTACGCGATCCTGGAACTCAAGGGGGAAAAGGGGCGTTTCTGTTTCCATCGCGTACCATATCAGATTCAAGTGTGCCAGGAAAAAATGCGCCGGGAAAAATTCCCGGATATCCTTGTAAACCGTCTGTCCATAGGGTATTGAGCTATGGAGAAAGTCCTCGTAAAATTTGCCGACGGTCGCGGGCGCATGAGGGAAACCGTATTCGAGACCCCTTCGATTATCGAGACCCGGAAAGCCTTGCTCGATCGCGGATATTTCATCATTTCCGAACAGGTGCTCCGCCTCGGGCTCTGGGAGCGGCTTTCCCGCTTGTTCCCGTTTTTGGGCGGGGTTTCCCCCGGCGAACTGACGGAGTTCACCAAGCTTCTTCGAACCCTCCTCAAGGGTGGGCTTCCGCTGCATGACGCGCTTGATGTGTTCCTTGAAGACGCTTCCACTGGCCCTCTAAACCGGGCAATCGGCCAGGTTAAAGATGACATCGACGAGGGGATTTCCTTCAGCAAGGCGCTGGGAAGACATCCGATGATTTTTCCCGAAATCTACGTGCGAACGGTCATTGCCGGTGAGAAAGCGGGCGCCCTCGAAAGCATCCTCGAACGTCTGGTGATGCATTTCTCCGGCATGATCGCGATCCGACGAAAGCTCGTCAGTGCGCTCATCTACCCGAGTATTCTCCTCTTGGTTGCGATGGGCGCCATCACTTACCTGGTGGTGAACGTGGTTCCCGAGTTCGCCGACCTTTTCAAAAGTCTTGATGTGCCCCTTCCGGCTTTCACGCAGGCAGTTCTTGGGCTGTCGACCATAATTGGTTCATGGTTTTGGTCGATTGCCGGATTCCTCGCGATCGCCATCTACGGATTCATCAACTTTTCAAAAACTTCTGCCGGCCGGCTTGCGATCGATGGGATTAAGCTCCGCGCCCCGGTCTTCGGAGCGTTGGAAGAAAAGTTCGCCCTGAGCCAGTTTTCCCGAACGCTTTCCACGATGCTCAAAGGCGGTCTTCCGCTGGTTGAAAGCCTTGACGTGGTTCTCGACAGCATGCAAAACAAAGCTGTGGCCAAGCGCCTTGCAGACCTTCCGTTGATGTTGGGGAGAGGTGAAAGTTTCGCCAAATCGTTGAAACTGCTCAAAGGCATGCCCACGGTCATGATACGGATCGTCCATGTGGGAGAGGAGTCAGGGAACCTGGGTGAGATGCTCCAGAACCTGGCGGATCATTACGACGAGGAGATCTCCAACCTGACGGGAATCCTGACCTCATTGGTCGAACCGGTTCTTTTCCTTGGAATGGCCTTCGTCGTCGGTTCATTCATAGTGGCGCTGCTGCTTCCGATACTTAGCGCCGCGTCGAACATACACTGAAACAGTCAGTCTCACGAAGAAAGACATGGGGGAACACATGGAATCAATCCGACAGTTCCTGATAGAGCAGAAGCTCCTCGATGAGGCTGCTGTGGATAATCTTGCACACCAAGCGAAAAACAGCCAGGTCGATTTTGTCTCCCTCGTCGCTCAGGAAGCTAATCTCGACCCGGTCAAACTCCGCCATGCATTCGTTGGCTTATTCAAAAAGAAAGTATTCTACGAGATTCTGGTCGAGGAAAAGCTGATAAACATCGAGATCGTTCAGTCGGTCGTCGAAGAGTTCGGGGGAATTCCCCCGAATCTTGCACAGATTCTTATCGAACGTAAGCTCGTTAGCGAGGAACCAGCGACAATGGCTTTGGCGCAAGAACTTGGCCTCGATTATGTGGATCTTTCAACCTACCAGGTGAATGACCAATTGTTCAACTCCGTAGATGTGGCGCTCATGCGTGCCTTTTCCTTCATCCCCGACAAACGTGGCGAAAAAGAGATTACCCTGATCATGGCAAATCCGGGAAACGTAGATCAGATTGAGGAACTCGAGGTCGAACTTGGTCTGCCGATAATTCCCAAAGTTGCTTCGCACCGGGCGATTCAAAAGCTTCTGGCGCTGATGGTCGAAACCAGCCTGGACTCTAAAATGGTTTTCGCCGATCTGGAAAACCTTCCCCCACTCGAGGTGGTGGCCGAGGAGGAGGCTGAGGAAGTCCCTCCATCAACCGGAGTCGCGATTCACCAGGAATTAAAGGAAGAAGCCCCAGTCGTCAGGCTGGTCGATTCGGTAATTCTCAAGGCGGTACGGAAAAGGGCAAGTGACATTCATTTCGAGGTTTATGAAGCCCAGTTGAAGGTGAAATACCGCATTGATGGCGTTCTCTTCGAAGTTCTGACCGATGTCGAGCCTCAAATGCGCGTGCCGATCATTTCGCGACTCAAGGTCATGGCTCAACTTGACATCGCGGAAAAGCGCGTTCCCCAAGACGGCCGGTTCAAACTGAAAATCGACGATCGCTTCGTTGATTTCCGCGTCTCCGTGCTTCCTTCGATCTTCGGAGAAACCGTGGTGCTGCGCATCCTGGACAAATCAGCATTTGGCCTTGATATCCGAAAGGTCGGCCTTTGCGGAAACGATCTTCTGGTTTTCCAGCGAAACGCGAGAAAACCCTACGGAATGGTTCTGGTGGCCGGCCCCACAGGTTCCGGAAAAACAACGACCTTGTACTCCGCGATAAATTTCGTTCATTCATCCGCCGACAAGTTCATCACGATAGAGGACCCGGTGGAATACCAATTTCCCGATATCGTCCAGATTGCCGTTAACGAGAAAAAAGGCCTGACCTTCAGTTCTGGGCTTCGATCGATCGTCCGGCAGGATCCCGATAAGATTATGGTCGGTGAAATCCGCGACCCTGAAACCGCTAATATCGCCGTAAACGCCGCTCTTACCGGCCATTTGGTGTTCAGCTCAATCCACGCCAATAACGTAACCGATGCGATCTCACGGCTGATTAACATGAAAATCGATCCGTACGAGTTCGTAAGTTCATTCAATCTCATCATGTCGCAAAGGCTGATTCGAAACATCTGTCCAAACTGTAAAACCGATGACACAACCATCTCCGAGGAAGCAAAACGACTGACCGCTGATTTTTCGGCTCATGCAAACCTTCACTTCATGCGCGGATCGGGGTGCAGATACTGCCACCAAACTGGCTACCAGGGCCGATCGGGGATCTTCGAAGTGCTCGAAATGGTTCCCAAAATCAAGCAGATGATACTCACGCACGAGTCTCCTCTGCTCATCAGAAAAACGGCGATGGCACTCGGAATGGTCCCGCTCAGAAAGGCCGGATGGATAAAAATCGAAAATGGGGAAACCACCTTCGAGGAAATGAACCGTGTCACATTCGAGGAAGGGGGGCTTGAATGAACCTTTTTACCGAGTATTTCGCCCTCGATATTGGAACCCACGCCCTCAAGATTTTCTCTGTTGTTCCCGGAGAATCGGGTAAAGGCTTCAGTGTCAGCGACTGCCTTTGCGAGCCGTTGCCTTCCGGTCTCGTCTCCGGAGGTTTTACCAACCCACAGATTCGCTCTCTGCCGGAGTTTTCATCGATTGTCAAACGGACGATCGCCAAACTTGGATCGACCAAACAAGGATGCATTCTCGGTCTTCCGGACAGATGGGTGAAGCTTCACCTGGTAGAGCTTTCGCTAAAATCGCACGAACTCGACGCGCCCGATTTCCTGAGCTGGCGTTTGCGAAAGACACTCGCCATCCCCGAAGGACTGGATGTCGCGGTCGATCAGCAGATCCTTTCGGTCAGGGAAACCGAAGAGGGATCGGCATGTCAAATCATGGCGGGGGCTGTTCGGAGCGATCTGTTGACAATCATTTCAACGGTGCTGGCCGACCTGAATGTCGAGTTGATGGCGATTGACACATCCACTCTCGGAGTTTACAACCTGCTTGAGGATCTTCACCCTGAAAACACCCTGGACCGGCATCTGGTACTATGCCATATCGGGCACGAGACCACGGTGGTGAAATTCTTTCAGAACGGCCGGATCAGTTACGAGCGAGTGATCGAGGTCGCGGGCGAAGAGTTCACGAAGCTTTTCGCGGCAAGCGAGAGCATCGATTTCGAGAGTGCCCAGGCGGCAAAGGAAAAGAAGAAGTTTTTTCCCCAAGGGAAAAGGGAGATTCTGGCTCAGGTTCCCAACCACCAAATGATCGCACGCATTTTCGGAAACTGGCTTAGGGAGCTGAACGTGACATTCAGGTTCTATCAGGACAAGTTCAAGGTCATGCGGTTGCCGCGGATTTATCTGACCGGAGGTTCCTGTCTTTTCCAAGGTTTGCCTGAGTTTCTGGCGGATTATTTTGAGACCGTTTGCGAGAGGTTCAACCCCGTGGCTGAAATTCCCAGTCATGGTCCGATAGATGAAAAGCTTTTGGCGCAAGGGCCGGTTTTCGCTCCCAGTCTTGGCCTGCTGGCAAGATAGGAGGCACTGAAACAAAATGAAACACCTTTTGAATTTTTCCCCGCCAGTAAAATTTCGCAAGGGAAGCAGCTTCATGTTTCAAATAGTGATTTGCCTCCTGTACGCATTGCCCATTTTCATGGGTTTTGCGTTGTTGGACGAATTCATTGAATTGGAAGGCCTGATCGGGTATCTGGGCACTGCCTCGGAGGCGGTTGAAAAACGGCATGTCGAGTTCGCCAAGGCGCAATCCGGTGCCAGAGGGGATGTTGAAGACCGCGCGGCCATGGAGGGCCGCATGGTTGGTTATTTTAGGTCGCTCAGCGGCGCATCATTTTCCTGGACTACGTTGTTCGAGGCTCTCGAACGCACGGTTCCGGATGGTGTCCGATTGATCCGGATCAAGATCAAGCCCGAGTCCGTCGTCCAGATCTTCCTCGAGGGGGAAGCTTCCTCCCTGGATGAGGTGACGGACCTTCTTAGAAGGCTATATTCGCTTGAAAGGTTTTCCAATCCGCACCTCAGCCGTCATTCGCGGGAGGAAACGTCCGCGGGGCCGATTATCAGATTCACTCTGGATGTCCAGTATCTTCCTGTTTGGGAGGCGCGGCCATGATGAACCCTAAAGAGATCCAGAAACTTCGGGAATGGGCGCCTTTTCCGATTGTTGTGACATTGATCCTTTATTTCGCCCCGAGTTTTCTCATTGCTCCGCAGGTTGAGAACCTTGAAACAACCGGAAAATCGTTCGGCTCCCTTTTAAAGACTGTTAATGAGACGCTTGGTCAACGCGGCAAGGACAGACTTTACCGCGCCAGATTCGCGCGGATGACGCAAGAAATGGAGCGGCTTTCGAAGTGGCTTCCGCCGGAGAGCTATTTGCCCACCCTGATCGACCAGTTCAACTCCTTGGCGGAAATCCTCAAGGTCAAAATTAAAACGGTCGTTTATGGTTTCCCTTTAGCGGTTCCTGGGGGGCAGCCTCCCCGGGTCGACATCCGTCTCAATCTTGAAGCGACTTATGAAAGTATGAGATCGTTCATCCAATCGGTCGAAAGTCTTCCTTCTCCGCTTGTGTTGACCGAGGTGGTGGCGAACAAAGATCGGACTTTTTCGCTGTCGGTTCAGCACCTGGTGAAACCATGAACGAACCAACCGTTCAAATTCCCGAAAAGCGTCGTCTTGATATCATCGATACTGCTCTCCTCCGTCAAAGGGAGAAGCAAGCGCTGAAATGGCTGGTAATACTTTTTACTTTTTCGATTTTCTATGAGTTCCGTGATTTCTTTCAATCACCATTGTTAAAGCCGAATTTCCCTGTTGCCGAGTTGAATTTGGCCAAGCGCCGGCCTTTCCCGGAAAAACGGATCCATCGGCTTTCTCAGGCATTGAGAGATCTTCAGCAGGCATTTCCGTTGATTCGCGATGCATTGAAACCTCAAATTGAAATTCTCGAATGGTTGAAGAAACGTGATCCAAAAATGGCTGGAAAGGAACAGCTTAACTCGCGATTGGAGAATGTTCTGAATTCAATCTGGAGACTTTCACACTCTCAATTATGGGAAGACCGAAAGCCATTCATGACGGTTGACGCCGAAATGCTAACCCTTTTTACGCTTCTGCGGAAGTCGCCTCCTGATGAGCAGGAGTTGCCTATTCTCACGATTGGACCCAGACCTATTGGCGATCGCGAGCCGGCCGGCCGGGATCTTTTTCAATTCCACGAGGCCGAAAAGCCGTCGAAACCCCTCTCAGGAGGCGATGAAAAATGACGGGCGGAGGCTTTGTTCCTGACGCTACAAATGGGCAGACTTCAAATTGCCCCTGTCGGAAAGCGAGGAATCGGAGAGCCGGTTTCACTCTGATTGAGATGTTGGTCGTTCTTTCAATCATTGGAATAATCATTTCCTTCACTGGGCATCGGAATACGATGGTCGTTGAAAGATCGCGCGATGCCGCTCTGATGATAGATATTAGCCATCTAAGAACGGCGATTCACCAGTTTGCCCTCGAATCCGGAGGCCGTTTTCCGGCCGCATTGGACGAGCTTTCTCCCAGGTTCATAACCCGGAAACCTGCGGAATGGAAGGGTTCCCGGGCTGATGGGGTATATGGGTATGACTCCGAGTCAGGTATGTTAACCCTTCTTTCGAGGGATGGAACCGCATCGACTACCAGCCTCGATAGCAAGGGACGGCGTTATGCGGAATACTGAACGAAGTGGGCTGCCTTCCTTGCCGCCCCGAAATGCTCCTTCTTGTTTACCGCATGAGAGATGCGTCTTCGCCCTCTCCCGCGTGGGCGATATCCCCGGTTCATTTGCCCGAAGACCGGGTCGCAACCCGATGAATTTTTTTGCTCTCTCTTGCGTTCGGATGAGAGCCGGCCTTACCTTGATCGAGTTGATCGTCTGCACTGTCATCATCGGTGTGCTGTCGGGGGTTGCGCTTCCAATGTCGCGCAACTTCGTCCGCTATGAAAGAGAGCGGGCTTTAAAGGAAACTCTTCGCGACCTGCGCGAAGCCATCGATCGTTTTAGGGACCGTCATTTCAAGGCCAACCCCAGCCTTAATGAAGATGCCTGTTTCCCGCTTTCCCTTGATGAGCTTGTCAGGGAAAGGGTTCTCCGGCGCATTCCAGATGACCCGATGACCATGGCCGCGACCTGGAGAACCATTTCGACAACGGACGACCCTTCATCTCCTATTTCGGACCATCTGAACGTGTTCGACGTAAGATCTTTGTCGACCGGCTCCTCCCAGATCGGAAAGCCCTAGTCTGACTGGTAATGCCCGAAAATAGTAACCGGAAATCCGGCTGGGGTCTGATCTTTGTCGGGTTTTGGAATGCGGGCCTTATTTGTTCAAAACACCTGCCTGGCGAACCCGGAGGGCTTCCCGGAAGAGAGATTTTACGGTTACGCTGCCGGTGCGAAGCCGATCGGTGAGTTCTCGGATTTCCCCTTCGTCAAGGGCGCAAGTTCGCTGGATTATCGAACGGGCCAGAGGGCCGGCGAGAGGAGAGAACGCCTGAACACCTATCAGAGCTCTTTCAGTGGCCAGGGATGATTCATACGCCTGATAGGAAGCATGCAACGAAGAGCCTTGAAGAACTTTCGTGATGCAGGCCAAGGCATTGAATCGCCCGGAACCGAACTTGGTATCCTTGCCGGGGTTGCCGAGGTCAACGGCAGTGCTTTCAGCGACTGCACGAACCTGGTCAATAGTGAGAGCGGGATCGGCCTGACGAATGAGGGCCACGAGGCCGGCAACGTGGGGACAGGCCATCGAAGTTCCGCTGTTGGAAACCAACCCGCCGCCAACGGCGCAGGAGATCACAGATTGACCTGGGGCCGCAATATCAGGTTTGACGAGGGTGATGCCATCCCAGACGCTGGGACCAACACTGCTGAAATATGCGAGTCCGTCACTCTTGGTAGTTGCCGCGACCGCCCACGCGTTTGGGTAACCGGCAGGGGTGCCGACTTTGCCTGATGGCCCATTGTTGCCGGCCGCGAAGACCGGAACGATTCCAGCGGAAACCCATGCCTGAACCGCATCCCAGAAGGTGCGGTCGGTTGTGGTGTCCGATCCCCAGGAGTTGCTGACCAAACGAGGGCCGTCATTGGTTTCCGGAACACCGTCCGGATCCATGACCCATTGCATGGCCTGAAGAAGCGGGGCATCCTCGGCTCCGCCGTTCTTGTCGAAGACTTTTCCGACGATCAACTTAACTCCGGGGGCTACGCCAACGCCATCACTGCCTGCGATCGTCCCTGCGGTGTGCGTTCCGTGGCCCTGGTCGTCATAGGGGGCGGTCTGGGGTTCGGCCGTAAAATCACGGAAAGCAAGAACCTTTCCGGCCAAGGCAGGATGCTCGGCATCAATGCCGGTGTCGAGATGACCAACGACGATTCCGGTTCCGTCAATTTTCAGGTCGGACCAGACTTCCGGAGCATTAACCTTCTGGATGCTCCACTGAACGGACTTCGGGTCGAAAGGAGTAACAGCGCTCCGCTCGATGTCCGGGGAAACCCAGATCCGATAGCGGGAGGGTTTAACGCTCGCTACATTGGAAAGTTTGCGGATTTCCTTGACCTCCGCGGTGGTGGCCTGAATTACCGCGCCGTTAACGATCCAGAGGGAGATCAAGTTCGGATTTTTGTAAACGGTCTTTAGAGCTGGAAGATTGCCCTTGCATGTGTTCTGGAGAAGGGAGACGATCGCTTCGTGGCAACCCTGCTCAGGTAGCGGGGCAACGGCTTTGAACCTAACGATGTACGCTGAACGCGCATCCGGGTCGGCCGCCATTCCTGGCGTCACCAAGCTAACAAACAACACCAAAACCAAACCAAAACAAAAATTCCGCATTAAAGACACTCCTGCGTAAAGATTTACGTATTCTACCTGAAAAAACAGAAAATGACAACAACCAGCCCACACAACCAGCCCACACAACCAGCCCACAACTAGCCCAAAATTGTCCCCTCTCTTTGGGAATGCACCATTTTTCCGTAGGAATAAAGACCTCCGGCGTTGTAGATGTCCATTTGGACCTTTCCGAACGGATCGAGATGGATTTTAACAGCCCGGGTTAAATTACTGATGGTGCTTTTTTCCAGATTGATTTCCACCTGGTCTCCGGACGCGAAATTGAAGGCTCCCGGAACCCCGGCGAACCCTTCGTGCGCAAGGATTGGGAGACCTGAGTTGATTGCGTTCCTTTTGTATATTGCCCCGAATGATTCAGCGACCAGGGCTTGCACGCCCAGTGCAATGAAGCAGTCGACAGCCTGCTGACGCGAACTTCCGGCGCCAAAGTTTTTACCAAGGAGAAGAATGTCGCCCACTTTGACCTTTTTGGAAAAATCCTCGAAACCTTGCAGATTTCCAAATGCGTGGGGGCCCATCTCATTCAGGTCTGTAATTGCAAGGTGGGCGTTGTGGAAAATCATGTCAGTATCAATGTTGTCGATCGGGCGACCTGATTTGTCTGCAACCAGGTACACACGACCCTTTAAAAGGGTTGGCCTGCTTTGCATTAGGGTTTCTTCTCTCTTTCTCTTACTTTCATTTTTTTTTCTTCCTTTCGTTCTTTCTTTCTTTCTTTCTTAAGTTCTTGTGAGAGTTTAGCGGTTCGAAAAAATGGAGAACGAAGGAATTTAGGAGAAGTGGAGATAGAGAAAATGATGAATGATGAATGATGAATGATGAATGGAGAATTGGAGAGGTTTTCTCAAGAATCCTAAATTTATTTTCACC
>Ga0100398_1003771_pt1 | contig 12334 bp, 6 predicted proteins | sample CryGeymeta201522_FD_81568 | JGI IMG/M metagenome (GOLD analysis project Ga0100398, IMG submission 81568) | Groundwater microbial communities from Crystal Geyser aquifers in Utah, USA - Crystal Geyser metaG 2015-22 | ecosystem: Environmental > Aquatic > Deep subsurface > Groundwater | place: USA... | reverse complement strand
TGGGTTCTTTGGAGTATCCCGGGTCCATTTTGGTTTCACGTATATCGTCCGACTTGTTTAGCGAATAGCGGCCCATTAAACTCAGGTTTTTGTTAATCTCCCAAAGCCCCTGTATATTCCCCATTAAACGGTTGCGGCTGAAACTGTTGTTAATTCCATACGCAAGGTAATATGGGTTATCATAACCATTGCCTATATTTTTAACCTGTCCACCACCCAAATTATAATCCTCCAGTACCCTGATATCCACGTTTGGAGGAGTTGATGCTGCCCACTGTAAAGGGTTAGTCCCGCGTTCCTGTGTCGATGGGCGGTTGTCTGACCAGTTGTGTGTATAGCTGATATCGCTGCTCACGGTAAGGTTGTCCCTGACTTTTGAAGAAACAGAAAGATTAAGGTTGTTCCTGTTCAGGTCAGAATTGGGAACCAACCCTTTGTTTGTCATATTCGAAATGCCCAACCTGTAATTTACTTTATCGCCTGTGCTCGAAACCGAAACTCCGTTGGTTGTGGTGAAAGCGTTACTATTGATAAAGTTTTTATAATTGTCGGGGTACGAAACCAGTTCCGTGGGTATTGGAACTCCGTTGGCATCCAGTGGTGCAAATGGCTGAACCTGCCAGTAACCTTTGTTTAATTCAGGGCCAGCGCCGGCTAGTTCTGACGGACTGAATGGAGGAAGAATCCCGTTTTCAAAAACATCGGGCGTGTAAGGCCTTGCCCCAAATGCAAAACGGGACTGGATATCGAGGTAACGGCTGGGAATTTCAAAAACCGTGTTCGAAACCACATCTACTTTCATTCCTTTTTTTGCGCTGGCTTTTTTGGTGGTAATAAGCACAACTCCATTGCCGGCGCGTGTACCATACAAAGCGGCAGCGCTCGGGCCTTTCAGAATCGAAACACTTTCGATGCTTTCCGGATCGAGATCTGAAATGGCATTACCAAAGTCAACGCGGTTGTCGCTCCCAAATCCGCCAACATTATTTACAGTACTCGACAATGGAACACCGTCAACCACAAATAAGGGCTGGTTATCTGTACTCAGTGATGTTGCGCCACGGATAATCATACTAACGGTTGATCCTGCGCCGCCGGTTGAGCTGATTTGTACACCAGTAACTTTTCCGGCCATCGAATTCAGTACGTTTTCCTGTACAACGCGGGTAAGTTCTTCTCCCGATACTTTTCCCACCGCATAGCCCAATGATTTTTCCTCGCGTTTTATGCCAAGGGCTGTAACAACAACCTCATCAACTCCTATAGATGATGTAATTAGGGTAACATCAATATTAGATCTTCCATCCACCGAAATTTCCTGTGTTTGCATTCCTACAAATGAAAATACAAGGACAGCCTGAGCATTTGGCGCCGAAATGGAGTATTTGCCGTCGATATTGGTAATCACCCCGGTAATGGTGCCTTTTACAAGTATTGATACCCCTGGCAGTAATTCACCGGCATCGCTTTTAACGGTGCCGGTTACTGTAAGAGTTTGCTGATTAACTGTTTCAGCCAATACGTTCATTGTCGGCATCAAAATAAATAACCCGGCAATGAATGCTGAAAACAATATCCTTTTTAAAATATGAAGAACTTTCATAAATTTCATAATGTATAATTTAGATTGGTTATTTAACAACTTCGAAACTAAGGATAAGAGCAATAGTATTAAAGGGAACCGGTTGCAGATATTTGTCGGATGAAGCCATAAACATGACCAACTGCATTGAGGTATCGTTGATTTTCTTAATCATTACTTTCCTTTGAAAGTCTCTGAAACCAATAAACTCAGTCCCTGTAAAATCGAGAGTACTTACCCCTTTGTAAGTTATAGTATAAGTTGGCGGCCCATATACTGAATACACAGTAAAATCTTCATTTTCAACAAAGGTAAACTTTGCCCCTTGCTCTGGCGTATATTTGGCAATACAAAGTCCAAAGTCTGGATACATCTTAATCACATCCTTTCCTCCGGTTGTGACAATCTGATAAACGAGACCTCCAAACGAAGCGCCATCTTCCTTTACATCATGTTTATAACTGCCGTCATAGTAAAATGTAAATTCATCCTTGTAAACATCTGCCATTCCAATCTGACCAAAAACACCGTTTGGAAGAGGAGTAAGATTGGCGGCTGCAGTTGTAAAACTCGCATCAGCATTGGCCAGATAATCGCCGTTTGCACCATGATTTGTAGTGAGTTTCCATGTTTTACCCTTATACCCGGGTTCATTCGGGTTTCCGGTTAAGTAGTTGATTGTTGAAAGATCGAGGGCCAGGTTTACTTCATTGGTTGCTTTATTTCCACTGGCATCGGTTGCAACCAAAGTGGCTTTATAATAACCTCCAGTTTCATACACATGCACCGGATTTTGTTCGGTGCTGGTTTTTCCATCGCCAAAGTCCCATTGCCAGCTTACTGCACTGTGCGTTAATGCTGTAAACGCTACCTGTTTGACTTTCACGCTGTGAAAAATCGTCGCGGAAATTGGGAAAACAGGCCTGTCGATTTCATCAGTACACGATGCCGCCATAAATACAACCAACAGAAAAAGCGTAAGTTCCCGTAAGAAAATTCTGTTTTTCATTTTTTCATGATTTAAATTTTGAAATGTGTAACCTTAATTGTTTTACTGTTTTACGAGATAAAATTCTTGTCTTGTTATTTTTATTCAATTTTAATAAGGATTAAAAATGCAAACAAACGGAAATTTGTTCTGCTTGCATCATATTTTAACCAAAAAATTGGCTTAAATCGATTTAGTTTTTGTTAAGAAAGTTAAGATATTATTACAAAATTGCAAAATAGTATTGAATGAAATTGAGCAAAATCATCATTTTTGTGCAATTGAAAAGAATGTAACTACACTTCCCGTTGAAACAGCAATTCCCAAAAATTGTTTTAATTATCGATGAAGATATTAATATTGGTGATTATGAAAAAAACAAACCGTTACAAGAGAGCGCTGCAAGTTAGTCTGATTTTCTCACTGATATTTGTTTCCGGGACTTTGTTTGGGGAGAAAGTCAATAGTTTTCAGAATTTCAGAAAGCCAAAAAACGGGATTTATGTAATTGCCCACCGCGGCGCTCATCTGGGAATTCCCGAAAATTCGCTTCCTGCTTATCAAAAAGCCATCGATTTGGGTTGCGATTTTGTTGAAATTGATGTCCGCACAACCAAAGACGGCCAGTTTGTAAGTATTCACAATTCAACCATCGATAATTATATTGAAGGTAAAACCGGAAGCGTGCGAAGTATGACACTGGCCGAGTTGAAAGCGCTGGATATTGGCTCGAAAACAGGCAAAGAATGGAAAGGCACACAGATTCCAACATTCGAAGAAATTCTGAAGTTGTGTCAGGGTAAAATCGGTATTTACCTCGATTTAAAAGATGCTCCGGTTACAGAGTTGATGGAAATCATTCGCAAATACAATATGGAGAAAAACATAGTTTGGTACATTCCATATCAGTACCTTTTGCAAACAGAAAATATTAACCAGCTTTTTGGCGGTTCTTACCCGATGCCCGATCCTCAATCGAAAGAGAACATAAAAGCGGCTGTAAAAAATTTAAAAACGCCATTGATTGCAACCGATATGGGGAAATTGTCTCAAAGTTTTGTTGATGAAACTCACAAATACGGTGCAAGGATTTTTGTTGACGAAAATGAAGGAACAAAGGCTGAATGGGAGAAAATAATCAGTTGGGGAACCGAAGGAATTCAAACCGATAACCCGGAAGTACTGATTGAGTTTTTAAAACAGTTGTAGTAGTTTTTAATGAGAAAGACATTTCTTCATTCAGTATTTATGGCGAAGGTAAAATTGCAGGTAAAAATTCATGTTTTTATGATTTTTGCTAAATGGATTTAGCCCGAAAACAAGTGTTAAATCCCGATTTCATGCATATAAACTATGTTGATTTATTTGGGGAATAAATCTGTTTATTATCAAAAATGTGGTTAATATTTAATGTGATTTTCTCAAAAATTCGGAAGTATAGTTTATGATAGTCATCTATTTTTGTTTGTATGAAATTTTAATGTTTTTACACCATACTGAAAGTGGATTTTTTTGCATTGAATGATGAAGTTTGACGGGTTAAAATTGAATTTTAAAAGTGTAGGTTAGTATAAATTAGTTTTTAGGTTTTGGTTAGGATGAATTGTTTTGTTTAGTTAAAATAAGGCCTCTGTTTTTTGCAGGGCCTTATTTTTTTAATCCAATTGAACTGAATAAAAATGTCCGTAAATGGAAATAATGAATATTAGCAAAATCAAATAATTGGCATTTTAATCGTGGCAATGTCGTTCGGCACTGCCTGGGCGGTCAGGGGGCAATTCGGTCACGAGCAGGGCGCTGCCTGGGCTGCGGGAATTGGCGGCCTGGCGCTGGTTTTGGTTTCGGGTCGTAATGACTGGTATCAGCGTGCGCTTTCGGTAACACTTGCTTCGGCGGTGGGCTGGGGAATGGGCGGAATGATAAGTTATGGCAAAATTGTGGGTTACGGTCGCAGTGACGATTTTGCAAATGCTGCGTACGGACTTTTAATGTTGTTTGTAATTGGTGGTTTATTTGGACTGATTGGAGGCGGACTTACCGGTTTAACACTGGAATCGACCCGTGAAAAGAGGGTGAAATGGGCAAAATTGATGGCCGAAATGGTTGCCCGGAGGTTTGATTACCTATGGTTTACTGGTGATGCAACTCGAAATTCTGATGACCCCGCCGCGTTCTGAAGCCTGGGCGTTTTGTTTTGGCGCGGGCCTGGCATTGGTTTGGTACATGGTGCGCAACGGGTTTAAATCGGCATTGAAAGTTGCTTTCATCACCATGATTGGGGCTGGTTTTGGTTTTGCATTTGGAAACTTCCTGCAGATTGTGGGCAACCTGCTCGAAATCAATTTCAATATGTGGAATGTAATGGAGTACAGCATTGGCTTCTTTGGTGGTTCGGCGCTCGCTTACAGCGTATTCACCTCGCCGTGGCCTCAAAATACCGAAAAGCCAAAACCCCGGGAAACAGGGTTTCCTATATAATTGCACTTGTTTTTATACCAATTGTTGTTTTTCAGCAATCGATGACTGTTCCGGTTCTAACCGAAAGACTGGGCAATTCAGGAATCGATGCAAATACAGCTATGATCAGCAGCATTTTAACAGGGTTGCTAATTTGCCTCGTAATAATTTTTTACGTTGCGAAATTTGAAAAAACTAAATTCAGCTTTACAAAAGGCGCCGTACTAATTATTTATATATCATTTTTTTCTGTTTATGTGACAATAAGCTCTATTGTTTCAGGAATTTTTGCAGGTAATGTAACTTTTAACCATATTCTGTATGTAATAAATATTGGTGTTGTTTTGATTCTTTTAACCAGAATACAAAGTCCTTTTTCAGTGGAATTGAATTCAGAAGTAAAACAAGCACATTGGATGGTTTTTGCAATGGTATTAATCAGTGTAATTGTGCTTGCATTTGTGCTTGTGAACTTACACGGAGAATTGGGTGGTTCGCAAACCAGGTTCGGTTTAAATTAGTTTTGATTTAGTTGGTAAAACCAATGGATTGTTTTTGAACAAAATTTATTAAACTAATTAAAAATTAACTTTTATTGATGATATATTGAGAAATAAAGGATTTGGTATGATAAAAATTAATGTATTATTAATAAAATACTATTTGTTCTTAAATTTTACTTTGCAAATCTTTGCATAGGATAACTTTTAGGATAGAATCCATGTTAAATTAAATAATCAAATTAATGTCTATGAAAAAAAGAATTTTGAAAACACTCTTTTTTGGATTATTCTCACTTTTAACCGTTACACTGTATGCACAAATAAATGTGAGCGGTACAGTTAAAAGCGATGCCGGCGAACTTTTGCCGGGTGTATCCATTGTTGTGAAGGGGACTAGTACAGGTGTGATTACCGATATCGATGGTAATTTCTCGATTTCGGTTCCCAGTGCGCAATCTGTTCTGGTATTTTCGTTTGTTGGAATGCAACCACAGGAAATATCTGTTAACGGCCGGTCAACCGTCAATGTTACAATGGTAACATCAACTTTTGGCGTTGACGAGGTAGTTGTAACCGCCCTTGGAATCTCCCGCGAAAAGAAGTCGCTGGGATATTCGGTTGGTGAAGTTGAAGGCGAAGAACTGACCCGGGTGGCACAGGAAAATGTGTTGAACTCCCTTGCAGGAAAGGTTTCCGGCGTACAAATTAGTTCTACTGGAACTGCTGGTTCATCGGTTAGCATGGTTATTCGTGGCGCTTCTTCGTTAACCAGTGATAATCAGCCATTATTTGTTGTTGATGGTATTCCAATGAACAACACTTTGAATAATGTTACTGAAATTGGTCGCGATAATAAGGCCGATTACGGTAACGCGATTTCGGATATTAGTCCTGAAAATATTGAAAGTGTTTCTATCCTGAAAGGACCAAGTGCCGCGGCACTTTATGGCTCAAGGGCAGGTAATGGAGTTGTTCTTATAACCACAAAATCGGGTAAAAAAAGCCAGGGACTGGGCGTTTCAATCACTTCAAATACAGTTGTTGAAAGTCCGTATAAATACATTAAAAAACATACCCGGTTTGCCAATGGTCAGCGTCCGTTTACACAGGAAAATCGTCCGAATAATGGATTAGGCTATTATGTGGTACCTGTAGGAGACTCCTATTGGGTTGGTCCTGAAATGGATAAAGGAATGATGGTTTATCAGTGGCCTTATTTCAATGCAAATGGTGAAGTAGAGGCAACTCCCCTTGTATCTCATCCCGACAACTTTAAGGATTTCTTTGAAACTGGTGTTACATCAACCAATGGATTTTCGCTTACCAATGCCAGCGAAAAAGTAAACTATCGGTTGTCTTACGATAACATGGTTAACAAAGGAATAATTCCGAACAGCGATTTAAATAAAAACTCAATAAGTTTAAACTCATCGTTTAAAATTGTTGATGACCTGACATTTACTTCAAGTTTCAACTATACCAGTTCAGGTGCCGATAATCGACCATCTACCGGAAACCGTGGGACAAACCCGCTTCAGGCGCTTTATGATATTAATCCACATATCGATATTAACGATCTCAAAGATTACTGGGAACCCGGACAGGAAGGACTGCAGCAAAGAGGACCTTACACCCTGGATTTGCAACCCGATGGTTCATACGAAAAAGTGGATATGATTAATAATCCTTATTTTCTTGCAAACGAAGTAAATAATAGTTTTAAAAGAGACAGGGTTTATGGAAATGCCAAACTCAACTGGCAAATTACCCCGGAGCTATCTTTAATGGCCCGTTACAATCACGATCAGTTTCACGAAAAACGCGAAACTAAGATTGCACCGAGTTACACAGGAGATGCAAATGGTGTATATGGTCTTGTTAATATGTACAGAAGAGAGCAAAATACCGATTTCCTTTTGGCTTATAACAAAACATTTAATGATTTAAGTGTAAATGCTTCTGCAGGCGGTAACTATATGTATCAGTATGGTGACAATAACAGCGTTCAAACTAAAAACAGGGGTTCAGGTTTAATTGTACCTGGTATTTATACTTTAAGCAATATAGCGCCTGATAATTTACAATACGGTTCAGGTTCTTATCAAAAAGGTATTTACAGTGCATACGGTTTGGTTTCTCTTGGTTATAGAGATGCGGTTTATCTTGATATAACAGCAAGAAACGACTGGTCGAGTACCTTGCCTGCCGAAAACCGTTCTTATTTCTACCCGTCAGCATCATTAAGTATGTTGCTTAATAATATGATTGATATGGGAGATAAGGTTTCTCTGGCAAAAATCAGGGGTGGATGGGCCATGGTAGGTAACGATACCGACCCTTATAAACTGATGTCGGTAATGCAGAAACAGGAATCATGGGGAAATGAAACGCAAATGTCAACTTCGGGTACCTTATTGCTGCCCGACCTGAAACCTGAAATCCAGACTTCATGGGAAATTGGGGCCGATTTGGAATTATTTAACGGACGGTTGCACCTGGACGGAACATATTACCAGGCCGAAAACGAAAACCAGATACTTAGTATTGGTCTTCCGCCTTCTTCGGGATATACGGGAAAACAAATCAATGCAGGTTTAATTTCAAGTAAAGGAACGGAGTTCTCTATTGGTGGCAGTCCCATTAAAAACAAGGATTTGGAATGGAACGTTAATTTTGTGTACTCAAAAAACAGAACCAGAATTGAAGAACTTTCTGAAGGATTCGATTATATAGTACTTTGGACAGATGCCAAAGGAGGCGCTGTTACAAGGGTTGGTGATGAAATCGGACAGATTGTTGATGCTAAAATGGTAAGGGTTAACGATCCAGGTTCTCCTTACAATGGCTGGCCAATTATTGACGACGAAGGATGGGATGATGCAGATGGCTGGCAGACTGTGATTAATGAAGGTGAGCCTAATGTTATCGGAAACTTTAACCCCGATTTTATGCTGGGTATGCAAACCGGATTAAGCTATAAAAAATGGAATTTTAATGCAAGTTTCGACTGGAGAGTAGGTGGACAGTTTGTTTCGCAAACCTTCCGTTACGGCGAATCAGACCTGCATACGCAAAGATGGATTGACAGGACAGTGAAAATTAACAATTTGAGTGGATCGGAAATGGCACAATACCTGAAAGATAATGCGGACAAGTATCTGTTGCCCGATGGCGATTTTTATGTAGTAGTTGGTGGACCTACATCTGATGCGGGTGGTTTTCAGCATACCGAGGATGGAATTACTTTAAACGATGGTGTTTTTATGCCGGGTGTTGAAGGTTATTATGACGATAACGGAAAATTTGTTATGGAAGCTGAACATTTAGGTGACACAGGTACACCGTTAATCAGGTATCAGGATTTTTATGGTTGGAGTTATACTGAAACTGCAACTTTTGATGCTGATTATATTAAATTACGTGAAATCTCAGTCTCTTATCAATTGCCTTCCATGAAATCAATCGGAATTCAAAATGCTTCTGTCTCGCTGTATAGCCGTAATATTATTCTGTGGACAAAAGCTGGTATCGGTATCGACCCTGAAACTGCTTTCCAATCAGAATCTGGTGCACAAGGCAGTGGAATTCAGTTTAAGCAAGGTATCGAAAGGTATAATGTAAGCCCATGGACAATTCCGGTGGGTGTTAAGCTTAATATAAATTTTTAATGTTGTAAATTTAGAAATATGAAATTAATGAAAGCATTATTTAAAATATTTGTGGTTCTGTCTGTGGTAATATTTACTTCTTGTAATGAGCAACTGACCGAACTGAATGTGAACCCGAACGGAGTGGATCCGGCAATAGTAAATCCTAATTTAATGGTGCCTACAATCATTACCTCTACAATGAAATCTTATGTTGATTTTAGTTATCAGGGAGATGTTGCAGGAGTTATGAATTATGTGCAGAAAAGTGGCTGGGGTAGCGGCCTGAATAAGTATGACTGGAACTCTGAAAGAGACTGGTCTGGCAATTATGGAATTTTAAGAAATGCAAAGCATTTGTATGAAAGGGCAGACGAAGAAGGAATGGAATTCCAAAAAGGACTTGCCACGGTAATCAGGGCTTTCAATTTTGCATACATTGCCGATTCATGGGGAGATGCACCATATACGGCTGCATTAAATGCACCCAATGGCGAACAGGAAGATTTGTTCCCGAAATTCGATACCCAGGAAGCAATTTATAAAGGTATCATTGAAGAATTGAAAGAAGCCAACACTATTTTGTCAAAGCCTTTTGGTGCTTACACCGGAATTAATCAAGGAGCTGACATATTGTATAATGGAAGTCCTGAAAAATGGAGAAAACTGGCAAATACGCTCATGCTTCGTTATTACTTGCGCTTATCTGTGAAATTGCCTGCTTACGCCAAAGCTGGTATCGAAGAAATCATGTCGAACGCGAATCAGTTCCCCATTTTTACATCGAATGCCGATGATGCAACAATGGATTTTATAGGTTCATCCGATTCTGATGCATGGCCTGCAAATACTACGTTTGATGCGAGCCAGAGTAATTTTACCCGGCTACAACTTTGTGCGGGTTTCAGAGACGTACTTGTTGATTATAAAGATCCCCGGCTTGATGTTTGGTTTAATCCGGTTAAAACACAGATTCAGGTTTCAACCGATTATCCGGAAGACGACATAGTTGTTGATGGTGTAAGATATTTACGTCCGGAATATATGGAAGCAAATAACATGGTACTATACAACAGAAACACTTGGGTTGATGATGTTAATGCAGGCAAAACACTTGTAGATACTGCGGTATTTGTTGGTCTTCCAATTGCATCGACTACAGGCGATGGATCAGGATGGAACCTGAATCCCAATCCGATTCAGGGAGGTCCAAACCCTCATAATTCAGCATTAGACGATATTTATAAAAATGCAAAAGGCCCATTGTTAAAGGCAAGATTAATATCTTATGCCGAAACATGCTTTATTCTGGCTGAGGCTGCACAAAGAGGTTGGGCAGCAGGCGGATCGCAGAAGGACTGGTATGAAAAAGCAATAAAAGCTTCATTAGATAACTGGGGAGTTGGAAGCTCTTATTCTTCATATATTACTCAACAGGTAGTAAGTTATGATGGAACACTACAGCAAATTATTGTGCAGAAGTGGATTGCCAACTGGACAGTAGCTCACGAATCATGGTGCGACTGGAGAAGGACCGGATTTCCGACACTAACTGTTGGTCCAAAAGGTTTGCGCGAAGCAATGCCATTGCGGTTTGAATACGGTGGAACTGAAAAAGCACGTAATAACGATAATTACCTTTCAGCAATTAGATCGCTGGTTGAAACTCCGGCAACTGCCACTGATGGAAAAGACAGCTCCTGGTCCAAATTCTGGCTGTTACAATAGTCGGTTTTTCATAAATAGTGATTTTTTGAAAAGAGGACAGGGATTATCCTTGTCCTCTTTCTTTAAATCACAGTTACTTTTTCTATATCCGTCAGCCCGCGGATCTTTTAAAATTCAATCCAATGTTGTTAAGTTATGGATGAAAGTAATTTCAGTGTGAAAATGTAAATTCGGACAGACTTATTGTCAATAAATTCATATTAAAAATTATAACAAAGAATGAGAAACACTGCAAATCAATTGATTTTAATTTTAATGATGGCATTTCTTATTACATCATGTGCTAAAAAAGAAGCGCCACAAAGCGCCCTTGTACATCAGGATAAACATTTTGTTCAGGATTACAGCATTAAATTTGTGTACGGGGATGCCGGGGCCCATTTGCTCAAAGTCACTTCCGACCGTAACGGTTACATTCAAATTTTATCCGACATCGGACTACTCCGTCTTCGCAACGGTCAGCATCTTTTTCCCGGAACCATTGTAAAAGATGTTCAGGATTTGCCCACATCTGACAAGAAAATAGCTGGAATCGGCACTTACCAGAACCAGCTTGTTTATGTTGACAATGAAGCTGTGTTAAGCAACGCCTGGGCCGGAAACCTGTTTTCGAGACACACGTTGCCCGATGCAAAGATTTTTGCCGGTGGCAATGATTTCACGTTTCTGATATCCGACGGGGAAAAGCTGGTTTTGCTGAAAGATTCAAAACACTTGTGGGAAGGCTCGGTTTCAGGAAAAGAAATAAACGATATTAAATTCGATGAAAAAGGAAATCTGTTCTGGATTTTGACGAAAGAATCAATTAGTTCATTTAATCCGCAAAACTACCAGATTGCAGAGGTTTATTCAGGAAGTAATTTAACTTCTTTTGAAGTTGCAGCCGGTAAATTAATTGTTGGTACAACTGACGGTTATTTCGAAATTGATGCAAAAACCAGCAAACAAACCGGTGACATTAAACGCAAAATGCCCTGGACAGAAATTACTTCTGTGAGCGAAATAGACGGTAAAATCTGGTTTGGCTCAACCTGGGGCGCAATGATGTTGCGTGAGGATGGTAAATTCAATTACTACGCATCGCAGCGCTGGTTGCCTTCAGATACAGTTGTACACATCGCAAAAGGTCCCGAAAATTCAGTTTTGGTTTTAACAAACAGAGGGTTAGGAAGAATATTTTTCAAGGAAATGACATTGCATGAAAAGGCGATGTTTTACGACAAACAGGTTCGCGAAAGACACATTCGCACAGGTTTTAATGCTACAACCAGCAGAATGACCAATGGTGATGTAACTACCGGGACGCTTGAAAATTCAGACAACGACGGGCTGTGGACTTCCATGTACCTCGCGGCTGAAACTTTCAGGTATATTGTGACCAAAGAAGAAGAGGCCCTTCAAAACATGCGCGAATCACTTGATGCAATGG
>Ga0100398_1003769_pt1 | contig 12337 bp, 6 predicted proteins | sample CryGeymeta201522_FD_81568 | JGI IMG/M metagenome (GOLD analysis project Ga0100398, IMG submission 81568) | Groundwater microbial communities from Crystal Geyser aquifers in Utah, USA - Crystal Geyser metaG 2015-22 | ecosystem: Environmental > Aquatic > Deep subsurface > Groundwater | place: USA... | reverse complement strand
GGTCGGTTGAAACTACGGTGGGCCGATGCCGCCCTTTTCGGGGAAGTTGAGGCTGCCAGAAAGGAAACGTGGCGACTCGATCAGGAGATCGGCAAGGCTGATCGAACCGCCTGGGGAGAGAACCATGGGCCGCTACCAGGATGCCCTGGACACCATTTTCGAATACGTCAACTACGAAAAACAGATGCGCTACCCCTACAACGCGGTCGCCTTCAACCTCGACCGGCTGAAGGAGTTGCTCGACCGCCTGGGAAACCCGCAAGACCGTTTCCAGTGCGTGCACATTGCCGGTACCAAAGGGAAGGGCTCCACCTCAGCCATGGTGGAATCGGTGCTGCGGACGGCCGGCTATCGCACCGGGCTCTATACGTCCCCGCACCTGCACACCTGGCGAGAGCGCATCCGGGTAGACGGCGCGCTGATGGCAAAGCGGGACCTGGTCGCGCTGCTGGACCGACACCGGTCGGCCATCGCAGCCACACCGGGCATTACCGCCTTCGAGATCATGACCGCCCTGGCCTTTTCCTATTTCGCCCAACAAGAGGTGGAGTGGACCATCTTGGAGGTCGGATTGGGAGGCCGGTTGGATGCCACCAATGTCGTTCACCCGGCGGCGTGCGGCATCACGTCGTTGAGCTACGATCACGTCGAGTTGCTCGGCCACACCCTGTCGCTGATCGCCTGGGAGAAGGCGGGCATCATCAAGGCCGGCGTGCCGGTCGTCAGCGCGCCGCAGGAACCGGAGGCGATGGGCGTCATCCAGCGCGTCTGCGCTGACACGGGCGCGCGCCTGGTGACCGTCGGCCAGGATTGGCAGTGGGAGCAGGACGGCATGGACCTGACCGGCCAATCGCTGGCGGTGCGCGGGCCAGGGGGCAAACCCACGCTGCCCAACCTGCGCATCCCGCTGCTGGGCCGCCACCAGTTGGTGAACGCGACGACGGCCGTGGCGATCCTCGCCGAGCTGAATGCGCAGGGCGTGCGCATCGAAGAGGAGGCCGTGCGCGCCGGTTTGGCGGCCACCCACTGGCCGGGCCGGCTGGAAGTGCTCCAGACCCGGCCGATCCTGGTTGCCGATAGCGCCCACAATGCCAATTCCGCGCTCAAGCTGCGCGCCGCGCTGGCCGAATGGTTCCCGCGGCCACCGCGACGTGAACTGGCGCTGATCTTCGGGGCATCGGCCGACAAGGACATCGACGGGATGCTCGAGATTTTCTTGACCCCCGACCCGGACAACGGCTACAAGCCGGCTGACAAAGTCATTGTCACCAAGAGCGGCCATCCGCGCTCGGCCGACCCGGTACAGCTCGCCGACCAGGTACGCGCCATCAGCGCCACCTGTCCGATCAGCGTACACTACACCGTAGATAGTTCGCTCACCGAGGCGTTGGCCTGGGCCGGCCCCGATGACCTGATCTGTGTCACCGGTTCGATTTTTGTCGTCGCCCAGGCCCGCCGCGCCTGGGCCAACCGGCATCCCGAAACTTTCCCGCCCGACGACTGGGTGTTTCACGATGAGACGTCCGTTGCGGTGATCCCGGACGACGAATAAAGAGAGATCGACGTGCGCAACGCACTTGGAGGTACCTTGGCCCATTGGGACCATGAAGGACAAGCTGAGATCGGGGTTGGGCTGTCTTTGCTCAGCCTGTTCGCCCATCCGGAAAGTCGGACGCGGCGCAAGGAAGCCATCCGCCGCCAGAAGAGCCCCGAGTTGGATATGAATAGCCTGGACAATAACGAATACCCGGTGCTGCCGTTACAAGACATGGTGGTGTTCCCGAATCTGGTGACGCCGCTCTTCATCGGCCGCGATCTCTCGATCCGCGCGGTCGAAGCGGCCGAAGCGATGGAGGTGCCGCTGCTGGTCGTCGCGCAGCGCGACCCGGAGATCGAGGACCCGGACATCTCGGACCTCTACAGCATCGGCACGGCCGTGGAGATCGGCCGCGTGCTGCGCATGCCGGATGGCAGCAGCACGGTCCTGGTGCAAGGGATCGAACGGGTGCGGATCCTGGAATTGGTGGACACCGAGCCGTATCTGCGCGTGATCGGCGCGCCGCTGTACGAGGATGAACGCCACGACATGGCGAGCGAAGCGCTGATGCGTGCGGTCCTGGCGCTCTTCGAGAAGGTCGTCCAGCTCAACCCCAGCCTGCCTGAGGATGCCTACGTCGCGGCCATGAACGAGCACGAACCCGGCAATCTGGCCGACCTGCTGGCCCACATCCTTGACCTGGAGTTGGCCCAACGCCAGGAAGTGTTGGAAACCCTGGACGCCAACGTGCGCCTGCAACGCCTCAGCATCCTGCTCGGCCAGGAGTTGGACGTCTTGGAGCTGGAGAGCCGGATCCAGACGCAGGTGCAGCAAGAGGTTGACAAGAGCCAGCGCGAGTACTATCTGCGCGAACAACTGCACGCCATCCAAACCGAATTGGGCGAGGACGACGAGTCCCAGCACGAGATCGCCGAGATCCGGGAGCAACTGGAGACCGCTCACCTGCCCGACGATGTGCGTGCCAAGGCGGAAAAGGAGATCAAACGGCTGGTCGCCATGCCACCGGCGTCCCCCGAGACCACCGTGGTGCGGACCTATCTGGACTGGCTGCTCGGCCTGCCCTGGCGCGACGCGACCGAGGATAACCTGGACATCGCCCGCGCGGCAGCCATCCTCGAAAGAAACCACTACGGGCTGCCCAAGGTCAAGGAACGCATCCTGGAGCACATCGCCGTGCGCAAGCTGGCCCAAGAGAAGATGAAAAGCCCCATCATCTGCTTCGTCGGCCCGCCCGGCACCGGCAAGACCAGCCTGGGCAAGTCGATCGCCGAAGCATTGGGGCGCAAGTTCGTGCGCTTCAGCCTGGGCGGGGTGCGGGACGAGGCGGAGATCCGCGGGCATCGCCGCACCTATATCGGCTCGCTGCCCGGCCGCATCCTCCAGACGATGCATACCGCGGGGAGCATCAACCCGCTCTTCATGTTGGACGAGGTCGATAAGCTGGGCACGGACTTCCGGGGTGATCCGTCATCGGCGCTGCTCGAGGTGTTGGACCCGGAGCAGAACCACGCGTTCAGCGATCACTACCTGGAGGTCCCCTACGATCTCAGCAAGGTGATGTTCATCACCACGGCCAACATCCTGGACCCGATCCCACCGGCCCTGCGCGACCGCATGGAGGTGATCGAGTTTCCCGGCTACATCGAAGAAGAGAAGCTGGCCATTGCGCGCCAGTTCCTGGTGCCGCGCCAACTCGAAGCGCATGGCCTGCGGCCTGAGCAGGCGCGTTTCGGTGAGGCAGCCCTGCGGACCATGATCCGGGAATACACTTACGAAGCTGGGGTGCGCAATCTGGAGCGGCACATCGCCAACGTCTGCCGCAAGGTGGCCCGCCGCGTGGCCGAGGAGAAAACCGTACCGCATCGCATCACGCCCCGGATGCTGAACCGATTCCTGGGGCCGCCGCAGTTCAACGAATGGCTCGCCAACGAGACGGACGACGTGGGCGTGGCCAACGGTTTGGCATGGACCGAGGCCGGTGGCGACGTCATGCAGGTCGAGGTGTCAGCCATGGAGGGCAAGGGTAGCCTGATCCTCACCGGCCAACTCGGCGAGGTGATGCAGGAGTCGGCGCAGGCCGCGCTCACATACACCCGCGCGCACGCTGCCGAATTCGGCCTGGGCGACCTGGACTTCGACAAGATCGACCTGCACATCCATGTGCCCGAGGGCGGTATCCCCAAGGATGGCCCCAGCGCGGGTGTGACGATGGCCACAGCTCTGATCTCAGCGCTCAGCGAGCGGCCCATCCGCCACGATGTCGCCATGACCGGCGAGATCACCTTGCGCGGGCGGGTGCTGCCCATCGGCGGGCTCAAAGAGAAGCTGATGGCCGCGCACCGCATGCATCTCAAGATGGTGCTGATCCCCAAGCGCAACGAGAAGGACCTGGTCGACGTCCCCCGCAACGTGCAGCACGACCTGGACCTGGTGTTGGTGGAGCGGATGGACGAGATCTTGAAGCGCGCGCTGTTGCCGATCCCACCGCCGCCACTGAAGGCCAGGCGAAGCCGGGCCAGGCCCAAGAAGACCGCGGCTGGGGAGCAGACAGGCGAAGCGCCGGCCACAGTGAGTTGATGCGGGTGCGTTCAGACGGTGATATACTTGACAAGGTGACAAGGCGCCGGGGTGACAGGGTGTAGAATCTGATCCTGTGACCGAGGCGAGCATAGTCACCGTGTCACCGTGTCACCGTGTCACCCTGTCACCGAGTCACCTTGTCACCGAGTCACCCTGTCACCGAGTCACCTTGTCACCGTGTCACCCTGTCAGGGCCTAACCGATTAGATCCTTGCACGACAGACGAGAATTTTCTAATGACATTTGTCTGGCTGGCTCTGGCTTGTCCAGGTTAGGTATGGACGGGAGGTCGTATGTTTAAAGGTCGCAGCGGCACGGTCACCCTCTTGATCCTGATCATCCTGGTGCTCCTCGCCATCGGGTTCGTCGCCACGGGCAGGCTCAAGCTGCCATCCAAACCGGAGATGGCGCTGCCGGTGGACCTGTCCAAGGTCATCCCCACCAGTTGGACCGTGTTCGAGAACCAGACCCGGCTGTGCGACTACGACAACGACGGGGAAGATGAGTGGCTCATCCTGTATCGCTACGACCAGACCGAAGTGCTGCCACCCCAGCAGAAGGCCGGCACGCAGGTCAATCGGGGCCCGATCGGGGGGGTGATCTACGACGCGCAGGTCAACCGGGTACCGCAAGATCCGGGCAACCAAAGCCCCTACCGGCCGGCCTTCTTGATTCCGTACAAATTGCTGCCCGACTTCTACACCGGCAAAGGGCAAGGTTATCTGGGGGAATCCGACGTCACACTGATCCTGCACAAACCTGAACCGAAGGCGGCCACCTGCCAGACGGACGAGATCGCCTTCTTCGGCTACAGCGAGGGCGCCCTGCCGACCCGCCTCTCTCTCTTCCGCTGGGTTGACAAAAGTATCGGCTATCGCGGTGTCCATTTCGTGGGCAACGCTCGCATCGAGGCGACACCCGATCCCAGCACGACCGAATTGGTGATCAAAGTACGCACCTACGACCGGCTGCAAAACCACCGCAGCATCCTGTGCGAATCCCGGGAGTTCACCCGCTCCGAGCCCCTGGCTAGCCTGACGTTCCCCGAGAATCCAGACAGCTACACCATCGATTTCTGTTTCGGCGCGCCCCAAGACCCCGCCTATCCCGAGGGTGTCGTGATGGCGATGTTGCGCGGGGCTAAGGCCGGAGGTACCGTGGGAAACCCTTCGCCCACCGGAACGAGCTTCTTCACCGCCAACGCCGACCTGCCCGCTGACCTGCGCAACCTGCCAACCACGCGCGTGTTAGCCATCTCCAACCAGGGCACCGTGGCGCCGCACCCGGACAACGGCCGCCAATGTTCGCCCGCCGAGCTCGATCTGCCCGCAACGACCCCGCCCGACCCTACAGTTTGGTGGTGCGGCCGGGAAGAGGCTGAAGTGATCACCGAAGTGGTGATCAAGGGGCAATCGTACCAGGTTGTCTGGCGTCTGATCAGCGTCGCCAATGACAAGACGAGCGCGGACGTGCATTGGCGGATCGAGCAGGCCACGTACCGATAACGCAAGCGCTCCTCCTAACCTGGACGAGCCAGAACCAAACACACAAATGCCGCCGGAAGATTCTCGTTTGTTGTGCAAGGATTTCACTGGTCAGGCCCTGATAACTTGCCGGGTACGGATCAACGTGATATCATCGTGATGACATCATCGTGATGACATCATCGTGATGACATCATCGCCTGTCGCTCGTCGACACGCCGCTGCTCAAAGTGCGTCGATTGTGGAACTTTGGCTTGTATCGCGTATTGAGGAGGCGCCATGAAAGTATTGCTGATCTACCCGGAATTCCCAGATACCTTTTGGAGTTTCAAGCACGCGCTGAAATTCATCCGTAAGAAGGCCGGCGCGCCGCCGCTCGGGCTGCTGACCGTTGCCGCGATGCTGCCTCCCGAGTGGGAGCTGCGGCTCGTCGACCTCAACATCCGCGACCTGACCAAAGATGATCTCGCGTGGGCCGACATGGCGTTCATCAGCGCTATGATCATCCAGCGCGACGCAGCGCGGCAGGCCATCGCCCGCTGCAAAGAGACCGGCCTGAAGGTCGTCGCGGGCGGTCCGCTCTTCACCATGGACCACGCGCAGTTCCCCAACGTGGATCACTTCGTGCTCAATGAAGCCGAGCTGACCCTGCCACCCTTCCTGGCCGATCTGGCCGCGGGACACCCACAGCGGCTCTATGCCACGACGGAATTCCCCGACATCCACGAGACACCCGTCCCCCTCTGGCGCCTGGCCGATCTCAGACATTACGACACCGTCAGCATCCAGTTCTCGCGCGGCTGCCCGTTCAACTGTGACTTCTGCAACGTGACCGCGCTGCTGGGGCACCGGCCGCGGACGAAGACCGCGGCCCAAATCACCGCCGAATTGGATAGCCTCTACGCGCTGGGGTGGCGCAAGAACGTCTTCTTCGTGGACGACAACTTCATCGGCAACAAAAAGACTCTCAAGACAGAGGCGCTGCCCGCGCTGATTGCGTGGCGACAGGGCAAGACCGGCCTGGCGTTCAGCACTGAAGTCTCGATCAATCTCGCTGACGACCCAGAGCTGCTGAACCTGATGGTGGAAGCCGGTTTCGACACGGTGTTCGTCGGTATCGAGACGCCCAATGAAGCCAGTCTGGCCGAATGCAGTAAGACCCAAAACAAGGGCCGCGACCTGGTGGAGAGCGTCAAACGCCTCCAGCGCGCCGGCTTGCAGGTACAGGGCGGCTTCATCGTCGGGTTCGACAGCGACAGCCCTTCGATCTTCCAACAACAGGTGGACTTCATCCAGATGAGCGGCATCGTGACCGCGATGGTGGGCCTGCTGCAAGCGCCTTTGGGGACGCGGCTGTACGAACGGATGAAAGGCGAGGGCCGGCTGGCGGCGACTGCGATGTCGGGTGACAACGTGGACGGCTCCACAAACATCATCCCGAAAATGGGGTTGGAGACGTTGCGCGAAGGCTACCGCAAGCTCCTGGATCAGATCTACTCGCCGCAGTTCTATTACGCGCGCATCAAGACCTTCTTGCGGGAATACAAGCCGCCCAAGATCCGCATCCCACTGGAGCCCCAGTACATCCTGGCCTTCCTGCGATCGATCTACCAATTGGGCATCCGCGGGGTCGAGCGCACGCAATACTGGCGCCTCCTTCTCTGGACGCTCTTCCGCAAGCCCAGACTCTTCCCGGTGGCGGTCACGTTGGCCATCTATGGCTTTCACTTCCGCCAGGTCGCCGAACTGCACGTGCACTAGTGGATCGTTTGACGCGACCCTGGCCATTTCTGTCACCCCTTCACTGCGTTCAGGGCAAGCTCTGAACGGGTCAACGACACACAGCCCGGCGCCGCGGACCACCAGTGAAGGGTCTCTTTGGCGAGAGGAGATGCTTCACTGGCGTCTCGCCGCAGCGCAGATTGGGCGTTCAACCCGTTCAGCATGACATAGCCTTGGTGTACAACAATGGCTGAAGTCGGACCGAACGACCCACTAGCGCGCTGCGCCAGCTCGATGGAAGGGTGATGCATGGCCCCAAAGGCATTTCAAGACTACTACCCCAACCATCTCAGCCACTGCTACGGTTGCGGCCGGCTCAACGAGCACGGCTTGCAGATCAAGAGCTACTGGGACGGCGATGAGACCCTCTGCACGTTTCAGCCCCGCCCCTATCACACCGCGGTCCCCGGCTACGTCTACGGTGGACTGATCGCCTCGCTGATCGACTGCCATGCCACCGGCACGGCCGCGGCCGCCACCTATCGGGCGGAGGGCCGGGAGATGGGCTCCGAGCCGGTGCTGCGTTTCGTCACCGCCGCGCTGCACGTCGATTTCGTGCGTCCGACACCGCTGGACGGGCCACTGGTGTTACGCGGTCAGGTCAAGGAGATCAAAGGTCGTAAGGTCGTGGTTGCCGTCACGCTCTCCGCCGCGGGTGAAGTCTGTGCGCGTGGCGAAGTGGTGACGGTCCAGATGCCTGCGGAATTCCTGCTCGAGAAGTGAAGGGAGACGTTCATGTCTAAGAAAGAGGCAAAACACAAGTCGAAGAAAGGTGAGGCAGACCCCCTTCCCTTAGTCGAACCGAACCAGCACCCGGAGGAGAGCCAGGAAAGGCCCGCGAAACTGCCCACGAAATACTACCTGGAAGAGCTGGTCAGGCTCCATATTGAGCTGGTCAAGATGCAGGAATGGATCAAGTACAAAGGCATGAAGGTGGTGGTTGTCTTCGAGGGCCGCGACGCGGCCGGCAAGGGCGGGACGATCAAACGGATCACCGAGAGCCTGAACCCCCGTTTTGCCCGGGTGGTGGCGTTGGGCGTGCCGACCGAGCGGGAGAAGACGCAGTGGTATTTCCAGCGTTACGTCGCACACCTGCCGGCCGCCGGCGAGATCGTGTTCTTCGATCGCAGTTGGTACAACCGGGCGCTGGTGGAGCGGGTGATGGGGTTCTGCACCGAAGAAGAATATCGCGAGTTCCTCCGCTCGTGCCCCGAATTCGAACGCATGTTAGTGCGCTCTGGCACCCATCTGATCAAGTATTGGCTCTCTGTGAGTGACCAGGAGCAGGAGCGGCGATTCCAGACGCGGGTGGACGACCCCACCCGGCGCTGGAAGCTCAGCCCGATGGACCTGGGATCCCGCTCGAAATGGGTGGAATACTCCAAGGCCAAGGACGCCATGTTCGCCTCCACCGACATCAAACAGGCGCCCTGGTATGTGATCAACTCGGACGACAAGAAGCGCGCCCGGCTGAACTGCATCACCCACCTGTTGAGCATGATCCCCTACGAGGATCTGACACCCGAGCCGATCGAACTGCCGCCGCGCCAGGATGACAGCGGCTACGTACGTCCGCCGATTACGGACCAAACCTTCGTGCCGGAAGTGTACTGACGTCACACAACGCACAATCCGGCCATAACACCCATTTTCGAAGCCGCGACCGTGCCGTGTTAGGGCACCCTGCATGCCGGGGACGGAGCCTCAACACATGAGGTGTCAGGCACTTTGGAAGTGCCTGACACCTCATGCGGACACATTCTCGATGTATCTTCTCAATAGTTCGGGGCGTGCTCGCTGTGGCCGGTCTCCTGACCGTGCCACGAGTGGCACGGTCAGGAGACCGGCCACAGCATCCCCAGATTATTGAGATGATACTTCTCGATGCCGATTCGCCACCCGTTTCCCGCGTTCCGTTAGCGAATCGCCTCCAGCGTCTTGATCAGATCCCGTTGCCACAGGTCATCCGCGCGGATCGCCAACCAGATCCCGCGGCGCGCCACCCGGGCGGGCACGCCTTGCGCCTTCAAACGATCCTGCAACGCCGCCCGATCTGCCGCCGCCAAACCGGTCGACTTGAACAGCAACTGATCGTCCTCCTGGCTGACCGCCTCCACCCCCGCGTTCACCGCCAACACCTTGACCCGGACGATGTAGAGCAGGTTCTGGACCTGTGCTGGTACCGGGCCGAAGCGATCGGTGAACTCCTGGGCGATCTCGTCCACCGCCTCCAGGGTGGTCAGGCCGGCCAACCGGCGATAGAGTTGCAGCCGCAACGCGGCTTCTGGCACGTACTCCTCGGGGATGCGAGCCGGCAGGTTGAGGTCGAGCTGCACGGTGGGCGCCAACGGATCTTCCAAGAGATTACGACGATTGACAATGGACGATGGTCCGCGGTCGCCTGTGTCATTCGTCAAGCGTCCATCGTCCATCGCCGCACGTTCCTTCGCTTCGGTGACCGCCTGCGTCAGCAACCGCGTGTACAGGTCAAAACCGACCGCTGCGATGTGCCCATGCTGCCGCGCCCCCAACAGCTCGCCCGCGCCACGAATCTCCAGGTCTTGCATGGCGATGCGGAAGCCCGCGCCCAACTCGCTGGCCTCCTGAATCGCCTCCAACCGGCGCCGGGCATCGTGGGTCAACGTCTTGTACCTGGCCACCAACAAGTACGCGTAGGCCCGGGTCGCAGACCGGCCCACCCGACCGCGCAACTGATAGAGCTGCGCCAGGCCAAACTGGTCGGCGCGATTGATGATGATGGTGTTGACATTGGGGATGTCCAGCCCGCTCTCGATGATGCTGGTACACACCAGGACATCGTACTCGCCCTCCGCGAACGCCAGCATCACGGTCGATAGCTCTCGTTCGGGCATCTGGCCGTGACCGATCGCGATGCTGGCCTCCGGCACGATTCTGCCAAGCCGGGCCGCCATCTGCTCGATACCCTGGACGCGGTTGTGCACGAAGTAGACCTGGCCATTGCGATCCAACTCCCGCAGCACGGCCTGGCGGATCAATGTCTCGTCATACTCGCCGACGAACGTCTTGATGGGCAGCCGCTCCTCGGGCGGGGTCTCGATGGTGCTCAGGTCGCGCACGCCGGTCAGGCTCATGTGCAGGGTGCGCGGGATGGGGGTCGCGGTCAAGGTGAGGACGTCCACTTCGGTGCGCATCTGCTTGATGCGCTCCTTGTGCGTTACGCCAAAGCGTTGTTCCTCATCCACGATCAGCAATCCCAGGTCCTTGAAAACCACATCCTTGCTCAACAACCGGTGCGTGCCGATCACCAGATCCACTTGCCCGGTCGCCATCCCTTCCAGCGCACGCTCCTGCTGCGCCGGCGTGCGAAAACGGGAGAGCATTTTCACAGTGATCGGGAAGGCGGACAGGCGCCGCAGGAAGTTGGTGTAGTGCTGTTGCGCCAGGACGGTGGTCGGCGCCAACACCGCCACCTGTTTGCCATCCATGATCGCCTTGAACGCCGCACGCAGCGCCACTTCTGTCTTGCCATAGCCCACGTCGCCGCAAATCAACCGATCCATGGGGCGGGGCTGCTCCATGTCGTGCTTCACTGCCTCGACTGCCACCAACTGGTCTTCGGTCTCGACGTAGGGGAAACTGGCTTCCAGCTCGGCCTGCCAGGGCGCGTCGGGGCCGAACGCGTGCCCCTGCACCACCTCGCGCGCTGCATAGAGCTCCAGCAATTCGTCGGCGATCTCAGCTACGGCCCGCCTGGCCCGCGCCTTGACCTGCTCCCAGTCCGTGGTGCCCAGCCGGTGCAACAACGGCGCGTCATCACTGGCGCCGACGTAGCGCGCGAGCCGGTCGGCCTGGTGCACCGGCACAAAAAGCCGGTCTCCCTTGGCATAGTCGATCCGCAGATATTCCCGCTCGACCCCGTCCAGCGTCATCTTGAACAGGCCCAAGAACTGGCCGATGCCGTGTTCCATGTGCACGACATAGTCGCCCGGGCTCACGTCGGCGAAGAAAACCTCCGGCGTCATCGCGCGCGTGCGTCGCGGCCGGCGCGGCTTCGGCTTGCCCCAGCCGAAGAGCTCCGCATCGGTCAGGAACCAGAGGATTTCGGATGCTTCGACTGTGCTCAGCACAGGTTTCGAATTTCGAATTTGGGATTTGGGATTTGGGATTGCGGATTCTTCATTCTCCTCAGACGCTTCGGATTCGGGAGTGTGATTCAATCCGAAATCCGAAATCCGAAATCCACAATTGAGCCGCCAGCCTTCCTCCATGACCCCCTGGACCAGCGTCAGCCCCGGTGGGGGGAGGAAGGGGATGTCCTCCACGGGCACGATGGCATGGCCCGTCTCGCCCAACAACTCGGCAAGGCGCGGCGCCTGCCGACTGACCATCACGATCCGGGCCTCTTGCTGAAGACCACGCTCGATGTCGGCCAGCACGTTGCGCAACTGCCCGCCGTAGCGCTGACCGCCGGCAAACACGCTCGCCAGCGGTGCATCGTCCGTCCCGGCCCACCCATCGAACGTGCTGTTGCCCAAGAGCAAGGGCGCGCGCGCAGCAAGCCGCGGCCGCAGCGCCGCGACGCCAAAGTAGCTCGGCGCGGCATCCGGCGGCACATCGCCCGCCGCGGCCAGATCCCGGGCCAGTTGGATCGCCTGACCCTCCAGATCGCCCAGCGCGGTGACGACTTCCGCGGCGTCGTCCAACAGCAACCATCCCGCGGGGGGCAGGTAGTCCAACAGGCTGGCCGGCTGGCTGTAGAGATAGGGGATGTACCATTCCAGGTTGCGGCGCCCGCCACCCGCGCCCAACTCGGCGATCTCGCGCTCGTACTCGTTGCGCGCCGGCGGATGGCACGCCGACAGGCTCAGCGCGGCCAGCTTCTCGCTCGCCCGTTCGCCGAGCTTGGGCAACGCTTCGCTGGCCGGGCCGATCCAGGCTTGATCTACCCGCG
>Ga0100398_1003768_pt1 | contig 12339 bp, 10 predicted proteins | sample CryGeymeta201522_FD_81568 | JGI IMG/M metagenome (GOLD analysis project Ga0100398, IMG submission 81568) | Groundwater microbial communities from Crystal Geyser aquifers in Utah, USA - Crystal Geyser metaG 2015-22 | ecosystem: Environmental > Aquatic > Deep subsurface > Groundwater | place: USA... | reverse complement strand
GGCCAGTGGCTAAGCGACTATCTTGCTTAGAGTACAGTAGTCAAGGAATTCAGTTCGCTGGTGACATTGGCCAGCAGGAAGTATGAAGCCAGGAAGAGCAGCAAAGAAGAGGCGCATAAAACTCGAACAGTCAGCTTGAACCTACTCTAGCTAGAACACGCATTATCTTCCTTGAAAACAATTAAAAATATAACTTTCTCTCAAAATCCAAGTAGTTTACCCCCATCTTTCTCATATAGTACAAAGACACAACTTAACAACCGTAATCATCACCATGAGCCAAGGTAATGCCACCACCAACATGACTTGTAACAATCTTAATAGATCTCTCCAGAAGAGTCTGAGAGACGTTCTCAATGAGGTCTCTCTAGACAGCAGTGGTCTGATGGGAGCTCCAGCTGCTCCTGCTTCTTGTTTTTCTGCTGCCTCTCGAACTACAAACGCACCACGCCAGTCTTTTCTTGACAGTCTGCAATCCTTTTGTGGTAGCGGACTACCTGGTATATCTGGTCTAGATCCTTCCTCTGGTTTTCACCGTGCCTCCTCGTCCGCCAACAAAGCTTCCGCTGTGAACCCTTATGCCGCCTTAGCTTTTACGAATGCAAACTCTATTGGAATGATGAGAACTACCAATGGTGCTTCTGCAGCGACTGAGTATCGCCGCCCAAGCGAAGCTCTGGGTATGAGTACCGAAGAACTCTTCTTGGCTGCCGCCACAGAGAAACGGATGCTCGATCAGACGCAGCTACTTGCGGCTCATCAGCAGAGTCTGGCCGAGAAGACCTTCGAGAGTCGTCGTCGCTACAATGAATCCCTCTTGGCTTTGATGAAGTCCAAGCACAATCCTTCTGTTGGTCCCCTTGGCGGGAATGGCCTCGTGCAACAGGGTTTGATGCAGCAATTTAACCAAAAGCCGCGGCTTGGTAGCACGGCTGTCGCCCCTCTTCAACAAGGGAATAACTCCAAGGTTGCCATTCAAGTCCTCGGAACTAGCCTGCGCAAGAAGGATTCTCCATATCTCGATGTATCGGCTCTACAAGATCCCGATGTCAGTGACAAGCGCACACGCGGTGGTGTCACAGAGCCCTTTCCCGAAAAGCACCATCGCATGCTGGAGGAAGTCCAGAAGCAGGGCAAGGACGATATTATTTCGTTCTTTTCACATGGACGAGCCTTTGCCGTCCACGATCCCGATCGCTTCACATCCGAGGTCATGCCTAATTACTTTAATCAAAGTCGCCTTTCGAGCTTTCAGCGTCAGTTGAACCTCTACGGCTTTACCCGTATAACAAGTGGACCAGATGCTGGTGGCTATTACCATGAGCTCTTTTTGAAGGGACGACCTTCTCTGGCCGTGCATATGCGTCGTGTCGGATTGCCCAAAGGAGAAGATCGTCGCAAGATGAGAACGAAGAACCAAAAGGTCGAGCCCAACTTTTACTCCATGGGACCTGTTGCCGATGCCAGGCCCCACATTCCCGGGATCATGATGTAGTAAAGATAGAACTTGTTCCTGAACGTATCGGCGGGGGATAAGCGAGACGAGAAGGAGTTTACTGTCCAACAAAAGATGATATCAAGAATCATGCATCATCGTTGGCGTGATGTGAGAGCTCACCTATAATGCATAGATCGAGACTGTAATCAACTTATAATTATGTATATGAATATGTACGAAGTTATTTACCTATGTGCGCTTGTAGGGCGATTTTCTTTCGTTGACCATGCAAAAATGTCAAGCTCTCCCGGGCCCTCCTAGCTAGTAGGCCAGCAAATTTTATTACAGTTTCAGAAGGCTCCTGGTTGCAGAAAGTGACAGCTACGGAAGCTATTACTAGAGATGTACCTGCACACCGCGAAATTACGCCTGATCAAACGTCGCTCCATAGACAGGAACATTACACATCAACGCTTTCATCTATGTCATTATTTTAACACTCCATAAATATAGACAACTATTTAGAATTTAACCATACATAAAGATCAATGTATTGCTTTTCGAGTCTTCTGCATCACTCCGCGCAACTGTCGACTGAATGGTTGCAAACTGAAGGTTCTGCAAGAATTAGTGCTACACTTAAACATCCTGTTCCTTGGACTTGGCAGACTTCCTGGGAGCAAGGTTCAAGTGCTCAAGCAAATCTGTGAACTCCTCTATATCAATGGCGCCGTCGCCATTCTTGTCGAATTTAACAAACATTTTGCTGACTGCCTCAAGATCGACATCATAGTTTCTGCGAAGCTTACGACTCGGTTCCTTGAGAATTGGTGGTGGCGATTCCTCGGTTTGCTGCAGCAAGTAACGATTTAGACGCCAAGCAACCTTATCGATAAAGTCCTCCGTAGTAAATCCACTTGGACCGGACATATCGCGCGTTCCCTGGCCGTAACGGAAGGTGTTGTGCATGGCCTTACGTAGTGTCGAGCAGTAGTTGTTGATCTTTGCCTTGGCTTCTTGCTTGGTTTTATCGTCGGGATGCTTTTCGGCATCCAACAGTGCAGCATGGTCCATGGCGCCGATTATAGCTTCCACCATACCCAAAGGATTCATAGATGTTTCCTTACCAGCCAAGTGGTCATGCCACAAATCCGAAACAGTTCCATGGGAAGCTTCAAATTCCTTGATCAAAGTTCCATCGTCTTTCCTTCCAACAAGATTCGATGTGATGAAACCAGGAGAACGGTGCACTTGAGCAATTTGATCTGTCAGCATGTCTCCATCGTAGTTATGTGCTGCCATACCGAAGCCACCTCCAGTCCAGCGAATCAATTTCATGGTGGCAGCATCAGAAATCAAGTGCTGCAATTCACCACCGCATTCTTCCATAATACCAGCCTAAAAAGAAGAGGGGAATAGAGAGACATCGTTAGCGTGAAATTCACACTCGCGCCCAATAATCATAATATGACATGCTATACCTTGACAAAATCCTCTTTGTAGTGTTCGTTGAAAATTTTCAACATGTTGGCCCAGAAAGGTTCTTGCCATTTAAACACGGTCTTTTTGGTGACAATGTAGGGTGTGATCTTGGCTTTCAAACATCGCTTGAAAAACAAATGTGCCAAAGGTTCAATATTATCGTAGGGGTTGTGATACACTACGACTGCATTCTGCTTATCAGTCAAATCACGCTTGTCAACGACAAAGGGAGGACTTCCATCGTCGGGCAAATAGGTAGTCAAGAGCGTTCCTTCTCCAACTTCATTCCATCCAGCACCGTATTCTCCGCCAACAGCATGACGTTCGAAAAATACAGGTCTCTTGTAGCCTTTGCATTAAAAGTGTATCATGTAGAAGAAATACTGGTCAGACAAATAAATAATATGTACTCAAATTTGTTAGTTGCCCAGATCTATTTTGTCAAACATTTTGTCACCACATACCTAGGTCAATTCCTTCAATGTGAATAGTATCACGACTAATGGTGATACCATTCCATCCCTTTCTCATGGCCCCATTGGGAGATCCAAATGGCTTGGAAAGTCCAAATTCTTTGACTTGCACGGCAGTTGGGGTAATGGTGGGTTCTTTAAAAATGGCTCCAATGCGCTTTCCGGCATCCACGGCATCTCTCAACACCTGGTCATCGCTGTCGTCGCGTGCCTTACAGGAGAGATCGTAACGTTCCCAATTCGAAGTATCAAAGTAGGGTTCGATCCATTTTTCCACAATCAGATTGCAGCAGTAGTGTGTCATTTCTTCCCCGGCAATGTACACCATGGGAGGAGCTATAACTTTCGGTCCCTCCAAGGATAAAGAATCATCAACAGTTCCCGAAGAAAAAAATCGGAACGTCGAAATAGATGGCGACTGGAAACGCTGCAATGGAGTAGCAGCAGCAGCAAATGCTGTCGAATTTTTCACTGAAGCGGAAGTTTCTGCCAAGAGAGCTCGTCGAACGGTCGTGGAAGATCCCGGTAAGGCACGGCGAGATAACTTCATTAAGGCTAGCCTAGATGACATCGTGTTTTTGTTGGCTTATCTCGAGAAATTATGAACAGATCAAAATTGAATTGTGTTGTTTTTGTCTATTGCTCCAGTATAAAATTTTGGCTCCTCTCTTTATTTTCTCTTTTTCTCGATCAAGTACTGTTAGAACTCTGCAGCATTTATGTGAAGTTTGGCCGAAGCGGCGGAAGAAGAGAGGCTAGCGAATGCTTTATCATCAGACGAAAAAAGTAGTAGACTCTAGTAGTAGCAGTACTAGAGAGACCCGCCTACTACTAGTAGTAGTACTGTACGTTCTGTAGCTACTTCCAGATCTTTGCCTAAAATTATGCAGTCGGGTGGGAGTCTGCCTACTGATTGCTACTCGTACCTTGCACTACGAGTGTTGTCCCGGCGACGGACACACACTGGAATCGAACTTGCCTCTCCACACATTTTTGTGATTATTTTACTGGCCGTAGTCTACTCTACCAAACCCTAAGTATTTTTTTAGATTTGAGATGACCGATGATCGAGTGAGACAAAGAAAGGGCAGGGCCTTCATGAATTACTCTCACTCACATTAACACTCATCATAAAAGAAACTGTCAGTAAAAACTAGAAAATCTACTGCGAGTGGCCTTCGTACGGATGAGATTGCACTTCAATCCTACTTTTTCGCAGCAGCTTGAAACTACTATAGGTGTATTGATATATTATTCCGGCTTGGTACCTTTAAAATAATGATCAGATCACTCCAGCACCTCTCCAGCTTGGTTCGTGGTCGAACCTCTACTTTGACTGTGTCGAAAACTATAGCTAGTGGAAATGGTCGGTGGCCCAGCGCATTGTCTTGCGGCATTGCAAACAGCAGTCGTAATCTTTGGATTCCAGTAAAATTGCAACAGCAACAGCAACAAGTGCGAACCAAAAGCACTGCCGTCGCGGCTGCTGCCTATGATCAATCGGTTGATTCCTTTCCTTCCATTGTGATTGGACCCAATGGCACCATTATTCCTCAAGGAACATTTGCAGAAGCACAGGCTCAGGTACGTTTCAAGAGAAATGATGCAACATAGAGTTGAGAATGTTTGAAAAATAGTCGGTGGCTGGTATATATTTATTGTTCTCTTTCTTTCTAACAAATATCTTTCAACCAACCAAACAACCAATCATTCATTCATTTATCAGTACTTGGATCCGGATCAAGATGCCGTCGCCACACTGGTTGCGTCGCTGCTCAAAACCAACATGGGTATCGTAGCTCACTACTACATGGATGTTGAGCTTCAAGGTGTCTTGCAGGCAGTGAAAAATTCTGCGGATGGTGCACTGTTGAATCGAGTTGGAATTGCGGATTCTCTCAGAATGGGTGACTTGGCGGTAGAGATGTGTAAAAACGACGGAGTTGAGGCCATTGCGTGCTTGGGAGTTGATTTCATGGCAGAGAGCTGTGCTGCCATTTTAGAAAAGAACGGATTTGGGCATATCCCCGTCTACAGAGCCACATCCAAACCCATCGGTTGCTCGTTGGCAGAATCGGCAGAACGAGAGGGATACCGTGCGTGGCTTCAACGTGCACCTAAAAAAGCGCTTCATGTCGTCTATATCAATACGAGCTTGGAAACCAAAGCAGTCAGCAATTCACTCGTTCCAACGATAACTTGTACCTCTAGCAATGTATTGCAAACCATATTGCAAGCTTACGCACAAATTGGAGACGGATTGACAATCCTGTACGGGCCCGACACGTACATGGGAGAAAATTTGGTAACACTTTTAGATGCTATCGTGGCCGACGAAAATTGGAACGATGAACGAGTCAAGAGAGATTTGCACCCAGAACACACCAAAGCTAGTTTGAAACGACTTCGGGATAGTATGGATGTCTATCCGAACGGAAACTGTGTCGTCCATCATATGTTTGGAGGGCAAGTTGTGGATACTGTCAAGCGAGAGTACGACGATAGTTACGTAACAGCCCACTTGGAAGTGCCTGGAGAAATGTTCCAAATTGCAATGCAAAAGAGTTTGCAAGGCGGCGGAGTTGTAGGATCTACATCTGATATCCTACGATTCATTACTGAAAAGGTACAAGAACGTGCTTCGAATTCATCAACAGGAAATAATCGCCTGAAATTTATTCTTGGAACAGAAGCAGGCATGGTAACATCCATTGTGGAGAAAGTGCAAGAAATTCTGAAAACAACCGGAAATCAGTCGGTAGAGGCAGAAATCATTTTCCCAGTGAGTCAGGAAGCAGTCATGGACACTGGCAACGAAAAAATGCCTTTGGTTCCTGGTGTTAGTGGTGGCGAAGGCTGCTCGACGGCAGGGGGCTGTGCGACCTGTCCCTTTATGAAAATGAACGATCTAGACGCAATACAAGACATTTTAGACAGAAAAGAGCGAGCGCGCAATGGGTCAGAGAAGGATGAAGCACAACTGGTAACTCAGCTGCCACCACAACGGCTCAAGGGAAAGACATTGAACGGAGTCAAGGCCACAGATATGGGAACAGAACCTATCATATATATGAGAGAGCTAATGGCAACAAAGAGGCTTCCCGAGGAGCTGGTGCAAAGAGTATTGTCGAGGTAACTCCCCTCGCCCTCGTGTTCTCTTTGGCGCGCCCATTCAAGCTTCCTCGAGTTTCGAGTACGTCATAAATTGTAGCTTTGCGTGGATGTACGCATTTGGCTTCTCCAAACACAAAAATCCTGTGATCAATCTTTTGCGCTTATTTCTAGGTCGCAGATCAGCTAGAAGACGAACCAGTAACGGCCAGCGTTGTCACAGCAGCTGGGTGAATAGTGTACACACAAAATAGACCACAGGGAAGAGCATGGTGTAATACTCATTTTTCAATCAGCTAAGCTACCACCTTCAATGGAATAAGCACTTATTCTACTCTCTTCGGGTTGAATACACAGGATATCATTAACCACAATTTAAATTTTACGCACTGCTATTTGCGAACTCTACTGGTTAACGTCGTCGTAGTCCCCAGAGACTCCAACTTTTCCTCAGTTTCATTGGAAAGAACTTTCCTATCGTGGACAGATGAGGTGAAGCGTAGCTCAGAGCAGTGGAGGAGGTTTGGCTTTGTAGCGAAGGGACACTTTCAATGGACAGATCTTTCGGCAATGACGGGCTGAGCTTGTTGGACGAGTAGACAGAGCTTCCTTCGAGACGAGCCTTCAATTCTTCCTCTAATCCACTAACCATTACGGATAAAACATTGTCTACATTGTATGCTCCACCTGCAGGGCGCCAGAGTTCACCAACGACCTTTCAACAAAATCATGGAGTTTCAAAAGAGTGAGTCAGTTGCAACAGTGCAGTCGCCATACAGCAGACACAGAAAGTGTTCTATTTACCTTCAATGTCATGATAATTCCTCCAGTCATGACTCCAAAAAGACAACCTTCGACTGTTAGGATACGGTATCCTCCAATCGTTTGCGTTCCCGCCCCTAGTAGTGGAAAGCTGACGAGCTCAATAGCTGCCAAAATCCACAATAGTACAATGTGAGCTCCCGGTAATTTTCGTTGCAATGCTCCCAAGCGTTGAGCACGAGCTTGTCGCAAGCTTCTAACTGTTTCATATACTGTACTTGGCACTCCTACACTCGTCAGGTACATGATTGCTTCCAGTGGATCGTCCACGGGTCTCGAACTGAGAAGCACGGCAGGGTCGGAGGTCAAGGCTTTCAAGTCATAGCGGACATACTGAGAAATGGCCTCTAAGACTGTCTTGTACATACTTCGTCCCTGGCAGACAAGGGCTACTTGTTCCAGCAAGGATTTTGCTTCGGTTACTTCGTTAAATAGCGCATAATAGACCATTTCTTGCTGTTGATACATGAAGTAATATCTGCGCCCAAAGCAAATTACAAATTACAAGTGTCCCAGGGTGAGTTTTTTCCAAGCAGTCTGTATCAATAATTTGTAACCAATGCAAAAAACTATAGCATAATTGTATTGCACTTACGTTTGACCCACGAGTATTGAAAACAAGAGTCCACTGACGGTCAAAAAATTCTGCACGAACTGACTGGAATCTTGTGACAAGACAGCGAAGACACCAGCATCATTCATAACTGAGGCCAAGAACATGGCCAATCCTGGAAAGACCAGTGTTGCAAAAATACCACCAATAACGGAAGGAATTCCGACGCGAAACAAGGTTATGATATTAAATGGCGATTCTTCCGTAAAAGTGGGTCCACCTCCCTGGTACCGCTTGGAGAACTTGACAGCAGCCGATTGGGAAAACGTTGCTGCAAGTTTCTCCATTGCGGATGGACTGTCCCCATCTTGAGCTGACAACGGAACCAAAGGTTTTGTTCTGGAAGTTGAGATAGCAGCAGACGTTTTCGAGTGTAGTAGTGGAGGAGTATTTACCAAAAAAGCATTGCCGAGGGAGATGGTGAACAATGCGACCAACAATACGCAGATTATGTTGTTACGATATCTTATCGAGCACATGGTTAAATATTAAATATTGTCAAAAAATGTCAAATCGATTACGGAATCGTATGAGCGAACACCAATGTTGGGACAAGCGGTGGCCAAACTTGGAGAAACAAAATACTGTGCGTAATAACTATACAGTAGTCTAGCTGCTGAAAGATATGAATAGCAGGAAGTTATTAGCACGGGACTTTTCGTTTGGTACCACTAGTAGACTAGTCTACTTCACATCATTATGTGAAGGATTTTCATTGTTTTGCGGCTATGACGTTCAAGGAATTTAATGTCAAGGTGGTTATTGAAGGTCTGCTCCACTTGCCGTTCCACTACATGTAGCTAAAGATTCCTTCCCAGTCGTGCCTCTGATCTTACTTCCCCGATGCGCAAAAATGTAACATAATGAAGCATTTTATTAGAATCTGAACTCTGACCTCTGAACCGCAAGCATCACGGTTTCTCTGGCGAGTGCATTAAAAGGATGAACGAGAACCTGGACGAAGCAGCTAGAATCACGGTAGTATTTGTTATTCTTTACGTTGTAACGTTTGTAAATATTGCTGTATCCAAAAAACGGCTCTTGAGGTTAGCTCATCAAGAAGGAAAAGTCTTTGACAGGTACGAGTCGTCTGGTATGCAAACGGCTGATCGTCTTCAAGGCAACATTTTAGAATGGTCGCCCATATTTCTTGGACTGGTATGGAGCCTGGCATCAACGTCAAACTTGTCTTTCAATTGTGTGGTAGCTTCTTGGATGTATCTTGTCGCACGGGCTTTCTACATTGTGTTGGTACTGAACCGGGGCGTCGCAGCAGATGGGGTAAACAGTTCGCTTTGGATCTCGACGACTCCTGCCTATGCCTGCCTACTTTATATGATGCAGCATGCCATCCGGTTCGTTGTACTGTAAACGTAAGTACTAGTATACTAGTCTTTGAAAAGTTTCTCGGATTCTGAATACACCCCAAACAAAACTGCAGTATCGGGTACCGGGCACGAATCTCAAAAGTCCAAGAATTATTACAAGGAAAAAGAGCACCTGGATACTCAAATCTTGAGTCTTGTTTCTTTGCCGTTGTGTATTTTTGCCGTGACCACCCTGCCCTGTATTGTATTTGCGAGTCAGATGGCAGAGTGACATGATCGATCATTCAAAATTTCTCCCAGTGTCGCATTGAAAGTTGCCAGACAGACAGGGTCTATAAATTTTTGGTTCACTCCTTTGGATCAAATAGGTCCAATGGGCAAAGAGAGCTGCGTGCCTGCGAAGAGAGTAGCTTGTAGCTAATTGTAAAACAAATTGATTGCACAATAGTTGTCGAATTACGCAAGACATAATGCATGCTTCAGAGTTCAACTTTAGTATTAATGCCGGATGATTCTGTACAGATAATTCTCGTTTAGTTCACATTTGACTGATAATGTCAGCAACTGCCAATAGAGAATATACTAGAATTTGTCAGCAACTGCCAATAGAGAATACTAGATTTTAACTCTTCTCAGTGGTACCTTGAGCACCACGTCCACCTCGCCCACCTCGCCCGCCACGTCCACCTCGCCCGCCATGGCCACCGCGACTGCCACGACCACCGCGATAACGTCCGCTATGTTTTCGACCTTGATCGCCGCCACCTTTGTCGGGTCCTTGATGGTTGGGATCACTTTCAGGTACGGTTTGATTAATGCCAGTTTTTAGTGCAATCTCATTTTTACTGGGTTTCGTTCCGTTTTGTTTTTTGACACTTTTTATTGCGCTCTGTTTCGTACCTCCGTTCGGAGCTCGTGGTTTTGCATCCTTCACCTGGGCAGATCCGGTTCCCATAGCACCTTGGCCAGTTTCCCGGGTTGCCGATCGTTTGTCATCTCCGCTCCTACTTTTTTCCTTCCCTTTTTCCTTTGGCTGCTTAATGAAATCATGATGCCTGACTCCATCGGCTTTTGCTCCGTTCTGCTTTGGTGTCATAGCGCGAGTTTCGCCTCCTCGTTTGTAATTGTCTGCCTTGCCTTTACCCTTTGACTGCTTTGTGGAATTTTGGTTCTTGTCTCCTTTCGCTTCTACTTCGATTTGCTTTGGAGCCGTATCAACAGTTTCGTCGCCTCCCTTTTTGCTTTTGTCCTCCTTGTTTATGCCTTTCCTTTTCGGCTGTTTTGTGGAATTCTTTCTTTTGTCTCCTTTCGCTTTTGCTCCATTCTGATTTTGTGTTATAGCAACAGTTTTTCCGCCTCCTTGTTCCTTAGTATCCTTCTTGTTCTCATTGTTGTCCTTTTTATTTTTCTTGCCTGCCTTTCCGCCTGTTTTTTTCTGATCTCCTGCCGGCCAAAGCTTTGCTTGGTCGGCGATCGCTTTCGCTGGAATAACATTGCTGTCGGTGTTTTTACCGAGTAGTAGCAATCGTAGATGTTCTTCACTTTTTCGAAGCAAATCAAAGATTCGCGCACACTGAATTTCATTCACTGGAATCCCAAGGTCGTGAGGCATGTGAGAATCAAATGTTTCGAAGGGATCCTCGATGCAAAAGAATGGAGAAGCCTTGTGAAAACGGGTCTTGGGCAATATCTGCTCTCTTCCTCGCTTTATCGAAACCATTGATACTGACCGCGGAAAGTCAGTGGCGTAGAAATTGAAAAATCCGTAAAGCAAGGCCATGCAGCTGAGTGGTTGTTCGCCAAAAAATGCTGGGCGCCTCCAAACGGTCTTTGCCTGTTCCCACGTTAAGTAACAAGTATCCAGATCATTGACGTGGTGCCAGTAATTGTCTGGGTCTGGTTTGATTCCAGCTCTCTCCATCAATTCTCGGCATTGTAGATTTGGTACATACGAGAGACATTGTAGGTAGAAGATCACCATGCACATCCAAGCGTATGACGATAAAGAATTATCCTGAGCGGAACAAATTCTGTAATCTTTCGCCCATTTTTTCACGGCAATCATGAGCTCGCGGACAGATGAATCGATGAGAGAATACTGCCGCAACAAACTTGAATTAGCGACGGCGATATCATTGAGAAAGCAAATATCAAAATGGAGGGATCCGTTGGGAGTGTGTGGATTATCGGCTTTCAGATAGGATCCCTTAACGACGGGTACTCGAGCTCGGGTGACGGCTACCATGTCGCTATATTCGGTTTTGTGGTACTTGAGTTTGCGCCAGACTTCCTTGACCAATTTACTCATTTCCTTTTCGTACACAGACGGTGACCAAAATCCCTTCTGAAACAACCGCTTGGCTCGAGCTGCTTCTGGAAAAAATAGAGACAAGTCCACATCGGAAACTTCTAAACTCAAATTGGACAAACAAGAACCGTATACCGATAGACGTGCACCCTTAAAGTCTTGTTGGAGGAGGTGAGCCAAACGCTTATGAAGTTTGTCGACAGCTTGATTGTATTGATGACCAATATTGGTCATGTCTGTCCCAGATGAAGGAAAGAAACGATTGTCGCAGGTTTTACAGGTTGCCTCTATGGACTCCATGATAATCATTGGATCCTTTTGGTCGTTAGCATTACTCGCGCACTTCAATGCATACTCTTGCAATATCTTTATTGGCGACAAAAGCTGAATAGCAGGTAATGGATCGATGTCAACCCACACATGAGAGAGCCATTTTTGGCTCCAAAATACTGTATCATCGATATACGTCCCATTCATAATGTCCTCGACTAAAGACATTGGTAGAAATAAATCTAAAAGTCCCCCCAGGTCATTTGCTATGCGCTGGCAACTGGAATTAGTTGCAATATCAAAAACACAAGTCCCCAGCAGCCAACAAGAAGCCTTTCGTTTCTCGGCTTTGTCGGGTAATTTTGTTCCTTTCGGTCCCAAACGGAGTTTGTTGTTGTTTCGTTCGGCGTGAAAAACGATCCGAAGGAGAACTGGTGCCAATGCGCGAAGGGAGTTCAAAGTTCGGACCAACCGTACATACGGATGTTGAGTAG
>Ga0100398_1003767_pt1 | contig 12339 bp, 11 predicted proteins | sample CryGeymeta201522_FD_81568 | JGI IMG/M metagenome (GOLD analysis project Ga0100398, IMG submission 81568) | Groundwater microbial communities from Crystal Geyser aquifers in Utah, USA - Crystal Geyser metaG 2015-22 | ecosystem: Environmental > Aquatic > Deep subsurface > Groundwater | place: USA... | reverse complement strand
GTTTGCCAATTAGGAGCATTTCAGTACACCTTAAAAATCTCCTATTTCATTGTTGAGTACAGAATAGTATATAGTACCGTCTCTTCCAGCTCCTGGAGGATCCTGTGACGATGTCAGACCAGATTTGAAGGCGAAAAGAACAATTATGAATATGAGTCTTGACTTGAAAGAGCGAAGAGCAAGATGCAGAAAGAATTGCAATGAAAGCACAGACTATTGCTTCGATAGATAATCCTCATTGAATTGTGTGAAATGTGATTTTTCGTAGCAGAAGACTCGACGTGAGACTATACACAAGCCGTTATAGCATTCATACTAGAGCTGATGGGACTTTCGCTGTACTAAAGACACGTACTATTTTACAATTAATAGGTTAACGCTTGGACCTCTTCGTTTTCGAATTTCCGCCACTACTGCCACCAAAGAGAGCCTCCTGATACGAGTTCTTAGCTCCGCCCTTACCTTTTCTTCGACTATCACTGCTCTTGCTTTGAATGACGCGTCCTTCTTGATCAATCTGCTGTTTCTTTCGTTTTCCATTTGCATGGCGCTCTGTACCTCCAAAAGCTCCCGAATTTCTCTTGTTGTTGCTATCGTCGTTTTTATCACCAATGACGCGACTGGCATCTTGTACGAGATTTGACAAATCGGCAATCCCATTCAAATTGGCACCCTCCAACCGCATCAGTCGTTTGTGTTCCTTCTTCTCCTTGCGTGTGACGGTCAATCGCATCATGGCGTCCTCTTCATACTGTGTCTTCTCTGCCTGACGTTCGGCAAAACGTTTGGCGGCCTGCGCTTGCTTGCCGTATTCGGTACCACCATGATAATCCTCCTGTTCGGGTTGTTCGCCATATTCTTGGCGCAGCGAATGTGCCAGTTCCGAGGTCCGCATACGACGAACCTTGCGTTTTTCACGTTGCGCTTCCTTATCTTCCTTGTCGAGCATATACGGAACAGCAGTTTGACGGGGGGCACGATAAACAGTGTCGGTTGGCTCGTCTTGTTGTTGACGGCGCTGTTTTTTCTCCTTGGACTCCTTAGCCAAGGCAATGGTTCGTCGAGCAGATTCCAAGTCATCATCGTCGTCATTCTCTTCTTCCTCATGGCCAGGATTGATCTTTCCCGCGTCATCATCATCATCATTATCGCTACCCGAAGAAGAAGAGGAATCATCGTCAACCCCAAAAGCATTGGGATCTGGTCTATATTGCAGTGGATCACTAGAAGAATTGTTATTGGCACTACTTTCGTCTTCTGCGGAACCTCCTGTCGTAGCATAGGTGGCTGCATTTTCGGCTTGCAAGAGCTTGTCAATTTGATAGCGTAATTTCTTGTCCAATCCACGCGTCTTGTCTAGGACCACTTTCATTTCCGTTAGTCGTTGCAAATTGTCTTTATTCGGAGCGGATCCCGTTAATTTGGCTTTCAAGTAGACCACTAAATCAATGAGATAACTCAAGAAGAGAGTATTCTTGACGTGAAGAAAATCCAATCCAGCCTTACTGGAATGTTCCTGAAGATGAGCTTCAATCGATGTAAGCAACGAGGCTTCTACTTTTTGATGGGCTTCCACGAGACCCGATTTCAGTTTGGCGGTAGTTACCGTTGTTGACGTTGTAGAGGTCATGCTTGGTTCTGCTTGTTGGATTTGCACGGTGTTGTGTGAAGAAGGCGCCACTTCAATATTTGTGTTTGATTCATCTATTGCTTTATTTTTGCTATTTTTTCGTTGGTTTAGAAAGCCAAGGGAGACAGACAGAAGGCGAGAGTTTGACTGGGCATATAATGTTTAATCGCGTCTACAGCAGGATAAACAATATTATGGAATAATACATAATAGTCATGCCACATGCCAACATCGCAAAAGCCATCTCGTTCTCTCTCTCCCCCCCCAATCCCCCCCCCCCAATAGGCGAACAAGCTGTTTAATGTGGCATAGCTAATAATATGTGCGTAAACATCAAAGTGTTCGCAGACGTGCCAAAAGAGATGAAGATCCTGAAAGGACTACATTAGATAAAGAACGAACGGGCAAGAATGGATGGTAATGTGTTCTGTAACACTCTCAAGGCGGACCATCGCAAGAATGCTGGCAATAACCATCATCTTGCCTCAATTTAAGATCTTGTTAAATGACAAACAAACCGAAGCAGAAAAAGACGAATATTGCAGTTGATGCCGAAGTGGCACTGAATTTACGGTTTAGCAGTGTGCCGACGAAAGTTGATGCCAACGACCGTAACGGCCATAACCAACTTTAACAATCCCACGCAGGCAGTCTAAAGTCAGCTCTGTAGGCAGCTTGCTAAGTGGAGCGGTATTTATCCTTTCTCCATACAAAACGAAAACACCCACTTTGAAGTGCTGCAAGAACTGCAATCGACATGTGCTCTCGAGAATGTGCACATATTCGTAAAAATCAAAATCTACATTTGCCTTTGCGACAAGCCTCGCATCTCGCCGAATCATGGGGTCCTTTTTCGTCGTCACTACCAGTATCGTGATGATTCTCGTCGGTGTTGACCCAAAGGCAGCAAGGAAAGGATTTCATTTCGCAGCGCTTACATCCTTGCTTAAATTCTCTGAAGGCATGAGCGGAGCCCCATTGTTTTTTGCAATTAGGACATTGATAACGACCGAAACTTTTGCCAGCCTTGAAAGTTTGCGCGCGAACCCAGTAGCCCTCGATTTCTTCATGAGGAGCTAAGTGTTCATGCGACCTCTGCCTCCTACTCGACCGCCTATCGTTGCGACCACCATGCTTGTCCAACGTGTGCTGCTCAAGCGCTCTTTCACTGCGACAGTGCTTGGAACACAGAGGACAGCCATAGAACGTACCCATCGTCTCCGAAGTTTGAAGGATAAATAGTGAGTAAAATTATTGAGGGATGAATTCCCATCGTTGCGGTACACTGGATTGCCGTGATATTCTTCAAGTTGGTTGAAAATTTCAAGCCGTAGAAGAACTACCATTGCGCCCAAACTCAGCCCAGGTGGACTAGGGCCAGTTTGACTTGTCTCTATTAGCGATATGGGACTCAGTGGGTGAGTCTCTAGCAACTACATGTCCACTTTTAGAATGCCTGCTTCCTATTCATAATAATCTATTACGAGTCCTTTTACTCTCCACTTTATCCTTTTATGCGCCAAGCTGTCACGAAGGTCTGTCAGGTTCACGTCTTTTCTTTTGCCAACAAACAACAGCCAACAATACTGGTTGAGAAAAATGCTACAATAGCACACCATGTAGCTAAACTTGAACACTAAGTACTGTTTAGTGTTTCTCTCTAACCCCCCAAAATTGAAAAGAATTGAATCCGAAAATTGAAAAGAATTGAATGACATGGACAAGTCGTAAATAGCTAAAATTTAAGACGAGTTCAAATACTCTTATTGATAAAGTATGTATTACAACGTCCATCTATGAACGCCATGAATTTAGGCATCATCAGTGCCGTCAGCAAGGGCATCCGCTTTCTTTTGTTCTGCAGCTGCTTGATCGATGTCGTATTTGCTATCACCCTCCAAGCTCTCTTCGCTCCATTGTTGCTTCGACGAGTTTTGGAAATCGTCGTATTGCTTGATAATGTCCGGAGTGACAGACCGACGAGCCTTACTCATGGAGGCTTCGAAATGAGAGCGGGTGATGCACGGTACAGGGTCTGGCAAAGCGTCGGCCTCCTCTTGGGTCAATTCACCAGCTTCGACTCGCTTTTGTCGTTCAATTCCAGCGGTAATGCTGTCACGAATGGCGTTCTTGGCAGCTCGTTGACAAATCTCGGTGATATCAGCTCCAGAGAAACCATCCGTTGCACCAGCCAACATCTCTAAATTAATACCTTCATCAATTGGGCTCTTTCGCAAATTCGCCTTGAAAATAGAAACTCGAGAATCATAATCGGGCAACGGAATGTAAATCAATTGGTCCAGACGTCCGGGACGCATAATACCGGGATCCAAAATATCAGGACGGTTTGTGGCTCCAATAATGAACAAGGTCTTTCCAGAACCCATGCCATCAATCTCAGACAAAATCTGATTAATGACACGATCAGATGTCTCAGAAGCTCCACCTCCACCGCTTCCACGAGCTCGAGCAATGGAGTCCATTTCATCGAAGAATAGAATACAAGGACTGGCGGCACGAGCCTTGTCAAAAAGATTACGGACATTGGCTTCCGATCCTCCAAACCAAGCATTGAGCAGCTCGGGTCCCTTGACAGAGATAAAATTGGCACCACATTCGTTGGCAATGGCTTTTGCCATGAGGGTTTTACCACATCCGGGAGGACCGTAAAACAAGACACCACGAGACGCCTGCATACCAAAACGCTCAAACAGATGACGATGCTCAATAGGATATCGAACCATCTCCTGGAGTTCGCGCTTGGTTTCTTCCAGTCCTCCGATATCTTCCCATTTGACGTCCGGCACTTCCACCTTGTTGTCACGAAGTGTACTAGGATCACAAACACTCAAAGCGTGCACCATGTGCTCGTTGTTAACCACCAATTGATCGAGGACTTCATCCGGAATAGGTTCCTCGCTATCAACGTCCATATCGACGATATGGGAGCGGATGCACTGAATTCCAGCCTCAAGTATTAGCTGTTGCAAATCAGCACCAACGTATCCATGGGTATCTCGGGCAATCTGAAACAGGTCAACGTCTTTGCTCAATTGCATATCTTTGGTTTTGATCTTCAAAATTTCATGGCGTCCATCTTCGTCAGGAATTACAATCTCTAATTCACGGTCAAAACGACCAGGTCGGCGGAGAGCAGCTTCAATCACATTTGGGCGGTTTGTAGCACCGATAACGATAACATTTGAGCTCGATTTGAGAGAGTCCATCAAAGTAAGCAATTGAGAGACCACGCGCTTTTCTGTTTCTCCCTGGGCTTGGTCACGCTTAGGTGCAATAGAGTCTAACTCGTCCATAAAAATAATAGAAGGAGCATTTTCAATGGCCTCTTCAAACGCCTGACGGAGGTTTGCTTCACTTTCTCCTCCTTTTCGAGCCATGATCTCAGGTCCGTTGATAATCACAATGTGTGCACCGGTTTCTTCCACAAGTGCATTGGCAATCAGAGTTTTACCGCATCCGGGTGGCCCGTGGAGCAAAACTCCCTTTGGCGTGGGAACTCCGGCTGTTGTCCAGAGTTCGGGAAATCGCAAGGGAAGCTCAATCAATTCACGCAGAAGCTGTACAGCGCTGTCCATCCCACCGACGGAATCGTATCCCATGCCAACTTCGACCCGTGGAGTTGCTCCTCCAAGGATGACCTCCGTAGCTCCGTGCACTAGTCCAGCAACGGCGACTTCTTCGTCTGTAAAGAAAAAAACTCGTGTCAGATTCCCGAATCAAACACTGATCGCGTGAAATCCTGATTCATCTGCACATACCTTCTTCATCTTCCTCCTTTTCTTCTTCTCCTTCCAAGGCAATATCGGTGACCATAAATTCAAGAAGTTTGCCATTGTCATCCTTCAATGCCAAAACATGACCCAGTTTGAGCAAGGCACCTTCCTCTGACAGGTAAGGAGCAACAAATCGTTGGTTCAATTCTTCGTCTGAAATATCGTCACCTCCCTCACCCGACTCCAAGGCGTTCAGACTATCTTCAACGGGGGAGAGAGTCACTGACATAATTTTGGGAGGATTCATTACTTGCAGCAAGATCATATCACCACTGCGTTGCGTCTCCTGGGGGGTTTCTCCCTCCAAACGTTCGACCTTGACTTTATCACCGTTGCGCAAACGCAAATTCTTTGCCGAGTTAGAACTTACTCCACAGATATTTTTCTTTTGCTTGTCAATGGCAACACGAGCGTAGGAGGCACGACGGCGACGGCCAACGACAGCCACAAATGCGCCTTCCTTTACGTTTAGCTCCTTGGCCTTGCTGGCTGACAAGACAACTGTGGAATCCGAGACACCCGTTGGCTTTAGAGTAGTTGATAATTAATTAGTTGTGCATGAATTCATGTAAAAGTAAATGAGTGAGTGAGTGGGCGAGATATGCATCAATGGATACCAAGTTGGCTGCTCTTCTTAGCAGTGATATTGCTACAACAAGTGCCACCTGGCACGATAAAAATGAATTTCGTACCAAATCAGATTTCATTACCACGGCATCCAAAAGACCGGGCAAGTATAATTCGACGGGAGCTATTTCTTCTTCGGTATCTGCTTCATCTACGGGAGCAGGTTTAGTGGCTCCTCCTCGTGTGCCGAGAATGGATTTGTGCTGTTGTTGTAAGCCGAACAGTTTAGCTGCGCGGATTGACTTCCCCCAGGGTGCCAGTGAAGCTTCGACCGTGGTAGTTGTGGTCAAGGCTGCTGAACTCAAGAGAAACGCAGCCGCCAAGGCTGATGCACTAGTTGATGGTATCCTCATGCTGTGCACGTATTTCTTTGTCTCCTCTTGATAGCGAAAAAAAAGAGAGAGTGCTGCTAATATGAATAGATAAAAGATAAAAGTACACGAAGCATCAACAAGCAAAGGAACCAAGGGCCATCAAACATGTTGCGTGAATGTTTCCACCTTCACGTGGAAGTTAAAGTTGAGGGCTAATAAACCCGTAGAAGGCAAATTAATACTACGAGTACTAGACTACTCTCTAGCTAGAGTAGCTACTACTAAGCAGTAGAGTAGTAGTAGCTAATAGGATGTGTTACTCTACTTTGGTCAAATTTTGTCTGCTCGTCAAAATTCTACTAGCCACTCTAGCTAGCTAGCTAGGTAGCAGGAGTAGTAGTAGTACTACTGCATGTTTGGTGGTTTAGAGTTCGAAATTTTGATTTTATTTAATGCATGCAGTAGTAGTAGGCATGATGATGATCATGCTCCAAATAGGGCTTCTCCGTTCGGGAAGAAGTCTGGCCCTCACTTTCTTTCGAGCACTAGAGCATTCACGATATGTCTATACACAAATCTATGGCAGATTTGCCTGCAAATGGCCGTCTTCCTTCGTCGTCTAGTAGACAAAGAGTCCAGGCGGCTAAATTTTTCGGAACAGATTAAATATAATAGTTTGTCAGGCAAAGTTTTCAACGGGAATCAAAACGCTGAAGAATTTCTCCCGTCCTATTTATTTTGTGAGCACAGCCATGATGCTAGTAGTTACCCCCGGGTAGATACATCATGCACAGACAGTACGAACGCTTTTAAAAAATTCATCTTAGCAGTTTGCTATCGCCCATATGGACTGTTCATCCACTTTGAACATTACACGATAGAAGAATATACTGTCCGTATCATATTCAACCATTCATCTTGCTTGTGTAAAAAGCAACGATGTTTATTTGGCCTGCATACCAACATCCTTGAACCATTCTCGGTTTTCAATTTCATCTTCAATTTCTTCGTGAATTGCAGGATAGTTCATCTTGAAGTCGTGAATAGTGGTATCCTTGGTGGTACGATTGGCTCTCATGAAATCCAATTCGGCCTTGACACCAGCCTTCAATTCTTGATCAAAGGCTTCGGATTCCTTAAACATATCCATGTACTTGGCGCGTTCCTGATCGCCGCCTTCGGGCTTTTCAAACGTCTCCGGTGGAGGAGATGCCGTCTTGTAAAAGGCCTCCAAGCTTTCCACCAGCTCTTGATCACGAATGCTCTTTTTAGCACCAGAAAAATCTACAGCAGCAGGAGGCTTGTTGTATTTTTCGGCCATGACATCGGCAGTGGTTACCCAAGCACGGAAAGCATTCACCTTGGAAGCCGTACGAGGAGTCAAACTCCATACTTCACGGGACCTTCATTTTTGAATTTCCAAACAGCGAGGAAAATAGCAAGATGAGTGAGAATCTATTAGAAATCTAGATGATCGCAGAAGTGCATATGGATTGATACACAAGAAAAAGATACCGCAGGAACCAGCAACAACTGCAGCAAAAGGATATAGGATCATCGATTCGGCCCTTTCGTTGGATCAACAACTGTCTTCTTGAGCTGAGCCACCCATAACCAGTGCGCTCGCAGGCTGATCAAGGCCCATACAGATAACATCAACGACGAGAAGATCGGTACCAGGATTCGGCAAACGTATCGGACGCCGGACAGACAATATACACGCCAATGTAAAAAATTAAATTGCCTCCTCTAATATAATCACTATCTTCACTCAACGTACCAGTCAATGTTTCTGTGGGCGATTGTTCGCACCACACGACGGGAAGTTGCGGATAAGTTGCTCATGGTTGCTGATAAGGTTGAGAAAACTTATTAACAGTTGACGATCGAGGGATTGGAGCTTGTTGTTGCGTGTTGTTTGCTTAGCGAGAGCTGATGATGATGCAAGCCAAAAGCAGGCAATACTGAGATGACGTCACTGAAATCCTCCTGGGCAAACAGTAGTGTCCAAACCTGTCGTTACTATTAAATCCTCCTCATTAAGAATCAACTTTGGTCGCCCATAACATACTGGTCAGAAATATATTTTGCTAGGATTCAACTTTGCTATGTACCATTGACGAGGTTGTGATTTCCCGTAAATGAAATTTCCAGCTTGGTGTGTGTACAGTTGCTACTGCAATGGAAGCTGATTCGTTCCGTTTCACTACTTCTTTGAAGTAATGTGAGAGCGTTGTTCGGGGTACCATCTATTTCGTCCACAATCAATACGCATCTTCGGCGCTTTGATTGGGCCCGGCTTGGGATCAAATCCAATGATGACAAACGATGCCACCCTCAATGACAGCAGTTGCTTGTTGTCATCAATGAAATTGGGCAAAATGTTGTTCATGTCGGGATGACTGAAATAAGGAGTCCTCCGTCGTCGACCGGTCGCTTTTGTGAAAGTAATGATAATACTTCGTCGCTTCGTATTAGGTAATGGATGGCATCTAGATACCGAATTGAATGAATAGAAAAGACCTTAGAAATGTGTGGTGTTGATGACGCGAGAGGGATAGAGTTGCGTTTGTTCATGGTTTCGGATTTGTTCCTGTTATTTATTTTTACGAGTAATACTACTCTTTCATGTATTTTTAGGAAGATGTGTGCATCTAATAATGGACGTATTATCCGCTTTTACGAGCGCACCTCTCTCACCGGTCTGCGGAACGCTATCTCGCCATCTCCCCGTATCGTATACCTCATCGTGCACCTCATCGTGCACCTCATCGTGCACCTTTCCTACCTTTTTGGAGACTGTTGAGCCGTTTTTCTCGAGCACCTCCAAGGTAGAAAAGTTCCAAGTTCAAGAATTCGCGCAGTCAAAAACAGGTTAAAACATCGAAGGCAACCAACAACAATAGCAAAAACAACAAAATCGGAAAATAAAATATGTTCCATCCTTTAAGCATGCTCTTATCCGTCCTTTTTGTTTTCACGTTGCTTGCAGCAGCATGCAATGCATTTGACTTCGAGCAGTGCACCTCTTGTGTCGCACAGGGGTGTGGCTTTTGTTACCGAAAAAGCAAATCATCATCTTTCTACAAAGAAGTTTGTCAGTGTGATCTCCACGCCTATGAGTATGGAGCGGTCTGCAACGACGTCTCTAGGATCACCAATGGAATTACCTACGGAAAACAAAAATACTACGGTAACAACAATTATAACAACAACAACAACAACAATTATGGCAACGATGAAAACAACAATATGTACGGCAATAACGAAAACGTGAACGCATACAACAGCTACATGCAGCAATACACCGAAGAGATGCAACGCTACGCAGCCAACGACGATCACTTTAAACAAAATTTGTCTGGTGAGTATATTTACAAGAAAGCTAAGACAACCTTTCAATGCTACCGACAAGCAGAGCCAGTTAAGTCCAACATTTTGATTACCGTGTTCAGCATCATTGGCGTGGTGGCAGTGCTTGCAATTGCGTTTTATTTGTATATGGTGTATCGCGAAAAGCCCGCACGTAAGAAGAATTCCAAGAAGATAAATCTCATTGAAAAGACGGAAAAAGAACTTCCTCCCGCTGTTGTCTAATGATATGCATGCTGACGAGACGGCATTTTTGAATTAAGGTTCAAGTTGCATACACTAAAATGATACATACAACTAGCTAGTAAGAAACTGGTTTGAGAAGTCAGGACATTTATTTGCATGTTGAAAAAGCAACGCATCATTCTTACCTTCTGCGAATCAGTTTTGAGGGTGAATGGGATCGCACTAACCGATTTATCCGTCACAAAAGCCTAATAGAAGGTCCGAGCGCCAAAAAAATACCTGCCCTTGTACAATTTCAGGCACCAACGTGGGTATTTCCCATATCACCCGCAAAGGCATACCGCACATCTAGAACCTCGTAAATCATCCAGCATCCTTGATTTGGTGGACGCCGCTGCTGTTCTAAACGAATCACCATGTCGATAACAGGCGGCGTTTGCGCCACTCCGGACCGAATCATACCACTCATGTGCTGTAAAGCCAATACTGGAGCCCCGTATACTTTGACTGGAAAGGAAGCCAATGGTCCTCGAAACGGTGCCTGGGCAGGCGTATACGTACACATTCCCAGTTCTACTCGTGATGCGCCCATGAAGGGCTGGAACGCAGGAGCGTACAGGCTATGCTGGACAAAGGTACTCAAACTCTTTCCACCCATGCGACCCGTGACCACTTCTCGACAACCAATTGTCAAGAATTCATAAATTCTCTTCAAACCAGAGTTCGGTGTTGGGTTATCTACCCACTGGAGACTTCGAATGCAATTGAGGGCCACCTCTTCTGCATCTAAATCCGGATCCGGACTAGAAGGAGCATTGATAATCGCAAATTGACTGTTGCACCAGTCTCGGCTACTGCTTTCTTTGATGCGATCATAGCCATCATCGACGTGTAATTCTTCGTCTTTCTTGAAGGGTTCCTTATAAAGGAAACTATCATCGTCCGAAGATACGCCAAGATGTGTGCTTCTTGAGAGCTCTTCCGTGCGCTGGACAAAGAAGCCCGAGACTTGCCTCCGATGCAAAATCAGAAATAGGAACAACAAAATCGCCGAATTTGGTTTCAATAGCATCATGTTGTTGTAATACCACTCTTTCGTACCGGAGACTCTATAGTATTACATACATATTCGTAGAATGTTGAACAGTTGTCGGTACTTCGCCTTTTTCTACTACAGTTCCCGTAGGTGTAGTAGATAGTAGATGTATAAAAAGAAAAAAGATTCTGGTACTATCCGTGACGGCTATCATAAAAAAATAATCACAACATTATTATTTTTGATTGCGGGCAGCTTCATGTTTTCCTACACACAAAAAATCGTTGTGGAAGCGACGGGTCCTGAATTGGCCAGTCCTGTTCTTTGACGACGGATTGACGAAAGTTTGTTGGTCTGGCAGGCATCCGTCTGAAGCTCTCTTGGTTGAACACAGGAGTTTCGCGATCTTTGCCTGCAATGTGACGTCAAGGCATGTTAAATTTGCATCGTTCGAGGATTTTTGTTTCTTCCACTGCAACGTTGACTTGTCCTTGCCCTGTTCTTACACTTACTTCGACAACTTCGCTCGGTTCTCAAGAAACGATTGTCAATATCTGCTAGAGTAGAAATCTCCGTACAATTTTTATACAGTATTCAACAATGATGAAGTTCTTTGCTCTTTCCCTCCTTGTCGGATCTGCTACGGCCTTCGCCCCTGCCCACCAACAGGGACGTGCTTTCACCTCACTAAATGCGGAACGTAGCAAGTCTCTTCCTTTCATGAATCGCCCTGCTCTTGTAAGTCATATTTCTTTCTACCATACCACGAGATATCCAATGTTTTAGCCGGGACCAAAACGTTAATGGCGTCTCTTGTGGACATCATCATAATTGTGAGCAGTGCTATCCCATTAAGTACGGATTGCTGGTATCGTCTGATGAGGCCGACTCAAGTAAATTCAGGTAGATGTACTGTACTGAGTCGACCCTCCATCATACGTCCAAACTGCACTCATAGTGAATGAAGCTCCTATGGATGTTCATAAATGCTAATGCCCACAGAAGATTCGGGACCCTGCAACTCCTTGGCACAATAATGATTAGGTGAAAGATTCCATGGATCATTCAATTTGAACAATATCTCTCACATTTTTTCACGTTCTTTTGTGCAGCTCGACGGATCCATGGCTGGAGATGTTGGTTTCGACCCTCTTGGCCTTTCCGAGATTGATGAGGTTGGAATTGATCTTTACTGGCTTCGCGAAGCTGAGCTGAAACATTGCCGTCTTGCCATGTTGGCTGTTCTTGGTTTCGTTGAGGTAGAACTCTTCGGACCTGCCCCCGGAAACGAGCCATGCACAGCTAAGAATCAGATGGAGGCCTTTTGGCAATTCTGGAACTTGCACCCACAATACATTGCCTTTTCTCTGATCATGATTG
>Ga0100398_1003762_pt1 | contig 12346 bp, 6 predicted proteins | sample CryGeymeta201522_FD_81568 | JGI IMG/M metagenome (GOLD analysis project Ga0100398, IMG submission 81568) | Groundwater microbial communities from Crystal Geyser aquifers in Utah, USA - Crystal Geyser metaG 2015-22 | ecosystem: Environmental > Aquatic > Deep subsurface > Groundwater | place: USA... | reverse complement strand
TGGAAAGAAACCAAAATGACAACAAATGGAGACACAGATACCGATGCGGGCACTACCAGTACCAATGTAACCACGACTATTGGCTTGAAACAAAAGAAGCAAGTATCAGTAAAAGAACAGGCAACGTCTCAACAGCCCACTCCCTCGAAAGTTGGACCTTCCTCCATCCCAACAAACCAAAATAAATTGACAACAAGCTTGAGAAGTACAAGGAAATCCACATACAAGCAAAGAAGACTTTCTTCTTATGACCTCCACACCAGTATGTCAAAGCAAATGTCAGACTCAGATACCAATGCGGGCACTACCAGTACCAATGTAACCACGATTACTGGCTTGAAACAAAAGAAGCAAGAATCAGTAAAAGAACAGGTAACGCCTCAACAGCCCACTCCCTGGAAAGTTGGACCTTCCTCCGTCCCAACAAACCAAAACACATTCACAACAACCTTGAGAAGTACAAGGAAATCCACATACAAGCAAAGAAGACTTTCTTCTTATGACCTCCACACCAGTATGTCAAAGCAAATGTCAGCACCCACTCAAAAACATTCTTCTATTGAAAAGATGACACCTCGTCCAATTACTGTGAATGCCAAGTCTGTCAACAATGAAACCAGAACGGACGGAAAGATTCTCCCATTGAAGAAGGAAAGTAAAGTCAATTCTGATTCGGCAAATTGTCTCCAAAAAGCTACCCCAGAGAAAAAGGTCGCGATGATGAATAAAAAACGAATCAAGTTGTCTCGACTGGGGCGAAAGAGTCTCTCATCCAAGATGGAACCCAGCCTCCAGCCTGCATGTCATTTTCCTCGGCAAGAAAAAGCCACAGTAGGGAATAAGTTGACTGTCACTCAGACAACCTCAAAAATATCCAGATTATCGCGACATAGTCTCCCGGGTAGAAGATTACCACAGGATCCTTTGCTTGTTGTGGCCTCTCCGAAACTAGAAATGGCACCGAGCAAAGCTACCGCTAAAAACAAAAGTGATTTGAAGGTGACACAGAAGAAAACTTCGCCTAATGCAAAAAATAAATGTGCCACGTTCAATCAACCATCCCAAGCAGAACCATTGCCAGTACTCTCTAAAGCCTATCAAAGCAAAATGTCCGCAGAACGGATGGGGCAAATGAGACAATCCCGTAGAATGTCCCGACAATCTATTGGTTAAAGCGACCCACGCAATGCGACAGTTCTGTGAAAAAATGGGCAAAAGTATGTATTTACGGTATTTTATGTAACATGTGTTCCAGTAGTAGTTGCTAGCTTCTCTAATCGCAAGCAAAAGGAAAGACACGAAATTAAATTAAGTTGAAATTTTGAAGTCAGTAAAGCATGGCATAGTTGGGGTCCAATGCGTATTCATGTCTTGAGCCTCCGCGCAAAACAAAACAAATTTCGTAATCAGAGGGACACTGAGCACCTCCCTCGAAGGTGCCGATGAAGTGTGTGCATAGTTGGTCCCCGACAAAAGAATCTGTGCCGCGCCACGCCAACACTGGAATGCGATCAGTAGGATTGGCTCAAATTTTATATTCCCAGCAGAGCCATCATGGTAAAATTGAAGCAAGGCAATCGAAAATCGGTTCCCCCCACCATCTAAACACTGGAAGAAGTAAGTAGAGTATCCATGGGCAACAGAGATGGCGCTTATGCATCGCATCGCAAAGCTTCTTCACTCTTGATGAGCACGGCCAACACGAGCAATCAAGTCAATATTGATCGTTGCAACCTAACCGAAATCGTCGTCAGGAATACCAGGAGACAACATACCTCGATCGTTTAGAGATATTTGTTGTATTAATTTCACGGCCACACCAAAAGTGTACCTCGAGTGTTTACAGTTTCGGGAGAATCATCTGACTGTACGTGTACCGGCCGGCCGGCAGGCCACATTGCCCGGCGACAATATCAAAGACCGAAACAAGCAAGGTAAAGCACCATGGAAAAATTGAGACCGCGCCGGATTCTGAAGACGCCAGTGCCCTCATGATTAGTGGGGTATTTGACGAGGAATCACATACACGGAATCCAGGGTGGACTAGAAATCAAGCGTTGCTCTTCTATACAAGCATGCTTGCTTGGGATTCCTCAGCTGTTTGCAACTGGGGTAGCTAACCGGCTAGTAGCGAAGTAGCTAAAGATTGTCCCGTAAATCATTGATTTGAAAACCTTTGGCCGCGTCGACCAATATTGTTTTGACACCACAAGTTTCGATGCAGTCGTCAACCACCCCTTTGGTATCATCCAAAAAGAGAACTTCGTGGGGCAAGACCTGAAAATATTCAATCAATTTTCGCATATGATATCGCTTGATTCTATTGCTCTCTTGTTGACCCTCGCTCCCGTGGTGTCGCGGGTTGTAGGCAATCAGATGAAAGGCCGATGCTATTTGAGGGCTAAAGTGTTTTTGTACAAGAGCTCGTGCCAACTCTTCTCCCAAAATATGAGTCTCGGGTTGAACTTCCCCTCCAAATTCTGCCTCGTCCGAATGTGTTGCAATAGCAAGTTTTAATCCGCGCGAGTAGAGCAGAGGCACCAGAGCCAAAAAGTCAGGAGTTGCTTGGTCCAAATATTGGTTCAAGTCCTCTCTTTTAAGCCGACCTCGGCTGTGTTGGGAGACTGCGGTCTGGTCCATATCGAATGCCACAACTCTAATTCCTAGTGCTATCAGTCTAGCAACGCAGGAGGAGTAGTCACTGTCGTTGAATTCGTTGTTTTGTAGATTCATGGTTACAAAAATTAGTTGCAACCGACGACTAGTCTTCCACAGTATCTAGTAATTAAAAAATGAGATACTGTTTTTCTCCAAAATTGCCAAAGGAAACCCGTGAAATTAAGATAAACCCAAATATCCAAATTTTTCACTATGGAAAGATCAGTATAAACACGAATGGAATCATAACAAAAACTGCACTAAAATTTTATCATCCTAGTTACACACACGTATTTTAAATAGAGTGCCGACAGTGAGAGGCAAGACCAACAGTCAACGAACGAAAACCCAACAAACACACCAGCCAACCACCACAATTACAAGAACCGAGTGAATCCATGCAGATCTACTAGTAGCCTAAAGTAAGTAGTCATATATCACTCAACACAAGAAACACTTAACAACACCATGGCACCGCATCAACAAGAGTGGACGATTGCTCACCTCGATTCTAATGTCCCAGAAGCTGCTCAATACGTTCACGATGAGTGGGATGCATCAACATTCGCCTCCACTCCTTCCGTCAAAAATGCTCTGAGTTCGCCCACCACGACGACCACCATTCTTCGAGATTCTGGAACGCCTTGTACCATTATCATTTCAACTGGACGCAAGATCGGCATGTCGAAGCGAGTTATTCAAAAGTTGTGGCACTTGATCAAGCGCTTTCTCGAAAAGTATTCTCGAGATCAAAGACAAACTGCCTCGGAAGCTTCCACGGTGCAGCCATCCTTGGGCGTCAATGGTGTGATTGTATGATGGGTCTTTTTTTTTTGCATCTCCTGTCCTGTCCAGAAAAAAGAAGCGTGGCTTATGCTATATGTGATGAATGGCTTTGTGATGACAGATGACAGTGTCTGTTTATTTGTGACTTGTGTCAATCCATGTAGAGGTCAGCAGTTACTGAGAACATCGACAGGAAACAGGGCCGACGTGATGAGTCGAAAGGATTCTATATGTCTTGGAAACACTTTCCTCTCTCTGTCGCTTCATGTGAGCTGTACGTTAGCTATGTATTAACTGCTATCAGTATGGAATGTCTATGTCTTATGTGGAAAGAATTTTGAGCTACTGATATGCCCTGGCAGCCGAAGAAGAAGAAATACATGAAACTTTATCTTACACTAAGATTTATAACACGAATATATACATGACTTGAATTTGGCATTGCTCCAAATTTTTCTCAGGATGTTGTCATCTTGAAATATGTCATTGCAAACCTACCGTAGTCGAGCTCTTAAATTGTTCAGCTGGTTTGGTCAGTTGTTGTGCCACGGAAAATAGAACTATAAACGTTATTGGATTTTGAGACCTATAGCCAGAAGAATTACTTTTTTTTAGATTAGTTTCTATGCTTTTAGAAGTGGCGTTTGGATACCTGCAAGTTCTATCATAAAAGTCCCGAGGCGCTTGCAAACATCATCATTGTTGCTAATAACAATAATGTTATCCCATGACCATATGAAAAGCATGATTATCAGAATCGATCAAGACGGAGCCTTTTTGACGGGAGTCATGCCATATTCGTCATCGGACATTACTTCGAGTGGATTGACATATTCCTTCTTCCACACCTGGTAGTGAGACGTCTTCTTCCACACGTAATAAAAGTCAATCACCTCCTTTGTCGATTTGGTTTGAATGGCCTTGTGTATCTGAAAGAAATCTTTGCCGTAGTGAGCCATGCCAGCTTCAAATAGCGCAATCTCGTACGGGCACCAACGTTCAATGACAGTCGGACGCCTCAGTGGACTCTTTAAATAGCCCAGTAAGGAAATATGCTCCAAAGGATAACTGGTACGGGCATGACCTTTTCCCTGTTGATTGTCGTGGTAACCGTACGACCCTAAATGATTGGTCGGAAATATCATCATGTTGGAAGAAAGCTCCACATAGTCCTCTACCATTTGATTGACTGTTGTTATTTATTTGAATTTGAAGAATGATGCGAGAGAGAGAGAGAGATGATGCGAGGATTTCCATGTTGCAACAATGGAGAAATTTGATCAATCAGCATTCAAGGAATAACAATGTCAAGCACCAACTAAAATATCACAGCAACTAACTTACCTCGCCAACGATGTTGCATGTCAATCTTTCGTTTGGCAGTGGGAAATTGTGCACTGCTATTCGTTGCTGCTGTCTCTGTCTTTACTTTGTCTGCAGCTGCTGACGTAGTACTCTCGGAGACAGCTGTTTTAGTCCGCTTATTTGGTTCTTCTTGCTCAGCCTGTTCGTTTGCGGGTGTCTCGCTCTGTTTTCGTTTGTGATTACTGGACTCTTCAATAGCCGTTGATGAAGGACTAGTAGCCGCCGCAACCGTAGTATGCACATTAGAAGAAGCCGACTCTGGCTGTTGGTTTGCGGTGTTGTCCATGATTGTTTGATCTTTGCCAGCGGATTGTGATCCCATTAATCAACGTAGCGACTACTTTTGAGTGTCGATTCCGTCGATAGGCTCAAGGTATGGAGTTTGGTAAATTGAACGATGCCGATCATTGATTGTCCAAGTGTTGTGGTGTGCTGCTAGCCTACTACAGGTAGAGACAGTCTTTTTTTCTAGGGATAAAAAAATTACTCGAGTAATAAAGTATTTGAGTCCCGAGGGACTTGAGACATCATGCATATTTTTTCAAGAGTCTAGCTACTACCAGGTAGCTACTAGTAGACCTACCATACTACTAGTCAGCCAGTCTACTCGTCATGAAACAGGAAAACATTTAGTAACTATGATCATGCAAGGTTAAATCTGTACTGAATCGGCTCTGCACGAATTTTGGACGTTCAGGGAATTTAGAAGCCATATTGTAAAAATATGCCTCTGTTACGCTTTCACAGTTCGAACGAGTGTTGGGTGGGTGGGGGGGATTTTGAACCGAAAGACTCGAAGCGATGCGAAGCGACTAGTGGGAGTCTTTTTAGTGCAGCCAGAAAAGAGCACCATAACACTGTTTATGGCGTTGTTAAAACCTTCGAAGTTTAGAGCGAAATGGCAAGATTTGGATCATCTTTTATGAAAACTTTGCAGTCGAAAAGTCTGATGCACTTTTCTCAAGTTTGCCGAAGTAGCAGCGCAGTCCAAAAAACGTCAAATGGAATACATAATAATAATAATATTTCTAGCTAGAGCAGTACAATATTATTACCCTGGTATTATGCTAAAGCTTGTAAAACGTTTCTCGGCTTGCATTAGGCACGTGTCTTGATGAATCTCTTCGGCGAATTTTTATGCAGTTGTTTAAGAACGAGTGCGCGACCACAACGAATCTACCGTACCATGCTGATGAACGGTCAGGGGGAGGCTCTTGAATTTTCACCTGCGCTCTCTGCGAGGAAAAAAAATAATAATAATAAAATCAACACTTGCGGACAGTAGCAAAGTACACTTAATTGATACTACTATTAGAGTGACTGTTTGAAAAACAACGAACAACCGGTATCTCGATTTCTCATCACTCCATCATCTCTGAACTGCAATTTGCACGACCAACTTGCCAGGATACCTTGACAAACAATTACTATATTATTCCGCCAAGTTAACTCTAATAATATTCAACAGACATCAAGACGAGGAAGAAGAAAAAGCCGTCGATTCTTAAATTTTTTACCATCCAGCTTTTACACCAACGAAAAAGCCAGGGTAGAAACTGCGCGAGGTAACCAGCAGCACATTCGGTTGTAGCCTGTTAACCAACCAACCAACCAACCAACCAACCAACAAACCAATCGATCTTGACAATACAAGTTGTACACAGAGACCATGTCGGTACGTATTGCGTTTGTCCTATAATAAGTTGTTCGGTATTGTTTTATTTTTGATGATTTGGAGGCAGCTGGTGGACAATTTCAAGTTTTGGAGGGATCATCAATGACCACGATGAGCCGCTTGGATTCTGCTCGCTAAAAAACCCCAAGTCGACAACGGTTTTACCGTGTTGAATTTGTGTTTGTGGCCATTGCACTCTGTCCACAGAGATTGATGCACCAAACGATTTCCAAGTAGAGGAACCTTTTTTGTTTGTTTTATTTTTGACGGTTTGTCTCTTTGTAGGAAGGTCTGCATGCTGGCAAGACAAAGAGAATGAAAAAAGACTTCTATTGCCGATATCACCCATACATTTTGTTATCCACCAAGCGCTACTGCACATTTCATACAAATCATCAATCCTAATAACTATGAGCACTAGCATGGCGAGAAGTTCTCATTCGACTTCCAGTCGTCGCCGACCAGCTCTCACACTTATCGCTTGTCCTCCCCCTTCTCCCTCCTCTGCCACATCCTATCGACCTCTTAACCAACACCGAAAACAACAACAACAACAATTCTACCATCAACCGCACCCCAACCTTACTCCTCGTCATTATTATCAATATCACAACGATACACCTCAATCTTTCTCTAAATCCACCTATCGTTCATTTGGATATCGAACCGTGTCATCTTACTATTCTCCCGATGTCTCTCCTATTATGGCCACCTCTCCTATCATCTTTGCGTCACCTCCTGAAAAACTTCTTGAACACTTTAACTATGCGGCCTCTGTGCAACGATCGCGGCGACAATTGAACTATGGTGGCTCTCCTGCTGGACGACCGTCCTTCTTTCCGCAGATTTCGGAAGATAAATCCGGCGACCTGCAGATACTCAATGCTTTGGGAGAGGGTTCCTTTGGAGCTGTCTACAAGGCCAATCACATTCCCAGTGGGGCCATTGTAGCCGTCAAGGTCATTCCCAATGCTGGTAGCAACCCCAGTGAAGACGAAAAGATTAAGGGGGAGATTGATATCCTGAGCCGATGTGACTCTCCGTACATCGTCGGCTACTGTGAATGCTTTATCAGACCGCCCACAGAAAAAGCCGGAGAAATGTGGATTGTCATGGAATACTGCGAAGGCGGAAGTATGTCAGACTTGATTGAGGCGAGCGCCGGATTTCTCTTGCCGGAAGACTGTATCAGAGTTGTGTGTGCTTCGATAGTTTTGGGTTTGGAATATCTGCACGGCGTAGCCAATGTTTGTCATCGTGATATCAAATGCGGAAATGTTCTGCTGACGCAAGATGGACACGTGAAACTGGCAGATTTTGGTGTGTCTGCAGAATTGACCAATACAATCAACAAACGAAAGACTGTGGTGGGATCTCCATACTGGATGGCCCCAGAGGTCATTCGAGAATCGCACTACGATGGCCGAGCAGATGTTTGGTCGTTGGGTATTACTGCGATTGAAATGGCCGAAGGAGCACCTCCGCACTCGAATCTTCATCCTTTGCGAGCAATCTTCGTCATTCCCACAAAACCGGCTCCTACTCTGGCAGATCCTGATAATTGGTCTCCTGAAATGCTTGACTTTGTTCGGTGTTGTTGCCAAAAGGACCCTAATCAAAGACACGACTCAGCTCTTTTGAGTGCCCATCCTTTTGTGAAGCAAGAAGTCATCGCGCTTCGAGCCATGCATCTGGGCGAAGCTTCGACAGCGAATGCCGACGCCAGAGCCAAGTACCGTCGTATGGCTGCAGCAACCAAGCGAGCTCCAGGTCTGTTTGCCTTGCGTCGGGTGATGGAGGGTATGAAGAAACAGATGGACGGTGTAGTCGAAAAGCGTAAGGGAGGAAGCAATGGGGCTATCAATATGCAAGCCCCGGGAAAGAAACCATCTACCGAAGGCTCCGGTGGCAAGCCTGGCTCCTCTTCCTTTGGACCCGTGGATATGAGCGATGTTGGTACAGTCCAGATGCGGTCGGCAGCGCAGGAAAGAGCAGCTGCGACTGGAGGATCTAGCGGTGCTCTTAGTGACAATTTAAACAGCGAAAATGATATTCTCCCGGCCAACCACAGACAATCAGCCCTATTTGGTCCTAGCTCAAATTTGTACCGAGCCGCATATTCTCCAATCGACATTGAGCCCGCACTTGCGAACGATGAACATTTTTTAGCTGATCTCTCCACGTTGGCAAAAACATTCGAAACCAAACTGGCAGCTCTACGTGCCGCTCATGAGCTTGCGCAACAAAAACTAATTGCAGATGCTCGCCTACGGAACCACATGCCAATGGACGTCCGCGATTTGATGGAAAAAGCTGCGGATCGAAATGTAAAGGACAAGGAAAGTCAAAACGCCATGAAGGACGCTGAGCATTTGACCGTGATAAATTTAGCAATAGAAGAAGTCGACGAGGAAATGAAAGCGCTTGATAAAAGCCTTCCCAAACCAGATCCTGAACAACCAAGTGAGCAACCAAAATCAGACGAGTCTGATAATTTAAGAATGTCTCACTTGGAGGAAAAGCATTCCCTTACGTAATAATATACTGAAGAAACATTGCGCTTCAACTCTTAACCACAATCTGATCTGATTCATGCTAGTCATGGAACTCGTCGTCAGAATGACGAGGATACGATTCCACCAGCGTGCACTGCCCTTCTTGTCGGAGGCCAGAAGACTACGCTACCATTCAACACTAAACACATACAGTACAACCTCTCCTGCACAGCACAACCCCATACAATATCACTAAAATAAATATTTTAAAATTAATAAAAAGCCACAACTTTTCATGAACTTCATTGCACTTTTTTCAGTATCGATAGTCGTTAGGTTGTTGGTTATATGGTGGTGCTCCGTAAGCAGGCCGTGGCTCGTAATCCGAGTATTCATTGTCATAGTCTGCATTCCCCGGAGGACGCGTCGCAACAGGCAGAGCTTCGTCCCTGCGTTCAGTGCATTATTATAAAATAAAAGTGAGTACATAAGTTTCGCACAATCTTTAGGCGTTGCAGAATGTAGTCATCATTTATCAGAGCTGAAACTTACCAAACAAATCTGGTAACAGTCTGGCACTGTATTATGAAAAAGACGCTGTGCAAAATTTGTGAAATATACAGCTCCCGTGGTACTAAATTACTTGTGCTGAACAAGAGTTTGAAAATATTGGAAAGGATCAAAAATACTTCCATCAATTTGTCGAGATTGAGAATGGCCTTGAGGCGCTTTTTGGATGAGTGCCCTGCCGATGTAATGGATGCCACAACTCCTGCCAAATTGGCAACAAACAGAATCGTCAACGGAAAGACTCCAATCAGGCGAAGAGATCCCTTGAATTTTTGATCGACCACTTCGTACAGATGCACATTTCTCCACATTAAGATGAAAAACGTAATGGCTCTGGATCCTTTGGAAACAGAAGTGAGGAGCTTCATGCGACCCTGTTCATCTCGAGGATCCTTGGAGGATCTTTGCTCTTTGGCATGTTCTGCTTGATATGTCCGCCAATTATCCACGCGGTTTTGAAAGGTTTCTTCCTGGAAATGTGGAGGAGGCTGATTATCTAGTGGATATTCTAAGTCTTGTTGCTCTAGTTGTGACTGGGGCTGCTGTAGCGGTTGTGGAGGAGATGGCGGTTGTTTTCCTTGTTGATTCGACTGTGCTTGCTGATAAGGACTGGATCTGAACTGCGGTTGCCTAGGAATAGAACCATCGCCTCCTCCTCCTCGGATATTGAACACAGATAAATCGAGACGAGAGAACGCATGGATCTTCATGGCTGCACGACAAGCTGTTGATTGTTGCCTGGCTGCCGCATTTAAAACCAGCGCTGAAGTACCAAGTAAAAATAGCCCACAACACTTCATTTTCAATGAATGATACCACTGCAGCTGATATATATTAAAAAACTGAAACGTCTACTTTTCTGCAGGTGATATATAAATAATAGATTGAGACGAATTGAGTCGAATCGTCCTATTGAAGGTCGAATGGGGAATGCAAGGTTAGCCTTCGTATGGAGACAAGGCTGGGCTAGATGAGAAATGAGGATTATTTTTCAACGCGTGTCAGAAACGGTTTAGGACCCCCTAATAAATACTACTACTCCGTACTTCTTGTTGGCTTGAGCTCTTCTCTACCATTGAATAGCTACTAGTAGAGAGCTAGAGTAGTAGCTAGGAGTAGTAGCTAGTAGTCTAGTAGTAGTACTACTCCTCGCGTAACTACTACTACCGCTGGTAGTAAAGTAGAGCTACCAGTACAAAACAGTATTACTACTAGTAGCAATATTAGGACCTAACAATGTCAGGATTTCCCACCTGGGCAATGAAACGATGAAGTAAAAATGCTTCAAGGAGTGGATAGACTGTTTTAATGTAAAGATCTCTTACTCTCATGTTCAGGGGATAACTTTTAGGTTGCCGCTCTGTAAACAACAGTAAACTAATTTGGTTGAACAATTTTTTGTTATCGTCTTTCAAAATTTTAAGTTTGAACACCAAATCCAGTCATGCTACAAGTCTATGTACACTATTCCACTGGACTCGAAGGGTGCTCCGACGAGCAGACTGAGATGAGTAGACCAGTCAACGAGACCGATGCAGCACCAAATCACGAAACGCTACCACTACCACGCACTTGTTACGAAAACGACGATGAACTATAAACTATAGTACGCGCTATCAGTAATAGCAAAAAAAAAGATACCTACTCTTGTAAGGCGTAGGCGCGCAAATGTGCCAACTCACACTGTTGATTGCTTCCTTTGCTTGCGAGCTTGGGAAGTTAAGCCATTAATCTCTTCGAGGAACCAGTCCCACGCTGAACTTCCATTCTGTTCTGGATCCGCATCCATTGGTCAAAAATAATACTAGGATCTAGTACCTGGTAGTACATGAAACATGACAGGTCGCTCGTGGTCTTCCGTGGGTATTATTTATGGTTCCCTCCAGTGCTTACCAGGTACCGTACCAGTAACAAACAGTTGTCGGCGTTGACCATCCACAGGATCTTGAAGATTCCATCAACTTGCTTGAGTACCAAATTCATGATTGACCAGGCTGCCGATAGCTGAATTTGCAGGAGACTAATTAATTATGAAAGGCTCCAATTTTAGACTGTTGATTGCTGGTTTGAGTAATATTAAGTAGAATGACCAAACGCTTCAGCCAGTGAAAACTGCTCATACTACCGGTACCAGGTACTAACAAAGCTACGGTATGGTACCAGGTAGCTACTCTAGCTATGGTACTAGGCCACTGGTAGTACACTTGAATACTACGACTACTACGAGTAGTAGTAGTACCTGGGATTTATTACTAGTATTCTAGAACTTTATTACCAACCAACTGAACACGATCTTTCCAGAGAGTACAGTTTTTTCAGTAGTAGATACTCAAGGAAACGACCTCACGTGTGTTGTGACTTCGTAGTACCAGTAGTAGTACCCCCCCCCCCCCAGGATTAGTACTACTAGTTGTACTCTAGAGCTACTTAAGTACGACTACTAGTACCCCGCCGTTACTACCACCCCGTAGTAGTATTCGGTGGAATAAACTACCCCCGATAATAATAATATTATTACCTCGGTAGTAGTAGTCGTAGTAGTAGTCTACTAGTACTGCGCCTCCTGCCTAGGTAGTCTACTACAGTAAGCACGTAAAACTCTTCTACTCTCACATACTTCTTGTACTTTTTAAATAATTTTGATAAAAATATCGCCTCAAAACTGAAGAAAAGCATGGATTCAATGAGTAGTTTGGCCATGAAAGGCGACGGGGTGGCTGAAAGTCCGCCCCAAAGACTCCAGAGGAGACTTTCAAGTTCTGCGCCAACATTACAGCAACGACGCTCCACAACCAGC
>Ga0100398_1003761_pt1 | contig 12347 bp, 6 predicted proteins | sample CryGeymeta201522_FD_81568 | JGI IMG/M metagenome (GOLD analysis project Ga0100398, IMG submission 81568) | Groundwater microbial communities from Crystal Geyser aquifers in Utah, USA - Crystal Geyser metaG 2015-22 | ecosystem: Environmental > Aquatic > Deep subsurface > Groundwater | place: USA... | reverse complement strand
GGCCGCAGTCGCGCTGTTGCCCGGGCCCTCGAGCAGGGTCCACAACAGCGGAACTCGGAAGCGTCGGGTGACCACCGCAAGCACGAGATAGTTGACGTCGCGCGTCCCTACCTTCCAGGTCATGCGGTCGAGCGCGAGCGTCCACGCCCCCGAGGACCCGATCAGCCGCGCGACGATCGGCGCCGTCCAGTCGGGATCCAGCGCCACGTGCTGGAAGAAGCGCCGCAACCGACGGTAGGTCGAGGCGATCAGAATCCCTCTTCCCGCCTCGGTGGCGATAAGGCCGAGGTTGACGGTGCGCGCGCCAATCATGCCCACGACAAGCATGCACAGCGTCTCAAGCCGGCTCTTGCCGAGGTCGACATGGCCTCGTAGCGTTTCGGAGAGGGCGGCGACGGCTTGCTGCGACACGGGGACGATCCTTGCAAGGGAGTCGTCCAGTAGAATCGATCCAGCCGCCCTCAGCCAGCCATGTGTCGTGTAGTGTGGCAGTGCGCGGAAGCATCGGAAAAAAAAGGCGTCAATGCAGCAGGTTGGCACTGTCATCAGCGTTGGCCTGCGGGTGATCGCGCATGTATCGCGATACGGTAGCATGCTGTAAATCGGCCTTGTGAGTCAGTCGGAAATTTAATTACATGAAATCCATGCCTTGAGTGGAGAAGGTTTCAGGCCCATCCTCTCCGCCACCAACAGGTGGAACTGAAATCCAACCATCAGCGTGTCGGATCGGGCGGCTTGCGATGACCCGAACTGAACCGCCCCGGGTTTACCGGAGAGTTTCTGGTTCAATGATTACGCTGCTTTTTCGTCGGCGTTCAAGTTTGGGTAGAATGCCTGCTCTGCTTCGTTCGGTGTGATGTATGCGATGGCGCTGTGCAGGCGCGTCTTGTTATACTGGTCGACCCACTTGAGAGTTTCTCATTCGACTTGGCCGACCGATTTCCATGGACCGAGAAACTTGATGACCTCGGTCTTGAACAGGCCGATGATGCTTTATGCGAGGGCATTGTCATAGGGGTCTCCGACGCTGCCGACTGATGTGTCGATACCGGCTTCTGCGAGCCGCTCGGTGTATCGGATCGACAGATACTGGCTGACCCGATCGCTGTGATGGATAAGCTTGTCCGCCTCGGACGGGGCGCGCTGACAGATGGCCTGGTTCAGGGCATCGAGCACGAAACCGGTGGTCATCGAGGTCGAGACGCGCCAGCCGACGATTTTGCGGGCGCAGACGTCGATAACGAAGGCCACATAAACCATGCCCTGCCAGCTGGAGACATAGGTGAAGTCTGAAACCCAGAGCTGGTTCGGCATGTCTGCCACGAAAACGCGGTTCACCTTGTCGTCCGGGCAAGGTTGTGCCGTATCGGGGTCGGTCGTGATCACTTTCTTTCCCCGCACAACCCCTTGTAATCCCGTGGCCGTCATAAGCCTCTCAACCGTGCAGCGGGCGATATCGAGCCGTTCGCGGCGCAGCTGATGCCAGACCTTGCGCGCGCCATATCGGCCCCGACTGCCATCGAAGGCCTCTTTTATGGCGGCCATGTCCAGTTGATCCTGCCTGGCCCGATCTGAGGCAAGACCGGGATCGCGCTCCACGGCCTTGAAGTCATAATACGTGGATGGTGCGATCCCCAGGACCCTGCAGATCGGCCCGACACCATGGACACAGCGATGATCATCGATGAACGCGATCATTTGCGGAACGGGCGGTCGAGCTCCGCCGCTGCGAAATATGCGTTCGACCATTGTCCTCGGACCAATGGCGGAAAATGGTCTCACCCTTCTTCAGGATCTCGTTGGCCTGGCGCAGTTCCCTGACCTCGCGCTCCAGTTCCTTGATCCGATCTTTCTCGGCGCTCGTCAGTCCAGCGCGCTGACCGGTGTCGCGTTCGGCCTGCTGGCACCAGACGAGCAGACTGTCCGGCGAACAGCCAAGCTTCGGCGCAATCGCCTTATAGGCGGCCGTATCGCTGGAATAATCGGCACGTTCTCTCGAAACATCCGAACACCGCGTTCGCGAAGCTCGGCCGGATAGGCGGGGGTGAATCTCTGCTTTGCAATAGGGCTCATCCTTTGAGTGATTTACTCTCCGGTAAAACCGGGGCGGTTCAACCATTTCGAGCTGGAGTTCTACGTCCGCGAGCTCGCCAAGAACGGCGTACGCCTCGTTTCGATGACCCAGGAGCTCGGCGACGACCCGATGCACATGATGATGCGCCAGATCATGGCGCTGTTCGACGAGTAACAGTCGAAGGAGAACGCCAAGCATACGCTGCGGGCTCTAAAGGAGAACGCCCGCCAGGGCTTCTGGAACGGCTCGCTGCCGCCGGTCGGCTACCGCGTCGTCGATGCCGAGAAGCGCGGGGCGAAGATCAAGAAAGTGCTGGAGATCGATCCGCTGCATGCCGACACGGTGCGGCTGATGTTCAGGCTGGCGCTCATAGGCGACGGCACGAGCGGGCGCATGGGCGTGAAGGCGATCGACGCCTGGCTCAACGCGCGCAAGCTCTACACCCGCACCGGCGGTCGCTGGGGCGTCGGCACGGTGCACCGCATCCTGACACGGCGGACCTATATCGGCGAGCATCACTGGGGCAGGACCTACAAGGACGGCACGCCCAAGGCCCAGGCGGAAACGGTCACTGTGCCCGTGCCACCGCTAATCGACCGGGAGACCTTCGACGCGGTCCAGGAACTGCTCAAGTCGCGCAGCCCGATGGTCGTGCCGGGCCGGACGGTCAGCGGGCCGACGCTGCTCACCGGCATCTGCTTCTGCGCCGACTGCGGCGGCACGATGACGCTGCGCACGTCGGGCAAGGCCAAGCACTATCGCTACTACACCTGCTCGACCGCCGCGCGGCAGGGCAAGACCGGCTGCAAGGGCCGCACGGTTCAGATGGACCGGCTTGATCATCTGGTCGCCGAGCATCTGGAAATGCGGCTCCTCGAGCCGGAACGACTGCGAGACCTGCTCGCGATCCATCTCGACCGCCGCGAGGAGCGGGACGAACGTCGGCGCGCGCATGCAGCGGAACTGGTCAACCGCGCTGCCGCCGCCGAGGCGCGTTTGAAGCGGCTCTACGACGCGATCGAGAGCGGTGTCGCCGATCTGGACGATCCGTCACTCAGGACGCGGATCGAGGAACCGAAGGCGACGCGCGACCAGGCCCGCATAGACGCAGAACGCGCACGCGCCGCGATCGAAAGCGCGGGCCAAGCGGTCACGCCCGACCAGATCGCCCGTTTCGCGGCCGTCGCCCGCCGACGCATGCGTGGAAAGGACGGCGGATTTCGACGGGATCATCTGCGGGCTCTGGCCCAGCGGGTCGAGGTCGCCGAGCGCGAGGTTCGGATCATGGGCTCGCGAAACGAGCTCTTGAGGGTCCTGTCCGCAGCGAATGGCGCAGGAACGGCGGCGGACGGCGTTCGCACTTATGTTCCAAAGTGACGGGGCACGTCAGATTCGAACTTGGTCGCAAAAGCCCGACCCGCCTGGCAGGCGATACTGTTTTGCACGCTGCGACCGAGCCTCTGCTTACGCGAATTCCCCACGTAAGCAGACATCCGCGACAAGCACGAATTCCTAACTAATTGATCTATATGGAGAAATGGCGCACCCGACAGGATTCGAACCTGTGGCCTTCGCCTTCGGAGGGCGACGCTCTATCCAGCTGAGCTACGGGTGCATACCGTTCGCGAGATGCTTACGCGAGATTTTCGTCGGCATGAAGAGCGAACCCGAAATTCGTTCAAGCCGTTGTTGGGTCACTTTTTTCTTCCGATACCACCAGCCATCGCCAGACTTGACCTTCGCCTTCGGAGGGCAGCGCTCTATCCAGCCGAGCTACAGGTGCTTTAGATTGCGCGGTATACGCGCGCGCCTTTGCTCGTGCAATCGGAAATGCAGCACGAGTTACGCAGCGCGCGCGACTACTTCGGCGAGTGCGCGTTGGACCAGCGCCGTCCCGGCCCCCTCGCGATGGGAGTTCTCAGACAGGACGCGCTTCCAGCCCCGCGCACCGGGACTACCCGTGAAGAGCCCCAACATATGCCGCGTAACCTGGTTGAGCCGCCCCCCCGCCACCAAATGGCTATCGATATAAGGCAGCATATCCAGTACCACGTCCTCTGCACTTTTGGGTGCCGTGTCCCGCCCGAAGATACGTCTATCTGCGTCCAGCAAGATATCCGAGGGCGTTTGATAGGCCGCACGACCGACCATGACGCCGTCCATTCCCGCAGCCAGGTGATCCAGAGCCTCATCCAAAGATGCGATGCCCCCATTGATCGACATATGCAGGTCCGGAAAGACGCGTTTCATCTCGTGAACCAGCCCGAAATCGAGCGGCGGCACGTCACGGTTCTGTTTCGGGCTGAGGCCTTGGAGCCATGCCTTGCGCGCATGGATTGTGACACGGGTGACCCCTGCCCCGACCATCGCTTCCAGAAACCGGGGCAGCGCTTCCCGCGGGTCCTGATCATCCACCCCGATGCGGCATTTCACGGTGACGTCGACGTCGCTGGCGTCGCGCATGGCGCGGATGCAATCGGCCACAAGGGCCGGCTGGCGCATCAACACGGCCCCGAAACACCCCGATTGCACCCGATCCGAGGGGCACCCGACGTTCAGGTTGATCTCATCATAGCCGTAATCGCCCACGATCCCCACGGCCTGCGCCAGTTCCGCCGGATCCGAGCCGCCAAGCTGCAAGGCCACCGGATGTTCGGCCGGATCATACGCCAGCAACCGGCCACGATCGCCATGGATCACGGCGGCCGCCGTGATCATTTCCGTATAAAGCAACACATTTCGCGACATCAGCCGGTGAAGGTAGCGGCAATGTCGGTCTGTCCAATCCATCATGGGGGCAACGGACAGACGCGCTGCCGCGGTGGCTGCGTTCAGGGGCATTCGGCGATCTCCTTGGGGCCGTTCGTAGACGCAACGGACCCGCAGTGCACAGCATACGCACAAGAGGCCCGCGCCGCCACCCTACCCCGCGCAAAGACAGGCCCTCGGCGGCGTTTGGGCGGGGTTGGCTTGACGTTGGGCCATGGCCGAACGCTGCATATCCAACAAATGTTGCAATGCTGGGCGCGCGCGACTAGATTTTTCGCATGGCCAGACTCTTCATCGACATCGCACCGGAAGAACACCGGAAGCTGAAAGGCATCACGGCTCTAAGGGGCAGAGCATCAAGGAATAGGTTCTTAACCGTGCTCTTGGCGACGCCCCTGCCCCCGACAGCCCGAGCGACGACTTCCAGCCACAGCCTAACGCGTTTCGCATTTTAGCTGAGGCAGGTTTGACGCGAATTCGCCGAGCAGGATATTGATGCGGGACGATCTTCGAAAATCTGAATGGCTCAGGTCTTTAGAAAAACGCTGTAGTCCAAGATACTGATCCAAAAGGAAGGTCCGCATGGGCGCATCCTCGGTAGGCTCGATGGTCCGCCGCAGGCAGGCGCCTTTCAGCGCCGGGTTTCCAGCCACCCCCATGAGCGTGCGACCCACCAGGGTTGATGGATTGACGGCGTCGAAGCCATCCGGCCTCGTTCACGAAGACGCCCCGAGAATTCGCAATCTCACATAACAACACGAGTCGCGACGCCCCTGCACTTGCCTGAACAGGGACTCTCTCACCAGACACCAGTGCCCGGCGATTGCGGTCCTGAAGGGTCCGGATGCCTGTAGGCCGGTCTCCTCCATTCGTCGCGCAGCGCTCAGTTCAACGTGACGACAAGATCCTGAACTCCCTTTGGGAGCCGCAGCCGAAGGTGTCCGTTATCGATTGCCTGAGGCGTCCCGTTCAGAAGAGCGGTCTTGATGCCCTGCCCGGTGCGGTTCGGATTGTCGATGGTGATCGCAAGATGGGTATCGCCCAGCAGGAAAGTCGCAGTCACGCGCGGCCAGTGCTTTGGAAAACAGGGGGCCAGAAGCAGGTCCGGCCCGGCCCGAGTCAGCCCCAGGATGCCCTCGATCCCGGCCCGGTACATCCAGCCCGAAGACCCTGTGTACCAGGTCCAGCCGCCCCGGCCTTCGTGCGGAGCCGTGGAATAGACATCCGCCGCCACGACATAGGGTTCGACTTTGTAACGCGCTGCGGCCTCGGGCGTCAGCGCGTGGTTGATCGGATTGACCAGCGCAAACATTGCGCCCGCCGCATCGCCATCCCCCATCCGGCAGTAGGCAAGGATCGCCCACATCGCCGCGTGACTGTATTGCCCGCCATTCTCTCGCAACCCGGGAGGATAGCCCTTGATGTAGCCGGGATCGAGCGGGGTGCTGTCGAATGGCGGCGTGAACAGCAGCGCAAGGCCCGGGTCCGGTCGGATCAGGTGCTCTGACATGCTGGCCATGGCCATGGCCGCGCGGACAGGATCCGCCGCGCCGGACAGAACGGCCCAGGATTGCGCGATGCTGTCGATGCGGCATTCATCCGACGTCGCCGATCCCAGCGGCGAGCCGTCGTCGAAGGTGCCACGGCGATACCAGGCGCCGTCCCAGCCTTCGGTTTCGATGGCCTGTAGAACCGCAGCCCGGTGGGCGCGCCAGCGCGCGGCACGGGCCGGGTCGCGGGCATCGGCATGGGGGGCCATCGCGTCGATGGTGGCGATCAGCAGCCAGCCGAGCCAGACCGAGGTGCCGCACCCGCCTTCGCCGACGCGGTTCATGCCGTCGTTCCAGTCGCCCGTGCCGATCAGGGGCATCCCATTGGCACCCGTCAGGTTGATCGCCTGATCCAGCCCGCGCGCGCAATGTTCGAACAGGCTGGCGTGCGTTTCGGAGATGGCGGGCAGAAAGAAATCGTCATGCGCGCCTTCGGACAGAGCCGGGCCATCAAGGAACGGGATCTGTTCATCAAGGATCGCGGCATCGCCGGAGACCGAAATATACTGTGCCACGCCAAAGCCCAGCCAGACGCGATCGTCCGAAATCCGCGTCCGCACACCCTGGCCGGAATGAGGCAGCCACCAATGCTGCACATCCCCTTCAGGAAACTGCCGCGAAGCTGCACGAAGCAGATGCGCGCGCGTCATCCCGGGCCGCAGCGCGGTAAGCGCCATGCCATCCTGCAACTGATCGCGAAAGCCATAGGCGCCACTGGCTTGGTAGAATCCGGCGCGCGCCCAGATCCGGCAGGCGAGCGTCTGATACAGCAGCCAGCCGTTCAGCAGGATGTCCATGGCGCGGTCGGGCGTGGTGACCTGCACGGCCGTCAGAAGATCGGTCCAGTGCTGACGGACGGCCCGAAGCGTCGCTTCGGGGTCTTGGGCGCGGTGACGCCTGATCAGGTCGTGCGCGGCCTCGGGCGAGGCGGCCTGCCCTAGCAGGAACACGACGTCCACGCTTTCCTGCGGCGCCAGGGTCACATGGCGTTGCAGCGCCGCGCAGGGATCGAGCGCAGGGCCGGTGCGCCCGGAAAGCGGTCCGGCCCCGATGCCGGCGGGGCGCGCCATGCTGCCCTCGCGGCCCAGAACCTCGGATCGGTCGCCGGTCACGCTGCGGGTCTCGGCACCAAGGTCGGCAAAGGCGACGCGGCCCGGGAACGCCAGGCCGAACGGGTTGCGGGCGAAGACGGCGCCGCTCTCTGCGTCCTGCGTGGTGGTGACATGGGCCGCCGTGGCGCTGCGGGACGTGCCCAGAACCCATTCCGCATAGGCGGTGACCGAAAGGCGCCGCACCGTGTCGCCGGTGTTGCGCAGCGTCAGGCGGGTGATCCTGACCGGGTCGTCCAGCGGCACGAACTGCACCATGTCCGCCGCGATGCCATGGGCGGCATGTTCGAACCGGCTGTAGCCGAAGCCATGCCGCGCGACATAGGTGCCGCGCCCCCGGATCGGCAGCGCGGTCGGCGTCCACAGCGCGCCGCTGTCGAGATCGCGCAGATAGATCGCGTCGCCGGACGGATCGCAGACCGGGTCGTTCGACCATGGCGTCAACTGGTTCTCGCGGCTGTTCTCGGCCCAGACATGGCCGCTGCCCTCGGCCGAGACTGCAAAGCCGAAGTTCGGGTTCGCGATGACGTTTATCCAGGGCGCGGGTGTGGTGTGGCCATCGCGCAAAATGGTGACATACTCGCGGCCGTCCTCGGCAAATCCGCCTATGCCGTTGAAGAACTCCAGCCCGAGGTCCGGGACGGCGCTGGCGGGCGAAGGGTCCGGTGCCGCAGGAGGTGGCGGAGATGGCTGCGGCGCAACCGGCGGCAGGGCGTTGATCTGGTCGCCGATGCCCCCCCGGCTGGCCAGCAGGATCACGCGCGCGACGGCGCTCAGCAGGGCCCGCTGTTCGGCGGTGACAAGATCGGCGCGCAGGGTATGGATCGCTCCTTGTGTCGCGCCGTGATGCACCGGGCTGCGCGGGCGCGTCTGGGCCGACCGGACGGCCGCGTCAATGGCGCCCTGCATGTCCTGCACATAGGACGACGCGCGGTCGTTCAGGATCACCAGATCGATGTCCAGTTGCCGCATTTGGAGATATTCATGCGCGGCCAGCACCTCGTTCAGAGCGGCGGTGTCTTCGACATCGCTGATCCGGAACAGAACGATCGGCAGGTCTCCCGAAAGTCCCATCGCCCAGAGCGTCGATTGCGGCCCCATGCCGGCGTCGATCTGGCCGGACGTCGCCCGTAATCGCGGATCGTCGCGCAGGATCATTCCACCGAGGCGCTGAAAATCGACAGCGGCGGCAGGGGTTACGCCCAGATGGCGAAGTTGGACCTGACCTTGCGTCCAGGACAAGGTCACGGCGCGCTCGAAGGCGGAAGGATCGCGGTGGCGATCCACCTGATCCAGAAGCGCCTCCGGCGTTTCCGCGACCACGGTCCAGAACGTCACGCGCGCCAGGCCCCCCGGGGGCACGACAACCCGGCGGCGCAGCGCAAGGACAGGATCGAGGACCGTCCCGGTGGCGCCCGACAGCGGGCTGTCCGCCATCGCCGGATTGCCAATGTCCCGACCCCGACCGATGAACCGCGCGCGGTCGGTCTCATACTGTATGGGCGCGCTTTCGGTGCCTTCGACCACGCCAATGTGAGCAACCCAGACCTCCGGGTCGGTAGCGGAACGGCGACGACGCGTGGCGATGATCGCGCCCAGGTCCGCCATGAAGTCCGTCACTACAAAAAGCTTGGAAAATGCCGGGTGCGCCAGATCGGCAGCATGCGGCGCCAGCACAAGCTCGGCGTAGGATGTCAGGTCGATCTCGCGCGCGTGGCCGCCGGTGTTTGTCAGCGTGACGCGGCGCGCCTCTGCATCGTCCTCGCCTGAAACGACGACCTCGGTGGTCATGCCCAGCTTTTTCTCGTGATGACTGAACGTGGCCTGGTGTTCGCAGAACGCGGCAGTGTGCCGGGGCGGTCCGGCTCCGGTCGGCTGAACTGCGGCCGACCAGCGTGCGCCGGACTTCACATCCCGCGCAAGGATGAACGACCCCAAGGCTGCCTGTGATGGATCGGCCCGCCAGCGGGTGATGGCCAGATCGCGCCACCGGCTATAGCCCTCGCCCGTTGGTGTCAGCATCACGGCATAGCGACCATTCGACAGCATGTGGCCGGTCGGAAAGGTATCACCCGGCGCGTCGAACCGGCGCACGACAGGGGTGTCGTCGATCCCAACCGTCGAAACCGGAACATCCTCGGCGCGCGGTGGCGTGAAGGTCGCGTCGCGCGGCACGCGCTCCTGCAGAAGAAGGTCCACCGCCCTGATGATCGGTTCCGCGTGGAACCGTGTTTGCAAAAGCCCGTTCTGAAGGGTGTTTGCGATGGCGGTGATCGTCATGCCCTGATGATGCGCCATGAAGCTTTGCACCACGGCATGGTCTGCCCCGGCGGGCAAGCGCTGCGCCGTGAAATCGACCGCCTCGTAGAATCCGAACCGGCCCTCGCCCCCAAGGGCTGCGAGACGCCCATAGTTTTGCAATGCCGCGCGGGGCGCCACCATTGTGGCCAGCCCGGTGGCATAGGGAGCGATGACACGGTTCTCGTTCAAGCCCCGTTTCAGACCCAGCCCCGGCACGCCGAAGTTGGAATACTGGTAGGTCATCTCCAGATCGCGCGCATTGTAGGAGGATTCCGACACACCCCAAGGCATGTCATGCGCGGCACCATAGGCGACCTGCCGGTCGACGATCAGCCGGTTGGTCTGTTCCAGCAGCGATCCCGCAGGCGCACGCATGACCAGAGATGGCATGAGGTATTCGAACATGCTGCCCGACCACGAGATCAGCGCAGAGCCCGCCCCCACCGGCGTCGCCGCACGACCCAGCCGGAACCAGTGCCGCGTGGCCACGTCGCCCTTTGCGATGGCGAAGAGGCTCGCGAGCCGTGCCTCAGACGCCAGCAGGTCATAACAGTTGGGATCACGCGTGTTCGTCGCGACCGAGAAGCCGATCGACAGCAGCCTCTTTTCCGGGTCGAGAAGGAAAGCAAAATCCATCTCCATGGCAAGATCGCGGGCCAACCGCTCAATCTCGGCAAGCCTGGCAGCGGTGTCAGCCGCCGCGTCCTCGACATGCCCCTCGATGCAGTCTCGCGCCGCAGAGCACCAGAAGGCCAGATCGGTTGCGGGCTCCTTCAGGGTCGCCGCGAGGGTCGCAACTTCTTTTGCCAGTGTCAGCAACGTCGGGAACGCCTCCTGCCGTGCATTGGCGTCGATCAGGCGGTCAAGCAGGACGGAGACTTCGCCTGCCTCGGGCGTCAGGGCCAACTGTGCCAGAGCCAGCGCATCGCCAATGCCCGCGCGCTGTTCGGCCCCTGCAACTCGCGTTTCCCGCCAGTCCCGACATGCCTGCGCCACGGCGATCAGGTGGCCGGCCAGATTGCCGCTGTCCACCGACGAGACATAAGCCGGATCCAGCACGCGCAGATCACGGGTGTCATGCCAATTGTAAAGATGTCCGCGGAACCGGGGCATCCTCAGCAGGGTGAGCAGCGTCTGTTCCAGCCGGGTGGCCGCCGCGACCTCCCCGATCCAGCCCATGTCGCGGGCAACTGTGGTGGACAGCAGGTAGAGGCCGACATTGGTGGGCGACGTGCGGTGAAAGACGGTGGGGGTCGGGGTTTCCTGAAAGTTGTCGGGGGGCAGGAAATTGTCGGCCTCGGTCACGAAGGTCTCGAAATAGCGCCAAGTCCGCCGGGCGATCAGGCGAAGGCTGCGTTCCTCTGCGTCCGTCAGCGGCAAAGCGGCCAAAGCCGAACGCGGGCGGCTTGCCCGATACGCCAGCACGGGCGCGGCCAGCCACAGCAGCGCGAAGGACAGGACCAACGGCCAAGCCGCCGGATTGAGCGCTATCGCCACTGCGCAGGCCGTGGCACCAAGTGCCAGCCCGCCTGACATTTTTTTGTACTGGGCACCCGGCCCGGGCTGGGCGACTGCGCCCGCGGCTGAGGCTGTCATCCATTGCAGCAGGTGGCGCCGCGTCACGGCCAGCCGGATCAGCGTACGCACCATGGCATCGGCCATCTGCCACGCGGTATCGGCCAGAAAGACCGTGTTCAGCGCGATCTGCAATCCGGCGCGCCGCGCATCTGCGAGCAGCGCCGCGAGATGGCTGCGCGAGGTGATCCCGGCCCGGCCCGGCAGAATGGCAAACGGCAAGCCGACAAGATGCGGCAACGCCAGCATGGTGAGCACCGCGGCGGTCCATGCGACGGCCATCGGCAAAGGCAAAAGCCAGCCCGCCATCAAGGAAGCAAGCGTCAGAGGTGCCAGCAGGGCACGCCGCAGATTGTCGGCCATCTTCCATCGGCCAAGGGAGGACAAGCTGCTGTCAGGCCGCATCAACCAAGGCAGAAGCTGCCAGTCGCCCCGCGCCCAACGATGCTGGCGGCGCATGGCCGTATCGTAGCGCGCGGGAAAGTCATCGACCACGTCGATGTCCGAGGCCAGGCCCGCGCGGGCAAAATCGCCCTCGAACAGGTCGTGGCTCAGCATGGTGTTGTCCGGCACGCGGCCCGCAAGGCTGGCGGCAAACGCGTCCACATCGTAGATTCCCTTGCCGGTGAACGAGCCCTCGCCGAACAGGTCCTGGTACACGTTGCTGTCGGCGCTCGCATAGGGCTCGATCCCGCCGGGACTGGAATAGACGCGCTGAAACAACGACCCTTCGCTGCCCGCCGGCAGCGCCGGCGTCACGCGTGGCTGAACGATGCCATACCCCGCCGTGACGCGACGGCTCACGGGGTCGAACACCGCGCGGTTGAGCGGATGGGCCATCTTGCCGATCAACCGTGCGACGGTATCGCGCAACAGGCGGGTGTCGGCATCGAGTGTGATGACGAACCGCACATCCTGCGGCACGCCCGGATGGGGCAGGAAACTCGTGTCGGTGGCGCCGCGCAGCAG
>Ga0100398_1003755_pt1 | contig 12360 bp, 17 predicted proteins | sample CryGeymeta201522_FD_81568 | JGI IMG/M metagenome (GOLD analysis project Ga0100398, IMG submission 81568) | Groundwater microbial communities from Crystal Geyser aquifers in Utah, USA - Crystal Geyser metaG 2015-22 | ecosystem: Environmental > Aquatic > Deep subsurface > Groundwater | place: USA... | reverse complement strand
TTTTTGTTTCATGTTTAACATTTTGTCTCCTTTGGATTAGTGGTTAAAATCCACCATCTTTGGAGTACATTTTTACATGAGTCAACGAATCAGTTTCCGTTACATTTCTGATGAGTCAATTCGTAATGTTGCTATACTTGGTTACAGGGATGATAAAATTAATACATATATTTAAGAGAGGGGGTGACAGTAAATGAATAGGCTATTAGTCCTATTGAGTTTTCTTTTCATCTTTGTATTAGCACCATCCGTGTTTGCTCAGACAACAGATGCAGACTTACCAAGTCCGGGCTTACTGCCTGATTCTCCAATCTACTTTCTAAAACCATTAAGTGAAAAAGTGAGAGGAATATTTATATTCGGAGAAGACAGTAAGGCTTTATATGCACTTAAATTAGCAGATAAACGATTAAGTGAGGCTAAAGCCTTATCAGACAAAGGAGAAGATGGGCTTGCGGCAGACATTGCAGAACAAGCAGGAAAAGAAAATGAAAATGCCCAAGAACATCTCGCCAAAGCTGAATTTGAAGGAAAAGATGTTACTGCGGTGGTAGAGCGTTTAGCGGCGAACTCTGCTCGACAACAGGCAGTTCTTGAAAAAGTTCTTGAAAAAGTTCCCGAACAGGTAAAAGCTGCAATTCAAAGAGCGATGGAAGTGTCCAAAAGAGGGTTAATTAAAGCACAAGAAATGCAGACTAAAGAAAAAGGTAAACCTGAAAGTGTCGGTCAACCGAGTGAAACAGGCAAGCCTGAAGGAATAGGAAAACCAAGCGGAGTTGAGAAACCAACTAATTTACCTGGTGGCAGACCACAGTGACCATTAATAGTTAAGTTATAACAACAACTCCTCAGATTCGAAGTAGTAGGTTGTTTGTTGAGGGTTAGTTTACTAATAATTAGTGAACTCTATATTGCGGTTGCTCTTGTTAATATCTTAATCTGCTTTAGCCTTTCCCTTGCTTATAGAGGATTTAAATTACTGCTTAATTTAGCTAAAATATAACAATGAAAAAGTCTGAGAATATTAAAAAAATCGTTAAGGACTCATATGCCAGAATAGCTCAATCTTCCGGCGGTTGCGGATGCGGAAGCTGCGGATGCGATTCTAACCAAACTGTCCAGAAACAATCCGGAGAAATGGGTTATTCAGAGGACGAGATGACGGCGGTTCCTGATGGTTCAAACCTTGGTCTAGGCTGCGGCAATCCGGTTGCTATCGCATCCTTGAAAGAGGGCGAGGTGGTTTTAGATTTAGGCTCAGGTGCAGGTTTTGACGCTTTTTTAGCTTCTCCTAAAGTTGGTAAAACAGGTAGAGTTATTGGCGTTGACATGACGGATGAGATGTTGGAAAAAGCAAGAGGAAATGCAAATAAAAGCGGATACGCCAATGTGGAATTCAGAAAGGGTGACATTGAAAACCTGCCGGTTGATGATAATTCGGTAGATGCGATTATCTCCAACTGTGTTATTAACCTTGCTCCTGATAAAGAAAAAGTGTTTAAAGAAGCGTATCGGGTACTTAAAACAGGCGGAAGACTGATGATTTCTGATGTTGTTTTAACAAAACCGCTTCCTGAAGAGTTGAAGAATGATAAAGAGTTGTTAGTCGGTTGTGTCAGCGGAGCAATCCTTAAGCAAGACTATTTGGAACTATTAAAGGAAGCAGGATTTGTGGATATTACAATTCATAAAGAAACACCAGGATTTTTACAAGGTTACGATTTGAGTATTACCTTTTCAGCATTTAAAGGCTAAAGGTTTAGGAATCTACTAATTTCCCTTGTCGTGAACTCTGGATATTCAAGCTCGGAAGACCAGTCTGTTTGCCGATGATCATACCATCGTGCGAGCATATTAAATATATCCTAGAGATACGTAAAATGTACCTGTAGTCTATGATAAAATAGAGATAGTTTATTAAAAATCAAGATCTTTAAATTTATTTATATATTATCCAAAGCTAAACGGGCTACCCGTGATCTGGTATCGGCTACGGTATAATAGAGTCTTTGTTCCTCTGGTACAACCGAGTTGGCAAAAGCAATGAGCTGATTACCTGGCCCTATTTCTTCGGGAGGAACAATAATAGGTTTATTACAGCGACTTCCCTCGAATATGCCACCTTGAACTGCATCAATAATAACTGTCCCTATTGCCCACTGGGGCGTCTGATCGTCCACACTTTTGGGACCACGTCCATTATAAAGCATCAATATATCACCACGTGAAGTCATTAAAATTGGTCCTGGACTGACATGTTGGCAATCCCAACCTTCGCTTCTTACATCTATTAACAGCCGGTGTTCTTGATATGGACCGATTAAATTTGGGCTCCATGCCATTCCAATCCGTGATGTTTGGCCGTCAGCAAATTCATAAAACACTTTCCAGCTATCGTCTTTTAAACGTATAAATTCCGGTTCTTTGACCATGTCGATATTTCGCCCCATTGTTTTTCCAATCTCTTTCGGATCGAGTACCATTTGTCGGTTACTATTTAAACCTGTCAATTCTTTTCCACTTATCACTCGTGTAGCCGCAATTACCCCCCCACCTCCTTCTTTTAGTTTAACAGCGGTGTGAAAAACGTATTTTACCCCATCCAGTTCTACAATAGTTGGATCTTCCACTGCTAATTTATCTTCGCTTCCTTCGAACTGTTGCGGTTTTAAAGCGATTGTACCACTTCGTTCAAAATCAACTCCATTTTGGCTCTGGCAAAATGCCAACACTGACAAATGATATTGACTGTTCACCTTGCCTTTGTACCTGCCGAAGTAAAGCATCGTAATATCCCTCAGTTTTAATTACCGCCATACTCATTGCTGCAATTACTTCATCACTAGCTTCAAATTTGGGAAAGAAATTTACGTCGTGTGTCTCTCTGACATTAACGTTCATTGCCCCATTATACAAGCACCCCAAAATTTCGGTAGTAATATACCTTCTCTTCCCCCTTTTTTATCCGAGCACTATTCTGATTGGGGGATAGTTTGATAATCGTTCCCCGCCACAGGCTGGCACAGAACAGGTTAATCAAATTTAACTTTTACGGTCATTTTATATAGAATTTGGTATACAATGAATTTAGTTAGAAATAAATTTTACTAAGGAGGTGAAGATAATGTATCAAGTTCAGAAAAAAGACGGGAGTTTAGTTGATTTTGATCAAAACAAAATCGTAACCGGTGTTCTGAAAGCAGGAGGAACTCAAGAAAATGCCCAAAAAATAGCCGCTGATGTTGAGACCTGGTTGCCTACGATTGCCATCAACAACGTAGTTAAAACTTCGGATTTGAGAAATAAGATTATTGAAGAACTAAGGACTGTTAACCCAAGTACAGCCGCCAATTTCGAGTCTTATCAGAAGGCTTAGGAATATAATGGAATAAATGATGCATGAGGCAGTACTGTCTAAGAAATTGGGCGGGGGAGATGTTGGATGTTTGGCTTGTGAACGGAAATGCAAAATGAAGCCGGGAATGGCGGGGGTGTGTGGGGTGAGAAAAAATGTAGCCGGAAAGTTGACGCTTTTAGTTTGGGGAAGGGTGACAGGAATGGCAGTAGATCCGATGGAGAAAAAACCGCTTTATCATTTTTTACCAGGAAGTTCAATTTTATCGATGGGGACGGTGGGCTGTAATTTCGGTTGTAAGTTTTGCCAAAATTATTTAGAATCACAAAAATCAAAAGAGGTGGGAATAAGGGTGGAGAAGTTAGGGAAGAGGGTTAGACCAAAAGAGCTGATGGAGTATGGTGTCAAGAATAAAATTCCAGCAATAGCTTTTACTTATAATGAACCGACAATATTTAGTGAATGGGTAGTGGAGGTAATGAAAGTAGCCAAGAAAAAGGGGATTAGGGGAGTATTTGTCACTAACGGGTATATGAGTCGAGAGACTTTGGATTATTTAGATAATTATATCGATGCTTATAATGTTGATTTAAAGAGTTTTTCCCAAAGGTTTTATCAGGAAATCTGTGGAGCAAGCTTGAAACCGGTACTAAAAAATATCGAGGAAATATATAAAAGAAAAAAGTGGATTGAGGTAACTACCTTAATAATTCCCGGGAAGAACGACAGTAAAAAGGAATTAGGGCAAATGGCTAAATTTTTGGTTAGTGTTTCAAAAGATATCGTTTGGCATGTTAGTGCTTTTTATCCGAATTATCGGATGCAAGATATTGAAAGTACTAGTTATGAAAAATTAGAGGAGGCAGTGGAGATAGGAAAAAAGGCAGGGTTAAGATATGTGTATGCCGGGAATATTGATAAAGTCAATACCACTAATTGCCCTAAATGTGGCGCAGAAGTGATAATTAGGCACGGGTACCAGGTGGAGAATAGGCTTAAACGGGGGGTTTGTCCAAAGTGTGGTTATAAGTTAAGCGGTATATGGGAATAGTTGAAGAATTTATGGCATCGAAGAGGGTTGAGGATTGTTTTCGGGGGGCAGTGGCGAAAAAATTTGCTGGGAAATTAAAGGGACTGATAGTACCGCATGCCGGATATATATATAGCGGTAGTGTGGCCGCAGCCGGATATCGATTAATGAAAAAAGGTGATTACGACCGAGTGGTGGTAATTGGTTTTTATCATGGGGGAACAGAAGAACATTCCGTCAAGGTCCAAATACCTCTGATAAAGTATATTTTGGGAGAGGAAATAGAGATTGAAGAGAAATATGTGGATAAAACAGTAGATTTTGAGGTTGATGATCGGACAATGGTAGTGGCCAGTTCAGATTTGTCCCATTATCAGCCATTAGAGGTAGCGGAAAAATTAGACAAACGAACAATTGAAGCAATTTTGAGTCGGGATGAAGAAAAAATACATCAGGAAGCCGATGCCTGTGGAATTTGGCCGATATTAACTATAAATAGATTGGCCAAAAAGTATGATTGGCAGCCGAAGTTGGTTGATTATCGAACCAGTGCGGAGGTAACCGGCGACAAAAGCGGCGTGGTCGGTTATGGGTGTATTGGTTATTTTGAACGATATTTATGAAGATTGTTAACAAAAAATGGTTATTGGGTTTAGCCAGGAGGGCAATTGAGAGTGAATTTGGTGGAAAAAAGTTGAAGGTTTTTTCAATACCGGCAGAATTTAGACAGAAAAAAGCTTGTTTTGTCACTTTAACCAAAAATGGGGAATTGAGGGGTTGTATCGGCCATTTAGTTTCGGTTCAGGAACTGTATCGGGATGTAATTGAGAATGCCAGGAGAGCGGCATTAATGGATTACCGGTTTGAGCCGGTGGACAGGGCGGAACTACCGGAAATTGAAATTGAGATTTCTGTTTTGGATCAGCCTCAAAAATATAACTACGTGAATCCGGGGAAATTGATTAATTATTTGGCTAAAAATAGACCCGGAGTGATATTAAAAAAGGGTTTTAATCAAGCGACCTATTTACCACAAGTATGGGAAGAACTAAGAACCCCTGAAGAGTTTATGGGTAATTTATGTTTGAAGGCCGGCTTGCCTTTTGATGAGTGGAAAAGAGTGGGTGAAATTGAGGTATATGGAGTCGAGAAAATATAAAACTTTATATGAAATACCCAGTTGTCCTGGTGGTTATAATTGTTTTATCGGCAGTGTTATCTGCCTGTACTCATAAATTAGTTATGCAACTTACCAGTCCTGTTTTTCAAAACAATGAATATCTTTCAGATAAGTATACTTGTGATGGTCAGAATGTTAATCCACCAATATTCATCAGCGACACTCCTCCAGAGACTAAGTCTTTCGCTCTATTGGTTGGTTTGGAATATAAGGCCGGATACGCAAGAAATACCGGAAAATTCTGTCCCCAAAGATGCGTTTGAGGGTATTACCAGTTGGGGTAAACCGGGCTATAATGGTCCTTGTCCTCCAACCGGCGTTCACCGCTACTTTTTTAAAATATTTGCTCTTGATACTATGCTTGATGATTTACATCCTTTGTCCGTTGTTGACTAACTATTAACGGTGATGCAGGATCACATTATTGCCAAAGCTGAAATTGTGGCCAGGTATTCGAAGATATAACCGAAACTAATATTCATTTAAAAAGTTCTAAAATCGTTTTATTTGGTGAGTACTTCGATTTTGTTTAATGTAAACTAGCTTTAAAATAATACAGATAAATTTGGTGATAATGTTTGGCAGGGGAAAGTTTTCGAAAGGGATAATCATTGGTGACCAGGCGGATAGGGTGGTTAATTTCTTTTTCAAGTAGTCGCTGGAGGCGGTTCATTAAATGAGGTAAAAGGTAGACAGTGACGACGGTCGCTTGGCGAAAGTCTGCTTGCCAGAAACTTTTCCAGTAGACAGTTGCCATTTTATCGAGTTTAGCTTGATGAATACGGTGACGGGAGAGCCAGATTAAGAAGGGATTGATTTCGTAGCCGATGGTTACAGCCCCAAGGCGGGCGGCAGCCAGAAGAATTCGTCCGTCTCCGGAACCAAGATCAATTAGAGTATCTTGGGGGCCGGTTCGGGAAAGTTTTAACATTTGGGTGACGGCCGAATCAGGAGTGGGGTAGTAAATAGCGCCGAGTTGCAAAACGTTGATATAAATTTGATAGGCGATAAGAACAATGGCAAGTCCCAAGAGAAAAAACAATAGAAGGTAGAGTAAATACAACACCTATTAAGAATAGCAGATGTTGTATTTTTTTAAAAAATATGTATAATAAGGCATAATTGTATGATTAAAGTGGAAGATGGCGGAATTATTTTAGAAGGCCGGGAGGGGGTGGAATTTGAAAGCGGGGGTGTACTTAATTCGGCCTGTGTGGAAAAGGACGGAATAGTGCATATGTTTTATAGAGCTGTAAAAAAGGAGAATTTTTCTACAATCGGGTATTGTCAAATAAAAGACGATAAGTTAATTTATCGGGCGGATAAACCATTACTGGTGCCGGAGTACGATTACGAAAGTAAGGGGATGGAAGACCCCAGAATTACCTTTTTTGAGGGAAGATACTATATGCTTTACACCGCCTATGATGGAAAAAATGCCTTGGTGGCCTATGCTACCAGTTTAGATTTAAAGACCTGGGAGAAAAAAGGGGTAATATCGCCGCAAATGAGTTACGATCGGGCGGAGGATATTTTTAGAAATAATAAATTAGATAGGCGATACAGCTTATTTGAACGCTGGTATCGATTCGCTCTTGGAGATGATGTTAAGTTATGGGAAAAAGATGCTGCCTTATTTCCCAAAAGAATAAACGGAAAAATAGCCATGATCCATCGGGTGTTGCCGGGAATCCAAATTTGTTTTTTTGATAAATTTGAAGATTTGGACAATAAATATTGGGAAAAATATTTAGCAGATTTGGGTAATTATATAATTCTTGATCCGCAAGCAAAATTTGAAAGTGGTTATGTTGGTGGCGGGTGCGTTCCGATTGAGACCAGCGAGGGTTGGTTGTTAATTTATCATGGAGTTGACATTGAAGGAAACCAAAGAATTTATCAGGCAGGGGCAATGCTGTTGGATAAAAATAATCCACTAAAAATTATCGGTAAAACAAAACAGCCATTGTTTTTGTCTAAAGAAAGTTGGGAAAAAGGACCGATGGGGAACGTGGTGGTGGTGTTTCCGACCGGAGCCATAATTAAGCAAGATGTTTTATATATATATTACGGGGCGGGGGATAGAAGAATTGCCTATAAGAAAATTGGAATGAAGGAATTAATCAGTGTTTTAAAAAGTAACTTAGAATGAACGCCGTTTTAAGAAAATTGGGTAAAAAAAGAAAACCGATCCGGGTTATATATGTTTCGACATATATCCCTCAAAAATGCGGTATCGCCACATTTACCAAAGATGTCACCAATGCGATTAATATGTTGAACCCTTATGCGTTGGCGGAAATTATGGCGGTGATTAAGCAAGGGGAAAATCCAGACTTTCCTTGGGAGGTTAAATATAAAATTGAAAAAGAAAATTTAAATAGTTATTTAGAGGCAGCTAAATATATTAATAATTCCGGTGCTAATGCGGTCATGATGGAATTTGAGTTTGGGATTTTTGGTGGAAATTGTGGCGAGTATGTTATTGCTTTTGTAAAAGCGATTAAAAAACCGGTAATAATTACCTGTCATACTATTCCCGAAGATCCGGGAAGTACTTGTGGGAATGTATTAAGAAAATTATGTCTACTGGTTTCGGGAGTGGTCGTAATGATGGAACAGAGTGAAAAAAAGTTAGTTGCCGATTATGGGGTAGAAAGGAAAAAAATTGTGGTTATTCCTCACGGAACACCGGATTTACCATTTACAACTACTGATCGTTTTAAAAAAAATAAAGGTTTGGGGGGTAGATTTGTTTTGGGTAATATTAACCTGGTGTCCGAAAATAAGGGGCTGGAGTATACGATTGAGGCGGTGGCCAAGGTAGCAGAGGTTATTCCGGAAGTGTTGTATCTGGCCATTGGCCAAACCCATCCGGGCATATTGGCAGATGTCGGTGAAAAATATCGGAATTTTCTAAAGCAAAGAGTGAAGGAATTGGGAATTCAGAAAAATGTCAGATTTGTAAATGAATATGTGTCTCTGGAAAACTTGGTAGTTTGGCTTCAGACAATGGATGTATATATTACTCCCTATCTTGATCCTCAGCAGTCATCTTCCGGAGCGTTGGCATATGCTCTAGGTGCCGGAAAATCATGTATATCGACACTTTATAGTTATGCCGAGGAAGTGTTGGCAAAAGGAAGGGGTGTTTTGGTTCCTTTCAGAGACAGTCAAGCCATTGCTAAGGCAGTAATTGATTTATATGAAAATAAGAATAGAAAAATGTTGGCCCAGAAAAGAGTTTATGAATACGGACGACATATGACCTGGTCGGCAGTGGCTTTACAACATTTGGATATGTTTGAAATGGTTATAAAAAGAAATAAACTAAAGTGATTAAAACAGGCAGCAGGAATCAACTGGACAAATTAGAACAACTAACCACTAACTGGGGAATTTATCAACACGGCAAGCTGGATAAACCTAATCCCGAATTTGGATACGCGCTTGAGGATCAAGCCCGGGCGCTGATAGTAACTGAAGCTTTCGGGGAAGAAAAATTAGCCAATATTTATTTTGAGTTTATTATTAACGCTTTGGACAATAACGGGAAGATATATCAGTATTTTTATGATTCAGACGACAGTATCGTACCGGATAGGTCGAAAGAATGTTCCGAAGACGGATTGGGAATGGTGACTTGGGCTTTGATGACCACCAAAAAAGAAGGGCAAAAAAAAGATAAGATATTAAAGATTATTTTAAATCAGGCCGAAGGTTGGAACTATTTGAGACCAATGGTCTATTTAGTCTTAGGTTTGGTTAATGGGAATAGAAGTGATTTGGAAGACAGTTTAACCAAGAAAATTTTGGATGCTTATAAAGAGGACGGGGATTGGCGGTGGTCTGAAGATAAGCTAACTTACGGCAATGCCCTGATACCTTGGGCCCTGTGGAAGAGAGGCAGAATCAGGCAGGATAGAATAAGTTTAGAGATTGCCCCAAAGGCAACAGACTTTTTGTTGAAAATGAATCTAAAAGATAACGTGCCGATGCCGGTGGCCAATTTTGGGCTTAATAAAGACGATCGGGAAAGAATTTATTTCGATCAACAACCAATTGAGGTGGCTTATATGGTTTGTTGCTTGGAGCAGGCTTATTTGACAACTAATGATAGATATTATTGGGATCAAGCTAGTAATTGGTGGAAATGGTTTTGGGGAAATAATATCAATCAGGCCAAATTAATTGATAATAATTTTGCCTGTTATGACGGTTTAACCGCTAATGATGACAAGGTAAATCTGAACCAAGGGGCAGAATCGAACATCTGTTTTTTAATGGCTTATCAAGCGGTTAAGAGATTAAATTTGGTTGATTAAGTCAACTAATTTCCGGGCAATTGTTTGAGGATTAAATTTTTTCTTGGCAAATAATCTACCGTTTTTACCCATTTTTTCCCTCAAATCTTTATCCCTGATTAATTTGTCTAAATATTTAGTTAAATCATCGACATTTGCCTTCAAAAGTCCTTCTTCTGTCACTGGACCGGCTAAAAATGCGGTTTTGCCGTCATCGACCACATCGATAATTGATAGTGCCTTAACCGACACTACCGGCTTACCGCAGAGCTCGGCCTGAACCAGTGGTAGCCCAAAACCCTCGCCTCTCGATGGGGCAACATAGATATCGCAGATATTAATCAAATTTCGGACAAATTCCTGGGAAAAATCTGTCACCATATATCTAACCCGATCTTCCAATCCAAGGTTTTTAATTAACTGAAATTCTTCCTGACCTCTCTTAAACGTATGTTCCTGTGGCCAGGCTTTCAAAAGGTAAAACCATTTTAAATCCCGATTTATTTTTGCCAGAGCTTTTAATACTTCCTGGGCGCCTTTGCTGGTGACATCTCCACCCATGGTCAAAATAATTGGCACACCTTCCTTCTTGGCCTTAATCAGATCATACTTTTCCTGAATTCTAAAACTTGATTCAACTGACAGCATTTTTAGAAAATCCTTTTCTTGGGCTGGAGTAATTGGCTGCCAAAAGTCGGAGTCAACTGCTGCTGATAATACTTTCAATTTTTCTGGTTCTATCCCATCGCGGACAAACACACTTTGACAATAGTTACTGGTAGTCGCAATTACTGCCAATTGGTTGTAACCATCAATAAAGTTCTCGACAATGTCATCAGATACTATCCAAGGTAGTACTTTTACACCTAAAGATTTAGGTTGTTCCACAAACTCCCGATACTTATGCCAAGAACCAACTCCGACAACAACATCCGGTTGATACTTTTTGTAAACCTCACCTGATTTTTCGACTTCTGAAATCAGCACTATTTTATAATCCTCCCCAATCTGTTTTAACCCTAAAGCCAGTGTTTCTGCTTGATTATAAAAACTAATCCAGTCTTGAACTACGAGTAATATTTTCATTTTGAAATTGAATTGATTATACATAAATACGGGCTAAAACTGTGGTAAACAATTACCTTCTTGACCACAATATCACTCCGTCTCGGACAATTGCCTTGGAATGTTCGTGCATCTGGCCGGTAATTCTTGATGGCCGGAGACTATCTTCATTAAGTATCCAAACGTGGTACTCTCCAGATCCTTGTCCCATTTTCAATCCGGCATTTTCTAATTTCCTTAATACCAGCATTGCCTCCAGCACATCTCTTTCAACTTCTACACAAAGATCAATGTCTGATCTGTCTTCGTCGAATCTATCCGGAATCCTGAAATATGACCCATAGCCAATAACCCTTAAGCAACCGGGTATTACAGTCAACCTGAACGCATCTTTTCTTATGACATCGACAGCTTTTCTCACGGCCTATTATAAATCAATAACCCCGTTATATCTTTAATTTATTGACAATTCCCCTGACGGCAATGATTCCTGTTGCCACTGTCCAATAAAAAACCGACTGGTAATATTAACCCCGTTTTAAACATAAAGGGGTTTTCTTTGGTGGTGCTATTGAATAGTCCTTTACCCACCTTTTTAAATGTAATAGCCGCTTCAATCCACAAATTTTTATGGGGTAATAGTTATCCATTTAAAAATACTAGCATAATCGGTTTATCTTTTTAGGGGTGGTATATATAAAAGATATGACTCAATCTCAAGATATTGTTCAAGCAATACAATACCAAAACGGTTCGGTAGTGAGCAAGGAAATTGTAAGTAAACCCATGGGGACAGTGACTCTTTTTGCCTTTGATAAAGGTCAGGGATTAAGCGAACATAGTGCTCCGTATAAAGCTTTTGCGACTGTTATGGGGGGTAGGGCTGAAATAACGGTTTCAGGAGTAAAATATGAGGTTAAAACCGGGGAAATGTTACCGATGCCGGCAGGGGAACCTCATGCCTTAAAAGCGATTGAACCGTTTAAGATGATGCTGACAATGATTAAGTCTTAATTTAGAGATGATATTAGTTGATTTGGAAGGAAGTAGGGCGGAGAGTGTTGGGGGTGGACAAAAAGGAACGGGAACAGAGACGGGAAAAAATGGCTTTTTTCAGATCAGAAAAAGTTTTAATCGGGGCAGGACAGGATAAAAATTGAAATCCTAAGGCTGAAGCCCGATGAGCATCACTGGTATAGATGCAGGGCAGGGGATGGAGTTCGTCGGGATTGGTAGTGCATTCCATGGCGTCAAGGCCGGAGTCGGTAAGTTCGGCGGAAGTATATTGGAATTTTTTGAGGTAGGGGTGGGCGGCAATGGCCAAACCCCCCAGAGCATGGATGTCGGCAACTTGTTTAATCATTGGTTGGTAGGGATTAACTGGTTTAGTGATATTTAAGGCTAAAAGGTGAGTGCGGTTCCCAGT
>Ga0100398_1003752_pt1 | contig 12362 bp, 7 predicted proteins | sample CryGeymeta201522_FD_81568 | JGI IMG/M metagenome (GOLD analysis project Ga0100398, IMG submission 81568) | Groundwater microbial communities from Crystal Geyser aquifers in Utah, USA - Crystal Geyser metaG 2015-22 | ecosystem: Environmental > Aquatic > Deep subsurface > Groundwater | place: USA... | reverse complement strand
TGCAAAATTACGTAAAAAAAACAATTCTGGAATTAAACTATGGAGAAAGTTCTGATAATGTAGGAATAGTAAGAGTTGCTGGTGGAAATGGCGCTTCAAGTTTTGCTGTTTACGATAATAAAATTTTTATAATGGACAATGTAAATGAAAGAATTTTGATTTTTCAAAAAAATGAATTGTTCAAAACTATAAATGGAGTTACATCTGTAGATATTTTAATAAACAAAATAGGCAAATTATTCGCACTAAATAATTTGGAAGAATCTATAGATATTTATTCAGATTATAAATTAGCTACTCATCTTAAACTACCTATAAGTTTTAATAAGCTTGTAAGTTTTAGTATTGACAAAGACAATAATGTTTTTTTCAGAGAATTATTTACAAAAAATTGTGATATTTATATGGTTGATAGTAACATTGTTAAGTCTTCTAAGCCAATAACTGATTTATTGAATTATTCTATTTTTCAGGACAGAAAAAAAGGAAATGTTACCATAATAAATAATAATAGTAAAAAATCAATTGAAGTTAAAAAGACCAATAAAAATGTAAGTATTGAATACATAGGTGAAGATATTAGTTTAAATGCGTATTTCAAATTAGGTTATACCGAAAAATCAGATAATAGTAATATTCATGGGAGTTTTGAAATCAGGAAATATGATAATAACCTAAAACTTATTAGTTGCATACCGCTTCCTAATCAATCAGAACCATATGATGTAGTAAGGAGTTTTGTAGTTGATAGTAAAGGAAATATTTTTCAAATGCAACCATTAAATGATAGAATAATAATTTTTAAATGGTATAAAAAGTAACATGAAAAAACAATTACTTATTTTAAATGTATTCTTTGTTATAAGCTTATTTACTTATAGTCAGAATCCTATTACTAGACAGCAAATAATGCAAAATGCATCTGATTATTTAAATTTGCAATGGACTATGGGAGTAAATAATACTCAGAATGCATGTTATGACCCAATATATATAAGAACACATTTTTTGGTTGATCAGCAAGTTAATGGTATGGCATATTGTTGGGGAAAAGCTAACACGATTCAAGAATTTCTAAATGGAATTGCAGGTACTGGAAAAGCGGGAAACATATGTACAACTCAAGATTGGGGATCACCAAATACGTATGGAGTTGATTGTTCAGGATTTATTACACGAGTTTGGGAACGAAATGAGCCTCATATAGGAACTGGTCAGTTTGATCCAATTACTACGGTTATTAACTCAGCTGATCTAAGAAGAGGTGATATTTTATTAAGTGTGGGTAATCATGTAAGGTTATTTCATTCATTCGATCCAGTTAATCCTGCAAATATTATTGTTATTGATGCAACAGCAGATGGAGCAGCATGGAGAGTTATTCAACATACAGTGAATTTACAAACTCAATTAAATAATGGTTATGTTCCAAGACGATATAATAATTTAATTGAAATGTACATAATTGCAGGATACATTGAAGATAATTTAGGCAACAATTTAAGTGGAGTAACGGTTACTTTTAGTGGTGGTTTAGGAACTGTAATAACAGATATTAATGGCTATTATTCATTAGATGTAACTCCAAATTGGAGTGGTACTGTTGCACCTTCAAAATCTGGGTATGTTTTTAGTCCAAATAATATTAATTTTGCTAATGTAACCGAAGATTATTTTTATCAGAATTTTATTGGTACAATAAATGCTTCTGCTAATTTTTCCGCTACTCCCACCTCAGTAGCTACAGGCAGTTCCGTTGCTTTTACAGACCAATCAACTGGCACACCAACTTCCTGGAGTTGGTCTTTCCCGGGTGGTACTCCTTCTTCATATAATGGTCAAACTCCACCTGCTATTACTTACAATATAGCAGGCAATTATAATGTAAGTTTAACGGTTACTAATACTGGCGGAAGTACAACAGAAACTAAAACTAATTATATTACTGTTGCACCAGGAGTCGGTGCTAATTTTTCTTATGATTTTGATCAAAACTATCCTAAAACAGTTTATTTTACTGATATTTCAACCAATAATCCCGATACATGGTTTTGGGATTTTGGAGATGGGACAACTTCTACAGCACAGAATCCTGCCCATATTTATACTTATTTTAATAGTTATACTGTTACTTTAACCGCAGGTAACCAATATGGCAATACATCTATAACAAATACCATAAATATTATTCACCCTGATATAACTATTTCGGGAAATGTTGTTGAAGGTGTAATTGGTTTAAGCGATATTTTAGTACAGGCAATAGATGATGACGGTTATACTACTGCAACAACCATATCCGGGGCTAATGGTGCTTTTGAACTATCAGTCCCCTATCAGTGGTCGGGAACCATTTCTGCTGTTGCTACTAGTTATTCAAGTGTTCCTGTTTCTTACTCAAACCTAACTTACAATGTAAATGGTTTGCTTTTAAATCTAACTTATGTAATATTGACTATAAATAAAACCCAACTTTATGGTACATATTATAAATTTGAAGTAGTGGGAGCACCTACTTTTGGAACGGTTTACAATTGGACATTTTCAGGTCCAGGACTTAATGATAATTATACAACTTCACTTTGGTGGACAAATGAATTTTTTGAATGCTCCCCAACTATTGACAGAAACTATAATGTAACTGTAACTGTTCAAACTGAAACAGGTGAAACTTTCTCAGCAAATTTACCTATTCCAATAAATCACTGTGCAACAGTTATATCTGCTACAACTTATATGAATGGATGTAGCTCTTATCGATTGGGAGAAGATATTTCTTTTGTAGACATTTCACAACCATTTTCAGAAATATCACGTGTAGTAGTTTGGTATAGTGATGGAACTTTAGAAACTTGGGATACACAACATTGTGGTGGATTTTCTAATTGTTACTGGCCTGAAAATTTTCAATATGTTGCAAATTGCAAGATATTCGAACATCATTTTGCTTCACCTGGTGTATATTCAGCTTCATTGCAAGCGGCTAATCTTTCAGGACAACCAGAAAACCAATATTGGTTTGGTTTTATTATTGTTAATTGTGATGCTGTATCTACAAATTTTTCGAATGTCGTTTCCTATACAAATTCAGGCATTTACAATTTCTATTCAGGAAAATTTGATTTATCAACCTTATCATATATTTCAGATTATAACAATAAAAACATTAACTTGTACGCTTGTAACGAAATTGTTTTAGAACCTGGGGTTACAATTGAACCAAATCCAGGATATACTGTTACTTTGCAGTTAGACCCATGTTTACAAGGTAACAGTACCAAAAGCTTAGAAGAAAATGAAAATAATGAACCTTCTTATTATTCTGAAAATGATAATAATTCTTTCATCGAAAATATAAATGCTTATTCTAATGATATAAAATTATATCCCAATCCGAATAATGGTAAATTTGCAGTCGAAACTACCAATCCAAATATTTTTTCTATTCAACTATATAACCCAATCGGGCAACTTATAAAAAGTTTTGATAATATTGGTAAAAGTCTTTATTTGCTCAATATTACTAATTATGCTTTTGGTATTTATTATCTTAAAGTTAATACAGAATCAGAAGTAAAAATATTTAAAATATCTTATTCTTTAGCTCAATAAAAAATAAAATTATGAGTACATTTAAAAGTCTTTTCTTCGTTATGATGATTGTGATTTTAACTATTAATTTCAAATCACCTATTTTAAAAACTAATAACAGTTCATTTAATTTGACTTCTGAAATAGAAAAAATTGAGATGCAATATGCGACACCTCCAGATACAACTATTAAAATAGAGCCAGATTATGATTCAAGTTATGCAAAAATTGAATCTTTAGCTTCTGAAGAAATGAGAAACATGATAATGCAAATACTTGATAGTTCTTATTCAAAAGTTACAGCAAAAAATCAAGGTCATCAATCTGGAGTTTTTAAGAGTGGTGGTTCATGTGGAATTTGGCCAACATTAGAAGTATTCAATGATTGTGAAGATCATCTTCCTGCCTCTAAAAAGTATGGATGGACAGGGGATAGTTATGTAGATGCAAGTAAAAATATACATTATTCTTTTTGTGTCGTAAATGGAATTGAATTTGAAAGAACTTATTTTGATTATGCTATTTTATGCTTAAGCAATATTCCTTATGTGACAGATTTTTTTATAAGGGTAATTACTAATGAGAAACATAATAACACAAATTATACAACCTGGAATGGTCAAGATATCTATAGTACAGGGTATAATACAGGGTGGGTAGGCGAAAGTTTTTTTAGCCCAGATAATGGACCTTTAAATAATACAACTCGCTTGGCTTTCTATTATTACAGACAATATAATTATGGTACTTGGAAATTTCCAAACATAGGAATTGATTATGGAGTATTAGGTAGATTTGGACATCATCAAGGTTATATTTATTCAGATGATGAAGATGATACTGGAAACAATGCTCATGACAATCATAATGGTATGAGTATAACTGTTAATTATGTAGAATCAACAGCAGAAGTAAACATTCCAAATATAATGGATTCTGGATACAATACAAGGTTTTATTTAAGTAAGACTGAACCAGATAATTTCTGCAATTATCCTAATAATTTTTAATAAATTTATATGATAAAATACTTTTTTTTTATATTATATTTTCTTTTTAAAAGTTTTATTTTATATAGTAATATTTTAGAGAAAAATGTTGTTAATAAAGATTCTTTACTCAATAGATTAAGACTTACTTCAATAGTAACACCAACTTATTATAAAAGTTATTCTGAATTAAATATTAATGATTTTGAGTTAAATTATGGAGTGATTTTTAAATATAAGTTTTCAAAAAGATTAAGTTTAATTTCTGGATTAATAGATTCAAAAAAATCAATAACTATAATTTACCCTGAAAATTATCGCGACCCAATTGACCCAACATCATCTACAATTTTAATAAGTAGATATGGTAAAGTTATATATAAAGAAATACCTTTACTAATAAATTATAATGTTATGACTAAGAGAAATTGGAGTATGTCTGGAATTATAGGTATCACTTCAGAGTTCTATTTCTCAACAATTTCTGAAACTAAAACATTCAAAACAACTTACAATAACGGAATTATAATTTATGGTCAGTATTCGAATGATTTTTATAAAAGTAGTATTAATAAAAAATTATTTAATATTTCCTTTGGATTTTCAAACGATTACAGCATATTTAACAAATTAGGAATCTCTTTAGATTTTATTTTAAATTATGGGTTAAACAAAATAAATTCAGATATAAAAAATTCTAATATTTTATCATTTGAAATACGAACAGGCATTTTTATTCAATAATTTTTTTCTTTCATAAATGAGAATAGTGGCACTTTGTTTAATTACTTTTTGGGTTTATTTAACTTCATGTACACATGAAGAACCTATTGACAAAACAGAAATGACTTCAGAAAATATTGCTGCAATGATTGATAATAAACCTGTATATCTTACAGATATTGATAAATCAACAAAGCAGGAATTATTTGATGAACTTTACAGAATTTATATTATTCGTAAAACAGCTATCAATGAAACTTTCAAAGAATTTATGTTGATATCTGAATCAAAAAAATCTGGTAAATCTAAAGAAGAATTTATTAAATATTATTATAAACAAAGAATAAACGATAGTTCGCTTAATAACTTTTCAAATAAATTGAACAATCCTGTAGTTGAATATAAAAGGACACTTAAATACTTTGACATTAATAGCAAAAAGGGCAAAGAACTTGTTCTCGAAGGATTTAAAAAATATTTATTGGAGAAACTCATTGATTCGTTGAAAGCGGTATATAAACCAAAAATATTAATAGAACCTCCATTACCGCCCGAAATAAACTTAAATAAAATACCAACACACTATAGAGGGAATCTTGATTCGAAAGTAACCTTTCTTGAAGTTACAGATATGGAATGCGATAAGTGTCGTGAATTTTATCCTCTTTATAAAAAACTTTATCAAAAATATCATCAAAAAGTTAGATTTGGTTTTATACATTTTTCATCGTATGTTACTTTATGTGCTTTATCAACAGAATGTGCAGCAAAACAAAATAAATTTTGGGAAATGCACGACGATATAATGAATCTTCCTAAACTACCTGATACAACTGATGTTTTTTTAATAGCAAAAAAACTGAATATCAATATGGAACTTTTTAATAAAAATTTTTATGATTCTGAAACTACTAATAAAATTGAATATAATTTTAAATTATTAAAATATTGTGGGTTATTTGGTACTCCAACTATATTAATAAATGGCAAACCAATTTTCAATTCATCTTCACAAGTTGAAATTGAAAATATCATTAATAAAGAGTTGGGAAAATAATAACTATCATATCTGCTTTTTATTTATGTTATTTTTTTATCCTTTAAAAAACATATAACATGTTTATAAACATTTAGTTAGCTATATTATTTCTTATAATTGCAAGCATTTGTAAATTAAGCAATAAACTTTGTATATTTTCTACATCATTAATTTTCTTCAATTTTTATGGTAAATTTGTCATATTTTATTAAAAAGCAAATTTTTTATATTAACCCTTAAATATTTTTATATGAAAAATCTTTACATTTCCAAAAAACAAAGTTTCCAAAAAAACAGCAACGTCATTGTAACTTTCCGAAAATTTGATTCAGATTGTGATATTCAATTAATTTACCGATAGGAGTTTGCCGATATTCAGATAAAATATCTTCTTTTGATTTAATTGTAAGAAGTTTGTTCATTTTATCTTATTTTATAAAAAGTAGATTAAACGAAATTGTAACATTATACAAAAGCAAATAATTTTATCAATCTTTTACTTTCTCAAATACAATTCTGTAATGTTCAAATATTTCTCTTTCAAAAACAAGAAGATTGGCTTGTATTTTAAATCTGCGCATCCATTCTCTAAAAGATTTGTTTGTTAAATAATTGGGAGTATAAGAAGCAAAAAGCAAATATTTTCTGAAATTAAATTTAACAAAAGCGGCTGTCCATCTTCTGATTGTTTCCTCATAATCTTTTCTGCCACTATCAATCGAAATTACTTTAAAATGCTCGCTTGCAGGGTCAATAAGACCTTCTTTTCCATAAGGAAGCCATGAGCCGGGAAATACTCTGCAAATAATATCCATCAATTCTTCATCGGTAAATTCTTTTTTACTTAAATCAGTTTTATCAAAAGGAATGTTTTCGAATTTAACCATATTTGGTCCAAAAACCATTGCCTGACAGTAAAAACGACCGCCAACAGGGAGTAAATTGGAAACTTGTTTGAAATATTTTTTATAAATTTCATTTTGTTTGCCTGCTTTATATTCTTCAACAGAACATAAATGTTCGGGGCTTCCCATAGCTGTTACTGCATCAAACTTGCCAAAAGTTTCGGGAGTAATATCTTTCGAATCCATGTGTTTAACATTTAACCCGTTTTTGATACACGCATCGGCTTGTCCCTTTGCTAAAACAACACCGTAAGCATTGACTCCCATTTTTGTCATATAATCAACAAAAGCACCCCAGCCACAACCTATATCGAGTACTTTTGAACCTTTTTTAATGTTACATCCATTTACAATAAACTGATGTTTTTTTAATTGAGCAGCTTCGGTAGTCATTGTAAAATCACCATCAAATCTTGCACAACTGTATGCACCTTTTTCGCCAAGACTTAAACGGAATATCTTATCCATTCGGGTATAATGAGCATCTAAATCTTTTTGTACAGCCATAGTTAATTTTGGTTTGATTTTTAAAAGACACAAAAATAAAAATATTTTTTAAATTATAAATAAACTAAATTATTTACATTTAATTCTTTTTCGCCGTTCCATCTGTATGCAACTAAATACCCGCCTTTAGAGGCACCAAAATCTAAACAACAAACATTATTTCTTAATAAATATGGTAAAGTTTGAAACCAGTAATGCCCAAAAAAAACAGGTATTTCTGTTTCTGCATAATGTTTAAATCCTGGTAATAGTTCTGGAGCAACAATTATTCCGGGACATTTTACTGGTCGGTGAGTCATTATACTTTGTGGTAACGGCTTGTTGTAAATATTTTGCCACCATTTTACACGGTATTTTACTGGTTTATCCATTTTACACGAAACATAAAGCTGAATTTTCAAACCTTCAATAGTTTCGTTTATGGCATTTTTTAAGATTTTTTCTTTTGATTTGGAGTTTTCAAATTTCTCAAATAATTGTTTCAGATTTTTATAAGGTTTTATTTGCTCAATGTTATTTTCAGACCAGTATGCATGTACAGCTCTGAATTTATCGTTTTCAATGAACAAAGGGAATCCCAATAGCCATTCGGTATATACGCATAATTCGTCAACAGAATTTTTAAATTCATTTAACAAACTTTCATAATCATTAATTAGCGGTGACTTTGATGAAGTAAAAGCAGTTCTACCAAACTTAAAATAATACCAAGCTAAAAAATATTCGTGATTTCCTAAAAGAATTATTGCTTTATTACTCTTCCATAACTTATATAATATGCTTAATGTCTGTATGTTATCAAATCCTGCATTAATAAAATCGCCTAAAATTACAAGTTGTCTGTTTTCGGAATGTTCCCACTTATCGTTAACAAATACATACCCAAGTTTTTCTAAAAGTGAGATAAATTTTTTACTGTTTGCATGAATATCACCAACAAAATCTAATCTGTTCCAACTATTAATATCCATATATGTTATTGAATCTCATTGTTTTTAAACAAAATATATTTTAAATTAAAAATTTTTCAAATATATTAAAACCTATCATTAATTACATTTATTTTTATTATTGTTAAAAATAATTTATAAACAGTTCGATATGTGGCAAATATCATATTGACAGAAATCATGTTGTATGCTTTTATTTAAACCCTATCTTTGTAAAAAATAAAATTATATGATTATGAATGTTCAGAAAATAAAAGCTGCTCACAAACAATTAAAAGAATTTAACTATAATGTTACAAAGATAAATAAAGGATATACAGATAAAATTCTTTATATAAATCTTTCAGAAAATGAGATTAAAACGAAAGACGTATCACCTTTAATGAAAGAAAAATTTACCGGTGGAAAAGGGTATGGATTAAAACTTTTGTGGGATGCAACAAAACCAAATACAAAATGGAATGACTCTGAAAATGAAATTATAATTAATACTGGTCCAATTTGTGGAATAACACAATATTCGGGTACAGGCAAATCGCTTGTAGTAAGTATTTCGCCACAAACCGATATTGTTATTGACAGCAATGTTGGTGGCTATTTCGGACCTTTTTTAAAATTTTCGGGTTTCGATTCACTCGAAATTCAAGGAAAAGCAAAAAATGATGTGATTATTTTTATTGATGGAGTTAATGGGAAAATAGAAATTTTTGAAGCCCCGTTAGAAGCCGTTGACAGCCATATTTTAGCTGAACAACTTCACGAAATGTTTGCAAATGACGAAAAAGACATGAAAAATGTGTCGGTTGTTTCGGCTGGCAGTGCAGCAGAACATTCATTAATAGGAATGTTGAATTTTACATTCTATGATATAAAACGAAAAAAAGTCAGATTAAAACAAGCCGGGCGCGGTGGCATTGGTACAGTGTTACGAGATAAAAAAATTAAAGCAATAGTGTGCAAAGTTTCAGGCGTTTCGGGCAATTTGAATAATGTTGTTGACCTTGCTCCGATTATGGAACGCGGCAAACGTTTTAACAAAGAAATGCGAGAGCTCGACGATTCGCAAAATCAAATGCGAAAAATTGGAACAGCACATCTTACTAACATTATGAACGATTACGACCTCTTTCCCGTAAATAATTTTAAATTCGGAAGCAGTAAAGAAGCTGTTAAAGTTCATTCTAACGTTTATAAAGAAAGATTCACACAAAATGTACCCGATGGTTGCTGGATTGGTTGTAATATGTCGTGTGCAAAAGGTGTTGATAATTACAAACTTCGTACTGGTCCTTACAAAAACACGATAGTTTTAGTTGACGGACCAGAATATGAAACATCATCATCTTTAGGTTCTTGTGCAGGAATTTTTGATGTAGATTTTACAATTGAAGCTAATTTTTATTGCGATACATACGGCATTTGTACTATCAGTTGGGGAACAATTTTGGGATTTGTTATGGAATGTTACGAAAACGGTATTTTAAACGATGAACGAACAGGCGGGTTAAAACTAAATTTTGGAAATTCTGAAAACGCAATGATTTTACTTCACCAATGTGCTAAAGGCGAAGGGTTTGGAAAAATTGCAGGAATGGGCGTTCGTTGGATGAAAAATTATTTTGCCGAGAAAGGATGGGGCAACCCACAATTTCTTTTCGATATTGCTATGGAAAATAAAGGACTTGAATACTCGCAATATGTTTCAAAAGAATCGCTTGCACAACAAGGTGGTTATGCTATGGCTAACAAAGGACCTCAACACGACGAAGCATGGCTTATTTTTATGGATATGGTAAATAACCAAATTCCTACATTCGAAAACAAAGCCGAAGCTTTATATTATTTTCCAATTTTTCGCACATGGTTTGGGTTGCAAGGGTTATGTAAACTACCGTGGAACGATGTTGAGCCAGCCAATAATCACGAATCAAATGAGCCAGCAAAAGTTCCCGAACATGTTGATAATTATTTAACAATATACAAAGCAGTAACTGGCTTTGAATTAGATAATGAATCTCTTATAAAACAATCCGAAAGGGTTTACCAATATCAAAGAATTTTTAATATCCGCCGCGGATATGGTTTAAGAAAACATGATGCACAACCCTATCGTGCAGCAGGTCCGGTTACCGAAGAAGAATATGAATCAAGAGCCGAACGCTACGACAAATTAATGAAAGAAAAAATTGGTGTTGACCCAACAGGAAAATCCACTAAAGAAAAAGTTGCTATTACCCGCAAGTACCGTGAAGAACAATATGAAAAATTATTGGATGCTGTTTATTTCCGTCGTGGCTGGACTCCAAACGGTATCCCCACAATAGAACGATTAAAATCGCTGGGTATGGATTTACCCGAAGTTTTGGAAGTAGTAAAACCTTTGCAGTAGTATAAATATTAACAAAGCACAAATGCAGTCAAACGAAAGTTTAGACTGCATTTTTTATACGTTATTATTTACTGTCTGTCTATAAAGTCTTGTCTGATTCATAATGTTCGAGTTTGAGGCCCTGTTGAATATTTGCCACTCCAAATGGTTCGTGTCCCCACGAACCATTGAGGCATGCGAAGTTTTGAAAATCAAGGAGTTTACCCCGTTGGATATTCCAATTATCGGGTATATAACTAAAGGTGGGTTCTAAAAATTAAATCGTTGAAATCGCTTCGCTAAGTTCATTTTTTTTCATTTTGATTTTAATCTCGTCAAATTTTTTGACGAGACTAAAATCGGGACAATGATACATATAATTTTTTGTAACTAATCAGTGTCAAAGTTAAGGGGGCTTCTAAAAATTAACGATCCGTCATTCCGAACTTGTTTCGGAATCTGATTGTTAGGAAGTTAGAGATGCTGAAATAAATTCAGCATGACGATTTTGGTGTTTTTAGAAGTCCCCTTAATATAATTTACTGATGTTACGCATGCTTTCAAAATTTATTATATGAACATTATTAGGCACGACATTTATGTCGTGTTTAAAATACAACCAAAAGAATACGGGCTTTAGCCCATAAATTCAATCCTTAACTTGACGCCAATGCGATGTAATCGGGACTGTTTATTTTGTTCACTGTTCATTTTTTACTAATTTCATCCAAATACTGTTTTAATTTATCTGTATTTTCAGGGATTGCACAAATTTTATTCGTTTTGTTGTCTATTAAGAACATTACAGGAGTTGAGAGTATAAAATAAACATTGGCTTCCGGGCTATTTATGCCTCCTTCGCATCTTATATGCTTCCATCCCGGCAGTTTGGTTATGGCATTTTGCCAAACAGGGATTTCTTTTTCGGACTCATCGAGGCTTAGGGCAAAAACTTTCACTAATTTTTTATCGCTCAATTGCTGCTCCCAAGGGTAAAGGTTACGGACTAATTCTTTACAATGGCTGCAATCGGCACTCCAAAACAGCAGTAATTTGTATTGGCTATTGGTTTTGTATTTACTAAACAGAACATCGTTGCCTGCATCATCTTTAAGCATAAAATCGGGTGCCAAAGTACCAATGGTTAGTGTTTTTATTCCTTTAAGGCGTTTTTCTATTGCTTGTCTTTTAGTAGTGAGGCAGGCAGTATCATTTATGTATGGTTCCAGCATTTTTATGCCTGCCGGCATATTGGTACTTTCGTAGCCATTGTAAAAATAGTCCACCATC